>ENA-UOWO01002245-UOWO01002245.1-activated-sludge-metagenome-genome-assembly--contig:-NODE-2245-length-24223-cov-13.807804_pt1 | contig 24223 bp, 20 predicted proteins | sample MGYA00238148_ERZ761564 | MGnify/ENA primary metagenome ERZ761564 (study PRJEB28885, sample SAMN05720194) | activated sludge metagenome | isolation source: Anaerobic digester | place: USA... | reverse complement strand
AAAGCACTGCTACATTCCAGAAGCAGCAGCTTCATCTAAAAACCAGTTAACCGTTCCATCAAGCGGTTGTATCAATTGTGCAGGAAAGCGTTCAATATTTTTTTCTCCTTTCAATACCTGCTGCACTGCTGCAGCTTTTGATTGACCGTATACCAAAAAAGCAATTGTATGCGCTTCATTGATTATTGGAGCTGTCAGTGTTATGCGGTAAACTTGTTGATTTTCTAAATATACCGGTCTTACAATAGCTTCTTCTTCATATAACACATCCGTATGCGGAAACAAAGAAGCTGTATGTGCATTATCACCAAGACCTAAAAGCACCAAATCAAATTTAGTTTGCCGCTCTCCAAAATAAGAGAAGATGGCGTCGGTATAGTTAGCCGCTTCCTGTTCAGGGCTTAAAGAAGTGCCGATGTAAAATATTTTTGACTCATCAATTTGCAGTGGTTCAAATAGTGTTTGCTTTGCCATCAATCCATTATTATCGGGATGATCAAATGGAACATAACGTTCATCACCAAAGAAAAATGAAACCTTACCCCAGTCAACTTCGTTTTTATATTCGTCCGACGCCAGTAATTGATAGAGTTTTTTAGGGGAGCTGCCGCCGGATAAAACCACAGCGCAGTCATCTTTTTTTCTTATTGCCGCGTTTACCGTTGCAACAAAATAATCAGCCAGACCTTTTATTACTTCCGTTTCTGTATCGTAAATATGTATTTTCATCAGTGCTTATTATTCGAGTTCATAGGTAAATGATACCAATGAAAACCATCAGCAGCAATTAATGCTTCGGCCAGTTCGGGGCCCCATGAATCGGCAGAATAATTCGGGAAATTCAGCGAGGGTTTATTCTCCCAGGCATTCACCACCGGCATCAGCAATTCCCATGCAGCCTCCACCATATCGCCTCTCATAAACAAAGTTTGTTCACCTTGCATTACATCCAGCAATAAGGTTTCGTACGCCTCAGGTGTGTAACTGGGATAAGTGGATTTGTAATCAAACACCATATCCACCGTGTTCAGCAGCATCTCCAGGCCCGGGCGTTTGCCCTGCACTTGTAAGCGTATACTCATTTCCGGTTGTATGCTGATGATAAGCCTGTTTTGCTGCCAGCTTTCTACCGCTTCCGGCGGAAAAACAAAATGCGGCAGGTCTTTAAATTGAATGGTAATGATGGAAGCAGACTGGTGAAGCCGCTTACCGGTTCTAACATAAAAAGGTACATTTTGCCAGCGCCAGTTGTCAATAAAAAATTTGATGGCAGCAAATGTTTCGGTGTTTGATTTGGGATCCACATTGGATTCCTCCCGGTAGCCCGGCACTTCCTTTCCCTCCATCCAGTCACCGCCGTATTGCCCTCTTACAGCGGCCTTTCTTACATGCTCTGCATCAAAGCGGCGCATGGCTTTTATGATATCCACTTTTCGATTATGTATCTCGCCTGCATTAAAACTATTCGGTGGCTCCATGGCGATAAGGCAAAGCAATTGCAGGATATGGTTCTGTATCATATCCCTCAGGGCGCCGGAAGTTTCATAGTAACCACCCCGGCTTTCCACACCCAGCCTTTCGGTTACGGATATCTGCACATGCTGAATATAATTCCTGTTCCACAAAGGCTCCAGTATAGCATTGGCAAAACGGAAGGCTAAAATATTCTGTACCGTTTCCTTTCCGAGGTAATGGTCGATGCGGTAGATCTGTTCCTCTTTATAATTTTCATTGAGCAGTTTATTCAGTTCTTTAGCAGATTCCAGGTCATGTCCAAATGGTTTTTCAATCACGATCCTGGTATGCTCTCTTTGTTCTGATAATTTGTTTTTCGCAATGTTGCTTGCTATCACGGGGAATAAGGAAGGCGCCACTGCAAAATAATGTATCACATATGCCCTGGCATTCCACGCTGCTTCATACTCGGTAATGTATTTACAAAACACGTTGTAGGTGGCAAAATCTGTCAGGTCAACCGACTCATAAAAAACCTGGTGTGAAAAGGCGGCCCATTTATCTTCCGGTGCTGTGCCGTTTCTTGAAAACTGGTTGATGCCATCCAGTAATTTGGCCCGGTACTCTTCATGAGGAGAAGCGGATTTTCCAACGCCCACGATCACAAATTTTTCCGGCATCCATCCGTCCAGGTACAAATTGAAGAGGGCGGGCATAATTTTTCTCCAGCACAGATCACCGCTGCCGCCGTAGATGATAAAGATGGTGGGCTGGGATTTTACTTCGTGTAATGCTTTCATTATGGAGATAGATAAGATTTATTCAATCGTGATTAAATCGGGATGATTATGATTGATATGATTACTTCTGCTTTTTGTTAAAAACTTTTTTGATTCATTAGGGATTACCCATTGACTCCTTGCTTTTTTGCTCCTTTGCATTTTTGCCGCCTTGCCCATTGCCTATTGATTCCCCTCCCACTCCGTATGAAACACCCCTTCCTTTCCAATCAGCTCATACGTATGTGCGCCAAAATAATCCCGCTGTGCCTGTACAAGGTTTTGCGGAAGGTTTTCACTTCGTATGGCATCAAAATAACTAAGCGCATTGGCAAAAGCAGGTATGGAAATACCATTTGCCATTTGTGTTGATACGATATCTCTTGCAGCAGGCAATGCTGATTGTATCATTGCCTGTACTGAAGCATCCAAAAATAAATGTTCTAATGCCGGGTTTGCCTTGTATGCTTTGTAAATATCTTCCAGCAGCGCCGCCCTGATAATACAACCACCCCGCCATATCCTTGCAATTTCATCCAGCTTTAACTGGTATTTGTACTCTGCAGAAGCCCTGCTTAATAGATGTAATCCCTGTGCATAAATGCTGATAGTAGAGAAATAAAATGCTGCTTCCAGTTTCGTGATCCCTTCCTTTCCATTCGTGCTCTTTTTATCTTCTGCAGGATAGGCAGCAGCGAGCGCTGTTCTCAGTGATTTATATTTAGACAAATTCCTAAGTGCCACCGCAATATCAATTGTTGGAACAGGCAGTTCAAGATCGGTTGCCACCTGCGTTGTCCATTTGCCTGTACCCTTTGACCTGGCCTCGTCTTTTATTTTATCAACCAAATAACTGCCATCTTGCTCTTTGTACGCAAAGATATCAGCGGTAATTTCCAGCAGGTATGATTGTAACCTGCCGTTATTCCAATCCGCAAAAACAGACCGTATCTCTTCATTACTCAATTGTAAACTCCTCCTCATTATCTCATAGGCATCGGCAATCAGCTGCATCAGGGCATATTCGATACCGTTATGTACCATTTTTACAAAATGCCCCGATGCGCCCGGACCAATATATGCCACACAAGGCTCCCCGTTTACTTTAGCTGCAATTTTTTCAAATACCGGTTGCATGTATTGATAGGCATGTGTATCTCCTCCGGGCATCATGCTGGGTCCACGTCTTGCGCCTTCTTCCCCGCCCGAAACACCCATACCAAAAAAGTGCAGGCCTTTTTCCTCTAAGCGGCTAACCCTTGCCGTAGTATCGGTAAAATGCGAGTTTCCCCCGTCAATGATAATATCGCCTTTACTCAAGAGCGGACACAATTCATCGATCACATTGTCTACAATTTTACCCGCCGGCACCAGCATCATGATCACTTTAGGCGAGGAAAGACTTGCTAAAAAATCATTCAATGCTGTAAAACCTTTTACCGGCTTTCCGGCTCCTTCTTTTTCAAGCGTTGTTATCTTACTCGCATCTTTATCATAACCGGCTACCGAAAAACCATTGTCTGCCATATTAAGCAAAAGATTGCGGCCCATCGTCCCCAACCCGATCATTCCAAAACTATATGTACTGTTATCCATAATTGCTATTTAGTTTTCAAGTTACATCATTTGATAAATTACAAACACAACAATCTGCATTTGGTTGAGGAGCATTTATTCACAGTTTGCTGAATAAAAAATCCCGGAAAACCCGGGATGATATTTTATTCCATTTTAATAGCCGGTTTCTTTTACTTTTCAATATCCCAATAGTTTCTCTACGTATTCGCCCAACCTGCTATAAGCCATAAAGTTTTTTTCGAGGTCCATATTAAACGGTATGGCTGTATCAAGGCTTGCACAACGCAATACCGGCGCATCTAAATTTTCAAAACAATGTTCTCCTATCCAGGCAGCGATCTCGCCGCCAATACCGCCGGTAAGCGTGTCTTCATGTAACAGCAATACTTTACCGGTTGCCTTTACGGCATTTTGTATCGCCAGATAATCAAGCGGTAACAATGTTCTCAGGTCAAGAATATAAATGGAATGCTGTGGATGATTTTTTGCATATTCCAGGGCCCAATGAACACCGCTGCCGTAGGTGATGATGCTGATATCATCTCCTTCCTGCACCAACCTTGCCTTCCCAATTTCCACTTCATAATATTCATCCGGCACCAGGCCGCTGATACTCCGGTACAATGCTTTGTGCTCAAAATAAATAACCGGGTTGGGATCATTGATGGCAGCGATCAGCAAACCCTTTGCATCCGCCGGTGTTGAGGGATACACCACTTTTAACCCCGGCGTATGTACAAACCAGGCTTCATTGCTCTGGCTGTGAAAAGGTCCTGCACCCACACCCCCACCTGTTGGCATCCGTATCACCACATCCGCATTCTGACCCCAGCGGTAATAAATTTTTGCCAGGTTGTTGATGATCTGGTTAAAACCAACCGTAGCAAAATCCGCAAACTGCATTTCCATCATGGCTTTGTAACCTTGCAATGACAAACCGAGTGCAGCCCCCACAATAGCGCTTTCACAAATAGGCGTATTGCGTACCCTTGCTTTGCCAAACTGCTCCACAAAACCTTCGGTGATCTTAAAAGCACCGCCATACTCTGCAATGTCCTGCCCCATTAAAACCAGGTTGGAATGTTGTTCCATGGATTGTTTTAATCCCTCCTTTATTCCATCAATAAATCTTATTTCTGTTTTCAGTTTTCCGTTTTCAGTTTTCTGTTGGGTGCCTGGTAATGCATGAAGTTGTAGATCTGGCAACGTAAAACGGGAAACATGGTGTTGATATACATCATTCAGTTCCTCGTCCGTATCCACCACCATCGGTGCGGCATCGTATGCCAGTTTTAATTCCGATTCTATATACTCTTTGGTTTCAATTTTTATAGTTTCTATGGCTGCCTCACTTAATAGGTTTTGCTGCAGCAAATACTGCTCGTAGTTTTTGATCGGGTCTTTTTTCTCCCATAATTCAAATAACTGCGGTGGCACATATTTTACACCACTTGCTTCTTCATGCCCCCGCATGCGGAAAGTCATGCACTCTATTAAATAAGGCTTTTGATTGTTGATACAATAATCCCTTACGCCTTTTATGGTATCATACACTTCAAGGATATTATTTCCATCAATGCGGATTCCTTCCATGCCATAGCCTTTTGCCCTTTCCACCAAACTAAAGCAGCGGTACTGTTCATTTACCGGTGTGCTCAATCCATACCCATTATTCTCTATCAAAAATATTACCGGCAGGTCCCATACGGCTGCCACGTTCAATGCTTCATGAAAATCACCTTCGCTCGTACCGCCATCACCAGTAAAGGCAAGTGATAATTTTTTGTCGCCACTTAATTTATGTGCCAGCGACACCCCATCGGCAATAGCCAGTTGCGGACCCAGGTGGCTGATCATGCCACAGATATGATGCTCCTTTGTGCCAAAATGAAAACTTCTTTCCCGCCCTTTGCTGTAGCCATCTTTATTTCCCTGCCATTGTTTAAATAATTTATTCAGGGGCATATTACGTGAGGTGAACACACCGAGGTTGCGATGCAGTGGCATGATCCATTCGTCTTCATCCAATGCCAGTGTAGCACCAACAGCAATGGCTTCCTGCCCAATGCCGCTAAACCATTTGGATATCTTTCCCTGCCGCAACAGCAGCAGCATCTTTTCTTCGATCATCCTCGGCAGCAGGATCTTTTTGTAAATGTCGATTAACTCTTCGTTAGTGAGGTTCTTTCTATGGAACTGCATATCGTATCAGAATATGTTGTGGATGTGAAGGTAGGCAAATTGGTTACAGGGTTAAATAGTACAGGGTTAAATTGTTGTATTGTTTAATTGTTGTTTAGAACCAGCATTTGAAAATGCTTTTCAACAATCTAACATTTCAGCAATTCAGCATTTCAACAATTGAACCATTCAACAACTAAGCCCTCTTCACCGGTTCCTTTTCTTTAAAGGCCTGCTTGTGTACAAAGGAATTAAAGAATGACAACAGTACGCTAAACAACAGTGCATGCCAAAAAGAATCCACTTTAAAACCATGTACAAAATGCGCATCTATTAAAATAATACAGGCGTTGATAACAAACAGGAAGAGCCCGAGTGTGAGTATGGTGGCGGGCAGCGTAAGCAGTATCAGCAATGGTTTTATAAAAGCATCCAGCAATGCCAAAACAAAGGCCACCACAATCGCAGTAAAAAAATTATTGTTTACAATATCCACTCCCGGCAGTATATAGGCCAGCACAAAAACATTTACCGTGGTAATCAATACTTTTATCAGGAATTTCATTGCTGTAAGATATTATTGCTTTAAAGATGCGTCAAAAAAAATTAAATTACAACCAGTTCGTAAAATTTATCTTCCGCAAAATAAGTGTTGGCTAATTGTTTCAGTTCTTCTGCCGGTATATTTTTGATGGTATCAATAGAATTATAAAAGTAGTTCCCGTCAAGTCCGTTCAATATAATATTTTTCCAGCGGCTAATGATGTGGAATGGCCCATCCAGGTCGCCCAGGATGATGCCGATAAGATAATTGCGAACCAATAACAGCTCTTCATCATCGATCAGCTCTTCCCTTAGTCTTTTCATTTCTTTGTAGATCTCAATAACAGCTGCCTCACACACATCCTTCCCTGCTTCGGTGCTGATCACAAGGGCACTATCCTGCAGATGGTTTTGTACAAAACTGTGTATGCCATAAGTATACCCTTTGTCCTCCCTTATATTACTCATCAGCCTTGAACCAAAATAACCACCCAACACCGTATTCAGCACCATCATCTTTGTAAAATCGGGGTGGTGACGGTTGGGAAAATGGGTGGCCATGCGTATGGCGCCCTGCACGCCTTTTAAATCATTTTGAATCCTGTATTTTTTTTCTGTTGCTGCAGCTAAGCTGTTGGTGATATCCTCCCTTTTGTTGTGGGCTTTCAATTGTAAAGAGCCAAACTGTGTATTCAGTTGTTCAAAAAGATCTTCCGGTAATTTTCCTGCCACAAATATTACACAGTTTCCATTGACATAGTATTGATTAAAATGCTGCTTCAACTGGTCTGTTGTGAGCGCATCATAATCGGCGGCCACACTGTATTTACCATATGGATGCTGTTCACCATAGAGATAAGCATCAATTAAACGGTTGGCTACAAAGTCGCATTTCTTCAGGTTTACACTCAGCTTTTGCTTGCTGTTCTGTTTGTATATCTTCAATTCATTTTCAGGAAAAACGGAGTCCGTGATCATTTCTTTTATCACAGGCAGCAAGCTGGGCAAATGCCTGCTGAGCGTATGCAATGACACCGAGGCTGTTTCATGTGAGCAGGAGCGGTTGCAGTAAGCGCCATAATATTCAAACGCCTCATTTATTTCAAAGGCATTTTTTGTGGAGGTGCCATTCTTCAGCAACTGGTTGGTGGCAGCAGCTACCGTATTCGCTGTCTCGTAACTGTTACCTGCATAAAAGATCATTTCTAATTGCAGTACTTCCTGTCCTCCTGCATCAATGGCATACACCTGCACACCATTGTCCAGTGTATACTTTGTATAAGGTTTCAGGCTAAGGGTAAATTCTACCGCATCTTTTATCGGTGGGGCAATCGTTCTGTTGAGCATTGAATATTATTTAGTACGGATCTTTTAATTGTTTGAATAATAATACAGCGTGTTACTGTTGTTCTCGTTAAATATCCTTCCACACTCTTCCTGTATTTGCGCCGCAGTTACCTGCTGGTAGCGTTCCAGTTCCTGGTTCATCAATTCTGCATCGCCCAGCAATTCATAAATGGCAATATTGGTAGCCCTGTTCATCAGGCTCATATCTTCAAAAGCCAGCATGCTTTCTGTTTTGTTCTTTACCTTCTGCAGTTCTTTTTCACTAATGCCTTCCTTCGTCAGTTTATTAACTTCTTCCAGCACGGCTGCTTCTGCATCTTTCATTTGCACGCCTTTCACCAGCTTTCCTTCTATCATCAGCAAACCTTCATCAAAACTTCCGAAATGGTGGCATTCAATATTGCTGAATAATTTTTTTTCCTTTACCAGTGCCTGGAACAAACGGGAGGAACCGCCCCCGCTAAGTATTTCAGTTATCAGCTCGGTAGCATAATATCTTTCGTCTAACCGGGAAGACATATGCCATGCTTTGTACAAGGCATCTAACGGTACATTGGCCTTTACTTCCATTGTACGGGGGGCAGTTTGTTTGGGCTCTGCCGGAATCCGGCGAATATACTTTTCGCCTCCAGGTATGGGACCAAACCATTTTTCTGCCAATTCTTTCACTGTAGCGGCGTCTATATTGCCAGCCACTACCAATATGGCGTTACCCGGTGTGTAATGCTTAAAGAAAAAGTCTTTTACATCCTGCAGGCTGGCATCTTCCACATGCTTTAATTCTTTGCCGATGGTCATCCAGCGGTAAGGATGTGTAGTGTACGCCAGCTCCCTCAGTTTATGAGAAACATCCCCGTAAGGTTTGTTGATATAGTGTTCTTTAAATTCTTCACACACCACTTTGCGCTGCACATCCAGGCTTTTATCTCCAAAAGCAAGGCTTAACATACGGTCGCTTTCGAGCCAGAAAGCAGTTTCAATATTTTCTACCGGCAACTGGCAATAATAATTGGTCATGTCGTTGGTGGTGAATGCATTGTTCTCGCCCCCAGCCAATTGTAAAGGCTCATCATATACCGGCACATTTACACTTCCGCCAAACATCAGGTGTTCAAACAAATGAGCAAAGCCAGTTTTTTCAGGGCTTTCGTCCCTGGCGCCTACATCATAAATAACATTCACCACTGCCATCGGTGTGTTTCTATCTTCATGCACCAGCACTTTCAATCCGTTTGCCAGTGTAAATCTTTCAAAATTTATCATGGGCGCAAAGTTAAGGGCTGGGGATAACAACAGCGGCGATGAAAATTTACAAAATACTGAGGGGTTTGATGTACAACTGCTTCATTTCTCCATCCCGCCTTATGATCAGGGTTAATTTTTCAGTGGAGTTTTGCAGTATCGTTTTATACTGCATAATATTATTAGAGAAATTATTTCCAACGGATATTAAGATATCATCTGGTTTTAGCCCCGCTTTGTCTGCAGGCGAACCGGGCACAATGTCTTCTACAAAAATTTTTCCGTCGGAGAAATACGTGGCCATACCTGTGTAAGCGTAGTCAAAGGGATCTAAATAATGGGTGTTAGGCTGCAGGTGTATTTCCCGTTGTGGATAATTGATGATCAGGTTAAAACGCCGCAGCAGGTCGTTGCCGATGAGGCCACCTACAAATGGATAGGACGTAACATTGTAATAATCCCTGAAAATATAGGTAGGCACATTCCTGAATTTATAATTGCCCACCTGCAAAGTTTTTACCACCGTAATATCCATCTGCAATTTACCACCCATGCCCTCTGCCTGGGTACGCACCAATTTGCGTTTTTTAGAAAGAATGGCACTGTCCTTTGCAAAATCCTCGCTCATTAAAAAACACAGACCGGCACCGGTATCAAAATAAAATGGGAAATCAATTTTCCGTGCATCTTTTACTGTAGCATTTTGAATTGGAAGTGCTGTAAATGCAGGCCGGAGCAGGCTTCCTTGCCGGGGATACTTTATTTCTCCTGGTTTGTACACCTGCAACTCCAGCGTATCAAAATCAATTTTTACAATAAATTGCCGGAAGAAACTATACCCGATAATACCATCAATTTTTTCACCATATACACTGGTAAGAATATCATAGTCGTTTACATGAAAATCGAGATCAGGAATACTGAGACCGGGAAAATGCAATGTTTGCTTATACAGAAACCTTGCCTTACGGGAACTGCCCATACCGGTAACAAGTGTATCAGAGGCCTTGGGTACCAGGTTATGCTGAGCGCAGGTGGCTGAATCAAGGGAAATACCGCCACTGCCGGTATCTAAAATAAAATTCAGTGTGTCCGGGATATCATTGAGGGTTGCCATCACCACCATTACCCCCCCGCTGTATTGCTTAAAAGGAAACTTCGTTACAAAACTGGCTTGTGGCCTGGGCGTATAAATTTCCTGTGCATAAACAGCCGGGTAAAAAAATCCAATAAAAAATACAATGAATATTTTTTTCATATCAAGCTATCAATAAAATTACAACCTATTGAACGTACTTTTGTTATTTAATATCCAAACGGCAAAATGAAACTGACGGAACTTTATAAAAAGGCGATGAATTTTGAATTCCTTTCTGCAGAAGAAGGGGTTTTTTTATTTGAAAATGCGCCGCTGGCAGAGTTGATGTACCTGGCAGACGAGTTAAGAAAGATACAGGTGCCGCATGGCAAAGTAACCTGGATAATTGACCGTAACCTCAACACTACCAATGTATGTATCGCCAATTGCAAATTTTGCAATTTCTACCGCATACCAGGTCATCCGGAAGCTTATATAACAGATATAGAAACATACAAAAAGAAGATCGATGAAACCATCCGATATGGCGGGGAGCAGTTATTGCTGCAGGGTGGCCATCACCCGGATCTTGGTTTAAGTTATTATGTAAACCTGTTTAAAGAACTCAAGAGATTATATCCCTCGGTAAAGCTTCATACGCTTGGCCCCCCGGAAGTGGCGCATATTACCAAATTGGAAAAGAGCAATCACCGGGAAGTGTTGACGGCTTTAAAAGAAGCAGGGCTTGATAGCTTGCCAGGTCCGGGAGCAGAAATACTGTCAGACAGGGTGAGAAGATTGATCAGCAAGGGCAAATGCGGTAGCCAGGAATGGCTGGATGTAATGCATGAAGCACATAAATTGGACATCACCACCAGCGGCACCATGATGTTTGGTCATGTAGAAACACTGATGGAACGCTTTGAGCATTTAGTTAAAATAAGAGAAGTGCAAAGCCGCAAACCGGAACATGCGAAAGGCTTTATCGCCTTTATCCCCTGGACCTTCCAGGATGTGGATACATTGTTGGCTAAAATACGAGGTGTACACAATTTAACCACGCCGGAAGAATACATCCGCATGATAGCCATGAGCCGCATCATGCTGCCAAACGTCAAAAACATACAAGCCAGCTGGCTCACCGTAGGAAAGAAAACTGCACAGATCTGTTTACATGCGGGGGCCAATGATTTTGGTAGTATCATGATCGAAGAAAATGTGGTAAGTGCGGCAGGTGCACCACACCGCTTCACCAGCAAAAGCATACAGGAGGCCATTAAGGAAGCAGGCTTTGAACCGCAACTGCGTAACCAGCAATATGAGTTCAGGGAAATGCCGAAAGTGATGGAGGAGCAGGTGATAGATTATTAACATATCAAAACATTCATACAGCCTTTAGATAAAACTAAAGGCTTTTTTATTTAAATGTCATTGCAACAAAAAGTATATTTGATTACACCGATTGCTCAAAACCGTCATTTTATGTCAAGAATTATTATAGCGCTCCTGCTATTTATATCCTCCACTGCTGTTGCCCAAAAACCAAGTTATAAAGAACAACACCGCCCTCAATACCATTTTTCACCGCCCTCCAAATGGATGAACGACCCCAACGGCATGGTGTTTTACAAAGGAGAATATCATTTGTTTTATCAATATTACCCCGACAGTACTGTGTGGGGACCAATGCACTGGGGCCACGCCGTTAGTAAAGACATGTTGCACTGGCAGCATTTGCCCATTGCATTGTATCCCGACTCATTAGGTCTTATCTTCTCGGGCAGCGTGGTGGTGGATAAGAACAATACCAGCGGTCTTAAAAAAGGTGCCGAACAGCCCTTGGTTGCATTGTACACTTATCATGACCTGAAAAAAGAAAAAGCGGGTAAAGAAATGGATTTTCAATACCAGGGCATGGCGTATAGTTTGGATAAGGGACGAAACTGGACTAAATATGCCGGCAACCCGGTGATCAAAAACAACGGAGTAAAGGATTTTCGTGACCCTAAAGTGATTTGGCATGAAGCCTCCAAACATTGGGTGATGGTGCTGGCTGTTGCGGACCGGATAGATTTTTACCGGTCTGAAAATTTAAAAGAATGGAGCTTTTCCAGCTCCTTTGGAAAAGATGAAGGCAGTCATGGCGGTGTATGGGAATGCCCCGACCTTGTTGAAATGACAGTGGAAGGAACCAACAATAAAAAATGGGTGCTGATTGTAAGCATTGGCAACGGCGGACCTAACGGTGGCAGCGCCACGCAATATTTTACGGGTGATTTTGATGGCCGCAACTTTGTCAACAGCAACAGCAAAGAAACCATGCATTGGCTCGATCATGGTCCTGATAATTATGCCGGCGTTACCTGGAGCAATACAGGCAATCAAAAATTATTCCTGGGCTGGATGAGCAACTGGAACTATGCACAGGTAGTGCCCACCAGGAGCTGGCGCAGCGCTATGACCATTCCAAGAACATTGTATTTGAAAAATGCAGCTGGTGGTTACCGGTTGTATTCGAAACCTGTAAGAAACTTAGAAACACTAAGACAGCAGCAGCATACCCTTTCGGTTACAAAGCCAACTCTTACCAATGGTTTGAATGAATTGATTCTGTCCTTTGATCTTTCCAGGGCTGCAGCCACAGACTTTGGTATAAGTTTTACAAACGAAGAAAACGAGCTGTTAAAAGTTGGTTTTAATAAAGAACAGAACCAGTTTTATATTGACCGGAGCAAGGCAGGTGACAATTCCTTTTCCAAATTGTTTACTGGCAGCGCAGTTGCACCACGTTTATTGAGCAGTAATATCGTTAAACTGCATGTTTTTATTGATCATTCTTCAATAGAGGTTTTTGGTGATGATGGTTCGGTTGTACTTACCTCTCTTTTTTTTCCAAAACAACCTTTAAAAAGCGTTCAATTGTTCAGCGATAAAGAAGGGCTTTCTTTGCAACAAGCGGTATTGTACCAGTTAAAATCCACCTGGTAGGTATTTACGTTACTAACTACAGGTAAACAATATTTTTTATTCCCTGTCGTTTTCAAAATACAAATCCCTATGAAAATGAACCACACAGCTACTAAACACCAGCCTAATCCCCTGTTGAAAGTTGTAAAAAGCTTCTTCACTAAGTTTGTAAAAAACAGTGATGAATATCCTGTTAAATACTACAAAAGAGATAAGAATTTTTCTAAAATGAGGCGCACATAGTTGCTAATCAAACATGGATTTGCTGCTGATTGTACAAATTTTAAGTTTTCTTTTACGATACTTATGCCGCCTGTAAAAACATTCAGACTTGCAATGTTTTCCTCTGCAGAATACCATATAAGATTTCCGGTATCGCTTTGCGCCCGCTAGAAATCAAGATGGTATTAACAATTCTTACACAATAAACCTTTTTATCTTTCGTTATCACTCATATTAAAAATCAATCACTATGAATAATAACAGAAATAACAGCAGTCCTTTTACCAGGGTTTTCAGTAATTTATTCAACAAGCTTACACAATCACCCAATGTATACCCGATAAAGTTTTACATGAAGGGAAGCCGCCTGCGCCGCAGGTATATGCATTTGGCAAAATAGTACTTACTAACCCCCCATATAGTTACCCTCCCCAACTTCGTTGGGGAGGGTTTTTTTATTAAAAAATACCCCAAATAGGGTATATTTCTATTACAGCAGTCCCCTTAGTTTTGTACCAGGTTTTTCATAGGATATTGGATTTAAAGCGGGGCTGGATTTTTATCCTGGCCCCTTTTTTATTGCAGGAAGGAAATCGTTTTCTGCATCAGCAGGTCCATCGCCTCTGGTAACCAGGCTTTCTCCCATGGATGCACCCTGTCAAACACATGGTTGGTTTCAATAGTAAACAGTTCTGCTGCCGGTTGCCATCCTGCTAACTGGTAAGCCTTCTCCACCGGTACAGAAATATCACTGGTACCATGACAAATTAAAAGGGGAATAGACAATTCTTTAATGGCATGTTCAATGCTGAGTCTTTCTTTATTGTTTACATAATCAAGATATAACTGGTAATACAAAGGCAATTGCTGACCTGTACGGGTATTGGTATAATACTGCACACCGGCCTGCCTCCATTCTTCCATCCTTTGTGCAGACCAGCCACCCCAGGGTGTTTTACACTCACTAATGGCAGCCCAGGTTACCAGCTTTTTTATCCTGCTGTCTTCGGCGGCAAATAAAATAGCGATACCCCCGCCCATACTGTGACCAATAAGATAGATACTGTTGGTATCAAACAGCTCCTTGTTGGGGTCTTCTTTATCACATATCCAGTCCGTCACTATCTGCAGATCTTTTAGTTGCCTCGTGTAATTGTTATTCCCAAAGGCCTCCAGGTCTGCAAAATTTTCGGGCTGTTGCGGTGTAGTACCGTTATGAGAAAAATTAAATTTCACCAATGCAAAACCGGCGTTTGCCAATTCATCAGCCATCACATCCCCACCTCCCCAATCCTTGAAACCATTAAAACCATGTGCATAGATCACAACAGGCTGGTTAATTCCACCTTCTTTATAAAACAGGTCAAGTGCAATAGGTCTGCCTTCTGCACCTTCTATTACTATGTTTTTAATTTTCATTCTTTGCCGATAGCATTTATACTGGGCTATCTTTACAAAATTCAGCATGTTTATGTAAGAACAACCATCATGGCAATAAAAAATATCATTTTCGATCTCGGGGGTGTATTACTCAATATTGATTTCAATAAAACCAAGAAGGCTTTTGAGAACCTGGGCGTAAAAGACTTTGACAGCTTTTATACAAAAGATTCGGCCAACCCGGTATTTGAAGCGCTGGAAACGGGCGACATTAGTGCGGAGGAATTTTATGCGGCTTTGCAAAAACACTGCACCGCAGGCACTTCGTTTTCACAGATAAAAGCCGCCTGGAATGAAATACTGATTGATTTTCGTAAAGAAAGTATTGCCGCACTGCCGGAACTGGCCACCCGCTATTCAATCTACCTGCTGAGCAATACCAACAGCGTTCACCATGCGGCATTTACAGCGATGTTTGAAAAAGAATTTAATGGAAAGAATTTTGACAGCCATTTTACCAGGGCCTACTACTCCCACACACTGCAAAAAAGAAAGCCTTACCCCGAAACCTATAGTTATGTAATAAACGATGCTGGTATGATGGAAGCAGAAACCCTCTTTATTGATGATTCATTCGCCAATATTGAAGGGGCGGACAAGGCAGGTTTGCAAACAAAACTATTGTTGCCGGAAGAGCGGATCGAAATGCTGGGGCTTTGATCATTTTACTTCTTCATAGTCAATATAATCATCGGCTTTTACTTTCTTTTCAGCTGACTGCTGGCTTTTAAAATTATCCTGGTATTGCTGTTGCTGGCGCATCTGTTCTTCCATGCGGCTGTTCATTTCCCCTACCTGTCTTTTTACCTGTTTGGTTGTTTTTACCACAGGTATGATAAGGTCAAATATCAGCTTGTACAACAGGTACAGCAAAATAAGATTGACGATCACTTTTATCATGGCACAAATGTATACCACAATTACACGCAGGGCTGTTAAAATCTTTACCACTCAAATAATTGCAGCTTCATATCCTCTTTTTTTGGAGTTTACTGTATAGTTACCTACATTTGCCCCGGACAAAAAGAAACAGAAGCAGGGAACGGCAATCGTTCCCTTCTTTTTTACCTATGGATCAACAAACAGCGATAAAGGCTATTGAAGGGCTGATAGAAAAACTGATAGAAGGCGACAGCGATATCTTTTTGGTATCCCTGCGCATAAAGCCCACCAATAACTTCAAGGTGTACCTTGATGCGGACAGTGGACTGAGCATTGAAAAATGCATTAAGATCAACAGGTCGCTGTACAAAACGATCGAAGAGCAGGGCTGGTATCCCGAAGGTGATTTTTCGCTGGAAGTATCAAGCCCGGGGGTGGATGAACCTTTAAAAATGCTCCGGCAGTACAAAAAAAATGTGGGCCGCAAACTCGAAGTGACGTTTTCGGATGACACAAAGCTGGAAGGAAAGCTGACCAGCGTGGATGAGAACAGCATTCACCTTGAATACACAGAAGGAAAAAACAAAAAAGCAGTTACCCATCACAGGGAGATTGCTTTCAGTGATATAAAGCAGGCGGTGGTCCTGGTATCTTTTTAATTTTTTTACTTAACGAAATCCCCTGCCGTCGGGGCAAAACAAGTGAGGCCGGCAAGCTATATGGCACGTATTAACTTAATTGATTCCTTCCAGGAGTTTAAAGAGGCAGAAAACATTGATCGTCCTACGTTGATGAAAGTAATGGAAGATGTTTTTAAAACCCTGATACGAAAAAAATATGGTAGTGATGAGCAGTTCGACGTAATTGTAAACGACCAGAAAGGTGACCTTGAAATTTTCCGCCGCCGCACCATTGTGGATGACGGGGATATTTACAACACCCTCACAGAGATTGAATACAGTGATGCCATCAAAATTGAACCTGACTATGCGGTAGGGGAAGAGCTGTATGAAGAAGTGGACATTCAAAAAGAATTTGGCCGCAGGGCGATACTGGCAGGCAAACAAACACTGGCCAGCCGTATCAACGACCTGAAGAAAAATCTATTGATAAAAAAATACGAAGACCGTGTAGGCGAGATCGTGAGTGGAGAAATTTACCAGGTGTGGAAAAAAGAAGTGCTTTTACTGGATGAAGAAGGCAATGAAATGATCCTTCCAAAATCGGAGCAGATACCTTCTGACTACTTTAAAAAAGGCGAGAATGTAAGAGGAGTGGTAAGAAAAGTAGAATTGAAGAATAACCAGGCAGTGATTATTGTAAGCCGCACCAGCCCGGTATTCCTGGAAAAATTACTGGAAATAGAAGTTCCTGAAATATTTGATGGCCTTATTGTGGTACGTAAAATTGTAAGGGAACCAGGCGAAAGAGCGAAAATAGCTGTAGAAAGTTTTGATGACAGGATAGACCCGGTGGGCGCCTGTGTGGGTATGAAAGGCAGCCGTATACACGGTATCGTGAGAGAACTGAAAAATGAGAATATTGATGTCATTAATTTCACCAATAACGTGCAGTTGCTGATACAGCGTTCTTTAACGCCCGCCAAGATCACCAGCATTGCCATGGACGAAGAGAAAAAGCATGCAACGGTTTATTTAAAACCCGACCAGGTGTCTTTAGCTATTGGTAAAAGAGGTGTAAACATAAAATTGGCCTGCGAATTGACAGGATATGAAATTGATGTATACAGGGATACCGAAGATGAGCAGGATGAGTTTGATATTGACCTGGAAGAATTCAGCGATGAAATTGAACCATGGGTAATTGAAACGCTGAAAGGCGTGGGTTGTGATACCGCAAGGTCGGTACTGGCGCTTACTCCTGAAGAACTGGAACGCAGGACAGACCTTGAAAAAGAAACAATTGTTGAAGTATTGAGAGTACTGAAAGAAGAGTTTGAAAAAGAATAAGCTGACAGGTACGTACCGGTAAAACAATTTTTAAAGAATAAAAAGCGCAACAGAAATTTAAGACTTACGAATGTCAGAAACAACAATTAATACAACCCCAAGGTTGTTAGCAGCGGCCAAGGAATTTAATATTGGTAAGGATACCCTTATTGAATTTTTGGGGTCAAAAGGCTTTGAGGGTATTAACCCCAGCAGTAAGCTAACGGAAGATATGTACCGGATGGCGATGCAGGAATTTCAGCCCGATAAAGTGGCAAAGCAAAATGCAGAAAAGGTTGAATTAACCAAAGCTGCCGCACCTGCTGAACCGAAAAAGAAGAGAGACGAAGAAGACCTTTCTTTTAAAAAGAAAGAGACCCCCGCTCCGGCACCAGCACCGGCTCCACCGGTTGTTGAAAAAACAACACCGCTTCCTGAGGCCAAAGCAACCTGGGCCGAACCGCCTGTTGCAGAAACTCCAAAAGAAGAAAAGGCAGCGGAACAACCCGTCGCTCCTGCACCTCCCGAAACAATAAAGATTGAGGCTCCCGAACTGGAAGGACCAAAAGTGGTTAAGAAAATAGATCTCGATGCCATTGATTCTTCTACCAGGCCAAAGAAGAGTACGAAAAAAGTGGAAGAGAAAAAGCCTGAGAAAAAAGAACCCACTCCGGCAGCTGAGGTACCAGCACCTGCGCCTGCTCCTGTGGTTGCCGAAACACCGGCACCGGAAGAGCCTAAGGTTGATGTACCTGCCACTATCGAAAACATCCGGGCAGAGCGCTTAGAAGGACCAAAGATCCTTGGTAAAATAGAATTGCCTGTTGATAATGATACCAGGCCGAAGAGGGAAGCGGAAGATAAGCGCAAGCGGAAGCGCATTCCAATGGAAAAGAAAAGTGTGCCGGCAGCACCGTCACAAGGCGGGCAAGGCCAGCGGCCAGGTGGCTTCCAGGGACAAAGACCAGGAGGTGGCGGACCCAACAGGCCAGCAGGCGGCGGAGGCGGGGGCAGGTTTACCACCAGCAGGCCTCCAGCCGGCAATCGCAGGGAAGACAAAGAAATTGACGCAAAAGAAATCCAGGATAAAATAAAGGAAACGCAGGCTAAACTGGCCGGTGGTACAGGTAAAGGCAAGAGCATCAAGGCTAAAATGCGTAAACAACGCAGGGACGAACTGGCCGAGCAGAGAGAAGGTGCAGAAGAAGGAACCAATAAACTGCAGGTAACAGAATTTATATCTGTAAGTGAGCTGGCCAACCTGATGGATGTGAGCTTTGCCGATGTGATCAGCAAATGTATGAGCCTCGGTATCATGGTATCAATCAACCAGCGTTTAGAAGCTGATGTGATTGAACTGGTGGTAAGTGAATTTAATTATGAAGTGGAATTCATCGGTGTGGAAGATGCAGCCGACCTGGAAGAAGACGATGAAGAAGACAATATAGAAGATCAGAAACCAAGGGCGCCGATCGTTACCATCATGGGTCACGTGGATCATGGTAAAACCTCTTTACTGGATCATATCAGGAGTACAAACGTGATCGCCGGTGAAGCGGGTGGTATCACCCAGCACATTGGTGCATATGAAGTAACCTTAGAAAGCGGCAGGCATATCACCTTCCTGGATACCCCGGGTCACGAAGCCTTTACAGCGATGAGGGCCCGTGGTGCCAAAGTAACTGATATAGCCGTGATCGTGGTAGCTGCGGATGATGCTGTGATGCCTCAAACAAAAGAAGCCATTTCGCATGCGCAGGCAGCTGGTGTGCCCATGATCTTTGCCATCAATAAAATAGATAAAGACGGCGCCAACCCAACAAAAATTTACGAACAGCTGAGCCAGATGAATATTTTGGTAGAAAGCTGGGGCGGTAAATTTCAAAGCCAGGAGATCAGTGCCAAGAAAGGGCTGAACATCGACCTGTTGATGGAAAAAATATTGCTGGAGGCCGATATATTAGAGCTAAAAGCCAATCCTGCTAAAGTAGCCAACGGAACGGTGATTGAAGCAACGCTTGATAAAGGCCGTGGTTACGTGGCCACAGTATTGGTACAAAATGGTACCTTGAACCAGGGCGACATGATCGTTTCGGGTCAGTATTTTGGCAAGGTAAAAGCCATGTACAATGAACGGCAACAGCGTATTGATACAGCGCCGCCGTCAACCCCCGTATTGATATTGGGTTTAAATGGTGCACCTCAAGCGGGTGAAACCTTTAAAGAATATGATGACGAAGCAGTAGCAAAAGAAAAAGCCTACCAGCGTGGACAGATATTGAGAGAACAGGGTATGAGGGCTAAGAAACATATTACACTGGATGAGATCGGCCGTCGTTTGGCATTGGGCAACTTTAAGGAGCTCAACGTTATTATCAAAGGTGATGTGGATGGTTCAGTAGAAGCCTTGAGTGACTCATTACAAAAACTGAGCACACAGGAAATTGTGATAAAAGTGATCCATAAAGCGGTGGGTGCCATTACAGAAAGTGACGTTACCCTTGCCAATGCATCAGATGCCATCATCATCGGCTTTAACGTAAGGCCTACCCTGCAGGCAGCCAGGCTGGCAGAAAATGAAGCCATCCAGATCAAGATGTACTCGATCATTTACACGGCGATCGACGAGATACGCAGTGCGATGGAAGGTATGCTTGAACCAACGGTAGAAGAGAAGATACTCGCCAATGTGGAAGTGAAAGAAGTGTACAAGTTTGATAAAGCAACGGTGGCTGGTTGTATCGTTATCAGTGGTAAAATTGCCAGGAACAACCGGGTACGGTTGGTACGGGATGGTATTGTGATCTATACAGGAGAACTCGGCAGCCTGAAGCGTTATAAAGATGACGTGAAAGAAGTGCTCACCAATATGGAGTGCGGTTTAACCATTAAAAACTACGCCAACCTCGAGCCAAAAGATATCGTGGAAGCATTTGAAGAAGTGGAAGTGAAGAGAACGTTGTAAGGAGATTTGGTGATTTGGAGATTTGATGATTTGATGATTTGATAATGGGTGATACCTAAAGATCAAATTGTTGATTTGGTGATGTGATGATTTGGTGATAGGAAGATCTGGTACAGGCTGGCTGGTGTGGCAAAGAATTTATCTGTGTTCATCTGTGCGATCTGTGGCTAAATTCTTCGTGGCGACAAACATTTGTTAAATAACTCAGGCAGATGATCCCCCGGTTTCATCTGCCTTATTTTTGGAAGATAATCATTACAAAAAATGAAATTCGTTTTTACTTTTTTTATTGCCAATTGCTTATTACTGGTGGCACAGGCGCAACCGAAAAAAATCCTGGCCGACAAGATCATTGCCATAGTGGGTGATAAGATCGTTTTAAAAAGCGATGTAGACAACCAGATAGCCGACATGCAACGCCAGGGAATTGAAGCACCTCCCAATGCACGTTGTTTGTCACTTGAGCAGGCCATGGGTGTAAAAGCACTGGTGGTGCAGGCAGAAAAAGATTCTATCCCGGTGTCGGATGAAGAGATCGCCGCCGATATTGACAACCAGATCCGTGGTTTTATCAATATGTATGGCTCCAAAGAAAAGCTGGAAGAAATTGCCGGTCGTACTTTGTACCAGTTAAAAGAAGATTTCAAAGAGGGCTTCCGCGACAGGAAACTGGCCGGTGCCATGCGGAATAAAATAGTGGAGAATGTGCGCATTACCCCCAATGAAGTAAAAGCTTATTTCGATAAAATACCCAAAGACAGTCTGCCCTTTTATGAAAGCGAAGTAGAGATAGGGCAAATTGTATTATATCCCAAAGCCAGTCGGGATGCCGATGAATATGCCATGGAGCAGTTGAAAGAATTCAAAACGCAACTAGAAAGCGGCAAAAGGGATATGAAAACCCTGGCAGCCTTATATTCAGACGATCCCGGCAGCAAAGACAAAGCAGGACAGTATGAGATCAACCGGAATGAAAAACAGTGGGACCCTACTTTTTTGGCCAAGGCTTTTTCATTAAAAGAAGGTCAGATCTCCAACCCGTTCAAAAGTAAATTTGGCTACCACATCATTCAAATGGTGAACAGGGCTGGTGATGATGCGGTGATCAGGCATATTTTAAAGATCCCTCAAGTAACGCCCACCGAAACCAGGGCGGCCATTCAAAAACTGGATTCTATACGGGCCAGGATGCTCACCAATGCCATCAGTTTTGGCGAAGCGGTAAACAGGTACAGTGAAGATGAATCCAACAAATTCACCGGCGGTATGATCACTGGTCCGGAAGGCAGTACCTATCTTACATTCGACCAGCTGGATAAGGACATGGTGATCATGATGAAAATTTTGAACCTGAACGAATACAGCCAGCCGGCAGAATTTACCGACCAGCGGGGCAAGAAGGGCGTGAGGGTAGTGTACTTAAAGAGCAAGAGCGAACCGCACAGGGAAAATATCAAAGACGATTACAACAAAATAGCACAGCGGGCACTCGAAGAAAAAAAGAGTGATGAACTCGAAAAATGGTTTGCCGAAAAGATCCCTACTTATTACGTGAAAATAGACGAAGACTTCAAAACCTGCGAGGAAATGCAGAAATGGATACACTCACCTGAAGCCACCGTTAAAAACTAATTTTATTTTTTACGATAACTCAAAGCGTTCCCACACCGGAACGCTTTATTTTTGCCCGTTGGTTAATGCCACGGAAACATGGAAGAAGAACCTTTTTGATAGAAGTAGTTGGTGCTATAGTAAGTTCTTTAATTATTCCGGAAAACAGGTATCATGCTGTTTTTCAAGATAGGCAAAGCCAACTCATTTTTTCCGTGCATCCGTGGCAACATTCTTGTACTGAGCAGAGTCGAAGTATTCCCACTTGATCGGCCGGCATGTGTAGCTAGTCAATATTTACCTGTGTTAATCCGTGTGATCTGTGGCAAAATTTGTGTTTATTCGTAATTCGGCTAAACTGGTTCTATTCGTGTTCATTCGTGCCATTCGTGGCTAACCTGTATTCATCTGTGTTAATCCGTGCAATCTGTGGCTAACCTTGTTTTATTCGTGTTCATTCGTGCCATTCGTGGCTAAAAAACTTATTGGCTTTGATAGAAAAAAAGAAATTTCAACAGGAACAAAAAACAGTACTCGTGGGCGTTATAACCCCCGACCAAACTGAACAGCAGCTAAATGAATATTTAGATGAACTGGCTTTTTTAGCCACTACGGCCGGCGTGACTGCTGTAAAACGCTATACTCAAAAACTCGCCCACCCGGATAGCAAGACCTTTGTGGGCAAGGGCAAACTGGAAGAAATCAAAAAGTACCTCGACGGTCACAAAGATGTGGACCTGGTGGTATTTGATGATGAGCTCACCGGCTCACAAATACAAAACATCGAAAAGGTGACCGGCGTAAAAACCATCGACCGCAGCGACCTCATCCTCGACATTTTTGCCAACCGGGCCAAAACCGCCCAGGCAAAAACACAAGTGGAACTGGCGCAATACCAATACATCCTGCCCCGCTTAAAAGGGATGTGGAAACACTTAGAAAGGCAGGGTGGTGGTGTAGGCACCAGGGGTCCCGGTGAAACAGAAATTGAAACCGACCGCCGTATTGTAAAGAACAAGATCAGTCTCTTACGCAAACGCTTAGGCGAATACGACAGACAGGCTTTCACCCAACGAAAAGAAAGAGGAGAGTTCATCCGGGTATCGCTGGTAGGATATACCAACGTAGGCAAATCCACGCTAATGACCCTGCTGAGTAAAAGTGATGTATTTGCAGAGAACAAACTCTTTGCCACGCTGGACACCACCACCCGTAAAGTGGTGTTCGAGCAAACGCCTTTTCTGCTAAGCGATACCGTTGGTTTTATTCGCAAACTGCCGCATCACCTGGTAGAAAGTTTTAAAAGCACCCTCGATGAAGTAAGGGAAGCCGATATTCTGTTGCATGTGGTGGACATGTCGCACCCGCAATTTGAAGAGCAGCTGAAAGTGGTGAACAAAACACTGGCCGAGCTGGGCGCCGCCGACAAACCCACCATCACCGTGTTTAATAAAATGGACAAGTACGAGGCCGAAACCTTTGACCAGTGGCTGGAAGACGATGTAAAGAAAGAGATCATTGCCGACCTGAAGCAACGCTGGCAAAACGAAACCCTGGGCAATTGTGTGTTTGTGTCGGCCATAGAAAAAACCAACCTGGATGTGTTGCGTCAAACGATCTTGAATAAAGTAAGAGAGATGTACCGGATCCGGTATCCGTATAAGGCGGAGTTTTTTTATTGAGATAGTTTGGTTGCTAAACTGATCAAAATGGGTTTTAAATTTATAATATATTGATCAGCGCTTCTGCGTCTTTTGTAAGAGTTTTTTATTAACTGGTTTCACCTCCATCACCACCTAAGGTAGGGACGTAACCGGAGCGCCGCTACTTTTGCTTTTTTGAAAAAATTTGCTTCGCATTTTTTCAATCCCCAACAAAGTTGGGGACCAAACCAAAAGAGGCGGCTAACCCAGTTACTGGTGGAGATTGAGACGGATAGTGCAGGCACTCTGAGTTATTGCCAATTACCAAAACGACGTCGCTA
>ENA-UOWO01002244-UOWO01002244.1-activated-sludge-metagenome-genome-assembly--contig:-NODE-2244-length-24228-cov-6.131841_pt1 | contig 24228 bp, 26 predicted proteins | sample MGYA00238148_ERZ761564 | MGnify/ENA primary metagenome ERZ761564 (study PRJEB28885, sample SAMN05720194) | activated sludge metagenome | isolation source: Anaerobic digester | place: USA... | reverse complement strand
CGATGAAGAAATATACATCGACAAGGGAGATATTTGCAGGATTATAAACAATATCATAAATATGTCCATTAGTCCAAACACCAAGTCTATCTTTACCTGTAGTTGTTCCACTTGGAACATCATAACAACTAGCAACGTTAGTAAAAACGTTATTACTTGTATCGAGGTATTTTTGAGCATAAGTTACTTGTTCTTCAAGATTTGTCTCATATGATAAAAATTTAACGTTAGTAATATGTTGTCCAACAAGAACATCACCAATAATATCAAGATTACCAAGTTTGAAATCTGTTTCCAATAATGAATTCTCATTATATGTACAGAACAAACCAGTTTTATCTGTATTATTATTAATAACATGTTTAATATACATATCTCTATTATCTAAATCTTTGAAATATGGTATTAAAGAGCAATCGTAACGACCTAAAAGTGTTACTGATCTTTCGTTTATGAATTCCATTGCCTTTTCTTTCTTTAAACCATTTCTATTGAAATATTTACTGAAAGTTATATCATTAGTTAAAGTTTTATAATCGGTCCAGTCGCCTGCAATTACTAAGACTCTAACCATGTAATCTGAGATCCAATCTCTAAAATCAATAAAGCCAGGAACTTTTGTTCTATCACCATACCATTCCTCTGCTGTAACATCGAATCCAGGTATGTCGGATTTAAACATAAACACAGTAATATCTTTATTACTCATGTTTGTAATATGGAGTAATCTTTGATTATCTTGTACTCCAAAATTAGTAGATTTAACAAGATTTAAGAAAGATTCGGTATCTCTTTCCCAGAAATCTTGACGATTAAAAAACAATTCATATGCTGATCTTTTAACATCACTATTTTGATATTGAGCCGAAACTGAAATACTTTGCCAGTCAACTTTATCTCTATTTGGATTTGTTGCTAAAAGATTTAAAGCCCAGATTGGACCATTTTTCAACATTTGTTTACAAGTTTTGTGAAAAAATGATCCTTTGTTTTCTAATCTTCTGTCATCCTCACCAAAAATAGCCTCAAAATCAAAAGGATTTGTGACGTAAATCGGAGCATTAAACGGTCCTTTTTTGGAAAAACCAGGAACTAAATTAATAAGAACTTGCTGAATAGGAAGTTCTATAACACTACTATCAATTTCTTCTATAAATACACCTGGTCGTTTGTATTTTCCGAAATCTTTGTCTTTAATTGGCATAATTAAAATTTTTTTTATGTTAATATTAGAAGTAAATTTTTTATTCTTTACTTTTTCTATTAATTTTTTTTATATATTAATATAAAATAATAAAAAATATCTAAAAAATCATGCAAGATACGTTCGTATTTTTTTTATTTATCAGAAAAAAATTGTATATTTGTAGTGTTAAAAATATAAAATAAATAAGTATGAAAAATAGATTTTATTTCAATCAGAGGTCAATTTCATTCAATTCTATTTTCAATTCTGAAAAGGTAAACGAGCATCTTGATAAATTCAAGAATATCATTGAAAATGGTTGGTTGATAACTTATTATGATGAAAGGGAAATTTGTAGAGTTGAAATTTCTAAAGTTTATTACAACTTTGATTTTTCAAATTTTTCAAAATCTATTTTATCAGAAATTGTAAATTATTTTGAACCTGAAAAATATTCTCTTAAAGTTGCAAGTGGCAATCAGGAAATTAGGCTTCGTGGTGGAGAATTGTTCATTGATAATGAAAGGTACGAAAAAATGGTTAGTATTGTCAATTCGACCGATAAATCAAAGGCATTATCAATGAATGTTGGTTTGGTTAAGGTTGATAAAGATAAATACCCTAAATCTTATACAATTCTCACAAGTTTCACAAACAAACATTATAAATCATCTTTACCTGATAAGATCAAATCTTTTTCAGATAATTTGATTAATTTTAATGTGAATATTGATTTTCACATTAAAACTATTGAAGACCTTAAAAATAAAGAAGTCAGCTTGAAAGATTTTGTTAAATCTATCTCTATTGATAAAAAAAATGATAAAGTTATTAAATCAGTTGAATTAAAACTTCGCGCTCTTGGTAAGAAACTTGTTTATGATAATGGTTATAATTTTTGGAATAAACGTAATAATCCTGAATCAGAAGCATTTATATCTTTATCAAATTTCAATTCTAATAATATGGATAATATTTCAGACTTTAAAGTTAATTGTAAAGTTCTCTACAATGCATATGTAGAATTGTTTAAAGATTCTGATACATCAATTATTGCAAGAGAATCAAGGAGAATAATTGAATCTTTTGAAAATATTTAAAATAAAAAACCTCTGAAAAGAGGTTTTGTTTTTTTATTATTAAAAAATTTATAACTTTGTTTTAAAATATAAGTATAGATTAAAAATAAAATAAATTATTCTCAAACAAAACTTATATGAATTACTATATATATTTCTTTAAAAATTATCTATTATGAACGGACAAAATGAACTTGAACAAAAATTCCAAGAAAGAACTGGAATTGAGTTCCAAAGATTTTACAGAGACTACAAACCAAAATTGATATGGTATATATGTAGATATACTAAGGATCCTGAAATTGCTGAAGATTATGTTGAAGATGCGTTTATTCAAGCATTATTAAATATAAGTACGTATAAAACACCTAGTGAAGGTGGTGCACAAGTGAATACTTGGGTTTATAAAATTGCAGAAAATATTGTCAAAAAATCACATAAGGATAGGGAAAGACTTCCTTTAAAATCTTTAGATAAAGAACTTTCAGAAAATTTTAATTTATCTAATATAATTCCATATGATGATGGTCAAAGCAAAGTTGACGAATATAATATTTTCATGAAAAAAGCATCTTATATCAAGGAAACTATTCACAATTTACCAGAGAAAGATTCAAAATATAAAACTGTTCTTATAATGAGAGAACTGGAAGGAATGGCGTATAAAGAAATTGCTGAAGAATTGAATATTAACCTATCTACTATTAAATCTCAAATAAAAAAAGGTAGAAAAATAATTAGAAAAAAAATCTCAAAGAAATTTGAAGAAATAGATAAAAATGGCACAGAATGATATCTTATGAATCTTCAAAATGGTATATTAAATTATGGAGACATCGATGGTATTTATATGCCATTTATCTATATTTAAAATGTCTACTACGACCAGAATTGTGGCTTGATTTCTTATTAGATAAATTTAAAATTTTCTTTTTTGAAGATGATTTTTTTGAAGATGAAAAAAAAATTCTTCACAAAAAATGGAAAGATATTATTCACCATGTAGAGTTATGTAAAATGTATAAATTTTCAACAAAAATTGAAAGAGAGGATTAAAAAATGAAAGTTTTTTGTAAAAAAGACATGATAGAAAATAATTTTTATTATTTTCAAAATAATCAATATTATACTGTTCGTTATGATTATGATGATTGTTATTGGATAAATTTTATTAATAAAAACGGTTCGCAGCATGCGCATAGATTTATGAAAGGAAATAAAATTAATGAAAAAATTAGACATGGAAAACCTTTATTGTTTAATGAATATTTTATTAATGTTCAAGAATTAAGAAAATTAAAAATTGAAAAATTAAATAAAAATTTTTTATATTAGAATATATGAAAGAAAAAGGAGAACCAGTAAAAGGATACAATTTTTCATCAAAAAAAGAAAAATTGAATAAAATTTTTAACACGCCTGATTATCAAACATATCTAGAAGATAAGAAAAAAATACAAAAAAGGAGAGAGACTATTTATAAATTTACATCAATTGGTAATTCCACCAATTCTGTTAGAAATTTAATATTAATTAATACTATATTATTTATATTAACTTTCTATTTTTTTCCTTCTACCTTTGAATATTTAGCTTTATTCAATATAAGAGATGTACATTTTGCAATTTGGCAACCTATTACTAACATGTTTTTACATGGTGGATTTCTTCATATTTTATTTAATATGATTGTATTATGGTCTTTTGGTAATTCAATAGAACAAAATATAGGTACTAAAAAATTTCTAACATTATATTTCCTAAGCGGCTTAGTATCTAGTTTCTTCTGGATGTTTCTTGGTACAGGACCCGCAGTTGGTGCATCAGGAGCATTAATGGGGTTATTTTCAGCTTATGTTTTTATAGCGCCAGAAGCTACGGTATATTTATTCTTTTTCATACCAATGAAAATTAAAAACTTATTTTATGGTTTTGCTGGTATCTCATTAATATTTGGATTATTATCTTTAATAAATCCTGCTTATGGGTTTGGAGTAGGACACTTTGCACATTTAGGTGGTATGGTTGGTGGATATTTACTAACCTACTATTGGAAAAGTAAAAAATTAATCTATACAAATTAATATAATTATGAACGAAAGAGAAATGTTTGAAAAAAGTTTTCAAAGACCTTCAGATTACTTTAAATTATCACCTGAAAAACAATGGGAAATAGATAATTATCTATGAATATTAGATTGGAAAGGTACTGATCTTTCAAAAGAAGATGTTGAAAGATTTAAGAAACATTATAAAAAATAATTAGATTATTTAAATTTCAAGAATAATTTTTTAATAAAAAAACTTTCCTTATATTTGCAATATAAAAATAACAGAAGGTTGAAATTTAAAATAATTCTAGATATGAAAATAGTTATCATAGGAACAGGCGATATTGTCGTTAAAGCAAGTACCGCCATGCGAGACGGACTGATGAAAACCCAAACGAACCAAATCGAATGCTTTGAGACCATACTTTCCGCCAAGACGGAAGGAAACATCCCGATCGTGGGATTTAACCCGACACCTCACGGCACGGAAACCATCGCCGGACTCATCAGTGAAGCTAAACTGCAAAACACAAAAAGTGATATACCATATAATTTAACGATGATTCCTTATAGTTATATTCCACAATATAAAAAATATAAAGGTCACGAAAGACCTTATAAATATCACAAATAATTTGGATATATCAAATAATTGTCATATCTTTACATCACAATTTAAATTAAAAAAAATAAAATCATGATTGATTTCTATAAGTATTTAGCAAAAGATAAAATTCACGCGAAGTTGTCTGAATCTATTGTTGCTATGATGGCAACAGGAAATTTACCTTATTATGGTGAATTTGCTCTTTTTATTAATTTTCATGAAAGTAAAAATAATCCATATATACCTACTGCAGGTGTTAATGTAACATCTGCAGGGATGAATTTCTATTGGGATAGAAAATTTATTGATTCACTACCTCAACCTGAATGTAATTTTCTTCTTCTACACGAAGAAATGCATATTCTTTTTGACCACATCAAAAGGTCAGTTGGATACGATCTTCGTTCTGCTAATATTGTGCAGGATATGATCATAAACCAAGTTATACATGATGATATCATGAAAAAGGGACTTGGAGTAGGAGAAAATCCCTTTATTAGCATTCCAAAAGATGAGTTTAAAAGAAACTCTGCACTTTTTATTCCCAAAGAGTATAAGGGTGAACCTATCTTTGAAGATTTATATGAATGGTTTGTTAATAAAAAAAGGGAATGGCAAGAAAAGAACAAAGACATCATTAAGCAAATGAACAAAGAATCTAATAAATGTCCTAAATGCGGTTCTTCTATGCAAGACCAAGACCAAGATCAAAGTCAAGAGAAAAAAGAAGAAAAAGAAGGAAAAAATCAAGGACAAGGTCAAAAAAAAGAAGGAAATAAAAATAGTAAACAAAAAAGTCAGCAAAAAGGTAAAAATCAAGGTCAGGATCAAGATGGTCAGGATCAAGATGGTCAGGATCAAAATGGTCAGGGTCAAGATGGTCAGGTTCAAGGGAATAAATGTCCTAATTGTGGTCATGAAAATCATAAAAATAAATCACGTCAAGGGCAAAAAGATACCTCTGGAAATAATAAATATGGAAAATATGGCAAGAACGATACAGAAATGTATTCATTAGAAACTATTTTTGAAGGTGAAGAAAGAAACGAACAAAATACACTTGATGTTCATATGACTGATGATATTCCTCAAGAATTAAAAAGAGAAATTGTTGAGACTGTAATGTCAAGACTTAAAAATAGAGGATTAGAATCGGGCGATGTTGAAGCAATTTTACATAAACTTAGAAAAACTAGGAAAGATTACCTCAAAGAAATTAAAAGAGCAATGAGTAATCATATCTTTGGCTCTAAGAAAGAAAAAACCATTGTTCGTCCTAATCGTAGAGGTATTTCTGGACTAAAAGGTAATAAGAAATATAAAAATGAACTCAATGTTATTCTTGATACTAGTGGTAGTATGGGAGGCGAATTTGAAAAAGTTTTATCATATATTTTTCAAAATGATATTATAATCAATCTGATTCAATGTGATACTAAAGTTCAGCAAGTAGTTCAAATCAAGGATCGAAAAGAACTTGAAAAAATGAAAATCAGAGGTTTGGGTGGTACCACGCTCCAACCTGGAATTGATTATATGTCAGATAAGAAAAATAAAATACATATGTACAATTTATGTATTTTAACAGACGGATATACTGATAGTTTAAATTTCAAGCAAATCAAAACTAAAACATTAATTCTATCAACATCTTCAAAATGTCCTATTGCACATGATAATGGTCGTGTTAAGCAAATAAATGAAATCGGAAAACAAGATTGAAAATGAGAATTTGAGGAAGTAGTTCAATTCATCAGGCACAGCCTGATGAATTGAAGTCTTCTAGAAATACATTATAATTTCTATCTCTCTTACTGGAATTTAATCCTCTTTTTGTTATACATAAATTTTTAATATCTCCAATAACTGTTGTTGGAATATTATTTAAAAATCCATAATATATAGAAATTTTATGATCAACACTTGGATAAGATCTATCTAAATAAAATAAGTTAAAATTATCTTTAATATATTCATTATCATAATAATCGTATCCACTCCATTCTTTAAATAAAATTTTAAGACATTTCCTTGTTATATTACAAACTTCTCTTTTATATAAATAAAAATCTCTTCTAATTACTCTACTATTTTTAATTCTAGATAATCTTCGTTTTAAAATAAATTCTGGAACAGATCCATTATGACTAACTCCATATTTTTCTATACAAGTTTTTTCTGATAATATTTTATATTTCTCAGTTTTTGCAAAATTATCAACACCATATCTTTTCAAACAAGTTGCTCTCCTCTTATTTAAAATAGATAATTTTTTATTATCGTCTTTAAATATTTTTATATGACTCTTACTTATTTTATTTTTAACCATATTGCTTTTAGATGCTATTTTATTTCCATATTTTTTAAAACATGTATCTTCTTTTTTTCTTCTTATTTTTAAATTTTGTAACGGATATTCACAATTATATAATTTCTTTAAAGTTTCCTTTATTTTATTTTTATTGTTATAATTTTCATTATTATATCTAATTTTTTTGGTTATTTTTGTTTTTTTAATTTTACATTTTTCACAAGCATAAAAACCATTTTTATTTATGCATTTAATATAATCTTGATATCTAATATTTTTAATATTACCACAAAAATTACATTTACAATTAACTCTAACTGTTGATGATAATGTTAAATCTGAAATTTTCACTCTTAATTCTTTCTTACATTTAGCTTCATAACCCAAATTTAAATAATGATCTAAACTATGATTATTTGGTTTTATAACAACATATTTATCAATTATCATTCTTATTTTGTATTTTTTCGAACTCTCTTAATTAATTTTTCTAACCAGTCATTTAATTTTAATGAATTTTCATTAGCGTATTTTTTTAATTCAAAATGTAATTTTTCGTCTATTTTTATATTCTTTAACATTTTATATATTTTTAATAGTAATTATGTACCATTTTTGATATTTTTAGATAAAACTTATAATTTTTTATTTTATATATTAATGATAATAAAAAAAAACAAATGAAATTAAATAAAAATGATGAAATAAAAGAATGGAATTATATAGAACTGTTTAATGATACAGCAATTGTCTATGAAACATTCAATAATATCTATGTAAAAGATAGAGAAGCAGCTAGATACTATATATTGAATAAAAATATTGGTTCTACGATAATAAAGGTATTTAGTAAAAAAAATATTAAAATTCTAGTAAAAGAACAAATATCTTATGGCGTTTCAATAACATTAAAAAGATATAAATCAACTAAATTGATTCATAAATATTATATTGATATATCTACAGGATTAATTGCTAAATTAAAAAACGGTAAATTTTTACAATGTAGGCCAAATGAAATAGATCAGCACACCAAAAAATATATAATAAATGAAATACCTTGGATAAAATTTATATTTGATTTAGATCTTCCAGTCACGTTTAACACTATCGTTACTAAAAAACTTTATTCTACAAAAAAACTATTAAGATGGTATTGGTCTGCTAATTACCAAACTGCCATTAAATTAAACAGCATTAAAGATAATCAATATAAATATTTGATTCGAAAAAATATAAAAAATATAAACAATATTAATAATATAAATCCTAAAATTTTTGATCCTTTTGATTCTGATCCATTTGAAAATAATTATCATTTGAAATTATTCATAAATACATTAAAGCTTGCAGTAAAATGTTCTAAAAAAATTAATGCAGCATGGTCCTTTAATAGATTATATAATGAATATAATAAATTAAATAACACGATATTAAATAAATTATATGAAAATTATAACAAACCAATGATAATTTCCGATAGTTTTAAGCCAATAATAAATTTTTTATTAGATAAAAACTATTATATTCCTAAAGATTATAAAGAATTATCTAAATTAAGTAATCGAGAAGAAACAATTAATTGTATAATATCAAACATTAGTTCAAATACTTTACAATTTATGTTAATAGTCTATAAAAACAATCTTTTGATTACTATATATGCCAATGATGTTATTCTTAACCCCCTGCAACCTTTCATAGCATCAACTGTAACCGCATATGAAAGTAAAGAACAGTATATTTTTGTAAATTCAAATCCATTTAAACCCTACAATCTTGAAAATTTTGTAGAAGAGGATATTCAAACAATTAATAAAGAATATGATCATTTATTAAAAATATATGAAAGAAGACAGAAAATTCAACACATTATCCATAAAAATTAAAAAATTAAAATAGTATAAATGTTTTTTTATTTCAATAAAAATATCTAAATTAGCAAAATAAAATTTTAATATATGAACAAGAAAAATTTAATTGATATTTTTACAAAAGACACAAAATATAATTATCACCTAATCAGAACTAATGATCCAATTGGTCATTTGTTATATTTAATGAAAAACGGCTCACAATTAACTACTGATTCATTAGAATTTACAACAACAAGGATCGCAGAAGAACTAGTAAAAGATTGTGGAGTTGAAATTGAAAAAATTGCACCTGGTATTTTCTTTACTAACGAAAATAACACTGAGAAATTAAAATACGAATTAAACGAAAAGCTTACAGAAAATAACAAATTTTCATTTTTTATCGAGTCTATTAAAGATGAATATAGAATATTAGAAATCAAAGATTCACTACTATATAAAAAAGATCCTGAAGCTTACGAAGAAGCCAAGAAAAAAGAGCACTTAGAAAAACAAAAAGAATTATTGGAACAATTAAAAAATCAAATTGAAAACTCTAAAATTGAAAGAGAAAATGCTCTATTATCGTATAATAATAATTTAATTAAGTTAATTAGAGACCATTTTGATGATGTTATTGAATTTGAACAAAGAGATTTTAATTTTCAAAAAGAAATTGAGTTAATTATTTCTAATTTAATTGATGATGATACATGGCTTAAAATTAATGATATTCCATTTTCTTGTAATATAGAAATCATATCTATGGAAAGAGAACAAATGAAAGTTTTTTTAACTGATAATAATCTATTATATACAGCGACATTAAAGTTTGATAAAACCAAATTAACAGCAGAGAATTTTGAAAAAATTGAAAAAATTCCAAACACTATAATGGATTATGATTTTTTATCTTTTTTATATGATATAGATACTAATTCAATTCAAGATTGGGAATTTAAAAATCACACGGAAAAATTTGAATATATAATCAATCTTTTAGTACCAATTCTAAAAGAAGAAAAAAAGAAAAAACAAGAAGAAATAATTCAAAAACTAATTGAAAACGAGAGCAAAGATGAAGATGAAAATGAATACAACGAATAATTAACAATATTAAAAAATAAAAAATCAAAAATTATTTTTTTATATCAATAAAAACAACTATTTTAGCAACATTAAAAATTATTAATTATGGCATTGAAATTTGATAGAAAAAACGAAAAAAAGGATGTAAATCTTGGGCAAGGTGTAAAACAAGATGCGGTTAGGTATATTCCTGCTAACGAATTTCCTAGTGGATTTAACTCACTCTCTGACCGTGAAAAAAGGTATTTTAAAATGATGAATGCTGAAAGTGGTGTTCTTTATATTACTTCAGCTCCTGGTTATGCTAAATCTGCGATTATGAGAGCAATCGCCAGAAAAATGGGATTTCAGTATTTTGATATTCGTTTATCAATGGTAGACGAAACTGATGTCGGATTATTTCCTACAATTGAGGAAGTTGAAGAAATAGTAAATGAACACGGTTCAGAAAGAAGAGTAATCAAAAAAATGTTGTCGCATGTTTGTCCTAAATGGGCTTATATGGCAAATCAAAAACCTTCCATTATTCATTTTGAAGAATTAAACCGATCCACTCTCGCTGTAAGGAACGCTGCTCTTCAGATGCTTCTTGAAAGAGAAATTGGTGCTTTTTTCAAATTCAATAATAATGTTATGATGTGTTCTTCTGGTAACCTTGGTGAAGAAGATGGAACAGATGTCGAAGAGTTTGATCAGGCTCTTAATAATCGTCTTATTCATATTGAACATACCTTACCTTATCCTGAATGGGTAGAACAATATGCTAATGAAAATGTTTGTCCTGTTATTGTTCAGTTTTTGAAAACTAATACAGAACATTATTATAAAAAACCTGATGAAAGAAATCAGAGGAATAAAGCCTACGCTACTCCTCGTTCTTGGACTTTCCTTTCTGATTATATTTTTAAAAATTTTGGAGGATGGACTGAAAGGTTAGACAATAATATGAATGTTATCCTTGATGAAACAGGAAAACCTAAAATGTTTAAAAAGTTTCCTCCTGTAAGGACTTGGCTTAATGATATTAAAGAAATTGGACATGGTTATGTTGGAGCTTCTAATGTCAAATTCATTAGATATTGTGAAGATACACTGAAGATCTCTCTTGATGATGTTCTTGATAGGTTTAATGATATTGAAGATGATATCAAAAACTTCAACAGGGATAAAAAATCTGACCTTCTTTCAACTATGAAAACTCGTAAAGTTGCATTGTTGAAACCTCATCAGATTGAAAATCTTATCAGATTTCTTCAAACAATTTCAGATGATGAAACAGTAGGGTATATTCTTCATGTTCTTGATAATGAATATACCATGGCAGATGAAACCAAAGAAAATAAAATTGGTGAAAAATTCTTAGGTGATAAGAGATTTGAAAAATTCAGGGAAGCTATTATGCGACATGTTAGTGACAAATAGTTACTAATTTAGTAAACCTAAAATAACTCTTGAATAAATAATTCAAGAGTTATTTTTTTATCAACTTCTTAACTCCATCTATAACATCTTTAGGTTGTATTGACATAGAGCAAACAAAATTTAACTTTTTAGGGCAAAACATCCAATTAAATAGATCGAAAGTTACTTTCGGATCATTCCAACAACCATTACATACACTTGAATTATGTATTCTAATAACATTAGATTTAAATTCATACCAAGGTTTTGTAAATCCACTAATTAATACCACAGGTGTACCAACAGCCCAAGACAACCAAGCTAAGCCTGAACTTATAGTTATCATCATATCAGCTCCTTTTATATCTATTATTCTGTCTTCTAAAGAATAATTATTACCTGTTTTATCTATAACATTTTTATTTTTTGGAGCTTGATTAAAATGACCAAATATACCATAATTTTTATGTTTATCTATAATAACTATCTTATAACCATTACGACTTAAAAAATCAAATAATCTATCCCAGCCAAATGGATTATTCCAATATTTAAGTTGTGATGTAGATTGAATTGCTATAACAACATATTTACCTTTAATTTTCGATACTTTATCTGGAATATTAACTCTTGACTTAATTTCAATATCAGGTAAACCTAAAATCAAAGATGCGATAGATTGAAGTGAATATTTCCTATAATCAAAATATTTAACAAAATTATCGTATTTTTTATTTTGAATTATCCATTTATCTGGAGAATTTTGACCATTTACAACATAAAGTTCTGGACCATAATCAACTCTAAATTTTTTATCGACATCATAAACCTCTTCTACTGACGAAATATCTATAAATATAATATCTGGATAAACTTTATCAAACAACGATTTAAAAGGTGTGTATAACAAAACTTCAACTTTATTAAGTTTTCTATATTCTTCAGCATACGGAATCCAAGCTATGTTATCACCTAATGATGCAGATCCAAATAAAATATATACTCTATTAAACTTATAATTCTGATTTCTTTCAAAAACAAGACTATCGTTTAAATATACTTTAATAGAAATATTTTTACCTCTAATATTTTCTATTTGAGACCAAAAATTAACTTTTATAGAAGCAGAATATTCTACATTTTCAGTATTTATATCTATAAATTCTACAAAATATTCATTCAAATCAGTTTCATCACCTGAAATACTTAATCGAGCAATATCATTATTAAAATAGGTGAAAAATTTAGTCATGAAAATTAAATAATTTTGTAAATTCTGAATAATCTTTATCTAGTATCAATAAATATTCTTTACCAGCTCTTTCAACAGCGGATCTTTTCATATCAATAACATCATATCCACCTTGCTTTTCTAAAATATAACTAGATTTTATCTCAATTTCTAAATCACCTATAGAATAATCTGTTATCGTCCTAATTCCATAATCAAACTCCTCAGGTAAAAAATCATAAACATTTCCATTCTCAATCCTATCAAAAATTTTATTTTCTTCACAAAACTCTAAAAAATGATACTCATAGGAACTTTGATATGTTAATTCTGTCTCTTTATATTTTTTAACTTTGTAATAATCTCTAAAATTAAAATATGAATTATTTTTTATCATTCTTAAACTAGATTCGTTCCGAAATTTCAAAGTTTTCGATGGATGATCAACACCTATTGTTTGAAGATATTTCGTTTTGCTTTTCTCTATGAATAAATGAGTTTTTGAATAACTTTCCACACCAAACTTTTTTAAACATGTATTTTTTAATTTATTAACAATGTTCTTTTTATTATTTTTGTAATTTTCCTTATTACTTTTTGATATTTTTTCCTTTATATTATCTAATAAAGAAACATTATTTACATCATATCTCTCTTTAACAGTTATCTTAACTTTCTCTTGATTCCAATTATTAGGAAAACATTTATGCGAACAATATTTATTTGGAACACCTCTAATAAATTTAACTTCTCTACCACATTTTTCACAAACAGGAATACCATATTTTTTAACATATTGCTCTTTCAACCATTCATATTTCTGATGCTTACCTATTCTTTCTAAAAATTTACCTCTAAAAAAAGGAGCATCATCTTCACAATAACCACATTGACATTTTGGTGTAATACCACTAAATTCATATTTAATAATATAATCTCTTAATAAAATATCATGTTCTTTCATTAAATGAATTGTAAATTTTCCTGTAGTGTAGGAGAATTCAAAACCACATATTTCACATTTCTTTTTCATACTATATATATTAAAATTAGGAGGTCAAAAATGTAAAATATGTGATTGTTTTTTATATTTTTATATAACTAATTCATTGATATTCAGATTATTCGCATTTGGACCACCCACAATTTCTGCAAGTCTTGCACCCAGTTTCATAAACTAAATCTGTTGATCCACATTCTGGACAAGCTTCACCAGAAACTATTGAATTAATATATTTCTTAATAATTCTTTTCACACCACTTTTCCATGTTCCAAAAGCTGCTTCATTATTATCAATTTGTAGACCGTCTATAATATTTATAACACTTGGCATATGTAATCTATGTCTTAATAATGCCGAAACTAATTTACTATAATTCCAATATTCTACTTTAAATGCTCTATTTAAGCCTTCCATTGTCACATTATAACCATCCTTATCTTTATAAACAAAATCGTATCTACTTTTCTGGCCTGGATCTTTAGTTTTAACAATCTCTCCTTTTTCTACGTATTGAGGAATATAAAATTCATCAGCTAAACCTGTAAATAATTCGTAAGGATATTTTTCACCCTTTTCATCTATCATTACACCTAAAAAGCCAATCCATTTTTCTTTATTATTTGTAAATCTAACAACATCACACTCTAATCTTTTAGGTCTTGGCTTTGCATTATTCTCTTTAACTTCTGGTACTACATTCTGAGTAGTTCCTTCATTTGAAATTATTACACCTTGTCTTGAGCCTTCTCTATAAACAGTTACGCCTTTGCAACCACTCTTCCAACCAGTTTCATATACCTTTGAAACTATATCTTCGGTAACATTATTTGGTAAATTGACCGTAACTGAAATAGAATGATCAACATATTTTTGAACTTCACCTTGCATTCTAACTTTTTCTACCCAATCAATGTCATTAGATGTTGCTTTATAATATGGCGATTTTTCAATAATAGGTTTTAATTCTGCTTCCTTCATTAATTTAACTTCATTAATATCATATCCGTTTATTTCTAGCCAATTTTCAAACTTGTGATGAAATACATTATATTCTTCCCACTTTACGCCTTCAGCATCGATAAAATCAACTCTACCACTTTTATCAGTTGGGTTTATTTTTCTTCTTCTTTTATATGAAACAGAATATGCTGGCTCAATTCCAGACGTGGTTTGTGTTAAAATTGAAACGGAGCCAGTAGGTGCAACTGTAAGTAGTGCTATATTCCTTCTACCGTATTCCTTAAGCATTTTATCTAGTTCTGGATCATCATTTTTTAATCTATTTATAAATGGATTATTTACCTCTTTTGAATAATCATAAATAGGAAATATTCCTCTTTCCTTAGCCATTATAGATGATGATTTATAAGCATTAATTGCTAACTTTCTATGAATATCAGTTGAAAATTTAGTAGCTTCTTCTGTTCCATATCTTATTCCCAAAGCAGCTAACATATCACCTTCAGCAGTAACACCCAAACCTGTTCTTCTTCCTTTTTCAGTCATTTCCAATATTTTCAACCAAAGTTCTTTCTCAACTCTTTTAGTTTTTTCATCTTCAGGATCAACATCAATTTTATTTAAAATCATTTCAATTTTCTCAATTTCTAGATCGATAAGATCGTCCATCATTCTTTCAGCATATACAACATATTTTTCAAATTTATTCCAATCAAAATAAGCTTTATTTGTAAAAGGATATACAACAAAGCCATATAAATTTAAAGCTAATAATCTGCAACTATCATAAGGGCATAAAGTAATTTCAGCACACGGATTTGTTGAAATTGTTGTAAAACCTTGATCACTATAACAATCAGGTACAGATTCTCTCATAATCGTATCCCAAAACAACACACCTGGCTCTGCTGATTTCCAAGCGTTATGAATAATTTTTTTCCATAATTTTTGAGCTTCAATTTCCTTTGAAACTACAGGATTAGTTGAATCTATTGGATAAATTTGTTTAAAATTCTCATTATTAAGTGCAGCATTCATAAAATCATCCGTAATTTTTACGGAAATATTTGCACCTGTCACTTTACCTTGTTCTAATTTTGCGTCAATGAAATCCTCTGAATCTGGATGTTTAACCGAACATGTTAGCATTAATGCACCCCTTCTACCACCTTGTGCAACTTCATTTGTTGAATGTGAATATCTTTCCATAAATGGTACTATTCCAGTTGATGTTAAGGCTGAATTTTTAACTGGTGATCCGGCTGGTCTAATATGCGATAAATCATGCCCCACTCCACCTCTTCGTTTCATCAATTGTATTTGTTCTTGATCTATTTGCATTATTGAACCATATGAATCAGCAGGATTTCCAACAACAAAACAATTTGATAATGAGACTACTTGCTTATTATTACCTATTCCGGACATTGGTGAACCTTGTGGTATAATGTATTTAAAATCCTTAATTAATTCAAATATTAAATCCTCAGACATTGGATTCTGATATTTTGCTTCGATTCTATGGAATTCCTTTGCCAATCTTCGATGCATATCATCTGGTGTTTTTTCATAATAAACTGTATCTCCATTTTTATTTGCCTTCAATGCATACTTATTAACCCAAACGTCTGTTGCTAACGTATCACCATTAAAATATTTTAAAGTGCTATCGTATACCTCATTTCTTTCGTAAAAACTCATTTTTTATAATTATTTTTTAATATTAAATAAAACTAATATTATTAAGTTTTTCTATAATATTTTCTTTATATGTTATCCTAATTAAATTAATATTATTATTCAAACAAAAATTATTTTAATTAAATAATGTTTTTTAGTATATCTTTTGTTCTTTTAAATTTAATTTCAGAGTAATCATATTTATTATTATGTAATATATTTAATTTTTTAATAATTTCATTTTTATCCTTTCTATAATTTTTTGCACATTTGGGACAACCTTTTCCAGAAATATGATTCAATGCTGATTGATAAAATGAACCATGGCACAAGCATATAATTTCTGATTTATTATACATACCACTATATTTAAAATTGGTATAATCATATTTATTACCATGAACAATATTAAACCGAAATAAGACATCATCGGTTGATAATAATTTACCACATTTTTTACATCCACATTTTCTTTGTTCAAATACTCCATGTAATGGACAAATTATTTCAACCAATGAATAATCATAAAAAAAATTATGAAATAATGACACCTCATTAATATAATCAAAAATATTTGTCATTTTACTCATTTTATATAAAATTAATATTATTAAGATTACTCAAATATCCACTTTTTTTAAGTTCAACTATAATTTGTGTGGCATATTCTTTATCCAGCAATTTAAACATATTAAAAATATTATCTGTGAAATAATAGGATAATTCTACAAAAATTTCAGATTTAGTATAATCCTTTCCTATATTATCTATTAACATTCTATAATATTCATTAAAAGCTTGCCTATTAGGCTTTCTTCTATTAGATGAAAAATCCAATTCTGTGAGATCATTTAGATAATCATAGACATCTTGAGATAATTTCAAACGATTAACATAATCTTCATTATATCTACTTTCAAATTCAAACGCAGATCCAGCTTCTATTAAAATACCGTTATCACTCTGTGTATTTATATAGTCATCTACTTGCTCTTCTGTATTTTCTAGCTTTCCTTTGAATATAGTGTCTCTTTTTAATGAATGTTTACCATCAATTTTATGACTATTAACATTAAATTTAAACATTATATCCATTTCAGAATCTTCTTCAACAGGAATTTCAATATCTTTATCAATTATCTCTTCTATATCAGTATTTTGTTCTTCATCCCCTATCAGTTCATCATATTCTTCAAATTCATCATTTAAATCATCAATATTATCTTTCTTCATTAATATACTCAATATTATTTTTAATTATACTCATTTTTTCATGAATATTATCACTATACTTTATCCTTAATAAAGTTATATTATTATTTATACAAAATTCATTTTTTATTCTATCATTAATTATAGTTCTATTTAAACTATCTTTGCCATATATTGGCTGAAAATGCTGAATTCCATCAAATTCAATACAAATATTATTTTGTTTTAAAAAAAAATCAAAAAATAAAGGCTTTACATTTTTACATCCTTCAAAAGATTTTTGTCTTTCAAAATAAATATTATTTTTTATCAATATAGATTCAATTTCTTTTTCACCCTTAGATTCTGAACATAATGGGCATCCGTTTTTTTGATGTATATGATTATTTAATCTTTGATAAAATATACCATGCTTAGGACATTCTATTTCTATCATAGTTTTGTTTATTCTTTTATTAAAAATAAAATCTTTATATCTATATTTATTATTATGAATAATTTTTGCTTTATCTAGTAAATCATTTTTAGTTAAAACATTATTAGCACATTTTGAACAACCATGACCTTTTAAATGTAATTTTGGTGATTGATAAAATATACCAGTATAGGACATATAATTTCAGTTTTAGTACTGTAAGTTTTAAAAAAACTTAATTCATAGTTATATTTATCGTTATGAATAATTTTTGATTTATATATAAAATCATCTGTAGTTAAAATATTATTTTTACACTTAAAACAACCATGACCATCTAAATGTGATTTTGCATTTTGAAAAAATAACCCATGTATAGGACATATAATCTTAATTTTAGAATCATTGTTCTTATAATCTAATAACTCATAATTATATTTATTATTATGAATAATATTTACTCTTTCTAAAAATTCTTCTTTCAGTAGTTTACGTCCCATATTATAAATTATTTAGCACCAACTAAAACTTCATTCTCCATCGTTAAAAATTTAGTATTAAATTCAAAACGTATCTGTTCTTCGTGATGCTCACCATCTCTTAATTTTAAAATTTTTAATCTATATACATTATTGCGTTTCATTTCTGGATTACGAATAATTCCCCAAACTGAATCAGAAGTATCTGCGATTGCTTTACTTTCTGGTATATCTGCTAATTTAATATCAGAAGCACCCCAAACAGCCTTATCGGTTTGTGTTGCAGTTATAACTGCACAATCATATTTATCTGCAACCCGTCTTAAACCTTCTGCTAAATGTTTTCCCTTCAAATATAGCATATTAGTAATATCAAATCCTTTTTCTATAGACATAATATTTATATAATCCACAACCACCATTCCAACTTTAAGTTTTTTTACTTCTTCAAATTTTTTAATATAATTATCAATATCAGTTACAGTGCAGTCACTTGTATTAAACTTTTTTACAAAAATTTTACCTGGTTGTGAATTAAATAAACTTCCTACGACTTGAGATTTTAAATTGTTTAATCTCTGTTTCATGAAAATTGCATCCTTAGATTTTTCTTCATATTCATCAGCATTTATTTTAAGTCGCATAGAACCCAATCTTTTCATAACTTTGCGCCAAGACATTTCTAATGTTATAAACAATACATTAATACCATCATTTGCAGCATTTGCAGCTATATTATTTAACCACATTGAGTTATGACTCAATATATCATTAGAATAAAATCTATGATTATGATCATTCAATTGTAAATCATACATGTTTGATTTATTTTCTGTTTTATGTACATCTATAATTTCTTCTATACCATATTTAGTTAAAATTTGATCACCTATCTTCAAATCTTTAACAAAAACCTCATCAAAATTTGGTTTAAATACAATGTGTGTATCAGCGCATATTAATTCACATTTTATTGTTTTTAAAATCCATTCCTCATATTCAATTGTTTTTCCAATTGATTTGATATCAGACCAACCTGTATCAGTTTCAATTTGCCAATCTTCTATATCTATTGTTTCTATAAACTTTCTTTCAAATTCCATTTTAATTTTTAATTTTAAAATAATAAGACTTTCTATTTGGAAAATAAACACTTTCATCTATTATTAATTCATAATTATTAAATGAATCTTTAATAGATTTTATATAAAAATCAACTTTTCTTTTATCATCAGTCTCACTTATCATATAAACACAATTATTAATCTTTTTAGACATTTTTATTAAAATATAAGACAATGCATTAAAAATTTTTATAATATCATTATAATTAGTTTCTTCCTCAACTATTATTTGTAATTCTTTAAACTTTTTTTGTAAATCTTCTTTAGATAATCCTAAAATGATATTATTAAATTTATCAAATTGTAATTTTGTAGTGAAAAATACATTATAAACAATTTTATTTTTAAAATTATTATTATTTTCTATTAAAACCTCTAAAATTGCAACATAATCTATATTATTGATGTTAAAATTACATATATAATCTTTTTGACCTGGAACTCTAATAGAGTCGGTTTCATTATAACTAAAAAATATATAATTTGGATAAAAACTTATTTCATTTAATAATGATTGAAACCTACCATAAGATAAAACAGTATTATAATTAAATTTTTTCTTAGGATGATAACTCATCAAATCAAAACCAAAATGTTCTCTTATCTCATCAATTGACTTACGTTCTTTTATCATTTGTCTATATTTATCATTTATTTCTTTTGTCCACTTATTATTAAATTCCATAATACTAACTATTTATAAAATTTATGCACTTTTGTATTGCTAATTCTTTATTTTCTTTATAATCTGATTCCCAAATCACTAAAACCTCATAACCTTCTTTAACAATAGAATCAATTTTAATTTTATCATATTCCCAAATTTCTTCAGATGACATTTTTTTATTTTTATTAAAAAAATTTTTATCATATATTTTTGGATTACAATGCCAATAATCGCCATTATACTCTATTACTTTTTTATTGAAAACAAAATCATAAGCAAAAGTTTTTTTTAAATCTTTAAAATATTTATAAAATTGATTTTTTCCATACATTGGTTTGATTTGTAATTTCATAGATATAGATTCGATCATCTCAATTTCATCATCGGAATATGGCTCTTTCTTAAATTTAACAAAAACACCATTTTGATACATTTCCTCTATTTTTTCACTCCAACTACTTTGCCTATTATTCCAAATTTCTAAACCTTTATTTTTTCCATATTTTTTAACACATTTCTCTAATGTAAAAGTTTTTTGTCTTTCTTTAATTTTTTCTTTAGCTTCCTTTTCTGAAAAACCCTTTTTTAACCAATAACCAATTTGTGCAGTATTAACATCTTTATATAATTCTGGTGTTTCTCTTCTCTTTTTCCAAGTTTTTGCATGAATATCATCAAAAGATTTTTTAACTTCTTTTTCAGCATCTTCCTGAGAATATCCTTTTTTTAACCAAAATTCAACACATTGTCTTGATTTTTCTTTAAAAAAATTCTCATTATTTTCAAATTGCTTTTTCAAACCATCTTTAATTTTCTTACCTCTTTCTTCAGCCCTACTGTTCATCAATTTAATAGCATCATCTTTAGATAAATTATATTTATACATTAAAAATTCATATGTTCCAGTCGCTCTTGTTTTTCCTAAACATTCTTTAGAATTGCAAATCTTATGATATCCTTGAGTTATACCTTTAAAGATTGAATCACTATCACAAAAATAACATTTACCTTCATCTTCTTTTTTGATATACAGATCATAATAATTTTTTAAATCATCTTTATTATAATTATGATTTTTTGTTAAATGAACCGAAAGACCTTTTGTATCTTTTAATTCTTTATTACATATTTTACATTCTATGATCATATTTTTTATTTGTATATATTAAAAATTAAAAATGTTTTTTTAAGAGAAACTAATAAAAGATTATTTTTCAAGCATATTATAAAAATCTCCAATGTTAATTTCCGTTGTTTTATTTGTATTTTTATTTTTAATTTTTATAACTGATTGATAATGAGAGCATTTGCCAACATTTGTTTCCCCCATAATTACGTTAAGAGTAGATTTACTCCAACCTCCACCTAAAACAGAATCCATTACTGGCCATCCGGTATGTATGCAATTTTTACTAATTAATTGTTTATGTGATTCTGGATCATCAAAATCTGCGCCCAAATCTGTATCGTCATCGTCTACAAGTAGCACATTATCAAACATACCTTTAAGATTTTGTGCAATAGATACTACGTTATCGTAATTAACTTCTTCTATTCCACGGACCATATCAATACCTTTTAGCAGGTTTCCTTTAATATAGTTTTGGATTTTCCAGCTTTTAAATCTTGGAGTTAGCCAATCTTCGCTTATTTCACTATTATCTGATTGTAGAAGAAGTTTAATTACCTTATCATTAATTTTATGATCTGGATCTGCAAGTTTAATCATAGCATATATTTGCTGAGAACTTGGTACGATATGTGTTTCTCCTTTTATGTATTCTTCACGGATTACTGTATAAATAAAATTAATATCTGAATTTTTAAAAAAATATGGTTCAACTTTAGAAAATTGTTCAGGATTATCTAAAATATAGGTAAAATAATGTTTCTCCATATTTGTATTCATTGTCTCACTCATAATATATTAATTTTATTATTCAAAAAGTTTATCATCATCAAGATCGAGATCATCAAAAGATGTCATATCTTTATCTTCAATCTCGTTTAATTTTTCGTCGATATCTTCTAATTCTTTAAGACATTCATCATAAGAAGAATATTTAAAATACTCATGTATAATTGGTTCTAATTCTTTTAAAACTTCAGTTGTAAACACCTTTCTATTATAGAGTTGATTATCTGCTAAAATTTTATCTAAACTTTTAACAAACCATCTATTAGATGGTTGATATGTGATTTCTCCTGTACTTTTATCAATAACTTTTTTAACTTTAGCTATTCCAACTTTTTCGAAATTTTCAGGAGTACAAAAGAAATCTAAGCCTTTATATGGATTTATACCTTTACTATAATCAATTTCAAACTTAACTTTTTTGGGTTTTGCTAATCTATTCTTAGCAGCTTTAGCAGTAATAATTGAGCCAGATCTGCCAAGATCCAGTTCATCTTCTTGACCAGTTTTTAATTTAGCATCACTTAATAATAATATTACACTTGCAGCATAATATAAACCTTCACCGCCGCTCATAATAGTTTGTGGAAATATATCTTGTGTATTATGAGAAACAACACCATTATCTAATATATAGTGATGCGATCCTTCTATCTTAACATCGTATGTAGTTTCTAATTCTTCTAAATATTCAATTTTAGAAATCTTTACTTCTTTAAATTTTTTCATATTTTATTTTATTTTTTATTTTCCATTCTTTATAAATTTTTGTATCAACTATTATAAATTCAAAATTTATATTTTTATTTATACATGAATCTTGTTTTTTAATATTTATATCTATATTAGATTCATAAGTATATTTAGATTTTACTTCATATATTTTATTCTCACTTAAAACAAAAAAATCTGGATAATACCTATGTTTTTTTCCATTATAATCATAATATATTTTACCTATACTTTTTTCTATCTGATTATTGGTAATAAATATATCATTAATATCGAAATTTTTTAATAATATTTCAAAAAGCACATAATCTTCGTACCCTTGAAGATAAAAATCTTTACCGTTAATTGAATATTTCTTATATTTTGTTTTTCTAATTATTTTATCTTTATTTTTACTATCTTGTATCCAATATTTAACACCATATCTATTCAGCATAGTTTGTTCTCTTTTAAAAACAAGTTTATCATGATTTATTTTATTATATACATAATTTTTATTATAGGTTTTTATAGATTTTTCTTTAATTAACGAATTAGTCATAGGAGAATTACCTCCAAATTTTTTATTATTAGTATTTCTAATTTTAGCCTTTATTTTAGAAGATTTTGCGGGATTATCAACACCATATTTATTGAAATATGTTTTTATTTTATGTTTTTTAACATCATCAATTTTAAAATTATGATCACAACCATATTTTTTTATTAATGTTAATTTAGATTTATGGTGTGTTTCCTCTAACTCAAATGGACTAACATAACCATATGTTTCTTTCATAAAATGTTTAAATTCCTCTGTTTTCGCATAAGAATCAACTCCATATTTATCAATATTAGTTTTTTTTATTTTTTGCAATATTAATTCTTTTTCCTCCGTTGATTTATTTTTTTGATTTTCACTTATTTTTTTCCTTCTTATTTTTTCGATTTCTAAATCTTTATTTAAAAATGTATACATGTTTTTACATTTTTTATTATTACAGGTATTTTTATATCTCTTATATTTAAAGTTCCATTCTAAAACATCAGAGCTGCATATAGGACATTGTGTTTTTTGAAAAATATTTGTCACTACTTGTTAAAATCTCTTGACTTAAGTTTTGCGGCGTAGTATAAATAAAACAATACATTAATCTCTTCCGCGCGCGTAGAAGCGGATTTTCTCGAATTTGAGGTGGGGAAACCCGTTGTCTTTTCCGAGGAGAGATCGTCGGGATTTCGTCCCGCGG
>ENA-UOWO01002243-UOWO01002243.1-activated-sludge-metagenome-genome-assembly--contig:-NODE-2243-length-24265-cov-6.362867_pt1 | contig 24265 bp, 17 predicted proteins | sample MGYA00238148_ERZ761564 | MGnify/ENA primary metagenome ERZ761564 (study PRJEB28885, sample SAMN05720194) | activated sludge metagenome | isolation source: Anaerobic digester | place: USA... | reverse complement strand
CGGGCCTCGTAGGACGCGCAGGTCACCACCTGCCGGGCCCGGGCCGGGTCGCCGTCGCCGCCGACGACGACCGGCCGGCCGCGCAGATCGGGCCGGCGCAGCCGTTCGACCGACACCTGGAACTGGTCCAGGTCGACGTGGAACAACCACCAGCCGGCCATCGGCCCATTGTCGGCCCGGATCAGCCCGGGTACAGCGGCCAGACCACCGGCACCAGCAGCACGCCCACGACCAGCCAGAACAGCATGGTCACCGCGCCGAGCTTCCAGTAGTCGCCGAACCGGTAACCACCGGAGGGCATGACGATCATGTTCGCCGGGGTGGCGATCGGGGTGAGCAGGGAGGCCGCGCCGGCGACCGCGACCAGCATCAGGATCGCCTGCGGCGACACCCCGGTCTCGGCCGCCGCGGACAGCGCGATCGGCATGACGATCAGCACCGTCGCCGCGTTGCTGATCACCTGGCCCAGCGCGGCGGTCAGCGCGAACAGCGCCAGCATCAGCAGGTACGGCCCGGACCCGCCGACCACGCTGACCAGCGCGCCGGCCAGCAGGTCGGCCGCGCCGCTGGTCTGGATGGCCACCGAGAGCGGGATCAGCCCGCCGATCAGCACCACCGTCTGCCAGGACACCGCCCGGTAGGCCTGCTGCGGCTCGACCACCTTGAGCAGGATCAGCGCGGCCACCGCCATCAACCCGGCGATCGCCGGCGGCACCAGCCCGGTGGCCAGCAACACGATCATCCCGACCAGCACGGCGATCGCCTGCGGAGCCTTGCGGCCCAGCGGGATCGTCTGCCGGCGCACCGACTCGGGGGAGTTGACCAGCAGCACGTCCCGGCTGGCCGACAGGGACTCGATGGCTCGCCACTTGCCGTAGTAGAGGATCGCGTCGCCCTCGGCGATCGTCACCGGGTGCAGGCCGACGTCGGTGCCCACTCGCTGGATGGCCAGCACCACCAGTTGGCCGGTCCGGACCATCCCCGGGAACAGGGTCTGCCCGATCAGCCTCGACCGCGGCGGGATGACCACTTCGGCGATGCCGGTGGTGCGCGACAGGATCGAGGCGCCTTGCCGGGTGGCCAGCGCCGACCCGGTGATCTTCATCCCGTTGCCGGCGGCGAACGCGGCGACCTGCTCGTCCGGGCCGGCCAGCACCATCCGATCGCCGTCGGCCAGGGTGTGGTCCGGTCCGACCGCGTCGCCGGCCGAGTCCTGCACGCCGACCAGGCTCAGCTGCGGGTAGCCGGTCAGGGCCAGGTTGCCGACCTCGACGCCCTGGATCGTCGAGGTCGGCCGGACCCGCAGCCGGTGGATCGTCCGGTTCAGGTCGTAGTGGGTGGCCACCGTCGCCGCATAGCTGCCGTAGTCGGCCGGCAGCTGGGTGGACGTGCGATCGGGCAGCAGTCGGTTGCCGACCAGCAGGGCGATCGCGGTGGTGCCCAGCAACAGCGGCAGGCCGACGATGGCGAACTCGAAGAAACCGAAGCCGGGGCCGCCGACACTGAGCGATCCTTCGGAGACGATCACGTTGACCGGGCTGCCGGACAGGGTGAGCAACGCTCCGGCGCTGGCCGCGAAGGCCATCGGGATCAGCATCTTCGACGGCGCCGTGCGGGCCCGCCGGGCCACCGAGACGGTCACCGGCAGCAGGGCCGCGGCCGCCCCGTTGGGCGTGATCGCGGCGGACAGGCCGCCGGCCAGCAACATGATCGCGGCCAGCAACTTCTTGGGCTTGCTGCCCGCGCCGCCGACGATCACCTGTCCGGCCCAGGTCGTCACCCCCGAGGACTCCAGACCCTCGCTGACCACGAACAGGGTGGCGATGAAGATGACCACCGGATCGCCGAAGCCGGCCACGACCTGGTTGGCGTCGAGCACCCCGGTGAAGTAAAGGGCCAGCCCGGTGAGGATGGCGACCACCCCGACCGGCAGCCGGTTCCAGACGAACAGCGCGATGCTGCAGACCAGGATGATCAGGCTCACGGTGGCGGGAGACACCGTCAGATCCCACCACGGGCGGCGTCTGTTGTGTGTCGGTCAGGTGACCGGCGTCCGGATCGCCGCCGTGTCGGTGGTCACGGTTCCCCCCGGTGGCCGCCCGGCCCCGGGCCCGGAGCTGCCGGGTCCACCCGCGAGGGCCAGGATGGGGCCATGCTGATCGTTCACGTCGACATCGCCGTCGAACCCGGCCGGGTCGACGAGTTCCTGCGCGCCACCATCGAGAACGCGACCGCCTCGATCCAGGAACCGGGCGTCATCCGGTTCGACGCGATCCAGGACGAGGCCGACCCCGCGCACGTCGTGCTGGTCGAGATCTACACCGGCGCCGACGCGGCCGCCGCGCACAAGGAGACCGCGCACTACGCGACCTGGCGGGACACGGTCGCCGAGATGATGGCCCGGCCCCGCTCGTCGACCAAGTACACGGCGGTCTTCCCGGTCGCCGAGGCCGATTGGAGCTCCGCGGCCAGTGATCGCGCGTGAGCGGACCGACCTTCGAGTTCGCCACCGCCACCCGGATCGTCTTCGGCCCCGGTCGGGCCCAGGAGCTACCGGCCCTGGTCGCCGGCTGGGGTGAGCGGGTGGTGGTGCTCACCGGGTCCCGCCCGGACCGGCACCGGGCCCTGATCGACGCCCTGCCGATGGACGCGGCGATCGTCACGGTCAGCGGCGAACCCACCGTGGGCGTGGCCCGGGAGGCGGTGGCCGCGGCCCGCGAGCACGGCGCCCAGGCGGTGGTCTCGCTCGGCGGCGGCAGCGTCATCGACCTGGGCAAGACGGTGGCCATGCTGCTGGGCAACGGCGGCGACCCGCTGGACTACCTCGAGGTGATCGGCCGCGGTCAGCCGATCGGCCGGCCGTCGGTGCCCTTCGCCGCGGTGCCGACGACGGCGGGCACCGGTGCCGAGGTCACGATGAACGCCGTGCTCGCCTCACCCGAGCACGGCCGCAAGGCCAGCGTCCGGGCCCGGTCGATGCTGCCGGCCCTGGCCGTAGTCGACCCGCTGCTCACGGTGGACTGCCCGCCGGCCGTCACCGCGGCCAGCGGCCTGGATGCGCTGACCCAGTGCCTGGAGCCGCTGGTCTCCCGCAACGCCACGCCGATCACCGACGCGCTGGCCGCGCAGGGGCTGCGGCACGCCGCGGCGGGGCTGCGGGCCGCCTACGCCGACGGCACCGACGTCGCCGCGCGCACCGAGATGGCCCTGTGCAGCCTGCTCGGCGGCCTGTCCCTGGCCAACGCCAAGCTCGGCGCCGTGCACGGGTTCGCCGGGGTGATCGGCGGGCTGGTGCCGGTGGCGCACGGCGCCATCTGCGCGGCGCTGCTGGCCCCGGTCACCGAGGCCAACGTGCGCGCGCTGCGGGAACGGGCCGCCGACCACCCGGCGCTGGCGGCCTACCGGCAGGCGGCCGAGCTGCTCACCGGGCGGTCCGACGCCACCGTCGAGGACGGTGTGGAGTGGATCGCGGCGACCGTGCGGCAGCTGGGCATCACCGGGCTGGCCGCCGGTGGGCTGGACCCGGCGCTGGTCGACGAGGTGGTCGACAAGACCGGCAGCTCCAGCAGCACCAAGGGCAACCCCATCGACCTGACCCCGGCCGAGCTGCAGCAGGCGCTGGTCGCGGCGCTCTGACCGGGCCCGGCGACGGCCCTGTCCGCGCTTGTCCGCGCCTTTCCGCGCAGTGGACGGCGGCGCGGGGCTGACCGGTGAGCAGCCTAGGGTGGCCGGTGGGGGCCGATCGGTCCTCGACCGCCCCCAACGGCAGGGAGATGCGTGGCGCGCCGAGCGAGATCAGGCCTGCCCGGGGCCATGCTCAGGGCGATGATGCCGACGCCGTCGGCCACCCGGAAGGCGGCCACCCGCTCGGTCAAGAAGGCCCAGCGGACGGTCACCAAGGCCGCCCGGGCGGCCACCAAGTCCACCACCGCGGCCCCGCGCAAGCGCAAGAGCACCGCCCGGCCGGCCCGGTCGAGCGCCAGCGCGCTGCCCGAACTGTGGCAGCCACCGGGCGGCCAGCAGCCCGACCCCGCCTCGCTGGGCAAGGGCACGTGGCACCAGCACCGGTACACCGGGGTCGCCGGCACCCTGGCCTACCGCGTCTACATCCCGCGTGGGCTGCGGCGCACCACCCGCGCCCCGCTGGTGCTCGCCCTGCACGGCTGCACCCAGTCCGGTCTGGACTTCGCCGCCGGCACCCGCTGGAACGACCTGGCCGACAGCCACCAGTTCGTCGTGGTCTACCCCGACCAGTCGGTCACCCATCACGCGCAGCGGTGCTGGAACTGGTTCCGCCCCGGGCACCAGCAGCGGGCCGCGGGGGAGCCGGCCGTGTTGGCCGGCATCGTGCGCCGAGTGGTGCAGGAGACGACCCGCTGGCGGATCGACCCGCACCGGATTTACGCCACCGGGATCTCCGCCGGCGGCGGGATGGCCCTGGTGCTGGCGGCCACCTACCCGGAGCTGTTCGCCGCGGTCGGGGTGCACTCGGCCCCGCCCTTCCACAGCGCGACCGGCCCGGCCGACGCGCTCGCCGTCATGCAGGGCGCCGGTCCGACGCCGACCCCGTCCGGCCCGCTGCCGCCGCTGATCGTCTTCCAGGGCACCGCGGACGGCACGGTGCGTTCCGGCAACGCCGAACGCATCGTCGGCCAGTGGTTGGGCGCCTGGACCAGCGCCGTCGACAAGGGGCTGCGGCCCGCCCTGGGCAAAGGCCGGCAGACCCGCAAGGACCCGCCGCGCACCTCGTCGGGCAACGGCCCGCGACCGCACCGGATCACCCGCTGGTCGGTGGCCCGCCAGGTGGTGCTGGAGCTGTGGGTGGTGGAGGGTCTGGGGCACGCCTGGTCCGGCGGTTCGGTGCAGGGGACCTACAGCGACCGTCGCGGACCCCGGGCCAGCACCGCGATGTGGCGGTTCTTCGCCAAGCACACCGCCAGCGACCCCGGCCTGATCGGTCGCTGAACCAGGGAACGGAAGGGGACGGCCCGATGAGCGTGGCCCTGCTCAAAGAGATGTTCGAGCGGATGGTGGTGGCCAAGGACCCCACCCTCATCCCCGCCTACTACCACCCCGACTTCCGGATGACCTCGAACGGGGTCGAGCAGGGGTATGCCGAGTTCGCCGCGGGCCACGAGCGGGTCTACGGCACCGCGATCACCTACGCCGTCCGCTACGACGAGCAGGCCTGGGTCCAGGCCGTCGACCGGGTGGCCGGGCGGCTGTGGATCACTACGTCCCGGCCGGGCCGCCCGGCCACCGAGCTGGAGATCGTGCTGGTGGCCACCTTCCGGGACGGCCTGATCCACCGGGTGTGGGAGGTCACCTGGCCCGACTGGTCGACGCTGCCCGAACTCGAAGCCTACGAGGCGGCCGAGAATATCCCGAATGAATGAAGTGTATCACTCGAACGACTCATGACTCCGGGTGAGCGACTACCGCTAGTTGCAAAAGAGCGGGCGGCCGCGTAGTTGTTGTCTCTGATAGCCCACACAGGATGGGCGGGGGAGGCGCAGCGTGACGGACTCGACCCGGCCGGCGCCCCTGGACGCCGCTCTGGACACCACCGCGGCGCTCAAGGCCAACTTCGCGACCGTCGCCACCCACGGCGACGACGTCGCCGCGTACTTCTACGCCCATCTGTTCCTGACCCATCCCGAGGTGCGGGAGCTGTTTCCGCTGGCCATGACCGAGCAGCGGGACCGGTTGCTCGGCGCGCTGATCCGGATCGTCACCCATGTCGACCGGCTGGCCGAGCTGGCGCCCTACCTGGCCGAGCTCGGCCGCGACCACCGCAAGTTCGGTGCCCTGGCCGGTCACTACCCGGCGGTCGGCGCGTCGCTGCTGGCCACCCTGGAGCACTTCTCCGGCGCCCGGTGGTCGGCCGCGCTGGCCGCCCAGTGGTCGGCCGCCTACGCCGCGGTGAGCGAGGCGATGATCCGGGCCGCCGCCGACGCGGACGCCCGCGAACCGGCCTGGTACGACGGCGAGATCGTCGAGATCGACCGTCGCGCCGTTGATCTCGCGGTCCTGCGGGTGCGCACCGAGCAACCCGTGCCCTACCGGGCCGGCCAATCGATGGCGCTGCAGGCCACCCGGTTGCGGCCGCGGGTCTGGCGGCCCTTCACTCCGGCCACGCGACCCAGCGGGCTCGAGTTCGACCTGCACGTGCGGGCGATCGACGGCGGCACCCTGTCCACCGCGCTGGTCCGGGCCGCCCGCCCGGGCGAACCGGTCCGGCTCGGCGCCCCTTACGGCCGGCTGTCGCTGGACCCCGCCGCCTACCGGCCGCTGCTGATGATCGCCGGCGGGACCGGGTTGGCCCCGATGAAGGCGATGATCGAGCAACTGATCGACAGCGGCGGCCGCCCCACCCACCTGTTCCACGGCGTCCGCACCGGTCGCGAGGCCTACGACCAGGCCTGGCTGGCCGCGACGGCGGCCGAGCACCACACCTGGCTGTCGGTCTGCACGGCCACTTCGCACGACGAGCGTTGGGCCGGACCGCACGGCCGGATCGGCGAGCTGGCCGCCGCGCAGGCCGACTGGGCCGGGTACGACGTGGCCGTCTGCGGATCGCCGGAGATGGTCGAGGCCACCGTGAAAGCGTTGGTCGCCCGGGGGGTTCCGGACGAGCGCATCGTGTTCGAAGAGTTCGGCAAGGCCTGAGGGGGCGACTTCGGTGGTGACGACGAGATGTTGATGGACGACCCGGCGTGGGCCGGGGTCCGGCACGCCGATCGGATCGACGGCCGCTGGCTGCGTGCCGTGCTGGTGCCGCCCGCACGGGCGTTCAGCCGCGGGTACGACCGGGACGCCACCGACGGGCTGCTCGACGATTGCGCCGACGTGCTCGACGAGCTGACCGATCAGTTGCACCTGGCCCAGCGGGAGATCCTCGACCTGCGCCGGCAGGCGTTGACCCGGGCCGCCCGTCGGGGCCGGTCCCGGGTCAACGCCCGCACGCAGACCGCTCGGTCAGGCCACCCCCGCCGGCGTCGGGTGGGTGCTCGCGGGGTCCCCGTCGGTCGGGTCGGCTGATCCGACCGGCCGCGGATCCGACCCCTCCGTGTCCAGGTGCGGCAGCACCCGGTCCAGCCAGCGCGGCAGCCACCAGTTGGCCCGTCCCAGGATCGACATCGTGGCCGGCACCAGCACCATCCGCACCACGGTGGCGTCGATCAGCACCGCGACGGCCATCCCGACGCCCATCATCTTGACCACCGGGTCGGCGTCTAACCCGAACCCGACGAACACCGCGACCATGATCGCCGCCGCGCAGGTGATCACCCGGCCGGTGCCGGCCAGCCCGCGCACCACGCTGCCGCGCGGGTCGTCGGTGGCCAGGTAGTCCTCACGGATCCGGGACAGCAGGAACACCTGGTAGTCCATGGACAGCCCGAACAGGATGGTGAACATCAGGATCGGCACCCAGCTGGAGATGGCCACCGCGTGCGGCAGTCCGAGAAGTTCGGCGCCCCAACCCCACTGGAAGATGGCGACCATCACGCCGTAGGCCGCGGCGACCGACAGCAGATTCATCGCGGCGGCCTTGACGGCCACGATCACCGACCGGAACGCGGCGGTCAGCAGCAGCAGGGACACCCCGACCACGAACGCGATCACCACCCACAGCCGGTCCGCGAGCCGGTCGGAGATGTCGGCGAAGACCGCGGTCAGCCCGGTCACCCGGACGGTCTGCGGCAGCTCGGCCCGCAACCGGTGCAGCAGCTCGACGGTGGCCTCGTCCTGCGGGCCGGTCGTCGGCTGCACGATGATCAGCGCGGCGTCCCCGGCCGGGTTCAGCACCGGCGGGGCGACGGCGGCGACGCCCGGGTCGGCGGCCACCCGCTCGGTCAGCTGGGACACCACGGTCTGCCCGGCAGACCCGGCGGTGCCGGTCAGGTCGACGGCCAGCAGGAACGGGCCGTTGGCGCCGGGGCCGAACTCGTCGGCGACCAGGTCGTAGGCGATGCGGGTGGTGTTGGACTCCGGCTGGCTGCCCGCGTCCTGCGGCCAGGTCCGCATGCCCAGCACCGGCGCGGCCAGCACCAGCAGCAGGGTCAGCGCGCCCAGGGCCCACGGCCACGGCCGGCGACCCACCCGGTGGGCCCAGCGCGCGGTCGCGGTGGCCCCCGGCTCGGCCGCCCGCGGGCGCCCGGCCGCGGCATCGGCGCCCGGAGCGCGGCGGGCGCGCCGGCCCAGCACCCGCCGGCCGACCAACCCGCACAGGGCGGGCACCAGCGTGATCGAGGTGAGCATCACCGAGAGCACCACCAGCAGGGTGGCGATGCCGACGGTGGTGTAGGTCGACAGGTCGGCCAGCCGCAGCCCGATCAGCGAGACCAGCACCGTGGTCCCGGCGAACACCACCGACACGCCGGCCGTGCCGTTGGCCCGCGCCGCAGCGTCCGGCACCGGCAGGCCGGCCCGCAGCCCTTCGACGAACCGGGTGACCAGCAACAGCGCGTAGTCGATGCCGACCCCGAGGCCGACCATCGCGGCGACCGTCGGCGCCACCGTGCTGACGTCGGCGACGGCGGCCAGCAGCGCGATCAGCGAGGACCCGACGCCCAGACCGACCAGGGCCACGGCCATCGGCAACCCGGCCGCCACCACCGACCCGAACGCGAAAACCAGGATGAGCAGGGCGATCAGCACCCCGACCAGCTCCGCGACCCCACTGGGCGGGGCGAAGTTCTCCGGCACCTGGCCGCCCAATGCCACCGTCAACCCGGCCTGTTCGGTCGGTGCGGTCGCCGAACGCAGCGCGTCCACCGCCGCCGAGCCGGTGAAGTCGGTGACCGGCACGTCGTAGCGGACGGTGAGCAACGCGGTGTCGCCATCCGCGGACATCCGGGGCGGGTCGACCGCGACGACGTGCGGCAGCCCGGCCAGCCGGCCGGACAGCGCGTCCACGACGGCCGGGTCGAGCGATCCGTCGGGGTCGCGCACGACGACCCGGGCGTCGGTGGCGTAGGTGTCGCCGAACCGTTCGGTCAGCAGGTCCGAACCGGCCTGCGAGGCGGACCCGGCGACGGTGTAGTCGTCGTGCGGTGAGCCGCCGACCGTGGCCGACAGGGCGAGCGTCAGGGCCAGCGCGACGACCCAACCGGCGATGATGCGCCACGGGTGGACGGCGGCGGTGTACCCCAGGCGGGTGAGCAAACGGCTCATGGCGAGCAACCTCCAGATCGCGACAACGGTGCGATCTGACAATGACGACGAGCACTTGCCGGCCACTTGCAGCCGGCCAGCGCCCGGGCCGGACCGTCAGTCCAGGGCGCGCGCGCGGCGGGTGGCCTCGTCGACCCAGTACCGGTTGCCGCAGGCGGCGGCCAGGTCGGCGCCGGCGCGGTAGAACTGCCGGGCCGCCTCGCGGTCGCCCAGGACCCGGGCCAGGTCGCCGAGGACGGTGTCCACCGGACCGACCGCGTACGAGCCGCTGCCGCCGCCGCCCAGCTGCCCGCGATAGGCCAACAGGTCGGCGTAGACGCCGGCCGCCTCGACCGGGTCGGCCAGCGCGGCCACGATGATGCCCCGCATGGTCAGCAGCAGGCCATGGAAGAAGTCGCGGCGGACCGGCCGGATGCCCCGCCGGAACTCGATCGCCTCCGCCCGCCGCCCGGCGGCCAGCAACGGGATGGCGAACAGGTCGGCGATGACGTCGGGGGCCTGGGTGTCGACCGAGGTGAGGGCGTCGGTGAACTCGGCCGCCCGGCCCTGGGTCATCCGCAGGGTCAGGAACGCCAGGGTGGTGATCCCGACCGCGTCCAGGGCGCCGCTGCCGCGCAGCGATTCGGCGCCGCGGGCGTAGTGCGCCTCGGACTCGTCCAGCCGGCCGGCGATGTGCGCGATGGCCCCCCGGTGCATGGACAGCAGGCCCAGCGCCTGACGCCACCGGTACCGGGCGACCAATTCCTCGATCTGGTCGACGTGCCCGGCCATCGTCCGGTGATCGCCGCGGATGCCCGCCGCGCGCACCGCCATGTAGTGCCCGATCAGCGCGAAGACCGCGAGCCCCGGTCGGCGGCCGATCTCCCGCAGCTCGTCGCCGATCCGGGCGGCCCGCTCGGCGTCGTGCTCGGGGCCGATGAAGCTGACCTTGGCGTGCAGGGCCAGGCCGAGCAGGACCGGATCGTCGAGCCGGCGGGCGATCGCCTCGGCCTCCTCGGCGTAGGGCAGCACCACTTCGGCCTCGTCCAGCTCACCGGCGAGCGCGCACAGCAGGCGGCACCGGGTCGCGTCGTCGGGTCGGGGATCGGTGCTGGCCAGGGCCCGCTTGATGGTCGCCACCATCTCCTCGTCGACGACGCCGTAGGGCCGGTTGATCCACGGCGTGGGCAGGTCCCAGGCGGTCAGGCTGCGCACCAGCAGGTCGACCCGGCCGGCCCGGTCGGCCTCCCGGATCGCCCGGTTCCGGGTGGCCAACGCCCGGACCCCGGCGCCGGCGGCCAGCTGCGAGCGGGACAGCCGGCTCAGCAGCTCGATCCGTTCGGCCAGCCGCGAGTCCGGACCGGCACCAGGTCCGACAGCAGGTCCGGCAGCAGGTCCGGCGCCGGCGGGGCCCTCGGGCACCCGGGCCAGGTCGGCCAGGGCCTGTTCGTACAGGTCGGCCGCGGTCTCGTGCGCGTACCGGGCGACGGCCATGTCGGCGGCCCGGACGCCGGCGTCCACCGCCCGCCGGGCCGTCGCCGGGGTGCCGGCGTGGTGGTAGTGGTGGGCCAGGGCGGCGGCGTCGTCCGGGTGGACAGCCGTCACCGCATCCGCGATCCGGCCGTGCCAGCGGCTGCGGCGCAACTGGGGCGCGTCCTCGTACAGGGTGTCGCGCACCAGCACATGCGCGAACCGGACCCGACCGGGCGCCGGTTCGATCAGCAGGCCGGCCAGCACCCCGGCCTCCAGGGCGTCCAGCACGGTGTCCTCGTCGACCTCGGCGGCGTGCACGAGGACGTCGATGTCGACGTCGCGGCCGATCACGGCGGCCAGCCGCAGCACCGACACCGTCACCTCGGGCAGCCGGGCGAACCGCCGGCGCAGGACGTCCCGCACCCCTTCGGGGACCTTGGACACGGCGACCAGGCTGCCCTCGCTGCCCAGCAGCCGGGCGCTTTCGGCCAGGTAGAAGGGGTTGCCGGCGGTGCGTTCGACCAGGGCGGCCAGGGTCGCCGGGTCGGGCTGGGTGCCGGCCACCGACCGGATCAGCCGGGCCGCCTGGCGGGTGTCCAGCCCGGGCAGGGCCAGCCGGGTCGGCGGCAACGCGGCCAGGCCGGCCAGCGCGTCCCGCAGTCCCGGCTGCACCTCGGCCGGCCGGTAGGCGGCCACCATCAGCAGCGGCACCCCGGCGGTCTCGCTGGCCACGGTGTCCAGCAGGGCGACGGTCTCCGAGTCCCCGCGGTGCAGGTCGTCCAGCACGATCACCAGCGGGCCGGTGCGGGCGGCCGCGGTCAGGTACCCGACCAGGGCGCGGCCGAGCAGGAACCGGCCGAAGGACGCGTCGGATTCCGCGGCCGGGCGGGCGGTCTCGTCCAGCAGCGGGGCCAGGGCCGGCGCGAACGGGCCCGGGTCGACGTCGGCGGCCAACGCCCGCACCACCTCCACCCAGGCCCAGGCGGGTGGCGCTCCGGCCGATTCGGGGCATCGCCCGAGCACCAGCCGCCACCGGTCCGCGCGCAGTTCCTGGGCGACCCGCTCGATCAGCGCCGACTTGCCGGCCCCGGCCTCGCCGGCGACCAGCACCACCCGGCGGTCGGACCGGGTGCGCGCGTCGTGGGCGACCGTGTGCAGGGTGTTCAACTCGTCCTCGCGACCGACGAACGACCCGTCCGTCGGGGCCGGTCCGGAGGCCTCGTCGGACGGCGCCGGCCGGGCCGCGATCGCGGTCGCTGAACCGGTGGTGGCGGTGGTGGTCGGGCTGGCGGTGCTGATCGGGACGGGAACCGGAGCCGCGGCCGGGGCGGGCCGGCTCAGTCGCTGGGCCAGCACGTCGGCCTCGACCTCGAGCAGGGCCGCCCCGGGGTCCATGCCCAGTTCGTCGGCCAGGATGTCCCGGGCCCGGCGCAACGCGGCCAGGGCGTCCGCCTGCCGGCCGGTCAGGTACAGGCCCATCGCCAGCAGCCGCCATCCCTCCTCCCGCAGCGGGTACTCCCGGGTCAGCACCTCGGCGGCCAGCACGGCCTCGTCCGCGTCGCCGGCGGTCAGCACCGCCTCGCACCAGCGTTCGCGGGCCACGATCCGCAGGCTTTCCAGCCGGCCGACCTCGGTGGCCGCCCAGGACTCGGTGCCGAACTCGGCGTACGCCGGACCCCGCCACAGGTCCAACGCCTGCTGCAGCAGCGCCCGGGCCTGCGGTTGCCGGTCGGGCTCGGCGGCCTGCCGGACCAGGGCCTCGAACCGCCAGGCGTCGACCGCGTCGGGCGGCACCCGGATCGCGTACCCGGGCGGCTCGCTAACCAGGACCGTCGCCGGGGTGCGCGGCGCCCGATCCGGTTCCAGGGCCCGTCGCAGATGCGAGACGTAGGCCTGCAGGGCGCCGATCGCCCGCGGCGGCGCCTCGCCGTTCCACAGGTCTTCGACCAGCCGGTCGACCGACACCACCTGGCCGCGAGCGACCAGTAACAGGGCCAGCACGCTGCGTTGCCGGGGACCGCCGAGGTCCGGCCGCAGGACTCCCGCCCCCGTGTCGACGGAGGCGTCGAGTGCGCCGAGAACCCGCAGTCGCAACATCACGCAGGACTGTACCGGCGAGGCCCCCGGGGCCGGCCGGCCGCCGCTAGTCGGTGGCAAGCCGATCGCAATCACCGCCGGTGATCCTGGGCCGGTCCCGCCCTTCGCCGGGACCCGCCCGACTCGCCCGACCACCCGTCACCGACAGGAGCCCCTGATGACCGCCGCCACCAATGCCCGCCCGGACACCTTCGAGATGGTGTTCGTGCACAACGCCTTTCGTCAGCAGTTCGGGGCGATGCCCGGGCTGATCCGCGGGGTCGCCGACGGCGACCGGGACCGGGCGAGCGTCGTTGTCGGGTTCTTCACCGAGATGACCCGATCGCTGCACCACCACCACGAGGCCGAGGACGATCTGATGTGGCCCCTGCTGCTGCAGCGGGCACCGATGGACTCGGCGCTGATCCTGCGGATGGAGGAGCAGCACGAGCGGATCGCCGAGCTCTACCGGTGCGCCGAACGCAGCGCGGTCACCTTCGCCGAGCGGGCCGATCCGGTCAGCCGCGAGCAGTGGGCGGCCAACCTGGACGAGCTGATCGACGCGCTGACCGAGCACCTGCACGACGAGGAGGTCGAGGTCCTGCCGCTGGTGGAGAAGGTGCTGACGGTGGCCGAGTGGGAGGCCCTGGGGGAGCGCGGCCGGGCCGGCATCCCCAAGGACCGGCTGCTGGTGTTCCTCGGGTTCCTGTTGCAGGCCAACACCCCCGAGCACGGCCGGGACTTCCTGGGCCGGATGCCCGCGCCGGCCCGGCTGGCCTGGGCGGTGCTCGGCCGCCGGTCCTTCCGCAAGGAGTACCGGCGCATCTACGGGGTCGACCCGTCCTGACCCACCCGATCGGAGCGCCGCGACTGCGCTGCGCAGTCGCGGCGGTGGGCCGCCCGGGGCATCCCGATCCCGATGCGGTGAACCGCGGTATCAGAACGGGGACCCATCCCTCCGATCCAGTGGTCGTCTGATCCGATGGTTCAACAGGGCGACCATCAGCCCGGGTTGCTGTTCTCCTTCTGGGGGGAGAGAACAGCGGCCCGGGCTTCGCTGGCGGCCCGGTGCGTCGCGGTCAACTCGGTGTAGTGCCGGGCGTTCTCCTTCACCCCGGCCTGCTCCTGCTCGGTGAGCTCCCGGCGGACCTTGCCCGGCACGCCGGCGACGAGCGAGCCCGGCGGGATCTGCGCGCCCTCCAGGACGACCGCACCCGCGGCGACCATCGATCCGCGGCCGACGACGGCGCCGTTGAGCACCACCGCGCCCATGCCGATCAGGCAGTCGTCCTCGATCGTGCTGCCGTGCACCACCGCGGCATGGCCGACGCTGACCCCCGAGCCGATGGAGCAGGCGAAGCCGGGGTCGGCGTGCACCACCACGCCGTCCTGCAGATTGCTGCCGGCCCCGATGGTGATGGTGCTGGTGTCGCCGCGGACGACCGCGCTGTAGAACACGCCGCTGCCCTCGCCGATCGTCACTGCGCCGATCACCGCGGCGGTGGGCGCGATCCACGCGGAGTCGGCGACCTGCGGGGTCCGGCCGGGCAACGAGATCAACGGGGAATGGTCGGTCATCAGCTCTCCTGAGGGGCGGGGTGGTCGCGAGGGGTGGAGACGGCGATCAGCCGGCCGCCCGCGGGCACGCCGGACCATGGTCCGTCCACGGTCAGCACGGCAAAAGCCGAGGTGGGGAACTTGCGGGCGAGCGCGGCCAGGGCCGGCCGGTCCGAGTCCGGGCCGGCCAGGTCCTCGGCGAGGTCGGGCAGGCCGGGGAAGTGACCGACCACCAGCACGGTCGCGGCCGTCTCCGGGAGGGTGGCGATCAGGTCCAGCAACTCGTCGGACTCGGCGCCGTAGATCTCGTCCCGGTACTCGACGGTGGTCCCGGCGTCCAGGCCGGATGCGGCCAGGGTCTGCCGGGTGCGCTCGGCCGTCGAACACAGCACCAGGTCGATCGCGGCATCGCCGCGGTGGAGCAGGGTGCGGATGTGCTCGCCGGCCAGCGCCGCCTGCCGCCGGCCCCGGTCGGCCAGCGGCCGGGCATGGTCGGGCACGCCCGCCGGGTAGGCGGACTTGCCGTGCCGCAGCAGGATCAGGGTGCGTGGCGGTGGTGGGCTCACCGGACCATCCAACCCTGGCCGCGGCGGCCGCACATCCTGAGCGGACCGGTATGCGTTGACCCTAGGGTGACGTTTCATGGCGACCGGGCAGAGCGAGATCACCCTTCGGTTCCTGGCAGCGCCCACGGACGTGGCGACGCTGGGCGGATCCATCCACGGCGGGCGGGTGCTGGAGTGGATCGACAAGGCCGCCTACGCGCTGGCCGTCGGGTGGAGCGGCCACTACTGCGTCACCGCCTACGTCGGCGACATCCGGTTCACCCGGCCGATCGAGTCCGGCAACCTGGTCGAGGTCACGGCCCGGCTGATGCGCACCGGCCGCAGCAGCATGGACGTGCACGTCACCGTGTCCTCGGCCGATCCGCAGGACGCGGTCTACACCGAGGCGACCACCTGCGTCGTGGTGTTCGTGGCCGTGGACGCGCAGGGCCGTTCGACCGCGGTGCCGGCGTGGACACCGGTCACCGAGCTGGACCACCGGCTGCTCTCGGACGCCCTGGAGCGGGTGACGGTCCGTCGCAACATCGAGAACGCGATGGCCGAGCAGACCTACACCAGCCAGGGCACGGCCCCGTCGATGACCCTGCGGTTCCTGGCCGCCCCGACCGACGTGAACTGGGGCGGCAAGGCCCACGGCGGCACCGTCATGCGCTGGATCGACGAGGCCGCGTACGCCGTCGCCGCCGGCTGGTGCAAGGGCGCGGCGATCGCCGCCTACTCCGGCGGGGTGCGGTTCTACCGGCCCATCCAGATCGGGCATGTGGTCGAGCTCGAGGCCCGGCTGCTGCGGACCGGCCGCTCCAGCATGCACATCGCCGTCCTGGTGTCCTCGGGGTCGCCGATCACCGGCGAGATGCAGCTGACCACGCATTGCCTGACGATCTTCGTCGCCCTGGACGAGGCCGGGAAGGCCAAGCCGGTGCCGCGCTGGCGCCCGCAGAGCGCCGAGGACAAGGCACTGGACGCGCACGCCCTGCACCTGGTCGAGCTGCGCCGGCAGATCCAGCCCACCGCCCTGGACTGAACCCGCATCGCTGGACCGGGTGCGGTCAGGCCGGGTCGGGATCGGGCGTGGGCCCGGAATCGGGCGCCTTCTGCAGCTGCTCGCGGGTGTACCGGGCGATCACCTGAACCACGGCCACCGCCGGGACGGCCAGGAACGCCCCGACGATGCCGAACAGGGTGCCGCCCAGGGCGACCACGGCGATGGTCACCGCGGCGTGGATGTTCATCGTCTTGCCGACCAGAATCGGCTGCATCACGTTGCCCTCGAGCTGCTGGACGACCAGCACGATCGCCAGCACGCCCACGGCAGTCCAGATGCCGTTGGAGACCAGCGCGACCAGGACGGCGACCGACCCGGCGACGAACGCACCGACGATCGGCACGAACCCGCCGAAGAAGGTGAGCACCGCAATGGGCAGGGCGAACGGCACGCCGAGCAACCACACACCGACGCCGATGAAGACGCCGTCGACCGCGGCGACCGCCGCCTGCGACCAGACGTACTGGCCCAGGGCGGTCCACACCCGGTCGGACAGCTCGGCGAAGTGGGTGCCGGCGGCGCGACCGATCCAGGTCCGCAGCCACAGCACGAACTTGGGGCCATCCTTGAGGAAGAAGAAGCACAGCACCAGGGCCAGGACGAGGGTGATCACGGCCGAGCCGATGGCGGACAGGCTGCCCAGCACCACCCCGAGCACTTCCTGGCTGTTGCTCTGGATCTCGGAAATGCCCTTGTCCAGCAGCCCGCCCAGCGCGTCCGGACCCAGGTTGAACGGGGGACCGGCCAGCCAGCTCTGCAGGGTGGTCAGGCCGGCGGTGGCCCGATCGACCAGCTCGCCGGCCTGCGAGGTCACCTGGGGAGCCAGCACCGCGATCAACCCGCTGAAGATCACCAGCAGGCCGATCAGGGCCACGATCGCGGCCAGGGCATTGGGCAGCTTGCGCCGCATGAACCGGACCGGCGGCCACAGGATGGTGGCCAGCAGCAGGCCGAGCAGGATCGGCAGGATCACACTCCAGAGCTGGCCCAGGATCCAGAAAGCGGCGAACAACCCCACGCCGATGATCAGCAGGCGCAGCGTCCACTGCGAGTACTCCACGAGCCCGTGTTCCAACCGGCGCGCGGAGGCGGTGCTGACCGGTCCGGTGGGGCGATGACCGGCCAGGTCGTCGGCATCGGTACCGCCATCGGCACCGGTCCGGGAGTCGGGATCGGCGGCGACGGCCCGGCCTGCTCCCGGTGAGCGTCGTCCGAACATGGTGCCTCCCCTACGGCCGGCCCGAACGGGCCGGCGTCGGGTTCATCTTTCCCTGCGGCCGGACCGGGCAACCGCCCGGACACCGGTCACGAAGTGGTCTCGGTCCGCTGGCGTACCGCCCCGGCCGGCCGCACAGTGGTCGCACACATTCAGCTCAGGGGGGGCACGGGTGGACGGGGAGACGATCGGGGGGATCGCGGGCCGCCGGTCGGCCGTCGCGATCGCAGTGAGCCTGGGGGTGGTGCTGCTGGTCGCGGCGGCCGTGGTGCTGGTCACGGGCAACACCGGGGTCTCCGGTGAGGCGGTGGCCGCGCCGGTGTCCGAGCGACCGCAGGCCGGTGACTGCCTGCTGGACGACCCGATCGGCGTGGTCTATGGCTCGCCGGGTGGCTCCAGCGAGTTGCCCGCCCTGCGAACCGCGGCCTGTGACGGGGCCCGGTACGGCGAAGTGGTCACCATCGGCGCCGGCACCGACCAGGACACCGCCGCCGACGACGGCACCCAGGACCAGTGCTGGAGTGCCGCCTACGGGTACCTGGGCGTCCCGGGCCCGGTGACCACGGACCTGGACCGGGTTCCGGTGGCCGATGTCTGGCCCCTGCTGATCGGCCCCGACGATCGGCAGCGGGCCGCCGGTCAGGTCTGGTCGGCGTGCGTGGTCCACCTGGCCCCCAGCAAGTCCGACGACGGGGTCACGATCGACCATTCCCTGCGCGGGGCCTGGGCCCGACCCGAGGACGCGCACCTGTTCTCGATGTGCCTGGTGGACGGCGACTCGCAGGATCCGATCAACTGCGCCTGGAGTCACGGCGCCGAGCAGATCAGCTATGCCTGGAACGACTCGACCCAGACGCCGGAGACGGCCACCGCGGCCTGCCGGGCCGATGCCGTCGATGCGCTCGGCTCGCCGGCCGCGCTGGACCGCGGCGACCTGGCCGTCTCGGTGGTCGCGTCCAAGTACGACGACGACGGGGAGCTGATCACCGGTCCCGAGGCGGCCAGCGCGGACGGCGATTACTTCCTGGACTGCCTGCTGGTGCCGGCCCGGGCCGGTCAGGAGCTGGTCGGTCCGCTGCGCGGGCTCGGCGAGGCGCCCGCTCCGCTGCGGTGAGCACTGATGCGGTGAGCGGGCCTGCTCAGCGCAGGGCCAGCAGCACCGCGTACACGGCCATCGAGACCACGTACAGCGCAACGATGATCGCGTACCCAGCGACCTGGGTGCGGAGCGGGCCCGGCCGCATCCACCACTTGAACCGCCGGAACGCCCACGGCACCAGCAGCCAGCCCAGCAGCTGGGTGCTGACCAGGTTCCCGATGAACAGGGACAGCCAGAACGGCACGCCGTGGGCGGCGAACAGCGGGTCGGCGATGAAATAGCCCCAGGCGAAGACCACCGGGTAGAGCATGAGCAGGACCAGCAGGTTGCTCTTGAACACCGGGTCCGGGGCCGCGGTGGGCTCCTGCCCGGACCAGAAGCCGAACCCGTAGGCGGAGCGGACCAGCCGCAGCTGCTGGGTGAAGCGTTCGCCGTCGGCCAGCAGGGCGGTTCGCTCCGGGGAGGCCAACCAGGCGTCCAGGTGCTCGTCGGAGTCGAAGCTGAGCAGGACCACCCAGTCCTCCTGGACGCCGGGCACGGGGCGCTGCACCTTGTGCCCGACGAAGCCGTCGAACCGCGACTCGGCCGCGGCGACGGTCCGTTGCCAGGCCAGGAAGTCACGTTCCAGGCCGGGCGCGACGCGGGAGGAGATCAGCGCGGACACGGCGGTGCTGCGGTCGCGGTTGTTCTCGACGACCAGGTGGATCTCGTCGTTGCCGACGAAGTGGTCGCTGATCTGCGCGGCCAGGTCGGCCCGGTCCGGGCTCTGCAGCCAGGCCCGGGCGCTGTGCACGTCCCGGAACCGCTGCACGATCACCCAGTCCACCTGCACCGGTGGATTGGGTGGGATGACCCGCCGGTCCAGGAACCCCGGCCAGCTGGCCAGCCGGGCGGCCACCTGCTCCTGCCAGGCCTGGTAGGCCGGCGCCGAGGACTCGGCCAGCCGCCGGTGCACGACCAGGGCCACCGGGCCGTCGGGTCCGGCCGGACCCGAGGAACCGGGCCGGGCCGGGGAATTGAGCGAGGTGCTCACCGCGATCAGGGCTTCCGGTACGCGCGCTCGCCCATCAGCCAGGTCTGCTCGACGGACCGCTCGTCACCGACCATCATGATCCCGAACAGCACCTCGGCGGCGTCCTGCATCGTTCGCGGGGCCCCGTCGGGCAGCAGCAGGCTCATGTGCCAGGCGGTGGCCGGCGGGCCGCCGTTCCAGTCGAGCACGACGAAGTCGGCCTCCTTGCCGACGTCGAAATTGCCGACCAGGTCGTCGATCTCCAGCGCCTGGGCGCCACCCAAGGTGATCGAGTAGAACGCCCGGTACGGGGAGAGCTTGTTGCGCTCGGACTCGGCCAGGTCCTGCTCGCTGGGAACGACGCTGCCGTCGAGCAGGGTGTTGTTGAGCATGCCGACCTTGTAGGCGTCCTCGAGCACGTTGAGCATGCTGAAGCGGTTGCCGCCGCCCATGTCGGTGCCGAAGGTGAGCTTCACCCGGTGTTCCGGGTCGGTCGCCCGGCCCAGCCGGAACAGGCCGCTGCCCAGGTACAGGTTCGAGCAGGGACAGAAGGTGACCGCGCCGCCCCTCGCGGACAACCGCCGGAACTCGTCGTTGGTCAGCCAGACGCCGTGCCCGCCGGTGAATTTCGGGCCGACCAGGTCGAACTTCTCGTAGACCGAGAGGTAGTCGGTGCAGCCGGGGTGCAGCGGCGGGACGCCGCGGACCTCGGCCGGGTTCTCCGAGATGTGGGTGTGCACCCACAGGTCCGGGTACTCGTGCTTGAGCCGCTGGCAGGTCCGGAACAGCTCGTCGGTCGCGCCGAAGGCGAACCGCGGAGTGATCGCGTACAGGTTGCGGCCCTGCCGGTGGAAGCGGGCGATCTGGTCCTTGGCCGCGGCCTCGAAGTCGGCCGGCGAGATGGTGAACCAGTCGGGTGCGTTCTGGTCGATGGCGGTGATGCCGGAGATCACCCGCAGGTTGCGGCGGGTGGCCTCCAGGAACAGCTCCTCGGTACAGACCGGCGCGCTGGAGGTGAACGCCTGGATGGTCGTGGTGCCCGAGGCGAGCAGGTTGTCGAAGAAGTGTTGCGCGCCCAGCTGGGCGTACTCACGATCGGCGTACTTGCGTTCCTCGGGGAACACCGACTTCTGCAGCCACGGCAGCAGCTGCTCGCCGTAGGCGCCGAGCACGCGGGTCTGCGGGAAGTGGATGTGCCCGTCCACGAAGCCGGGCAGGATCAGCCGGTCGGCGATCTCGGTGACCGGGACCTGCGGGTGCCGGGCCCGGACCTCGGCGTAGGGACCGAAGTCGGCGACCCGACCGTCGCTGATGACCAGCAGCCCGTCGGCGTGGAACCGGGCCGACTCCTGTTCGGCGCCCACATGCCGCCAGGGGTCGTCGACGAAGTCGAGGAAGGTGCCGCGGACCGCCGTGGTGGCCATGAATCCCCCTGTGCTCGCCCCCATGCCGCAGCATCGAGGCCGATGAGTGTCCAAACGACAAGATGTGCGCCCTGAGACTAGTCCTAATGAGTAATCTCGGCACGAGTGGAGTAATGACGGGTCGCGAGCGGCCGGTGGGGGTCGCACTCGCGGTACGGCGACCTATCCTGGCGGGGACATGAGCGTGCATCAGGCCCCGGACGCCGAACGGACCGAACGGCTGGCCGACCTGACCATCGTCGACCGGCGTCGGCTGCAGGGGCGGCTGCGCAGTGCCGAACGGATCCCGGACCCGGCCAAACGCGACCTGGTGCTGGCCGAGATCGATCACCAGCTCGAGGCCGGGGCAGCGCGGCTGGCCCGGCGTCAGGCCGCGGTCCCCACGATCACCTTCCCGGCCCAGCTGCCGGTCTCGGCCCGGGTGCAGGATCTGGCCCGCACCATCGCCGAGCACCAGGTGGTGATCGTGGCCGGGGAGACCGGGTCGGGCAAGTCGACCCAGTTGCCCAAGCTATGTCTGCAGCTGGGGCGGGGGGTCCGCGGCATGATCGGGCACACCCAGCCCCGGCGGATCGCCGCCCGGGCGCTGGCCGAACGGATCGCCGAGGAGACCGGCACCCAGCTGGGCGGCGCGATCGGCTACTCGATCCGGTTCGGCGACCACACCGGCCCGACCACCCTGGTCAAGCTGATGACCGACGGCATCCTGCTCACCGAGATCGCCCGGGACCGGATGCTGTGGGCCTACGACACGATCATCATCGACGAGGCCCACGAGCGCAGCCTGAACATCGACTTCCTGCTGGGCTACCTGCAGGGCCTGCTGCCGCAGCGTCCCGATCTCAAGTTGATCATCACCTCGGCCACCATCGATCCCGGCAAGTTCTCCCGCCACTTCGCCGACGCCCCCGTCGTCGAGGTTTCCGGGCGGACCTTCCCGGTCGAGATCCGTTACCGGCCCTACGGTCTGGACGCGCTGCCGGAGGTGGACGATCCGGACGCCGAGCAGTCCCGCGGTTCCTCCGAATCGGCCGACCAGGGTCAGGCGATCACCGCCGCGGTCGACGAGCTGCTGGCCGCCGGGGACGGCGACATCCTGGTCTTCCTGTCCGGCGAGCGGGAGATCACCGACACCACCGAGGTGTTGCGCGGCCACCTGGCCGGCCGGCGGGGCCTGACCGAGGTGCTCCCGCTGTACGGGCGGCTGTCCTCGGCCGATCAGCACAAGGTCTTCTCCGCGCACCCCGGACGGCGGATCGTGCTGTCCACCAACGTGGCCGAAACCTCGCTGACCGTCCCCGGGATCCGGTACGTGATCGACCCCGGCACCGCCCGGATCTCGCGGTACTCGCCGCGCAGCAAGGTGCAGCGGCTGCCGATCGAGCCGATCTCGCAGGCCTCGGCCGGTCAGCGGGCCGGCCGCTGCGGCCGGGTGGCCAACGGCATCTGCATCCGGCTGTACTCGGAGAAGGACTTCGACGAGCGGCCCGCCTACACCGACCCGGAGATCGCCCGCACCTCGCTGGCCTCGGTCATCCTGCAGATGGCCGCCCTGGAACTCGGCGACATCGTCGACTTCCCGTTCCTGGACCCGCCCGACCAGCGGCAGATCACCGACGGCGTCACCGTGCTCACCGAGCTGGGGGCGATCGACCGCAGCGCCGGCGACCGGGTCCGGCTGACCCCGACCGGCCGGGAGATGGCCGACCTGCCGCTGGATCCCCGGCTGGCCCGGATGCTGGTGGAGGGCGAGCGGCGCAACGTCCGGCGGGAGATGCTCGTGCTGGTCTCCGCGCTGGCCGTCATCGACGTCCGCGAGTACCCGCTGGACGAGCGGGACAAGGCGACCGCCGCGCACGCCCGTTTCGTCGACGGCAACTCGGACTTCAACGCCCTGATCAGCCTCTGGGCGTACCTGGAGGAGCAGGCGAAAACTCAGTCCGGCAACGCCTTTCGCCGGATGTGCCGCCGCGAGTACCTGAACTACCTGCGCATCCGGGAATGGCAGGACCTGCACGCCCAGCTCAGCCAACTGCTCGACGGCGGGCGCCGTCGCGGTGGCCGGCGCCGGCCGGATCGGCCCGCCCCGGCCGACCGGGGCAGCCTGCCCCAGCGACGCGATCCGGACGCCACTCAGGGTGGCCGCGGCTCGCTGGCCGTGGACGTTGACACCGAGCGGGTGCACACCGCCCTGCTGGCCGGGCTGCTCTCGCACATCGGGCTGCGCAAGGAGGGCACCCGCGAGTACCAGGGCACCCGCGGCATCTCCTACTCGATCTGGCCCGGCTCGGCGCTGGCCCGCACCGGCCCGGTCCTGGTGGTGGCCGCCGAACTGGTCGAGACCAGCCGGTTGTGGGCGCGGATCTGCGCCCGGGTCGAACCCGGCTGGGTCGAGCAGGTCGGCGCGGACCTGTTGCGCCGCAACTACTCCGAACCGCGGTGGAACGGCAAGCGGGCCAGCGTGGAGGCCACCGAGAAGGTGACCCTGCTCGGCGTCACCCTAATCGCCGCCCGCACGGTGCAGTTCGACCGGATCGACCCGGAACTGTCCCGGGAACTGTTCATCCGCCATGCCCTGGTCGAGCGGGACTGGCAGACCCGGCACCGGTTCTTCGCCGACAACCAGCGGGCCCTGGAACAGGTCACCGAGTGGGAGGAACGGGCCCGGCGGCGGGACATCCTGATCGACGACGACACCATGTTCGCCCTCTACGACGCGCGGATCCCGCCGCAGGTCACCTCGGGCCGGCACTTCGACTCCTGGTGGAAGAAGGCCTCCCGCACCCAGCCCGACCTGCTCACGCTCACCCCGGACATGCTGATCGCGGCCGGCGCCGAGCGGTTCGACTCGGCCGCGTTCCCCGACCGGTTCACCTCCGGCGAGGTGGAGCTGCCGCTGGACTACGTGTTCGACCCCGGTCGGGCCGACGACGGGGTGACCGTGAGCATCCCGCTGCCCGTGCTGGCCCGGGTGGACCCGGCCGGCTTCGAGGCCCAGATTCCCGGCCTGCGCGCCGATCTGGCCGTCGCGCTGATCCGCACCCTGCCCAAGACGCTACGGCGCAACTTCGTGCCCGCGCCCGATTTCGCCCGGGCCGCGTTGGACCGCATCGATGCCGCCCGTCCACTGGCCGAAGAACTTGCCGGCGCGTTGACCCGGATGACCGGGGTGGTCGTCCGTACGGCCGACTTCGACCCGGACAAGGTGCCCGAGCACCTGCGGATGAACTTCCGCATCGTCGACGAGCACGGCGCCACCGTGGCCAGCGGCCGGGACCTGCCGACGCTGCAGTCGACGCTGCGCACGGACACCCAGCGGGCGGTGGTCCAGGCCACCAAGTCGCTGGAACGCCATGGCCTGACCGCCTTTCCCGAGCCCGGGGTGCCGCGGCGGGTGCGGGCGCGGGTGGCCGGGCACGAGGTCACCGGGTACCCGGCGCTGGTGGTGGAGGGGCCGGGCACCGTCGGTGTGGCCGTCTTCGAAAGCGAGGCCGACCAGCGCCGCGCCATGCGGGCCGGCACCATCGAGCTGCTGGCCACCGCGCTGACCCCGTCGCTGACCCGGGTCCGGCAGCTGCTCACTCGAGAGCAGCAGATCACCCTGGCCACCGCGCCCGGCACCACCATCCCCACGCTGGTCG
>ENA-UOWO01002242-UOWO01002242.1-activated-sludge-metagenome-genome-assembly--contig:-NODE-2242-length-24267-cov-8.585908_pt1 | contig 24267 bp, 18 predicted proteins | sample MGYA00238148_ERZ761564 | MGnify/ENA primary metagenome ERZ761564 (study PRJEB28885, sample SAMN05720194) | activated sludge metagenome | isolation source: Anaerobic digester | place: USA... | reverse complement strand
TACGCTGATTCCTGGGAATGGAGTCCGGGATACACCCCGACCCTTTGCCGGTCTACTCTTGAAAACAACATCACAGCGATACGAAATTGCGTCAAGAACGGAACTCGTCTATTGAAGCCCCCGCCCTTTCGCCCCGGGAGCGGCAGCTTTGATCCCCATCAGTGACTTTTACAAACTTACATCCGGTGCGAAGCAGCCATGAAAAGCCAGCTTTGTCTTACTGGCGGCGTACAGGCCTTGAATCAGACCCAGCAGCGCCGGGCCGGTCGGGACTTACTAGGCGCTTGAGATCGCGGCCCAAATCGTTTTCCTGCTGTTCTTACGGGATATCAGGTTTTAGCCGATTCGGTCTAATGGCTGAACGTGACCAGTGTTGCTCGATCGACTGGATAAATGCGGGACGAACAAGCTTGGCGCGCCGTTCAAGCCAGTCACCGTTATCGATTCGCAGATAGATTCCTTCAGCAGGCTGATTGGTCAGCTTTGATTGTGATAAGAATTGTTGAATCTCAGAATAGGTGAACCGCCCTCGTGCAATAATTGGAACCTTGGAGATATGCATCTCACCTAATAGCTGATCCCGTCGCACGGTAGCCATAAAGCGGCCTGCCTCACGGTCATAAACATCAAAGGCAAGAAACCAGTCTGGCAGATGTTCGTAAAAAATAGAGTGCTGGGCATAACACCACTCGCCGAACAGGATGTACCTGTCAGAGAGATGCTCGAAAAGCATATCGATGTGGAACGCCGACCATTCACCGAGTTTTTTCCACTGTCCCTGGCCGGGCATCTGTAGATAAGCCCCCCTGTTCTGAGCACGTATATTCCCATTACCATCGAACGAGATGCCCAGGTTCGCGCCGTCAACCTTTTCTTCTATCGTCATCTCATGCTTCAGGAATTCATCTCGTTCTGATTCTGTCAGAACCTTATCACTCCTGATATAAACCCCCGGCATGGTCGCCAGATGAGGCGTTGACGGGAATTTGAAAAAGTCTTCTTTCACATTCCCATCTTCTTGGCATATTTTGTTTCGACGTATTCCTGACAAAGGAACAGAACGTTAATCCCGACCTCGGCCAAGGCATCCTTCCATCCCCACCACTTGCTGTCTGTGGCCTGCAATATCGGCGGCTTCTCAGGGTGGGCGTAGGAAACGGCAATAAATTTGCGGTCCGATGTATCGAAATCGTTCAGGCCGTCATGCATGGGAAATTCTTCGTATGAGTCACCATTGCTGGTGATGCGCACTCTGACGCAATATTCTGGCTTATGGCGGTTATCGTGCACCCATATCATGAAACGGTCCCCGACCCCTGGCTGTCCCTTCCTGGTCATGGTGAGCTGGCCTATGTACTCATCGAAAATTTCATCCCCCGTATCGATGATCAGGCGGCACTCTTTATTGTAAATGATATGTTCAACCGCTTTAACGCAGGCCTCAACACAAGCATCGGGTACGTCAGAGCCCGGGTCCGGCTGGATGGCAAGATTGGCTACTATCGGCACGTTGGTATCCACCACGCATTTCTTGGGCAGTTTCATACGGATGTCTCCGGCTTTTCGGTTTTCAGCATCCGCCTGCTCATAGCTGCCTTGGCATGCTTGATGATGTCGCCCATTTCATCACCGAAGAAATTCTCCGGCCAGTTCCGAATGTTGCCGAATTCGTCAATCTCAAGGGGTTCGAGCATAGCAGGAGTCTTGGAGATATTAGCAAAATACGCGGACACTTTATTCTGCAGCACTACCCCTTCTTCCGCAATCCGACGTTGCAGACGGCGCAAAAAATGTTCCGAATGGGTCTCGATGATTAATTGAATGTTTCTATTCGCCCCGTTCTCTCTGGATTTGATCACGTCAATCATCACATCGGCCAAAGCGGATTGCGCGCCAGGATGCAGGTGGATTTCTGGTTGCTCCATGAGAATGATCGACCCGGCTGGAGCGCAAAAACACTGCACCAGAACCGGCAGCACCTGGGATATGCCGAAACCGACGTCCGGAAGATCGACCAAGTCCATTGATCCTTTGGTGCGAACCTTGACCTCGTACTCCTGCCGCTGTTCGGATATGGGATTGACCTCGAAAGCTTCGATCAAACCCATTTCCTTGAGTTTAAGGGCAATGATCTCCTCAAACGGTTTAGCTGGAGATGCTCGTTTTTTCCCAGGCTTGACTAGGCCGATCATTCGGCTTCGTGCCGCAAGGATCGCCGCAATGGTATTCTCCCCCGCATAGCCGACACTTTCAGGTTCTATACCTGTCCATGAATACAAGCGCTCGGCCTTTGTGCGCAGCGGTCCGAGATAGTAGAGTGATCTAAACAACTTCTCATGACTAAGATTCAATTCTTGAGTAAAAGCGGCATTTTTATGATAGGCAACCACCTCGTCTGGAAAACCGTAAAAGCGAACCGGTGCGCCTGGCAACCAGGGACGCCCCCGCCTACGTTTCAGCATGTCATTGGTTATATCGACCTTATACTCGGATTTGGCGTCCGGATTTCGCTCCATACTGATAAACAGCCGTAGCTTATTGTCTTTATACAAGTTATACTCCAGCCGATCCAGTACAACAGCTTGCTGGTCCTTATCCGCCAAACCAACATTGGCGCAGAAGGATAGATCATCTCCGGAAAAAACCTGGCCAGTCTCCGGATCCTTGAACCTCAGTGTTTCAGGCAACGACCACCGATATTCGAAAGCAATCTTGTTCTTCGGATCACGGTGAAATACCATCTCTCGATAGGAGCCGAGCTGAACCGCCGAGTTCTTGTCACCCGGATAGAAAACCGCCTTTCTGTCCGGTGACTCCACAGTCTGCTTCAGCATCATCAAAAACTGCCCGATGCTGGATTTGCCCGAACTGTTGGCGCCAAAAAACAGGGTGATGGGAGCCATGCGAATGATGCCGGTATCCTTCCAGCCCTTGAAGTTTTCTATTCGTAATTGTTTCAGCATAATTCCTCTCTCCTGTCGGTATTTACGCCGTCCAGGATACCGACAACAATCAGGATTGCTTTATCCCAGGAGACGATTCAAGACAGTATGATGTGCTCTCCCATTGCGCTGGGCAAGATCGGTTAATACTTCCGAGACAGGAGGGCCCAGCGAACTGTGCAGCCTGAAGTGGTATTCCTGTCTCCATCTTCACTCCGTCAGCACCCGTACCTCGGGTCAGCTTGTCGAAGAGACCTCTCCGTTCAGAAGCTCTGTCCTTAAGTTTCTCGTAACGCAGGGCCTCCAGCATGATCTCTTTTCCATCAGCATCATAGCCCGGAGTGACAGCCGGTGCTTCTCCCGTGGGATTTCACCGAACTACAGTCTCCATCGGTTTGATCTCGTACCCCATGGCCCGGAAGCCGCGCTGGCGTTTGTCCCACATGCGGTTGAGCTGGGGCTGATCGGTCTCTGCATAGTCGTAGATACGCACATCCTGTTTGTCGGCGTGTTCCCGATGCAGGCGTCCGGCGTATTGCTGCAGGGTCCCCTTCCAGGATATCGGCATGGCCAGTATCAGTGTGTCGAGCGGCGGATGGTCGAATCCTTCACCGATCAGGCGACCGGTAGCGAGCAGCACCCTCGGTGCCGACTCGTCCAACGCGTCCAGAGCCGCGAACACAGCCGTTCGCTGCTTCTTCGACAAGCGGCCGTGAAGGACGAAGCAGTGTTCGACTTCATCCCCCAGTGCCTCCTGCAACAGCGGCAGATGATCCGTCCGTTCGGTCAGCACCAGCACCTTTCGCCCTTCACGTTAGGCGGCCAGTATATCTCCGGCGATATGTCGGTTGCGGGTCGCATCGCCAGCCAGAATGCGGAATACATTCTGTATCGGTGAATCCGGCGGAGTCTCCGGTGCCGGCAGCACCTTCGGCCATACCTCCAGTCGTGCCGGGGCGGTTTCCGGTCTCGATGCACTGTGACGAATCTGTCCGCACTGCATGAAGATGATCGGCTGATGCCCGTCGCGTCGTATCGGGGTGGCGGTCAGCCCCAATACGTATTTCGCCCTGGCCTGCTTGAGGATCGCCTCGAAGGAAAACGCTGACAGGTGATGGCATTCATCGACGATAACCGAGCCGCACTGGTCGAGCAGTTCGCCCAGGTCTTCCCGGCGTGACAGTGACTGCATGACGGCGATGTCGATCTTGCCGGACGGCTTTTTCCTGCCGCCGCCGATGACACCCAAGCTTCCTTTCGGAAACTCGAGAAATCCGGTCAACCGCTCCTCCCACTGGCGCAGTAGTTCTGTGCGATGCACCAGCACCAGCGTGCTGACCTTGCGCCTGGCGATCAAAGCGGCGGCGGTAACGGTCTTTCCGAAGGCGGTCGGGGCACAGAGCACGCCTACTTCGTGTTTAAGCATCTCCTGTACCGCCGCCTTCTGGTCCTCGCGTAAGGTCCCGGTGAACTTGACCGTCACCCTCCGTCCTGCCAAGCGTTCGTCCTGCAGCTCCGGGCGGATGTCATTCTTCTGTAACAGGTCGAGTACCGCATCGAGGCAGCCTCGCGGCAGGCCGATATGTCGGGGATAATTCTCGGCGCAGCCGATGATGCGCGGCTTACTCCACACAGACAGACGCATGGCCTGGGCCCTGTAGAACTCCGGATTCTGGAAGGCGGCGAGGCGGATCAGTCGGTTGGCCAGTGGCTGCGGCAGATCGTCTTTGGCGATGAAAATCTGGTTGGCCAGCACCAGGGTCAACGATTTCGGCAGTGGACCGGTAATCCGGGCGGATACAGGTGATGGTCGCCGCCATGGATCGCTGTCTTCTTCCTCGCCGGCAAAGGCCACATCCAGTGGATGACGGCCGCCGCTTGCCCGCAAAATGGCGTCTTCCAGATCCCATCGGGACATGGGATGGATGGATGCCAGAAAAGCCCACTGGTCTGAAAGGGGTTGCAGTTGTTCATCGACGAACACACTGCGCCCTGATTCCCTCGGTTGTTTCTGCAGGGGCAGCGCGATCAGGTTGCCGAAGCCACCCCTGGGCACGGTGTCCTGGTTAGGAAACAGCCGGTCGTAGCTGGTCAGGGATAATTGCCGGGTGCGGTCGCTGGTGTGGCTGATCAGTGCGGCCCCGAGCTGTCGGGCCTCATGGGCTGGAACAGGTTCGGCAAAAAAGATCCAGGCATGAGCGCCATTGCCGGAGCGTGAAATCTCCAGTGCCGCCGGAATGCAAAGTTCCCGGCAGGATTCCATGAAAGCCCGGGCATCCTCCGGCCAGTCTGCCTCATCGAAATCGACCGCGAGGAAACAGCAGTTGTCGTCGCTCAGGAGAGGATAGACGCCGATGGTCTGTTTTCCGGCCAAATGGTCGTAGATCACCTGATCGGTCACCGGCAGCAATTGGCGCTGGTCGCAGTCGCCACATTTCACCCGGGGCTTGTGACAGATGCCGGGCTTCCACTCGTTGCCGCAGGCCGGTGAATAACCGGACTTGCCCTTGGCCGACTCCCAGCGTTGGGGGTAGACATCCTCCCGCCCACGGAAGAGGCGGCGGAACAGAGCGATCTTGTCGTCAGTGGTGAAATGGACCGGAGTCGGTTCGGATTTGACCGGGGCGGGAACGGGTTCAGAGATGGCCAGGTCTTCCCAGGCGATTCCATGCTGGGTCAGCAGTTCCTTGAGGCGGGCGTTCTCCTTGCGCAGCCGGCACAACAGTTCGTCCTGTTCATTCCGGCTCTTGTCACTCTTTGGCAAATCCATACTCAGCCATCGGTAATGTCAGCCACCGGCGGCCCTTGTCGGTCAAGCGGTACTTCTGCAGGCGACTGTTGGGCTTGTCCTGGATAGCGATATTTTCCCTGGTCATCGGATTATCTCCTTCGGGAGTAGGCAATTAGGTGGTTCTAAGTGCCTAAGATGCGATGACCCACCGTCACAACTCAAGTCAGAACGTTCTTACACCACTTATTCGGACGCTAATGAGGACATTACACCCTTGTGCAACCTATTCGCAAAGCTCAACATCCTATCCACCCTTCATCTTCTTCTCATATGTAACAAAATGATTGGGGCGGCGTGATATTGTAATTGGTACGCAGACAGAGAGGTTTTTTGTAGCGGCGAGCCTCTTTAACTTTGATAGCAAACCCGATGTTCCGCTCGGCAAAGTAATCAAAGAAATACTCTTCGGATATACCTGAATACTCGCGGGTCTCTTTCCACAGACGTTCAGGCTCGTCTTTCAATATTTTATCAATATCGAACTCGCCTATAACAAGCTGAACTGGATGCGATGCATATACCACCACTGTTTTCACATGGGAGTTCTTGAAGATAGCTTTGCGAAATTCGTATTTTTTGCTTCCATCAAAAATAAGCTTCGCAAATTCAGGCTTAATCGACAATAATACCTTCATTGCTCCGTGACTCCTTGATAATTAGTTTAAACTGTTCTTTGGAAATTGGCACAAATCCGCGAGGAGCGGAATCAACACTGGCAACAACCCCAAGATCAATGAGTTTCGCCAGGTTTGGTCGTTTGGGGAATGAATAAACATAAAGAAAATTGACGATGAAGGGGCAATTTTTGGAATTACAATTCCAATGTTCCTTCAGTTCCTCATCTGAAAAGACGCTTCTTTTTCTGCACTTCAGCACAAATTCATCCTCGCTCCTTATGCCATCTACAATGCTTTCTACGATACCAATAGTGGTTACCACGCCCTTATGGTGACCGCCCGTCCGGTAGAATACTATGACGTCTCCCGAGACAAGGTTACGATTTATTGAGCGTGAGATATAGACTTTGCTCAATGCATTTCGGTGAGGATGATTCTCCTGAAACTCAAGTGGCGATTCCGTTGTTAGGATGGAGTCGGGAAAAAGCTCCGTGTGATACTCCGGGTATATTGGACAAAGATATATTTGCCTGTCCGCTGAAACATAGGGATACGTTACTTTAGGATTCTCTGCGGAGAAGCCCGGTAAAAAATCTCGAACGAGAACCAACTCGTAACCTTTGTTTGAACTCTTGTAACCATGTTTCGTGAATCCCCATTCCCTCAATAACTCAATGAGCCGTTTATGCTCATCCGACTTTTCAAAAATGGTTACATAGATTTCTTCAACTCTATATCGCAACGCATTGTCAAAGATTATCTTCAGAAATCGCTCCCCTAGTCGAACACCGTTGCTGACTACCTTGAATGTACCTATTTTAAGGCGACGTTTCGGAACAAAAGGCGGGATGATATCGGCGTAGTTTTCAGCTTCGTCCTCTACTTTTACATAAAGGAAGGACAGGATTTGGTCTTTGTTATACGTGACATAAGCAATCTCATCCGCCTTCTTGGTGAACCATTGGTCAAACTCTTCGTAGTCACGCCGGAAGCTGTCAAAAAACCGATCTTGCAGATTGATATCGCCAAAGTGCTTTTGGGTGACACTCAGGACGTTGTAATCAACCAAATCCGGATTTTCTGAAACAACCTTTTCAAGAAACCCATCAATACGGTAAACTCGGTCCTGAATGCCGAGTCGAGCAGCTTTCGTGTGGATCTGTTTGTCTTCGCTGATGAGAATATCCACCCGGCCCTGAAAAACCTCATTGAGTAGGCGGGTATCGTTTATATCGTTTTCATTGATGTCAATCTGATTGGAAACTGCTTGAACATCATCCGCCAACGGCGCAATGGTCTTTAGAACAGAATAACTTCGAAGTTTAATATTAAGCGTGCTGAGTTTCTTTTTGTCTTCATGTTTCTGGAGTTCTTCCAACGTGATTGGGTGAACGCACTTTTCATACTTTGCTTTGTCCAGCCACTTGAAAAGGGTGCCGATATCCTGGTTTACTGCCGTAGCAGCTTCTCTGTGAATGACGATATTCGTATCTAACAAGGCCCTCATTGCACGGCCTCCATAATTCTTTCGGCGTCCGGAATGAGGATTTCACCGGAGAGCAGTTTGGGCAGAAGAAGGTCGCGTGCGTTGGCTAGATGTGTGTTGGATCGCATCAAACACCGAACTTGCCGAATGGTATCGTCTGTAATCTCTCCAAACCGGTTCATGAGTGTTCTGTCGGGAATGATTATGTCCATTTTGCGGAACCGGCTTTTGCTGATTTCGGGATAAGTCGTGCCCTTGGCATTGTTGCGAATTTCACTAACCATTCTGAGCAGGATAAACAACAAGTACATATCGCCTCTCATCGGTACTTCAAATCACCGCCTTTTGCGGACAAGGGCGGCGGCGATGACGGTCCGGGCCTCGGCAATCTGCTTAAAGCGACTCGATCAAGCAACCACGGACAGTAGCATACCGCCACTTCCGCGCCTGCACCAGAGCGCTGTGCCCGTCGCTCAGGCTCTTGCCCCTCGGCCAACCATTGAGAAAACCCTACGGAAAACCCTGGAGGTTCACTTAGTCAATCCTGCCTTGCTTCCGAAACGAGTCTGCGAGATTGTAGGGTAATCTACATCCTACGATGGAGGTATTCATGCCCAGGCCAAGGAAGACGGCAGGCAAAGGCGGCGCGAACCTCGGTTTCGAGGCGACGCTCTGGCAGGCGGCCGACGCGCTGCGCAACAACATGGACGCCGGCGAGTACAAGCACGTCGTCCTCGGGCTGATCTTCCTTAAATACATCTCCGACGCCTTCGAGGAGCAGCACGCCCGGCTCGAGGCGGAGAAGGCCCAGGGGGCCGATCCCGAGGATCCGGACGAGTACAGTGCCATCCACATCTTCTGGGTGCCGTCCGAGGCCCGCTGGAGCTTCCTGAAGTCCCAGGCCCGCCAGCCGGGAATCGGCAGGATCGTGGACGACGCCATGACGGCCATCGAGCGGGACAACCCCTCCCTGAAGGGAGTCCTCCCGAAGGACTTCGCCCGTCCCGCCCTGGACAAGCAGCGCCTCGGTCAGCTCATCGACCTGATCTCGACCATCGGCCTGGGGGACGCCGAGAACCGCTCGAAGGACATCCTCGGGCGCGTCTACGAATACTTCCTGTCGCAGTTCGCCAGCGCCGAGGGGAAGAAGGGCGGGCAGTTCTACACTCCCCGCTGCGTGGTTCGGGTTCTAGTCGAGATGCTGGCCCCCTCCCGGGGCCGTGTCTATGACCCCTGCTGCGGCTCGGGAGGGATGTTCGTCCAATCGGAGCAGTTCATCGAAGCTCATGGAGGTGGGCTTGGCGAACTCAGCATCTACGGGCAGGAGTCGAACTACACCACCTGGCGCCTGGCTATGATGAACCTGGCCATCCGGGGAGTCGATGCCCAGATCGCCCATGGCGACACCTTCCACAACGACCGGCATCTCGACCTTAAGGCCGACTATGTCCTGGCCAATCCCCCGTTCAACGACAGCGACTGGCGCGGGGATCTGTTGAAGGACGACCTCCGCTGGAAATACGGCACACCGCCGGCCGGCAATGCGAACTTCGCCTGGGTGCAGCACTTCATCCATCACCTATCACCGACGGGCACGGCAGGCTTCGTGCTTGCCAACGGATCGATGTCCTCGAACCAGTCCGGCGAGGGAGAGATACGGAAGAACATCATCGAGGCCGATCTGGTGGACTGCATGGTGGCGCTGCCGGGCCAGCTCTTCTACTCGACCCAGATCCCGGTGTGCCTCTGGTTCCTGGCCAAGGCCAGGAGGAACGGCAGCTTCCGCGACCGCCGGGGCGAGATCCTGTTCATCGACGCCCGGAAGATGGGCTCGATGGTCGACAGGACGCACCGTGAACTGACGGACGAGGACATCCGGAAGATCGCCGGCACCTACCACGCCTGGCGTGGCGACAGGACCGCCGGTGAGTACGCCGACACCCCGGGCTTCTGCAGAGCAGCCCCGATCGACGAGGTGAGGAAGCACGGACACGTCCTGACCCCAGGCCGGTATGTGGGGGCAGAGGCCCAGGAGGACGACGGAGAGCCCTTCGACGCGAAGATGAAGCGCCTGACTGCCCAGCTCCGCCGGCAGATGGAGGAGGGCCGGAAGCTCGACGCCGCCATAGAGGAGAACCTGAAGGGGCTCGGCTTCCTTGAGGTATGAACCATGACATCCGAAGCCCTGCGCATGTTGATCGCGGGTCTAGTATGAGCAGGGATAAGAAATGAGCGCGCTCATATCCGCGCATATCCCGTTCATTTTGAACAGGCGTGTCCAGTAATGAAACGCCAATAACATCATGATTATCTATATTTTGCTTCGCACTGAGCCTGGCGTAAACAGAGCCCTTGGAGAAATGCGCGTATGTACTGCTCGAGCTTCCGGACATCACTGCTCAATAATCACAGTTTCGTCTTTCGCTCTGCTACTGACCTGAAGGGGCTCGGGCATGGCGAGTGAGTGGCGAAATACTGAGATAGCATGTGTTACCATGATCAGTAGCGGCAAGCGGCCGACTCGCATACTCAAAATAGCCACTGATGACTGTCAGATTCCAGTGATCGGAGGTGGCGGCCCCTCCGGATATACGGACTCGGCCCTCTTCGATGAAGAAATCCTCATCACAGGGCGCGTCGGTACGCTCGGTAAACTGTTCGCACCGACTGGACCATGCTGGCCATCTGACAACGTGCTGGTGATTCGGCCAAACAGTTCTGCAACGGATCTTCGTTTCCTACGCTATGCTTTGCAACAAGTCATCGCTGCAGCTGTTGGGATGAATCGGGGTGCAGCGAACCCTCTAATTACGCAGAGTGACTTAGGCCAGCTCAGCATCAGCCATCCCTCGCTACCTGAGCAGCGCGCCATTGCCCACATCCTCGGCACCCTGGACGATAAGATCGAGCTGAACCGGCGGATGAGCGAGACACTGGAGGCCATGGCCCAGGCACTCTTCAAGTCCTGGTTCGTGGACTTCGATCCGGTGCAGGCGAAGGCAGAGGGCCGCTGGCGCCGGGGCGAGTCGCTGCCCGGCCTCCCCGCCCACCTGTGGGGCCTGTTCCCCGACTCCTTCGAGGACTCGGAACTGGGCAAGATCCCAAAGGGGTGGGAGATCAAATCCATTGGTGACCTAGTGGAAGTCGTCGGTGGAAGCACTCCAAGAACAGAGAAAGCCGAGTACTGGAACGGTGGTAGTCATCACTGGGTTACTCCAAAGGATCTCTCGGGACTTTCGATCCCGGTTCTGCTCAACACCGAGCGAAAGATCACCGACGCTGGATTAGCACAGATCAGTTCTGGTCTTCTGCCTAAAGGAACAGTCCTGCTTTCGTCTCGGGCACCAATTGGCTATCTAGCAATAGCTGAGGTTCCAGTAGCTATCAATCAGGGTTTTATAGCGATGAAACCTGATTCTGGTATATCGAACCTCTTCCTGCTACGGTGGGCCAGCACGGCCCACGATGAGATCGTGAGTTATGCCAATGGTTCAACATTCTTAGAAATTAGCAAGTCCAGTTTCAGACCTATTCATATCGTCGTGCCAGCCGCCTCTGTAATGAGCCACTTCGACCTTGTGTCACGCCCAATGTACCTGAAAGTCGTCGAGCAAGAACGTGAATCCCGCGCCCTCGCCGCCCTCCGCGACACCCTCCTCCCCAAGCTCATTTCAGGGGAAATCAGAGTCCTCGATGCAACTTGACCACAAAAGAGGTGAATTATTAATGAGTGTATTTAATGTCTACTGCGACGAAAGCTGCCACCTGGAGAATGACATCCATAAGGTAATGGTGCTTGGAGCGGTAGTCTGTCCTATTGAGAGAGCGCATGAAAGCGCCGAACGATTGAGAGAGATAAAGCAGAGACACGGGCTTAGTCGGTCGTTTGAATTGAAGTGGAACAAGGTCTCCAACGGACAGAAAGAGTATTACCTCCAGACACTGGATTATTTTTTTGATGATAATGATCTATCGTTCCGCGCGGTAGTTATTCCTGACAAGTCAATTCTCAAGCATGATGAATTCGGTCAAGATCACGACACCTGGTACTATAAGATGATGTTCCGGCTGCTGGAACCTCTTCTCAGTCCTGACTCAAGATATCGTATCTACCTTGATATCAAGGACACTCAATCAGAGCTAAAGGTTAGGAAACTCCATGATGTGCTCTGCAGTAACAGCCATGACTTCGATCGCAGGATCATTGAAAAAGTCCAGATGGTCAGGTCTAATGAAGTAGAACACATTCAGTTGGCTGATTTTCTGATCGGTGCGATTTGTTATGCAAACCGCAGCCTAAGTGGAAACCAAGCAAAAGTCCTACTTGTGGAAAGAATGAAAAAGCGCTCGCGCTACTCTCTCACTCGATCGACACTCCTACAGGAACGGAAGGTAAACATCCTTATCTGGCGGCCAAGGGATAGAGCATGATGAGCCAACATCCCGACTGGCTTCCAGCCCTCGTACTGTTCAAGGATTCGGGAAATGTATGGCAGGACTATCTGGCTGTTCTCTATGGATGGTTTAGGGTCGACTTCGTAGACAGTAAACCAGACTGGCCAGGAAAGCGGGTCGGCCTGAAACGGAAGCCACTTTATGACGGAAAGGAAGCCACATTCTGGCACTTCATCCAAGAGGGACCTGAAGAGGCAGAGCGAATGCCCGACTTAAGGAGATGCGAGCGAATTCGCTGGCCAAGAAAGGTGATCGACAGATTCGAAGAGAAGAATCCATCACCTGAGATCCGATCGTATGGTGGAAGAATGTTCGAAGAGGGGAAGATCGATATTTGTTGGCTCTGGTCGATTTCAGCTATCTCGTCGTAGTGGTTGACCGTGGCAGCTATGTTTTGCCTTGGACGGCATACTACGTTGAGCAGGAGCACAGTCGAACAAAACTAAGGACGGAGTTTGAAGCCTACTGGGAGGAAAAAGGCTGAGGCCGCCCCTTGCGGAACGACCTCGTTACTCCTTCAACGCATGGTTGATGAGCTTGAGTCTATATACTCTGCCTTGAGGCGAATGTAAAGGGCGTATAAGATCTTATCAAATAACCAATTAATCGAATCCGTCGTCGAGGAAGCCATCCTGCAGTGGCTGGAGGCTGTCGGTTACAAGCCCGTTTCCGGCCCCGCCATCGCCCCGGGTGAGCGTACGGCTGAGAGGAGCGATTACGGCAAGGTGGTCCTGGAGGACCGCCTACGGCAGGCTCTCTACCACCTGAACCCCGACATGCCAGACGAAGCCCTCGAACAGGCTCTCCTCGCATCGGGCTCATCAACGACCGGCAGCTTGTCGATCCGTCGGCCGAGCGCTGGGACGACATCCCGGATGAGTTCCGAGATCGGCTGGGATTTAAGCAGGGCTTGGTGAAGGCATGATCTTTACAGTTGAGCTTCGGAGGGATTGATGACCGATCAGCTCGGCAGACTTAAGCGGATCAGCCTCAGAGCAGCCTGGAAGGCCATGGAATCCGATGATTGCGAACATCTTCTACAGGCGCGGTATCATTGAGAACTGGGGGGCGGGGAACCTTGAAGATCGCCCGGCTGATGCAGGAACAGGGTCTTGAGCCACCAGAGGGTGGCGGTTCGTGAAGGGGCTGTGGCCGTCACTTTCAGAATAGCGACGACTGTGACAGGGGAAACGACAGGGATAATGACAGGGAAAATGATAGGGAAGACTCCGGGCGCAGTACTCGAGCTGCTGAGAACAGACCCGGGGCTGACTGTCATAGAACTCGCTGTTCGGCTGGGTAAGTCGGAAATCACTATTCATCGGGCTGTGAGGGTTCTTCGTGAAGCAGGCCTCCTGCAGCGCATCGGTCCCGACAAGGGCGGATACTGGAAGGTGTTGGATTGAAGACCTTCACCGAATCCATCGTAGAGGAAGCGACTCTCCAGTGGCTGAAGGCTATCGGTTACAAGCCCGTTTCCGGCCCCGCCATCGCCCCGGGTGAGCGTGCGGCTGAGAGGAACGACTATGGTCAAGTGGTTCTGGAGGAACGCCTCCGGCAGACCCTCTACCGCCTGAACCCCGACCTGCCGGCCGAAGCTCTCGAAGACGCCTTTCTCCATGTCCTTCGGATCGAAGGCCCCAGCCAGGAGATTCGAAATCGCGCCTTTCACCGGATGCTCGTAGACGGAGTGACGGTGGAGTACACAAGGCTTGACGGCTCCATCGCCGGGGCACAGGCGAGGCTGATCGACTTCGATAGCCCGGAGGACAACGACTGGCTCGCGGTCAACCAGTTCACGATCATCGAGAACAAGAACAACAGGCGCCCCGACGTAATCGTATTCGTGAACGGTCTGCCCCTGGCAGTCTTCGAACTCAAGAACGCAGCCGACGAGAACGCTACGATCTGGAACGCCTTCACCCAGATACAGACCTACGAGCGGAAGATCCCGACTCTCTTCAACTACAACGTTCTCCAGGTGATCTCCGACGGGCTGCAGGCCCGTGTGGGCACGATCACATCGGGCCGTGAGTGGTTCAAGCCCTGGAAGACCATCGATGGTGAGGATCTGGCCTCCACCCTCATGCCGGAGCTGCAGGTTCTGATCGAGGGGATATTCGAGAAGAGGCGCTTCCTCGACATCATCCGGCACTTCCTGGTTTTCGAGGAGTCTCCCTCCGGTCTTGTTAAGAAGATGGCTGGCTATCACCAGTTCCATGCCGTGAACGAGGCTCTGAGGCAGACCCTCCGGGCATGCATCCCCCACGCGTGGGAACCGGGACGAGATGCCGGCGGAGCCCTCGATGTCGCTGAGCCGGGGTTCAAGTTGCGACCGGATGGCCGCCGGCAGGGAGACCGCCGGGTAGGTGTGGTGTGGCATACCCAGGGATCAGGGAAGAGCCTGACCATGGTGTTCTACGCCGGGAGGGTAATCCTGTATCCGCAGATGGGGAACCCCACCATCGTTGTGATAACGGACAGGAACGACCTCGACGACCAGCTCTTCGGCACGTTCGCCAGGTGCAGCGACCTCCTGAGGCAACCTCCCGAACAGGTGGAGGATCGTGCGGACCTGAGGAGGAGGCTCCTCCGTGACTCGGGAGGAGTAATCTTCACCACGATCCAGAAGTTCCTGCCGGAGGAGAAGGGCGACAGGCATCCCGTCCTCTCGGATCGCCGCAACATCGTGGTCATCGCCGACGAGGCGCATCGCAGCCAGTACGACTTCATCGACGGCTTCGCAAGACACATGCGCGACGCCCTGCCCAATGCCTCCTTCATCGGCTTCACCGGGACTCCCATCGAACTGACGGACAAGAACACCAAGGCGGTCTTCGGCGATTACATCAGCATCTACGACATTCAGCGGGCGGTGCAGGACGGAGCCACGGTCCCGATCTACTACGAGAGCCGCCTTGCAAGCCTTGAACTCCGTGAGGAAGAGAAGCCACGGATTGATCCCGAGTTCGAGGAGGCCACCGAGGGCGAGGAGATAGAGCGCAAGGAAAGGCTGAAGACCAAGTGGGCCCAGCTCGAGGCCGTAGTGGGCTCCGAGAAGAGGATTCACCTGATAGCCAGGGATATCGTCGACCACTTCGAGAAGCGCCTGGAGGCCATGGACGGCAAGGCGATGATCGTCTGCATGAGCCGCAGGATCTGCGTCGAGATGTATGATGCCATTAGAGAGCTTCGTCCCGCTTGGGACGGCCGTGACGACTCCTCGGGGATGATGAAGGTCATCATGACGGGTTCCGCCTCCGATGATCCCGACTGGCAGCAGCACATCCGGAACAAGCCCCGGCGCGAGGAACTGGCTGTCAGGTTCCGCGACCCCAAGGATCCGTTCAAGGTCGCGATAGTCCGTGACATGTGGCTTACCGGGTTCGACGCCCCGTCCCTCCACACCATGTACATCGACAAGCCCATGAGGGGGCATGGCCTGATGCAGGCCATCGCGAGGGTGAACCGGGTCTTCAAGGACAAGCCCGGCGGGCTGATAGTGGACTACCTCGGACTGGCCGACGAGCTGCGCAAGGCGCTCTCGACCTATACGGACAGCGGCGGTCAGGGCTCCACCGCCATAGATCAGGAGCAGGCCGTTGCAATCATGCAGGAGAAGTACGAGATCTGCCTCGGGCTCTTCCACGGATTCGACTGGTCGAAGTGGATCACCGGGAAGCCTGCCGAGCGGCTCTATCTTCTGCCGGCGGCCCAGGAGCACATCCTAGCTCAGGAGGATGGGAAAAATCGCTGTCTCAAGGCCGTCACCTCGCTATCGCAGGCGTTCGCCCTGGCGGTTCCCCACGAGGCTGCTCTGGCCATCAGGGATGACCTAGGCTTCTTCCAGGCCGTGAGGTCGGCGCTTGCGAAGAGCTCCCCCGGTGATAGTAAACCCGAGGAGGATCTGGATCACGCCATCAGGCAGATCGTCTCCCGTGCCGTGTCCTCCGATGAGGTGATCGACATCTTCGCCGCAGCGGGCTTGAAGAAGCCCGACATCTCTATCCTCTCCGACGAGTTCCTGGCCGAGGTGAAGGGGATGCCGCATCGGAACCTGGCGATCGAGCTTCTGAAAAAGCTCCTCGAGGATGACATACGAAGCCGCCGGAGGAAGAACGTGGTCGAGGCGCGGTCCTTCGCCGAAATGCTGGAGCAGACCATCAGGCGATATCAGAACCGAGCCCTGGAGACTGCCGAGATCATCGAGGAGCTGATCCGCATCGCAAAGGAGTTCCGGCAGTCATCGAGCCGTGGAGAAGATCTTGGACTTACCGATGACGAGCTGGCCTTCTACGACGCCCTGGGAACCAACGACAGCGCGGTGAAGGTTCTGGGAGACGACACGCTGCGTGCGATCGCCCGCGAGCTGACGGACTCTATCAGGAACAGCGTGACTATCGACTGGAAGGTGAGAGAGAACGTCCGCGCCAGGATCCGCGTCATGGTGAAGCGCATCCTCCGCAAACACGGCTACCCTCCCGACAGAGAGCAAAAGGCGACCCAGACCGTCCTCGAACAGGCTGAGGTGCTGTCCGAGGGGTGGGTGGCGTAACAAATAGTGTTCCGTGACAACACTCAAGCTCTTGCCCTTGGACAACCCTTAAAACCTTCCAGGTGGACCTACTCGCAGAGAACTTCGTCAGCCGATCAGGTGCCCGAATTCGAAAGCATTCTTACACCACATTGATGGACGCAGCCGTGATGCGCTTCCATAAACGGCATCTGCTAACTCAGTCGATGGAAAGCTGCGTCACCTTCAGATAGGCCCACGCCCGCTTGAGGCGGGTGATGACCTAGGTCCATACGGCTTGTGATTATGAAGTTCAGATTAAAGCCCATATTGTCCTTCGCTGCACCCTATTACGCCATATCAGCGTAATAGGGTGACGGCACCATTGGGTAAGCCCGGAGCACATGCACGAAAACCGCCTCTGTCTTGTCCTGCACCTCTTCCTCTGAATAGCCCTCCGGCAGCCCGGTTTGATCATTCCAAAGATAATTATGAATCACCAGGCGAATTCCGTCCCGGATGGATTCCTTGTCGCGCCATTGATTGCTCTTCTGTATTTTCGCCTTGAGCGTTTTGAGCAAATCAACCGCAACCTCTTTAACTTTCTTGATTTCTCCTGCTGATAAATCCGTTTTCTTTAAAAGATCAAAAACCGCCAGCGATTCCTCATCGAGGCCCTCCCGTACGGCGCGGCTTTCCTCATCGTCTATCTCATTTATGAGTTGCAGAAGCGCCTCGAAGGTCTTTTCGATGGTAGCCCGATCCTTTTCACGGTTGTACTCGGCGACGATCTCCTCGTAATGCCTTTGGAAATCGGTCCGCAAGGGATTCTGCTGGAGCAGACGCTGCAGGCGTTGTTCAATGGCGCTTTTCAGATTCTGCACGGTGGTGCGTTTGGCTGGGCTCCGCTCGAACTCACGACGCAGCCGATCAAAGTCGATCCTACTGATGTCGTAGGTGCCGGGTAGGTTTTCGGAGGGACCTTCCCTGACCTCGATGGCATCATCCACGACTTGATGCAGTTGGCGGATGATATCGGTGATGTCAGCCTGCTCGCGATCCTGCTGAAGACTCCTATAAACGATGTTGATCGCATCGAAGTCAGCCCGGCAATCATTGACGCCTTCGATGGTAATGTAGGCCTTGAACTTCGAGAATACCACCCGGCACATCACCTCGAAGCGCTTTCTCGTCTCGTCGTTTTCGTTCGCCGCCTCCTTGGCTGCGAGAATAGCGGCATTCCTGGCGAAACCGGTCTGCCCGATAATTCCATCCAACGACGCGCTCCGCTCCTCCAAGAAAGCCCGTACAAGGGCAATCGCTTCTCGAAGATCGGCCAGCAGTTCCTCATCGGGCCTGGCCGGCTCGATCTCGCCGCCATCGCCACCACGCCCGTCATCACCTGTCCCGGCAAAGGTCGCCAGCGCCTGGCGCAGGTTCTTCAGGATGCCGCAGTAATCGACGATCATCCCGTTGTTCTTGCCCTCGTTGACCCGGTTCGCCCGGGCAATGGCCTGCATCAGGGTGTGCGCCTTGAGCGGCTTATCCAGATACAGGGTCGAGAGACTGGGGACATCAAAGCCGGTCAGCCACATGGCGCAGACGATGGCCACACGAAGAGGGTGATCTTCAGCCTTGAATGCATCGTCCAGCGACAGCCGCTGCATGTTCAGGAACTGCGGCTGTTTCCGCATCGCCTCGGGCAGGTCTATGCCTTCCTTGATAAGGCGACGGTGCGGAGTGATGTCCAGCCCCCATTTACGAAACTTCTCCACCTCGCCCTGTTCCTCGCTGACCACCACCGCCATCTGCGTCTGCCGCATCCAATCGACCTGACGTCGCCGGTACTGTTCGTCCTGCTCGTCCGTGGCCTTTGGCAACTGCGCTTCCAACTCACTGATTTTCTGATTCCAATAAATTTCGATCAGCTTATGCATGCGGACACAGGTGATCTTGTCGATGCAGACCAGCATCGCCTTGCCGGTTTCCCACGCCGTGGAGTAGTGCTGCACAAAATCGCGGGCCACCTGGTCGAGGCGTTTCCCGGCTGTGATGATGTGGTAGTCGCGCTTGAGCTCCTGCTCCAGGCGCTGCTCCACGTCGATATTTCCCGTCTCCAGTTCCTCCAGCTTCTCGGCGATCCGCTCGTTCAAATCACCGACCGCCACGCCGAGCTTATCGCCACGCGCATCGTAATAGAGCGGCACCGTTGCCTTATCCTCCACAGCCCGCTGGAAATCGTAGGTGGAGACATAATCGCCGAACACCCGCCGGGTGATCTCGTCGTCCTTGAAGAGCGGCGTGCCGGTGAAACCGATATAGCCGGCGTTGGGCAGGGCATTGCGCATGTTGAGCGCCAGGGTGCCGTACTGGGTGCGGTGGGCCTCGTCGGTGATGACGATGAGGTCGTCGCGCAGGGAGTAGGCATCCCCTTCGCTAACGGCCTGGTTGAATTTCTGGATCAGCGAAAAGACATGGGATTTATGCTGGGCCAAAAGCTCGGCGAGGTGCTCGCCGCTCGCGGCCCGGCACGGGTCACGGTCGTTGTCCACCACGCCGCAACCGGCAAAAGTCTTGTAGATCTGTGTGTCCAGATCATCGCGGTCGGTGAGGATCAGAAAGGTGAAGTTGCCGCCCAGCTTGCGATGCACCTTGCGGGTGAAGAACACCATGGAATAGCTCTTGCCCGCCCCCTGGGTATGCCAGAACACCCCCAGCTTGCCGTTCCTGTTCTTCTCCTCCCTGTCGCAAACCGCCTCGATAGCCCGGTTGACACCCAGGAACTGGTGGTTGCGGGCCAGAATCTTCCGCGATTCACCGGTCGAGTCATCGAAAACGATAAAATTTTCCACCAAATCCAGGAAATTGGCTTTCGTGCATACCCCCCTGAGCAGCGTCTCCATGGCCACCACACCCGGCTGATTTTCGGCCAAGCGTTTCCACTCGTGGAAATGTTCGAACCGGCTGGTGAACGAGCCGACTTTGGCATCTACCCCATTGGCCAGCACCACTATGGCATTATGATGAAAAAGGTGCGGGACTGTGTCCTTGTAGTCCAGAAAGTTCTGCTCGTAGGCGGTGCGGATATCCTTGCTGACGTTCTTCAGCTCCATGAACAGCAGCGGCAGGCCGTTGACGAACCCGACGATATCCGCCCGGCGGCGGTACAGATCGCCGCGCACCCACAGTTCCCGCACGCAGAGGAAATGATTTTTCTCGGGATTGTCAAAGTCGAAAACTCTCAACCGCTGGCGCACCTGTTCGCCCTCAGCATTGCGAAAGGAGACCTGCACGCCGTCTCTGATCAGTTCGTACTTCTCGCAGTTAGTGGCGGCCATGGTCTGCGAGGTGGAGACTGTAATGACCTCGCGAACGGCGTTTTCATAGGCCGTTTCGGGCAGTCCTTGATTCAATTCTTCGATTTTTGCTCGCAGGGTGCGGGTCAATACCACCTCGCGATCCGATTCCCGACCCAGCAGGCTGTCCGGCCCGAAATCCTCGTTGTTGTAGGCGTACACCGACTCCCAGCCAAGCTCCTGTTCCAGGTATTCGGCGGTGGTCTGCTGGACAAGGGTGTCTTCGGTGTAGTGAATTATAGCCGCCACCTTAAGAACCCTCCCCGATATGAATCTCTCTTACTTTCTTGGAATCAGCTCCACTGAATATGAGCTATTTTGTGTGATTCCATCCTATCACTACCGTGATGTTCAAAGGATTCATCCGGCATGATTGAGCAAGCCATTCCAGACAGCTTACTTCAAAGATGTTTTTGTTTATTCCACTCATAGGCATCTCCGGCTTTGCTGGGTTGGAGCCTGGACGTAAATCAACTCCATTTCCCTGTCAGTGATTGAAACATCAAATGCATGCGGAAAAATAGAGATCTTCGTACAATACTGGCGATAAGCCGTGTTGTAGAAGTTTCTCAGAATAAAGCCGATGAAGTGATATGGCGTCATGGGGGAACTAACTGGAATACGGCAATTCTGATACTGTCCTAAGGTCAAGTGTGACCTTGGGTGATCGACATCAACTGCGACACCGTCCCGGCAGTCAAAATCAAACCTCAAAGGAAACGGCACGATATTTTTTTTGATTACTTCAGCGTAGATCACATCCTCAAGATATATTTTAGGGTTGTTTTGGAATTCCTCTAAAAATGGCGACGGGAAAAATGCCAATCGGTGTGTTTCAACTTGATTATCCCAGAAGCGATACATCATCTGGATGAGCGCCCCGTCCAACATCCTCAAATTGTACGTCTGGGTTCGCTCCAGTTCGGAATAAATTTCGTGATATGGGACATTTTTTAGTGCAAAACTGATGTTCCCTCGATCACCAATACCGATTTCTCGGCGTCCTTGGCCAAGATCACGCAACACTGGATAATTTTGTCGATCACAAAGGCTCAGGCCGACTAGGTCGGCCGTGAGTTTCTCCATTTGATCGCAAATGTCCTCAGGTGTCGGCATTATTCTGCCTCCCTGCCTAACAGTGCTCTTAGTCGTTTCAATTGATCTGCACCCAGGTCTTCTGGATAGACTCGGCCAGTTTCAAGGTCTTCAAGGAGTTGCGCAAAATCATATTTCTTTTTACACACACGACGCCGCTCATCTTCTGTCATGTCACGATTAACAATATTCAAATACTTCCTCTCGTCTTCTGTGGGATAGCGGAAACGGAGACTGAAGGCGTTTTCCTTAACCTGCTTAAACTCATCCATGAGAGCCTGCATGCTTTTGCCAACCCCCAAAACTCGGACCCAGGCTTTGCTTCGAGTAATAGCGGTAAAAAGCCGATTTCGCACACCTGCCATATTCCCGAATGACGAATAACAGTCCTGTGCATTGATGATGTAGACCATGCCGGCCTCGTTTCCTTTCGCTCGGAAAATGCCGGTAAATGCAACAGACTCACTGTCGGCGTCAAAGAAAACGTCAGGAGATGTGTCAACACCAGCTAGGTGCGAATTGACCCCGAGCTCAAAAAGCTGCTTGCGGATAGGGCCGACAGCATCTCTCGTTGAAAGAGGGTCGGGGTTAATGACCACAATGTCATCCGGGCGTAATTCGTCCTCTAAGAGGTTAGAGTGAACTGCGTCGGCAACCCACTCAGCTTGTTCTTCTTTCGTCTTGAAACAATGAAACTGGATTAAATCCTCTGCAGGCGAGTGGTTTTCCAAAAAGACTGGACTACTCTCCTGAGAGCGCGAGAGGGTTACTTCGCAGCCATCCGCCAAATCGCCATCCGTTACTTTATAACCGACTTCGAGCCAAAGCTGATTGTTGTCGAAGATCTGGACCAAGCCGGTTCCGACATCTGCATCCGGAGTCCTATAAATACCAAAACCTAGTGCATGTGCGGTAACCAACACAGGTCGCGAGTTCCTGTAGCATTTTTCAAGAATCACATCCTGCTGAGGCCTACCCGGCCGGCTTGGTGAGAAGCTTACCCGGGACGTTCCGTCAGCATGTTTTCCAAAGATTTCTTCTGGGGATGGGAGTGACTGTGAGCTCAGGTTCTGAAGCTCGTCGTAGGCATAAACGAGCCGCTTCTCAGGCTTGAGCAACTCATAACACATGCGCAAAAAGGAGGGTGGAAAGTCTTGGGCCTCGTCTACAAGAATGGCGTCATAAATACCGGTGGGTTTAGGGCACTCATCCAGCGCTTTCTGGCATGCGCCTTCAAACTCCTTCCCTTGGCCAAACTTGCGCTTGGCTGAGCCAAAATCGTGATACTCCACACCATGGGCTTGGCAAAAGCTGTAATAAAGGCCGTTTCGGTCACCACCGCCGGGAGCCCCCCAGGCATGAATTATTTGAATATTGTCCCAGTCCGGCTCTTCATTGGTTTGCTCAATAGTGAATGTATTGATGAGTCGGCGAAATTGTCCCTTTAACGATCTAGTGTTGAATGTAACTGCGATCTTCCAGTCCGGGTGCTGTGCGTGAAGGTATGATGCCTTTAAAGCAAGAACGATAGTTTTGCCAGAACCGGCAAGGCCACGAATCCGCTGAACTCCATCAACCGTCTCAATGACGGCCCGTCCCTGAAAATTGTCCAAATTTGCGATAGAGTCTTCCAGTCGTTTTAGTATTGTACCGCGTGAGTCTTTCTTTTGTACATCTCGCTTTTTACGGCCTTTCCGTATGGTTGAAACCGCTTGGATTACAGAAACCAAAGCCTCGTAGTGGCTAGGATCATCCCACCCACAGTTGTCGAGCCACCCCTCAAGGTTTGCCTCATTACAAACAGGATATTCTTCGCTGGTTAAAATTGCTGCATCGTCACGAGCTGGGGCAAAGGTCACCGGATAAATGGGAACCAGGAGGGTGCGTCCTTGCATCAAATTTTTGTGAGCGCGAAGTTTTGATTCCAGCTTGTTATAGCTGTCATCTTGGGTTTCCTTTGCTCCGGCCATATCTCGGCCTTCTACAAGGTTGAATACGACCAGCCCTTTGCCTCTGGACAACAACAACGCATCGATTGGGTATGGCCCCTCTGATGTCCCAATAATTGGATATCCAATGTAAAGAAAGCCGTCGTATTTGCCCTGGCGTGCAAAAAAATCTACCAGCCGCTGTGAGGAGACTGGTTTCTTCGTTGTTCCTTGTATAATTGTTATCATTTTCGGCCTCCTGATAAATCGGCGATGGCTGCCTTGATTACTTGCAGGCAGATTTCGGCTGTATGCTTGTCTGGAGTAAATCTGGATGCGAGCTGCTGGTAGGGATGGATGTAATTGCGGAAATCCCGCAGTTCATGGCTGAACTTCTTGACATCCAGTTTCAACGCCCCCAACCCGTGTGCTACATCGATAAACTGCGCCAGCGACCAGTCGCGGAACGGCTTGACCTTGTTGTCCTTGTCTTTCGGCGAGTTGGCGGCTTGGTTGAACTCTTTGGGCTTTTGCAGGGCGACGCCCAGCAGGATGCCTTCCAGGATGCTTCCGCACAAAAAGATAGTCGCCAGAGGAGCAGATGTCAGACAGTGCTGCGCTTCCGCCAAACGGGACTCTAGCAGCGGCACCAGATTGGGATCAATTGAAAGGTTCTTGATGGAGATATTTTGATATTGCCGATGCAGGAATTCCTGCTCGGTGGCTTCTGGATCAGGTTGTTTGCCGGTCAGCCGGGCGACAATACCCGCCGCCTGCTTGTATTGTGGAGAGTCGTTAGTCTGCCCTTTCCGGGCGGCGTTGTATTGCCAGACCTGCAGCAATCCGGCGAGCACCTTGCCGACCAAAGCATCCGATTCGGTCTCCCAAAACGCTCGCAACCGTTTAGCTTTGGAATCGCCGTTGAAGGCGTATTCGGGCGCGTAGATGTCGATATTAGCGGTCTCACGGAAAAACTCAGCGAAGGTTTTATTCGAGAAGTCGAGCACATAGCCACTTCCCATCCCGAACAAATCTTCAAAGCCCCTTTTCTCGATTGCCTTGAGACTGCTCATACCGCCACTTC
>ENA-UOWO01002239-UOWO01002239.1-activated-sludge-metagenome-genome-assembly--contig:-NODE-2239-length-24283-cov-14.005118_pt1 | contig 24283 bp, 18 predicted proteins | sample MGYA00238148_ERZ761564 | MGnify/ENA primary metagenome ERZ761564 (study PRJEB28885, sample SAMN05720194) | activated sludge metagenome | isolation source: Anaerobic digester | place: USA... | reverse complement strand
TGAGCAGCGCAGAAACGGTCAGCGCAATACCGTCAGCCGGCCCGAACGCACCTCCCCCTCTTCAAATCGCAGCTGATAGAGATAAATCCCGCTGGCAACGCTCATCCCCGCCTGATCCCGGCCCTCCCAGCGCAGCTGGTGGAGCCCGGCCGGCTGCCTCCCCTCCGCCAGGGTGACGATCCGCCTTCCCAGCAGATCGCAGATATGAAACTCGACCTGGCCCTCCCTGCTCAATTCGTATTCAAAGGTCGTCGCGGCATTGAAAGGATTGGGCCAATTCTGCCGCAGCGCGAAAGTGGCGGGCGCCTGCGGCCGGACGGGCGGCTCCTCCACACCCGAGGCTGTGCTGTCGGGCATGAAAATGGTATAGGCGACGCCCCCCTTGTCGAACCAGGCGTGCGACAGGTCGCTTTTATTGAAAATGTGACCGTAGCCGGTATTGGTGCGGGCCGGATCGTGGACGATCGGGTCGCCGTTCACAGTAAAACCCGCCAGCATGATCAGATGGCCGCTGTAGAGCGGCTGGCCGATGGACATGCCGATGCGGCCGCCGCGCGCGAGTACCTCCCGCGCCTCGCTCCAGCTGCGGTAACGCGTGACCGTCCCTTTCACGCCGTATTCCGAGGCGTTCTGCACCACCCGCGGCCAGACCCCGAAGATGCCGTAATAGGGATCGCGCGTATCGCGGGCGAACTGGAGAGGATCGACTGCGATGCCATAGCTGAGCAGGATCATCGCCACCGTGGTCGGCGAGCAGATGCTCCCCCCGATCTCGGGATCGATGCTGTACTGGGCCAGGAAAGTGGTCGGAATGAAGAGGGCTGCGGGCTTGTCATTAAGAATCGCCGCATAGTTCATCCCCGCGGTCGTGCGGCTGTCGCTGGCGAACCAGGAAAGCAGGGAGATGGAGGGCGAACTCACCGCCGCCGAGATGCGCTTGAATTCGACGGCGAACTGCCATTCACTGGCATAATAGTTCAGCCGGGCGATATCGATATCGATCTCACCGCCCGCAAAAGTGGTCTTTTTCGACGGCCAGAGGTTGGCTTTCCAGTAACCGGCATCGAGCCAGGGCGACCAGCCGTTGAGATAGGGAAAGCGGACCAGAATCCGGAATCCCCCGCTGTCGCCCGGAGCGGTGCCGTTCCACGAGGGCAGCCCTTCGTCGAATGGCCAGGGCGCTTTTTGGGGGTTGAGGACGAGGAAGCCGCTCGTCGCACCATCCTGCAGCCGGAGACTCCTGCGGTCGGCCGCAAGCACCACCCGGTCGAGGCTTTCGGCGTGCGTGAGGAGGGAATCACCGGCTTCGATGACAAAGTGCTGATCGGGATAGCTGCTCTGCGTCTGCGCCGCGGTCAAGCCGCCGGCCAGCAGGTAAATCATCACAGCGCTGAATAAAGTTCTGATTTGCAACTTGCTGAACCTCCTATTCGAGCGGGATCGAGTCCGGTTCAACCGCTTCCGCCTCTTCTCTCAGTCCGGCGGCGTGCTGCCGGCCGAGCTGGCGGAGTTCATGCCAGAGCAGGAGAGCAGTGACCAGAACGGACATCAGATCGGCAACAGGCGAAACCATCCAGACACCATCCAGTGCGAAGAACCGCGGCAGGATGAAGAGCAGGGGAATGACAAAGACAAGCTGGCGCGACAGAGCGAGAAACATCGCCTGTTTCGGCTTGCCCACGGCCTGAAAATAGCTGGAACCGATCACCTGAAAACCGATGACCGGCAGCAGGACGAAAAAGATGCGCATGGCATGGCTGCCCATGGCGATCAGCTCGGCGTCGCGGGGGTTGAAGAGGCTGATCAGCCCGGCGGGAAAGAGCATGACGATCAGATACCCCACGAACGCCACGACCGAGGCGGCGGCGAGAGCGAGGCTGACGGCGGTGCGGACGCGGTCGTACTTGCGGGCGCCGTAATTGTAGCCGACGATGGGCTGGCTGCCCTGATTGATGCCGAAGATCGGCATGAGGAAGAGCATGGCGATGCTGTTGAGGATCCCCATGACCGAAATGGCGAGATCCCCGCCGAATCGCTGCAGCTGGTTGTTGACGATGACGGCATAGATGCTGGAGACGATGTGCATGGCGAAAGGAGCCGAGCCGATGGCGGCGATTTTGAGCACAAGCGGCCTTGAGAGTCTGAGATTGGCGCGTCTGATCTTGAGCAGGCTCTTCCGGCCCAAAAAATAGTTCAGCACCCAGATCATCGTGGCGGCCTGCGAGATGACCGTGGCGATAGCCGCCCCGCGCACCCCCATATCAAAGACAAATATGAAGAGCGGATCGAGAAGTGCGTTAAGTCCGGCACCGATGAACATGGTCTTCATGGCCACGCGCGGATTGCCCTCACCGCGGATGAAATGGTTCAGGCCGAATCCGATCCCGGAAAATACAGTGCCGAGAACAATGACACTCATATACTCCATGGCGTAGGGCATGCTCACCGGGCTGGCCCCGAAGAGGCGCAGCAGAGGGCGGAGGAAGATCAGCGCCGGAATGGTCAGCAGCAGGGAGAGCGCGGTGATCAGAACCAGGGCGTTGCCGAGCACCTTCTCGGCCTCGTTTTTCCGCTGTTCGCCGAGGCGGATGGAGACCAGGGCATTGCCGCCCAGGCCGATCAGCATACCGAAGGCCATCTGCAGCTGCATGATCGGAAAGCCCAGCGTCGCACCGGCGATGCCGAGAGAACCTACCCCTTGCCCGATGAAAATCCGGTCGACGATGTTATAGAGGGCACTGACCACCATGCCGACGATGGCGGGAACTGAAAATTTGATCAGCAGGGAGGAGACCTTCGCCTCGCCGATTTCCCTGGCATCATTCATGCGGATTACCGGTATCGTGAAATTTGTCTGTCCTTGAAGTAGAGTAAATTTCGCGATTTTTAGGCAAAGTTAACAGCATTTTCTTTGCGGCGGGCCGAACGGCTAAAAATAGCAGGCAGCGGAAGGAGGAGATTCAACGCAGCAGGGTCATCTTCCAGCACCGTTCTTCCCCCCCGCACTCGGCGACTCCGAAATAGACGCCGCTGGCGGCGGGTCTGCCGGTGGTCTCCCGGCCATCCCAGAAAAACTCATGGCTGCCGGGAACCAGCCCTGCCATCACAGTGTCCAGCACGAGCCTGCCGGTGACGGCGTAGATGCGCAGACGCGCCCTCTCCCCCGCACCGGTGAACCGGATGGTTGTGCCCAACGTGAAAGGATTGGGATAGCTGACCGGATCTCTCCCGATCCCTCCGCCAGCGGAATTATCGGCAGGGCTTTCAAAGAGGGCCAGGTCGACGGGGCCGTCGCCTACCGGCCAGCTCGCCAGCACTGCCCCTGTAGCCGGATCAATTTTCTGGACCTGATCCTCATCAAAGGCGCAGAGATAGAGGTCGCCGGCCGGCGCGTCGTGAAAAAAGCGCATGGCGCCGCGTCCAGCGCGCAGCTGCTCGATGCCTGGATCCGCCGGAAAGAGGGAGGGGTTGAAGCGGGAGAGCAGGCCGCCGGATTCATCCCCCCATTCGCAAACCATCGCCCTCTCGTCCGCCAGCACCACCAGGTCGCCCGGGTAGCCGCCGATATCGCATCGGCCCGACAGGACGGGCTCGACGGCAGCGCCATCCCGGCTGATCGTGACGGCCTGGACGGTTCCCTCCCCGGCGCCCCAGGCGCCGGAACAGAGAACGTAGAGCTGCTCCGGGTAATCTGCCGGCGCGGCCCGCACCACCTGCGGATTGGCCGGCATCGGCAGCTCGGCGATAAAACTTTCGTCTTCAAGATCCAGGCAGGAGAGGCTGGAGCCGGCATAATCGGGATAGCCGCCGGTGTTGGCCACCCAGATCCGCCCGCCGGCGATCAGGACTCCCTGCGGCGCCGCCCCGACCGGAATAATCCTGACCACGCTCTGCTGTGCCAGATCAACCACAGCGAGGCTGTTGGCGAGCAGCAGGGTGACATAAAGACGGCCGTTCTGCGCCAGGGCCATCTGGTAGGGATTGGAGCCCTCCGGCAGGGCGATCCGGGCGTTCACCTGCAGGCTCGTCCCGTCGAGGATGGTCAATTCAGCCGGTGAACTGTTGAGCACCAGCAGTTCACCGCCGCGGACAAGAATCTGGTTGGGCATCTGGCCGGTCTGGATCGCGTCCTGGCGGACTGTTCCGCTCGCGAGATCCACCGCGGTCAGAGTACGGCCGAGGCTGTTGACGATATAGAGAATGCGGGCCGGCTCCGCCGCACCCCCCACCGAGATAAAAAACAGCAGCAATCCCCAGACAAACTTGCCCACAGGATGATTCATCCACTCTCCCAGCTTGTTCTTGATGATCAGTGACCCGGCCTTTCAGGTTTGCACAGAGCTTGCGCGCCGTCTTCAACGGCGCCCCATCTCCCAGGAGATCCGCCACTCGCGGCCGGGCAGCGGGGCGTTCTCGATCAGTTCATAGCGGGCATCGGTCAGATTATGCAGCGCCAGTCTGACATTCTGATCGACGCCGCGGACAGCCCAGCGCATGCCGAGCGTAAGATCGTGGGCCGCATAGCCGGGCAGACGAACGGTGTTGGCCTCGGTGACGTAGCGCGGCCCTGCCAGGCGTCCTGCATACTCGAGAAAAAAGCGGCCCGGAGTCAGACGGAACCCCAGCTTGGTAGAATGGTCCGGCCGGTAGGGCAGCCGCTTGCCGTAGACCGTGTGCCCGGCCTGGAGGTTGGTGCTTTCGAGGAGCAGGTGGGACACCTGGGCCTCCACCCGACCGGGTGCGATCGTCCAGAACGCTTCAAATTCGGTCCCGGCGAGCAGGGCGTCGGTATTGACCGGCGAAAAGGAGGCAAAAGAGCCCATACGCCAGATGATCAGATCCTCGATGCGGTTGCGGAAGCGGGTGATGCCGAAGCGGCCATGCCGGGATGAGGCGAGGCTGAGGCCGTATTCGTGCGAGCGGCTGCGCTCCGGCAGGAGATCCGGATTGCCCTGCACGCGGTACTGCTGATAGAAGAGGTCGGCGTAGGTGGGCAGGCGGAAACCGCGCGACCATGAGGCGAAGAGACGGAGGTCGGCGAGGGCGTGACCGGTCAGGGCGAGGCTGAGAACGGGGCTCCACTCCCCCTCCCGGCGAAGCCGGTCGGTGTGGTGGATGCGCGCCTCATCGCGGCGCAGTCCGGTGATCAGGGCGGCGGCGAGGCCGTGCGGCAGGGGCTGCTCGGCTTCGAGGTGAAAAAAGGCGGCGGTCCGGCGGGTGCGGACCTCGCCGATGGCGGCCGACTCCTCCAGGCGGTCCCGGTCCACAAAACGGTCGATGCCCGCTTCTGCGCCGGCGATCCAGCGGCCGCCGGACCAGACCTGCCGCCACCCCTCAAGCGCAAGACTGTTGGTGTGCATCCGGTTCTCGTTCCAGTAGGCGGGGACAGTCCGGTCGCGCAGGGGCAGCCAGGCTTCGGGCTGGTGCCGATAGCTGTTGCCCTCATCAGCGTGGGCCGCCCTGATCTCCCAGCCGGAAGCAGTGCCGGCTTCGTTGAGGGCGGCAGTGAAGTGGTCGCGGCCGGTCGTCGCCCGCGCCCCCGGCGTCCAGCTGTAGATCTGGCCGGGCAAGCCGCGTTCGCTGCGCAGCCGCTGACCCGAGAGGCTCCACTGGGCCCCCCGGAGGTTCCCGACCAGACGGGCGAAGAGCTGATTCTGGGCGGTATCGGCGTTGCGTCTGAGTTCATCGATCATGGCACCGGCGCGCATGTAGCGGTAACCGTAATCGCCCCCGCTCTGGCGGTGATCGGCGGAAAGATACCATCCCGTCTGGGCGCGCGTGCCGCTCCAGGCGAGACCGCCTCCGGCTCCGCCGAACGCCCCGGCGTGCCCCTCGACCGACCAGTGGTTCCGCTGCGGACGCCGCGTCCGGATCTCGACGACACCGCCGATGGCGCCTGCACCGTACTCGAGGGAGCTGCTGCCCTTGCGGACCAGGATGCTCTCGATCGCAGAGACGGGCAGGGTGGCGAGATCGACTGCGCCGGTCATGGGATTGTCCAGGCGCACGCCGTCCAGCACCACTACAACCTGGCTCGACTGGCTGCCGCGTATGCTCAGGCTCTTGCTGCCTCCGTTCTCCTGCACCTCCAGACCGCAGCTGTTGACGAGCAGTTCGCCGAGATCGGCCGCCTGTGAGCGCTCGATCTGCTGGCGGGAGATCTCGAACAAGGAGACCTCTGCGGCGGAGGCTGAGCGCCTGGCGGTGATGACCATACCGGGGATCTGCAGATTCCGGGGTTCCAGATTAAAGACCACCCGCGCGGCCTGATCGTAATCGACCTCGATGGCGGCAAGAGTCTGCGGTGCATACCCGATGTGGCGGGCTTGCAGGGTGTAGGTTCCGACGAGGAGATTTTCGAAGAAGAAATAGCCGGAGAAATCGCTGACCATGCCCAGGCTTGTGCCGCTGATCAGCACATTGGCACCGGCCAGAGGGGCGCCGGTCGCACCATCGCGCACGTGACCCTCGATTTTCTGGGCCGATTGGGCCTGTGCCAGAGTGAATCCGGCGATCAGTAAAAAATAAATGGCTCGGGCGGAAGAGGACATGACGGCAGCCGCTTTCTGAAGTACGGGCGACGCGTCGCGGCGGGGGAAACAAAAAGACCCCAACCTTGTGGTTTGGGGTCTATGCTGTGCGTATAAGCGCAAAACCTCGCCCGCGAAGGTCGCTTGAAAAAAGATCCCTGGCAGGTCTCCTGGCTTTGGACATCGAGCCTACTCATCGCGCCTTCCCGGTCTCCCAGTGGCGTGCCCTTGGCAGGGCTGCGATTTTCGTAGTCCATTACAGTAGCGGGGCTGCGACGGATTCGCACCGTCTTCCCTATTGATCGCTGTGGAACCAGAGTCTTGTACGAACTGAGAAAAGGTAAGAATTTAATGTGAAAGGCGCAAGTTAAATCCGTCAATCATAAAAATTCCAGACAAAGCCCCAGCGGATCAGCTGCCGGGGCTGGGGATAGCCCCCGATCACCTCGTAATCGATGCCGAGGGGATTCTGCAGCGCAAAAAAGAGGGTCGCATCCCTGATAACAACACTGAGATCGAGCCAGGGAACCGCCGCCGCCTGCAGGGGCGCGCTCACCGGAGAGGCCTCGACGTACCAGGGGATGGGCTCCTCGCGCCGGCCCCAGAAGGAAACGCCCAGGCGCAGGCGCACATCGAGGTCATGGCGGAAAAAGATGTGGTGCGCCGCCAGCCAGCCGGCAGCAAAAGTTGCGGGCTGATTGAAAGGGGTCTCCTCCTCGAAGAGCATCTGTTTGGCCTTGCCCGCCAGGGTGAACCAGGAGGAGAGGCGCCACTCTCCGGCGGCATCGAGGCTGAACCTCTGCTGCCCGGACCGGTTTTGATGGCGCGGCAGGGCCGATTGTGCGTTCCAGAGGAGTATCAGCTCCTCTCTGGTGCGGCTGGTGCTTAGGGAGAGAAAGAATTTCCACGCCGGGGCCTGGCCGCTGAAGCCGAGGCCGATGTAGTCGCCCGTTTCCGCCCCCAGTTCCGGATCGCCCAGAGCGAAGGGGCCGGTCTCATAACGCTCCGCGAGCGAGGCCTCTCTCCGGCTCCGCTCGTACCAGAGCAATGTCTGCCAGCGGACCCGGCTGAAGGCGGGAGAGTGACCGGATGAATCGGAGGCAGAGCCGGTGACGCCGGGCCTGGTCGAATCCGCCTCCGCAGCGGCCTGCCCGCCCCGCGCCAGATCGTAGCGGAGCTGCAGCTGAGGCAGCAGTGCGGCGCTCATCCCCTCCCCTTTCTCGACGCGCAGCTGGGCGAAAGCCTGCAAGCCGGGCGCGGGACGCAGCGCGAGATTCCCCCAGCCGCTGTAAAGACTTTGGCCGTGATCGCCCCAGGCGGCGCTCTTGAGTCCGGTGCTGCGGAAGGCGCCGCCCGCCATCCCCGACAGGGAGCCCTTCCGCCAGAGCCAGGTGCTGGCCAGGTCGAGGCGGAGCACATCGGTGGTCTCGTCCCAGACGCTGTGACGGTAGCCAAAGCGTTCGCGATGCTGGTCGGTGAGCTGCACCAGGGTGCGCCATCTGCCGGCACAATCGATCTCGAGGCCGTGGTCGTAGCGGCTCAGCTTCTGGTGCGGCTGGCGCAGGCCCGGGGCCAGGGCGGGCGCCTCGGGCAGGGGCAGGTTCAGGTCAGAGATATTGTAGAGGAGATGGTAGCGGGCGCGCCAGCGGCTGCCGAAAGTGCGGGTGAGGGCCAGATTGATCTTTTGCGCGCGGTATTTTTCGAGCTGTGCGGTGGTGCCGGCGTAATTTTTCAGCACGCCGCCGGCGTTGATCCACAGCCGCTCGGAATAGCGCAGTCCGGCGCGGACATCGATGTCGTCATAGCCGCTGCCGCCGGTGCGGTAGGCCACCTGCGTGCGCAGGGTATCGGCTGCGAGGTCGCGGCTGGTGATCTCGAGGGTCTGGCTCGCAGCCCATTCGGGATGGGGCCGGGTGAGAGGATCGATAAAGAGAGCCTGGCTGGCGATGCCCTCGACGGGGATGAGATTGAGGTCGGAGCGGCCGGTGAGGGGATCGTCGAGGCGGAATCCGTCATAGACGAGGTTGAGCCGGGCGGGCGGCGAGGCGAAGAGGGTGCCCGGAGCGGGGAGGCCGATGCTGCCAGGGTCGTGGAATGAGGCGCCGGGCAGAAAGGCGAAGAGATCACCCGCCGAGCCGTAACCGGAGCCAAGCCGGAGGGTGGAATCGGCGTACAAGGGGTCAGAGGGGGTCTGCCCCTGCGCCCCGGTGGCGATCATAAGGAGAACAAGCCAGGCGGAAAATCTGCGCATGCGCGCTCCATCAACGAGTGGTGATGAACCGCAGCCGCTCGAGCAGGAGCGGGAGCAGCAGGGCGAAGATCAGGGTGTTGCTGAGCAAATGCAGTCCGTAAAACGCCATGCCGTAGAGAAAAGAGGCCCAGATCTTTCCGGCCTCTCCGCCGGCCATGATGACTGCAAAGCTCAGGGTAGTCAGCACGTCATAAATCAGGGTGAGGAAAAGCCCGGTACAGCCAAAGAGCGCCGTCCGGATCCAGACCGGACGCTCCAGCCAGCGCGCGCGCTGCACCAACCCGCCGGCGAGGCCGGCGAGGGCCGTACCGGCGATCTGGGCGAGCAGCAGCGGAGGCGCCGCCGCCCCGTAGGGATTGAAAAGGGAGAAGAGCAGCGCCGCGGCGGCGCCGATGAGGGTGCCGCGACCGGCTCCGGTCAAAAAACCGGAGACAAAAACCGCGGCGGTGAACATCTCCACATTCGGAATGGCGAGAAACAGATAGCCGACCGTCACGCACAGTGCCACCAGCAGGGCGGCGAGCAGCCAGTTATAATAGCCGGCGCGGTGCTGCAAAGCTACTCCCTGGTTAACCGAGATGCAATTTAGAGAAGCGCGGGGGGAATGTCAAGGAATTTTTGGCCGCCACAAGCTCCGGCCGGCGGCGGCGAAGCCGCATTTTCCGGAACGCGCACTGTTTGACCGCGACCGCCATTCCCGCCATGGAGAGCGTGCGCTGAATAAATGCGCCTCCCTCCCCGTTTTTTCTCTTGCTTTCGAGAAGCGGATTCACTATTATTAGGTGTACATTATTACACTTTTTGGAAACGTGATGAATTTTGAGACCGTCAACGAGCCGGTTGAGGTGATCAGCTACTTCGACGGCCGCAAGATGAGGCCCATGCGCTTCCGCTGGCGCAGCCGGCCCTATCATATCACCCGCATCAACGGCATCTGGAGCGAGCTGCAGGGGCGCGACCGGGTCTACCATTTCCACGTCACCACCAGAGAGTCGGGCTCCTTCGAGCTGATCTATCTGAACAGCGGCCTCACCTGGCGCCTCGGCCGGGTGGCGGTGGAGGAGTAAAAACAGTGCGGCCCCGCCGGCGTAAAAGGCCGGCGGGGCCGGGATATGATCCGGTCTAGATATCCTCGATCTTTTTAAAACGGGGTACGAGGAAATGCATCACCGCCCAGGCGATGAGATAGGCGAGGGCGCAGAAGGCGAAGACCATGGTATAGGCGACGGTCATATTGCCCTGGACGATGGGCGCCTGCAGGGTCCGGAGCGCCTCAAAGGCTCCGGCATCGATGCCCTGGAGCTGGGTCATCACTTCATGCGGCAGACTGCCCAGTTCAACCTTGTCGAGGTTGATGTGATCCCCGTGCTTGTTGACCAGGGAGAGGGATTTGATCTTGTCGAGGTAGAGGCCAAGGTTGGCCGCCTGGGCCTCCGCGAAGGATTTGGCGATGCCGGCGCTGCGGTAGCCGTCGAAGAGCCAGCCGGCGATCTTGTTGATGACGATGCCGCCGAAACCGCCGGCCATACCGCCGATGCCGGTGACGCTGGCGACCGCCTTCTTGGGGAACATATCCGAAACCGTGGTGAAAATGTTGGCCGACCAGGCCTGATGGGCCGCAGTGCCGATGCCGATAATCAGAACCGGCAGCCAGTAGCTAAAGCCGCCCAGGGGCTGGGCCAGGAGCACCAGCAGGGGGACCAGGGCGATGAGGAGCATGGCCTTCATGCGCGCCGAGTAGACCTCCTGCCCCTTGTTGATAAAATAGATCGGCAGGGCGCCGCCGGCGATGCTGCCGATGGTTGACATCGAGTAGAGGACAGCCAGCGGGAAAGCGACCTCCATGCCGGTCATACCATACTGCGCCTTGAGATATGCGGGCAGCCAGAAGAGGAAAAACCACCAGACTCCGTCGGTCATGAATTTGCCGAAGCTGAAGGCCCAGGTCTGTTTGTATTTGAGCAGCTTGAACCAGGAGATCTTTTCCCTGACAGCGGTGCCACTCTGCGGGGCGGCCTCATCGGCATCGCTGTGGATGAAGGCCAGTTCGGCCGGCTTGACCCGTTTGCTCAGGCGCGGGGTCTCGTAGAGCCAGAACCAGAAGATCAACCAGATCAGGCCGATGGCGCCGACGACGAGAAAAGCAGCCTGCCAGCCCAGTTTGTCGGCGAGCCAGGGGACGGTGAGCGGCGCCAGGATGGCGCCGACGTTGGCACCCGAGTTGAAGAGCCCGGTGGCCAGGGCCCGCTCTTTCTTGGGGAACCACTCCGCAATGGTCTTGATGGCGGCGGGAAAGTTGCCCGATTCGCCGAAGCCGAGGACACCGCGGGCGATCATGAATCCGCCGGTTCCTCTGGCCAGGGCATGGACCATGGCGCCGACCGACCAGACCAGCAGGGAGAGGGCGTAGCCGAGCTTGGTGCCGAGCCAGTCAATCAGACGGCCGGCAAAGAGCATCGATATCGCATAGACGAACTGAAAGACCGCGACGATGTTGGCATAGTCGGAGTCGCTCCAGTTGAACTCCACTTCCAGCCGGTCCTTGAGAAGACTGAGCACCTGGCGGTCGAGATAGTTGACGGTGGTTGCGAAAAAGACCAGGGCGCATATGGTCCATCTGTACTTGCCGATCTTTTCACTCAATGTCATTGTGATTCCTTTCCGGTTATGGCGGTGGCAGGATCAGCCGATCACCAGGGTCATGATCGAGTGCGGCAGGCTCTCCAGGGAGGCAGCCTTGCCCTCCAGCCAGAGTTTGCAGGCGAACCCTTCATCCGACGGATTGAGAACAACGACGGCTATCTTGCCGTCGGGATTGACAAAGGCGGTGGTCAGCAGCTTGTCGCGGTTGGAGGAGGCGATGATCCGCCTGGCTCCGGGCCGGATGAACTTGCTGAAGTGGCCGAGATAGTAGAAGGAGTTCATGTAATAGAGATCGCCCTCTGCGGTCTTGTGCACCGGCGCAAAGCAGAAATTGCCGACATGGTTCGGGCCTCCCGTCTCATCGAGCAGCACGTTCCAGTCGGTCCACCCCACTGCGCCGTTATTGAAATCGTTCACCAGCGCCTTGCCGTAATTTTCCCCCCAATGCCACTGGCCGAGGTTCTCCGTCCGGTAGGGATAGTTGCAGCCCTCGGTGAAGATCAGGTTGGTCTCCGGGAAAGCCTCGTGCACCCGTTTGACGTTCTCATAGGCGTCGTTCATATACCAGTGAAAGCCCACGCCCCAGACGTAGCGGGCCGCCTCGGGATCGTTGAGCACTGTGCTGGCACGCTGATAGAGCAGATCGCGGTTGTGGTCCCAGACGATCAATTTCTTGCCGCTCATGCCCGCCTTGGCCAGTACCGGCCCGAGGTGATTCTTGACGAAATCGCGCTCCTCCTCGCCGGTATAGATGCAGGACTCCCAGGTCTGGGTGGCCATGGGCTCGTTCTGCACCGAGAGGCCCCACACCGGGATGCCCGCTTCCTCGTAGGCCTGGATGAACTTGATATAGCAGCCGGCCCAGGCTTCGTAGCAGTCGGGTTTGAGCTTGCCGCCGCGCAGCATGTTGTTATTGGTTTTCATCCAGGCTGGCGGGCTCCAGGGGCTGGCGTAGAGGGTCAGGGCGCCTCCTGCGGCGGATATGGACTTTTTAATGAAGGGGATCTTGAACTGGCGGTCGTGATCAATGCTGAAGCTCTTCAACTCGCGGTCTTCCGGCTGGACATACTCGTAGCTGCCGCTGGAAAAATCGCAGCTCTGGATATTGGTGCGCGCCAGGGTGTAGCCGATCCCCCGCTCCGCATCAAAATAGGCCGTGAGCAGCTCCTGCTGCTTCGCCTCCGGGAGGCGGAAAAAGGTCTCAGCCGCCGCATCGGTCAGGGCTCCGCCGATTCCGACCAGGGTCTGAAAGGTGTGCGTTGGATCGATAAAGATGCAGGGCTGCGTCTCCAGAGGCTGGCCGAAAGGTTCAAAAGCGGCCGAGCCGAGGTCGGCCAGCCGGTTGCCGTTCGATTGTGCCGTCTGATAGATCTTTGCGCTGGCGGGGTCCAGGGCTCCGGCCGGGGCGACTCCCCCCTGCTCGCTCTTCCGGGTGATGCAGGCCATGGTCAGAAACAGGGTCACGGCCAGGGCGATTGTCATTTTCTTCACATCTCCTCCTTTGTAAATATCCCATCCATCGGGGTGCGGCAGACCGGACAGCAGCCCGCCTGCAGATTGTTGGTGACAATTTGAAAACCATAACGTCCGACCAGCAGCGCGCCGCAGCGATGGCAGTAGCTGTTCTCACCGGTATCGCCGGGCACATTGCCCGTATAGACATAGCGCACGCCCTCCTCGAGCCCGATCTGGCGGGCGCGCTGCAGGGCGGCGAGAGGGGTGGGCACCGCCTCCGTGAAACGGTATTGGGGGTAAAAGCGGCTGATGTGCCAGGGCGTCTCCGCTCCCAGCTCTCCGCAGATGAAACGGGCGATCTCGCGCAGCCTGGTTTCGTCATCGACGTAACCGGGCACGATCAGGGTGGTCACCTCGAGCCAGATGCCGAGACTTTTCATCAGCTTGAGGGTATCGAGGACAGGCTGGAGCGTCCCGCCGACGACGGTGCGGTAGAATTCGTCATCCCAGCCCTTGAGGTCGACATTGGCGGCGGTGAGAAACGGCGCGATCTCGCGCAGGGGTTCCTCGGAGATATAGCCGTTGGTGACCCAGACCGTATCGATTCCCTGCGCCCGTGCGAGCCGGCAGATTTCCAGGGCGTATTCGAAAAAGACCGTCGGTTCTGTGTACGTGCAGGAGATGGTACGGCAGTCGTCCGCCAGAGCCTGATCGACGAGCTCCCGGGGCGTGACCGGGCGGCCGGGCACCGATCCGCCACCCGGCCTGATTTGCGAGATCTCGTGGTTCTGGCAGAAACGGCAGTGGAAATTGCAGCCGGCCGCAGCGACCGAAAGAGAGCGGCTGCCGGGATAGAGATGGAAGAGGGGCTTTTTCTCGATCGGATCCACATGCACAGCGACCGCCTTGCCGTAATTCAGGCTCTGCAGCTCGCCCTCGCTGTTCCTGCGGACGCCGCAGAGGCCGCTCTTGCCGGGTGCAAGGATGCAGGCGTGGGGGCAGAGCAGGCACTGCACCTGGCTGCCGGGCAGGCTCCGGGCATATAGGGCTGGATGCACGAGGCGCTCACAATCTGCTGCGCATCAGCGCATGGATTTTTTGGGCCAGCTGCCGGTGTTTGTCCGCAGCCAGCTCCTCCGGCAGGGGCAGAAAACAGGCGACGACATAGCGGAGACGGCCGTCATCAACAATGCCCGCATCGTGGGTCCAGCTGCCATACCATCCGGTTTTATGATAGAACATCGCACCGGCAGGAAGCCCGGCGGCCATTTTGGCTTCATCCAGCTGCCGGCCGAGCAGGCACATCATCTGCTGGCTCACCCAGGAGTTGACCAGCCGGCCGGTGGCGATCCGGCAGAGAAAATCGGCCGCATGGAGGGCGCAGGTCTCGGTGCCGCGGATGGTTTGATAGCCGGGCTCTTCGAATTTACGCTTGAGGAACTTGCGGGTGACTTCGCTGCCGTGCCAGCCACAGGCGTGCATCAGCGAGTCGATGCCCGGACGCGAAGCGATATCGATGAGGCAGTTGGCCGCTGAATTGTCGCTGCGGGTGATCATCAGATCGAGGAGATAGTTGACCGTGACGGTGTCGCCCGCCTGAAGCAGGGGGCGCGGATCACTGGTCCATTCTTTGGAGCGGTCGACGGCGTTGTGCTCCGCGACAGTGTGGAGCCGGTTCAGGCCGTAGCGGCCCTGACTGATCTGATGGAGGATCTCCGCAGCCACATACATCTTGTAGACCGAGGCGGGGTAGATGAAATTATCCATACGCACCCCGCCCAGGCGGGGCTTTTTGCCGGAGAGATCAATGACTGCAAGGGAAATCTGCTCGAGGCCGTCTTCACCGGTATCGAAAGAGCTGTCCAGAGCCAGCTCTGAGACAATCCGTTCGAGTCCGGCCGCAAGGCCGGCATCGCGTTTAAGATAATCGGGTATCTGCGGGGATTGCGCGCCGGCCAGGCCCGCCATCAGCAGGCTGAACAGGAGCGCCCGGGGCTTAATCATAGCCATGCTCGTATCAAGAGACCTACTTTTCCGGAGAGATGCAGCTTCGCCGCGGGGTGTTTAAACTGAATTTACTAATCGCTTTCCACAGTCGCAACATCTTTTTGCCCGCCGCAAAAGCCAGGCCTCCGGCAGATTGCGGTGGCGGCCGGGCACGCTAAAAAAGTGCTTGCCTGCCAGTGAAAAGTTGGATATGTTTAATGCAAACGCTGCCGCAACCAGGCAAAGGATCACCATCATACCCGGGAAAATCTGATGATCTATCACTCTTATGGCTCCACCGGCATTCAGCTCTCCGCCATCGGATTTGGCGGCATGCGCTTTATCGATCAGAAAGATGTCGATGGCTGCGCGGCCCTGGTCAAAAAGGCCTATGATCTGGGCATCACCTATTTCGACACCGCCATCGGCTACGGCGACTCTGAAGCGATTTACGGCGCCGCTTTCAAGGATATGCAAAGACAGCGCCGCGAAAAGCCTTTCTACGTCTCGACCAAGACCAACAAGGGGACGGCCGGTGAGATCCGCCGTGAGCTGGAGACCTCATTGACGCGCATGGGGCTGGACTACGTCGACTTTTACCACGTCTGGTGTGTGATTGACAAGGATTCCTACCTGAAACGCAAGTTGAAGGGGGCATTGCAGGCTTTTGAGCAGCTGCAGCGGGAGGGGCTGATCAGGCACATCTGCGTTTCCAGTCATCAGACCGGAGCGGAGATCGAGTGGATGCTCCAGGACTATCCTTTCGCCGGGATCCTCCTCGGCTACTCGGCGATGAATTTCGCCTATCGCGACCAGGGGATCAGCTCAGCGGCCGGAATGGGGCGCGGTGTTGTGGTCATGAATCCGCTGGGCGGCGGCATCATTCCCCAGCATCCGGAACGCTTTGATTTCGTCCGCACCCGCCCGGATGAGACCGTGGTCCAGGGCGCCCTGCGTTTCCTGCTCAACGATCCGCGCATCACCACCTCCCTGGTCGGCTTTAGCAGCGAAGCGCAGATTGAAGAAGCGGTTGCGGCAGCTGACGGCTTTGAGGGGCTGAGCGAGGAGGCGGTAAGCGGGATTCGCACTCATCTTAGCGCCTCATTTGATGAACTCTGCACCGGATGCGGCTATTGCGACCACTGCCCCGTCGGAGTGCCGGTGCCCAAAATGATGGACAGCTATAACCAGTTCATGCTCTCCGGAAAGCCCGAGAGCATCGCCGAGCGTCTCGGCTGGCACTGGGGGATAAGCCGCAAGAGTCCGGTCTTTGATCTCTGCACCGAATGCGGCCAGTGCGAGGAGGCCTGTACGCAGAAACTGCCGATCCGCGCACGGCTGCGCGAGATCAGGGAATATGTGCAAAAGGGCAGGAAATAGGCCGGCGGGCGCTTCTATTCGCCAATCCGGACCACCAGCCTCAGCAGGGCCTGCACCCGCACATAATCGGCGAGATGAAGGCGGAGGCTGCGGCCGCCGCTGCCGGCAATCCGCACGCGATGACTGAAATAGAGCTGTTTGGTCCCCGCTCCCCCATTCTGGAAGAGGCGCAGATCATCAGCGGAGAGGGTGAGCGTGGTTTTGCTCATCGCCGGCGCAGCCGCCCTGCCGGAGGCGTCCACCGCCGCCGCAGCGAGCTTTACCGGACCCACCACGAGATCTGGCCGTGTGAAGATGCCGCTCGAATCGGCGGCGAAATAAAAAGTCACCTCACCGCCGGCGGGCAGGCGGTTCTCCAGTGACAGCTCCAGCATCGCATCGCGCAGATGCGCCGTGGCATCCCCCGACAGCAGCAGGCGTCCATCCTTCTCCTCTACCGCATCCCCCTCCGCACCCGGCGGGGCGATCTCCAGAATATTGAGATCGCCATCGATCGAGCGCTCCTCCCAGCTCAGCACAAAGGGCAAGTCAAGAGTGAAACGCGCCGATATCCGGTCTTCGCGGCGAACGCCGCCTGCGGCAAGACCATCGCCGATCCAGGCGCTTCCGGCTGCAGCGATCTGATCCGGGTGCTGGTTGATAAAGCTGACGATGCTGCTGTTATTGACCGTAAAGAGCGGAGCCTGGTAGAGCAGGGCGCCGGCTGAGGCCGCGGGCACCGCGATGTCGAGGGGGAAGGGGATCCCGGCCCGGCCTTCACTGAAGCCGTGGAGTGCGCCCCTGAACCTGAAAGGCAGATTGAGAGTGGTGAAAATTTCTACCTGCAGCCTCGCCTCCCGCAAGGTCACCCCCTCGAGATCGCCCCACTCGCCGGAGATATCGAGAGCGCGCAGGGTGCTGTCGATGCGCACTTGACGGGGCGCGAGGCGGCCGTGGAAATGGTCGAGTGCCAGCTCTTCCAGGTCGATCCGCATGGTCAGGCTGGTCATCTCGCCGACCTCCGCGAAGGAGCTGCGCATATCGTCGGTCACCGCACGCACCTCCACCTGAACGGACTGCGGAGCGCCCGCCGGGGGCAGGGGCAGTTTGGCGATCAGGCCCGCAAGATCGATTTCCGTTCGGGTCAGGCTGTTGGGCTGCAGTCGCAGAGGGATTGCCAGTGCCCTGCCGGTGGCGGTGCGTCTGATCTGGGGAAAGGTGAAGAGGATCTCCGGACTGGCGAAGGGGGAGCGGTTGTCCAGGCTCAGCACCATCCTGCCGCTTTCAAAAGCCGCTTCGTCGATGGCGTTGCCCTCCATCTCTCCCAGCCCGACCGAATCCGCACGATCGATGGTCATGGCGGGGATGCGCGCCTCTGCGGCGGCGATGACGAAATCGATCAACTCCACCACCACATCAAAGGGGAGTTGGCCGTTGACCGGGACCACCGCGCCCCTGCTGCCGGGCGAATTGCCGCTGAGCAGCCAGCGCGCCTGGCGCGGGATGGTGCTGCCGCGCATATCGACATTCACCGCCGCGGAATCGAGCGCGGCGATGCGGGCCACGAGGGGGGAGGAGACCATGATCCTGCCAGTGGCGCTGTCCTGCAGGGAGAGGATGACGTTTTCCAGATCGACCGTCATGCGGTTGTAGAGGTGGAGCCGCGCCGTGCCGCTGATCAGTTGGGCGTAGAGGAGATCCTGGCTGCTGTGGATGGTGCTGGGAACATAATTAAAAGCGAAGGGGGAGATCACTCCGGTTGTGCCTGCGGGAACCGCAGCCTCCGTCGTCAGCTGCGCCCAGAGAAAGCGGTCGGCCATAACCGGCAGGCTCGGTATCCGGAAGGCGTCGAGGCCCAGGGTGAGGCTTTCGTGGATATCGGGCAGCGTGAGATGATCGCCGACGGCAATGGTGTCGAGCGCCTCCTCGAAGTGAAAAGTGAGCAGGCTGTCCAGGCCGGTCCTGAAATTCTCCTCATCCTTGAGAAGCTCGTCCAGATGGTAGGTGTGGTCGGTCACCGGGATGTTGAGCGTGGTATCCCAGCTCGGCGCCTTGGGCGCTTCGAGAGAACAGCCCGCGATTCCAAGCGCCAGTGAACCCGCCAGCCCCACAATCCATGCCTTAATCCATCCGCTCATCCAGCCACCTGCATTTGCTGCTCTTTATTGATAACATACCCGCATCCGGCTTTGGATGCGGATCGTCCTGCGGACACCTCAGCTGTTGCCGCCGAGCCGGCGCAGCGATTTGACCAGCGCCTGGGTCCCTTCGCGCCCCTCGCCGTGCGCCTGACAGCCGGTGAAGAGCTGGTTGACCAGGGCGAGAGCGGGCGCCGGCAGCTGCAGCTCGCGCGCCGCCTCAAGGGCCAACCGCAGGTCCTTCTGCTGCAGGTCGATCATGAATCCCGGCGCAAAATTGCCCGCTGCCATTTTAGGGCCAAGGTTGGCGAGCTGCCAGGAGCCGGCAGCACCGCCCTTGACCGCCTCGATCATGACGAGAGGGTCGACGCCGGCCTTGCGCGCGAACTCGACCGCCTCGCAGACGGCCAGATTGGTGACCGCGCCCAGGATCTGGTTGCACAGTTTGACCGTCTGGCCCATGCCGTGACCGCCGACCAGGGTGGCGCTTTTGCCCATGGCCTGAAAGAGCGGCAGACAGCGCGTAAAGACCTCCTCTTTGCCGCCCACCATGATCGCCAGGGTGCCGGCGATGGCGCCGACATCCCCCCCGCTGACCGGCGCATCGAGCATCTCGCTGCCCGCCTTCTCGATCTCCCCGGCCAAACGCCGGGTTGTGGCCGGCGAGATCGTGCTCATATCGATCACCGTGCTGCCCGGCCGAAGACCGGAGAGAATCCCTTCCCGGCCAAGGACAACCTCCTCGACGTCGGGTGAATCGGTGACGATGGTGATGACGATATCGCTCGCCTCAGCCACCTCGCGCGGTGACCCCGCCGCAGCAGCACCGGCCTCCACCAGCCTGGTCATACGGCTTGCGGTGCGGTTGTAAACGGTGAGAGGGAATCCCGCCTTGAGCAGATTGAGAGCCATGGGCTCACCCATGATGCCCAGCCCGATAAATCCGATCTTCATCCTGCACTCCTTCAAAAAAATTGAAGCCGCGTTGTTCAGTAGCTCGTCGTCATATGATGCTGCCAGATCTTCCAGCTTCCCCCCTCCCTGACCAGTACGGTAGTGTAGAGGTTCTGCATGGTCGAGGCCTTGCCGCTGGTGGTGATCTGGAGTTCGCTCCGGTAGCGCACCACAGCCAGGCCGCCTTCGCGGCGGATTTCCATGCCGCTCAGGACGGTTTTCACCGTCTCCCAGCGCGCCAGCATGGGGGTGAAAAAGTCGGCGATCTGGCTGGCATTGAGGGCTTTGCCGTTGAGGGTGTACCAGCTCATCTCATGCGCGCAGAAACCCCGCAGGGCCGCAAGCTCTTTGGCGTCAAAGGCGGCGTGGTAGGCGCGCACCACCGACTCGATCTCCGGGTCCTGTTCGCTCTTCCCGCAGCCCAGGGCGAGGAGCCCGAAGGTCAGCGCCAGGTACAGCCATCTATTCATCTTTTATCTCCTCTGACATAGGCGATGGTTCCGGACCGGTTCCGGCGAGGGCCATTTTTTCCGCCCAATCGGCCTCCTCAATCCGGCCATGTTTGCGGCAGCCCAGGGCATAGACACGGCACTTTTCCGCGAGCATCTCCCTGGTCGCCGAGAGCTCGGCCGCCCCCAGCCCGCCGGCTGCGGTGATCCTGGCCAGCGCAATGATGCGGTAGCGGTCGAGGCTGTGCTGCCGCGAAAGCTGGGGCCACTCCCCCGCCCGCTTGACGATGAGCCGCTCGGGCACGAAGAGCACAGGGACGCGGCCGGCAATGCGCAGCCATAGATCATAATCTTCACAAGCGGGGAGGGATTCGTCGAAAAACCCGACCTCATCCAGAAGGCTGCGTTCGATCAGCACCGAGGAAGGACTGATGATGCAGAGCGGAAGGCAGTCGGAGTAAATCCAGCCGGAGCGCTTGCGGTGGCGGGCGCTCTGATTCATCCAGCGGCCGTCCCGCCGCCACTCCTCGTCGGTGTAGCAGATCCGGTAACCGGGATTTTCGCGCAGGGCCTGCAGCTGGCGCGCAAGTTTGCCGCGTTTCCAGAGGTCATCCGAGTCGAGAAAAGCCAGCCAGCTTCCGGCTGCCGCCCTGATGCCGCGGTTGCGCGCCGCGGAGACACCCAGCGGCTGCGGATTGCGGAGATAGCGCACGCTTGCCGCCAGCGGGCGAAGCCGCTCGCCGGTATCATCCACGGAGCCGTCATCGACGACGATGATTTCATCGGGCGCACGGCTCTGCTCGAGCACCGATGCCAGGGCTTCGCTCACGAGCATGGCGCGGTCGCGCGTGGTCAGGATGACCGAGATCTTGATCTCCGGCATGAGTCGCTCCGCGCGGGGGTCCGCTCAGATGCCCCGGGCCAGTGACAGGACGAAACCGGCCAGGGTGACGATCGCCAGAACGATGGCGGCGATACGGTGGCCGGTGCGCTCGCCGCGGATCTCCTGGTAGCCGAGGAGAAGCGCAGAAAGATAGCCGCCGGCGAAGCCGCCGGCATGAGCCCAGTTGTTGACGTTGGGAAAGAGGAAACCGAAAACAAAGGCCATGAGCGCCCAACTGCCCACCTGGCGGAAGAGAGCCTCGCCGTAGGCGCCGCCGCGATGGCGGGCGTAATAGATCAGAGCGCCGAGCAGTCCAAAGATGGAGCCCGAGGCTCCGACCGTATAAGCGACGCGCAGCAGGTCCGAGGCGAGAAAACCGGCCACGCCGGCGGCGGTGAAGATGATAAAGGCCCGGGAGGTGCCGAACAACTCCTCGACGGCATAGCCGATATTACGCAGCCAGATCATATTGAACAGGATGTGGAGGAGGCCGCCGTGCAGATAGATGGCGGTGAAGAGGGTCCACCACCGCCCTTGCGCAAGGGGGCCGGCCCCGGTCATGCCGAGGCGGAAGAGGGCCTCACCGCCGGGAGAGAACAGGCTGAAGAGGCCGCGCGGCGAGGCCAGGGCGGAGAGATCCATGAGCAGGGCGACGATATAGAGAAAGACGCAGAAACCGATCAAAACGGGCACCAGCCCGCCCAGCGAGCGGATGATCTTTTCAAAACCGGTGCCGAGACCGGAGAGACCATAGTTTTTCCAGCCGCAGTGGATGCACTCTCTGGCGTTGACGGAAATGAGGCGTCTGCAGTTGGGGCAGAGCCGGGCTCCGCTTTTGGTATCCGCAGCCATGATATTTTCCTTGTTGGGATGAGCAGTTCGTTTAATATGCGAAAATTATCGGAGGAAATAAAGGATAAAATCGCATGGGCGGCGGGAGCTGCTGAAAGCGCCGGATATTTTTCTTGCAAATGAACGGCCGAAAGTTTATATTTTATGTAAGTTTAGCACATAATAAAACGGACTGTAATCATGAAAATAGGCATTGTCGGTCTGCCCTTCTCCGGCAAGACCACCCTCTTCAACGCCCTGACCGGGGCGACCGCCGATCCCGCCGCTTCAGCGGGCAAACGCGAGGCCCAGCATGCAATCGTCAAGGTCCCGGATGAACGGCTGGACAAACTGGATGCGATCTATCAGCCCAAGAAAAAGACCCCCGCGACCATCGAGTATATCGACCTCAGCGGCCTCTCGGCCGACGAGCAGAAAAAGGGCGGCTTCAGCGATCAGTTTCTCGGCCAGCTGCGCACAGTCGACGCCGTGCTGGTGATCGCCGCCGCCTTTAACAATGAGAATGTGCCCCATCCCCTCAACAGCATCAACCTCCAGCGCGATTTCAAGCTGGTCCAGGAGGAGTTCATCCTCAGCGATCTGGGCATCATCGAAAACCGCCTGCAGCGGCTGGAGAAAGAGATGCGCGTGCGCAAGACCGACCTCCACGTCAAGGAGGAACAGGTCCTGCAGCGCTGCAAAAGCGCCATCGATGCCCTGCAGCCCCTGCGCACCCTCTCCTTCGCCCCTGACGAGGAGATCCTCATCCGCGGCTATCAGTTTCTCTCTCTCAAACCGCACATCCTCGTGCCCAATATCGACGAGCAGGAGATCGGCCGCAGCGACGCCATCGCCGCGGAGCTGGCGGAGTGGGCGGGAATCCCCAAGACCGCCGTGCTGGCCATCTCCGCCCGCATCGAGATGGAGATCCAGCAGCTCTCGGAGGAGGAGGCGGAGCTATTCCGCCAGGATGCCGGCATCAAACAGCCCGCCATGGACCGCCTGCTGCGCTCCTCCTACGAACTGCTCGGCCTGCTCTCGTTCTTCACAGTGGGCGAGGATGAGGTGCGCGCATGGACGATACGTGAGCACACCCCGGCGCCTCAGGCCGCCGGCGAGATCCATTCCGACATCGAGCGCGGATTCATCCGCGCAGAGATTGTGCATTACGATGATTTCATCGCCCGCGGGACCATGGCGAAATGCCGTGCCGAGGCGGTGTTAAGGCTGGAGGGGAAGGAATATATCGTCAAGGATGGGGATATTATCAATTTCCGCTTTGCGGTTTAGCGGGGGGCTCTCCCCCGATCGCGCCGGCCACCGTCTTCACCAGCAGATTGAGCGTATAGGGCTTTTGCAGAAAACGCACGTCGTAGCGCTCGATCACCCCTTTTATTTCCGCATCCGGCAGAAATCCGCTTGCCAGGATCAGCGGTGCCTTGCTGATCCTGCCGATTTCGGCGGCCATATCCTGGCAGGTGATGTCCGGGAGCTGCCAATCCAGCAGGATGGCGCCGATCTCCCCGCCATGTTCCCGCAGCAGGCGCAGCCCCTCTGAGCCGCTGATGGCGGAGAGCACGCTGTACCCGGCATGCTCCAGCATGAGAGCGTTCATCTGCACGATCCCCGGTTCGTCATCGATGACCAGAACAGTGGCGCCCCCTGCGGCGGGCCTGGCGGCGGTTAAGGCCAGCGGCAGAAAGAGCTGGAAGGAGCGCCGTTCATCATCCAGGGGCATGATCCGGACCGCTCCCTGGTGTGCCAGAATGATCGCCTGCATCGCCGCCAGTGCAAAATCGTTCTCCGTTGTCGCATTCTGCGCCCAGTTTTCGGGCTCCGGCCAGGGCGATTGATGATCGGTATAGTCGGCCTCGATCACGGCCATCTTGACATCCTCATGCCAGCCCGGCATTCCCTCCCCGGCGGCCGCTGTGCCCACCCTGATGCGCAGCGTTGTCCCCTCCTCCATCACCCTGCGCACATAATCGAGAAGATAAACCATGCCGTGATAGAGCTGGACGGTATCGCCCTGCACCAGCACGCCCTCGTCGGGGAGAAGCCAGAGGATATTCGCCGGCTGGATGAAGAGCCGTTCCTGGATATTGGCGGCATAGCGCAGGATGCGCACGATGGGCACCGGCGCGCGGTTGAGCTCGAAATCTCCGGCGATATAGTTTAGCTGCTGCATCAATCGGGAAAGGGTGTCCGCTCTGTCAAGGAGGCGGCGGGCATTTTCCCGTTTGGCCTCCAGCATCTCGTGCGGACGGATGATCTGAGTGAGCTGTTCATGAAAGGGAAGCCACTGCCTCCTGATGACAGCGCTGAAGGCTGCCAGGGTGCCGGCGCTCCCGCCCCCGGAATCCGCCGGTTCTTCGGCCGGCTCTTCGGCCTCCCTGCGCGGCTTTTCATAGCCGGTCGCGTAGGCGAGCGCAGGGGGCGGGGGGGCTGCTTTCTCGCAGGAGCGGACGGCGGCGGAAATCACCCGCCCGGAGGGGAGGTCTGTTTTGGCCAGCTCGAGGCTGATGGCATAGACCTCGCCGCTGTTGTCAAGCACATAGAGCAGGCCGGCCGGTTTGGCCTCGGCGGCATCCGGATTGACGCGGAACTCGAAAAGCCACTGATGCCACATTTTCTGCGAATCGCCGACAAGGAGATTGGCAAAATCGAGGTTGGCGACCGCCTGCGGAGAGATCCTGAGCAGCTCGACCATCTGCCGGTTCCAGACCAGGATCCGGTTGTCGCTGTCGACCGCGAAAAGGGGATAGCGCAATTCGTCCATGAACCCGAGCATATCCGGTGAGATG
>ENA-UOWO01002237-UOWO01002237.1-activated-sludge-metagenome-genome-assembly--contig:-NODE-2237-length-24299-cov-14.927570_pt1 | contig 24299 bp, 16 predicted proteins | sample MGYA00238148_ERZ761564 | MGnify/ENA primary metagenome ERZ761564 (study PRJEB28885, sample SAMN05720194) | activated sludge metagenome | isolation source: Anaerobic digester | place: USA... | reverse complement strand
TTAAATTAAGACCCACACTTTTGGTTGACGGCATTCCATACACATCAACACCTTGCAAACCTTCACCTGAACTCAAAGCAATATTGGGATCGAAAGGGGCATCTTTATAAATAAAGAACAAGTTTCTTGCGATTAATGATAAACTGGCCGATTGTAAGAAAGGTAATTTTTTGGTATTGAAATTATATCCCAATGAAATCTCCCTAACGCTTATGTTTGTTGCATCATACACATATTCTCCGGTAGCTTTGTTTCTTCCTCCAACATTGTTGTAATATTGAAAAGCATCCATTGAAGTAACAGGAGTCACACCATCTGCCGCAACAGCGTCAATTTTTACTACACCACCGTTGTTTCTGGCATCGCCTGTAGCTTTTGACACTCCATTGTAATCGTTGATGGCTTCGGTTAAACTCATTACTTCGCCACCAAATCTTCCATCCAAAAGAACATTCAAATTGAAAGCACCATATTTGAAAGTGTTAGCAAAACCTAGCATAAAGTCAGGGTTGGCATTCCCTACTTCTTCCCAATCTGTCAATTGTACATTTCCTGTACCGTCCAATAAAATTTTACCCTGAGCATTTCTCAAAATGTTTTTACCTTCAATGATACCAAAAGGTCTTCCTTCGTTCAACACATAACGATAGTTGTTTGATCCAGATGGAGTCAATACAATTTGACCTCCTAATTCCGATGGAATTCCAGATACTTTATTTTTATTTTGTGAATAATTCAAAGTTGCATCCCAAGAGAATTTATCTTTCTCCATAATCTTACCATTCAAGATAATCTCAAACCCTTTGTTTTGAACACTTCCACCATTGTAAGCATAATTAACATATCCATTTGGATCAGTAGATGGAGCAGCAACGGTAATCAATTGGTTGTCAGTAGTAGCATCATAGTAAGTAAATTCAAATCCAAGTCTGTTTTTGAACATTCTCCATTCTGTACCAAACTCCCAAGCGGTTTGCATTTCTGGTTTCAATGAAGAACCTGGTCTTGGACCTACTGATGGTGGAACAAGAATTCCTCCAACAATTGTAGACGAAGGTGTAGTCAAATAAGAAGGAACATCGTTACCCACTTTAGCCCAAGAAGCGCGAACTTTTCCAAAACTAATCCATTCTGGCATTTTAGTCATTTCGCTAATAATTCCTGATGCTCCCACAGATGGATAGAAATAAGAGTTCGTATCCGTGTTTACCAATGTAGAAGACCAATCGTTTCTTCCTGTTATGTCAAGATATAAATAGTTTTTGTAGCCCAAAGTAGCTGTTGCAAAAACGGATTGAATTTCTTTGTTTCCGCCAGCAACTTGTTGATTTTCGGAGTTGTTTACAAAATTTCCTAAAGTAAACCAGTTAGCATATACTAAACCTCCGCTTCCTCTGCCAGAGTTTAGAATCGTAGAACTATTGGCAGTTTTAGTGAAACTAGTTCCTAAAATCGCATTGAAACTAAAATCTTCATTGAAATTTGTATTGAATTTCGCCAAGAAATCTCCATAATTTTGAGAACCAATTGTGTTTACATTAATATAAGTACCGTTGATATTCGAAAGAGAAGTAGCCGAAGTAGCATATATTTCTTTTTCGAAATTAGATTCCAAACGGTTGTAGCTGTATCGTCCAGATAAACTCAACCAATCATTTAGTTTGTAATCTAAACTCAAAGTTCCTTTGAAAAAACGATCTTCATTAACCGAAGCATTTCTTTTGATTAACCAATAAGGATTTTGAGAATCTTCGTTTGGTGTAGTAATCCAATTTTGAGCCATCAAGTTTCTAGAAGGATCGAAAACCTCAAAATTTTGTTTGTAATATTCTAATGTTTGACCTCCTCTTGGCATAGAATAGACAGCAGTTATTGGATTGAAATAAAATCCATTTACGGGTCTGTTGTTGATGTTTTGGCTAACATAATTTGCATTGGCAGTTACTACCAATTTATCATCCAAGAATGTGTTGACTTGGTTGATTCCGAAATTATTTTTGCTCAATTTGTTTCCTTCAATAATTCCAGAAGCAGTGGTATTAGCATAAGAAACTGTTGTAAATGAAGTGTCAGTTCCAGCGGTGTAACCTACAGATGTAATTTGAGTAGAACCTGTATTGAAAAAATCCTCTACTTCATCTTTAAAACTTCCTTTAGTGTAACTTCCATCAGGATTTTTTCCCCAAGTAGTGGAAGCTCCAGCAGTCGAAGAAGCCACATATTGATTTTGGAATTTTGGCAAATAACCCGCTTGTTCAAAAGTAGTAACCGAAGAAACTTTTAAGTTTGCTTTTTGTGATTTGGCTTTTTTGGATGTCAACAAAATAACACCACTTGAACCTAAACTACCGTATAATGCAGAAGCAGAAGCCCCTTTTAGAACTGTCATTCCTTCGTAATCGTCAGGATTCAAAAGAGAAATAACATCTCCTCCATCGGTATTTCCACCAGCCAAACTACCAAAAGTTTCGTTGGGTTGAGTAGTACTTGTACCCATCAATGGCACACCATCAATAACATATAGCGGTTGATTGTTGGTAAGAGAAGAATTCCCTCGAATCACAACTTTAGCCGATCCACCAGCACCCGAAGCGCTTTTGGTCACGGCAACACCAGCAATTTTACCAGCCACCGTGTTCATTAAGTTGGCATCTTTTACGCGAACCAATTCTTCCGATTTTAATTCTTGAACAGATGAAGTAACAGCTTTTTTAGATTTTTTGATACCTAATGAAGTAACTACAACTTCGGTAAGCGCATTTGAAGAACCTTCTTTCAATTGTACTTTGATAGTGTTTTCGTCAGTAACAACTACATTTTGAGTTTCCAATCCAACGAAAGAGATTACCAATGTTTTCCCTTTTTCTACTTGAATCGAAAAATTACCATCCATATCGGTGGTAACTCCTTTTGTTTCGCCTTGCACATTGATGTTGGCCATTGGCAATGGTAATCCACTGGCGTCGCTCACGGTACCTTTGACGGTTTTTACTTGAGCAAAGGTGATTTGCGTAGTAAAAATAATCATAAAGATTAAAATAATTTGTTTCATTTTTGTTTGTTTTTGTTAGTTATGGTGTAAATTTATCGGGATGGGTAATCTTAAAAAAATAAATTCTCCCAACTGTAGCAAAGTTTCAACCAACGACATTTTTTAATCAATAATGTGTTTTTCGAAAACGTTTTCTTGTTTTTATTTTAAAACGTTTTTATTTATTTTCATATTTTTATTTGTAAAAAGCCGTTTTTTATTGTCAAATTGATTAAAGTTGCAAAAGTTTTTTTTAGGCATTCAACAGGGAGAGCCCTTAATTATTTTAATTAAAAAGTGGGAAAAATAAAGGAGATGAAATTCGAAATAAAACTTCAAAATCATTTTTGGTTTTGGGGTGTTTATTTTTTATTGAACTTTCTGCGTTGGGGTGCTTATTTTAACGACTATGGATATTCCTTCAAATCCAATCTTATTGAATTTGCTCTTCATATTCCGTTGGTGTATTTCAATTTGTTTGTTCTCGTTCCAAAATATGTTTTAAAGAAAAAATACTATCAATATACGGTAGGATTACTGTTGAGTTTGATGGCGGTTTATTTGTTGAAAACTGGAATGACCTATTATATTATTTCCGAAAATATTTGGCCAGAAGCCAATAGAGATTATCGTCCTTTTGAAATCAATCATATTGTGGCGGTTTGCATTGGCGAATTATATGTATTGGCGATGGCATCTTCTGTGTATTTAACGCTAACTTGGTTGAAAGAAAGAGATAGAAATCGTGCTTTGAGAGAAGAACAATTCAAAATCAAATTGAAATACCTGAAAAATCAAATTCAACCCCATTTTTTCTTCAACACTTTAAATAATTTGTACGCCTTATCGCTAGAATCATCAGATAAAGTGCCTGATGTAATTATAAAACTGTCTAAATTGATGGAATATGTTTTGTATGATATCGAAGGCACCAAATTTGTTCCATTAATCAAAGAAATTGACTATATTCAAAATTATATTGAAATCGAGAAACTGCGTTTCGAAAACGTGCAAGTCGCCATAAAAATTGAATCAAATATTGATGAAGCAAAAGTTCCTCCTTTATTATTTATATCACTATTAGAAAACGCCTTCAAACACGGTGGATACAACAACAGTAAACTCAAAATAAAGATAAATTGTAAAATTGTTGATGACTTCTTGCATTTTGAAATCATAAATAATTTTGTACTTTCACAAAGTATTAAAACTAAAAAAGGAATTGGCTTGACCAATACTAAAAAGCGACTGAAATTGATTTTCAAAAACAATTTTGTTTTAGAACATCAGATAAAATTCAACTTTTACATTATCCATTTGCAAATACCTATATATAATGAAGATTAAATGTGTTTTGGTCGATGATGAACCTCTAGCAATAAAAGTTCTGCAAAATTATTTTACTAATTTTTCGGAATTTGAAGTTGTTGGCACGTTTAATAACTCTTTAGAAGCATTGGATTTCATCAACAACAATGCAGTTGACACGGTTTTTTTAGACATCAATATGCCTATGATGACGGGTTTTGAACTCATTAGTTTAATGGAAAAAAAGCCTAAAGTAATTATCACCACAGCTTTCAGAGAATTTGCCGCAGAAAGTTATGACTTAGAGGTTTTAGATTATCTGGTAAAACCCATTCCGTTGCCCCGATTTATAAAATGTATAAATAAAATCACAACCGAATTCAGTTTAAAAAATAACCTAAAAACCGAACTCGTTAAGGTAGATTCGCATATTTTTATCAAAGTAGATAAAAAAATGGTAAAAATAAATATCGATGAAATTCTCTTTATCGAAGGAATGAAAGAATATATAAAGGTGGTGACCGCCGACAAAACTTATATTACTCATAAATCCTTGACTTCATTATCCGAAGAATTGCCTTTAGATCGCTTTATCCGAATTCATAAATCTTACACCATTGCCATTGATAAAGTGAAATTTATCGAAGGAAATAGAATTCAAATACTTACTTATACAATTCCCATTGGTCGAAATTTTAGTAAAGACGTCAAGAGTAGAATTTTAGAATAATCCTCTAGTCTTTATTAAAATCCCAACTTTCAAAAGAGCAAAATGCATTGCAATCTCGATTGAATTATCTTTCAAAAAAAATAAAATTTTGAATGTTCCTATTGTGTAATCTGTCGATTATATTTATTTTTAAAATTTGCAAAAGCACAATATTTAAAAATTTCTTCTACTTTTGTCCCAGAAAAACATACCTATGGCAAAGAATTTAGTTATCGTAGAGTCCCCTGCAAAGGCAAAAACAATCGAAAAATTTCTAGGAAGCGACTTCCAAGTCGAGTCAAGTTACGGACATATTGCCGACTTGCCGTCCAAAGAAATTGGAGTAGATGTAGAAAATGGTTTTAAACCCAAATACGAAGTTTCGGCCGATAAAAAAGCATTGGTTTCTAAACTAAAAACTTTAGCCAAAAAATCCGAAATGGTTTGGTTGGCAAGTGATGAGGATCGCGAGGGGGAAGCCATTTCTTGGCATCTTGCCGAAGAATTGAAACTGGATAAAAAGAAAACCAAAAGAATTGTTTTTCACGAAATTACTAAAACTGCGATTCTAAAAGCAATTGATAATCCACGAGAAATAGATTATAATTTAGTAAATGCGCAACAAGCGCGTCGAGTTTTAGACCGATTGGTGGGTTACGAATTATCACCAGTTCTTTGGCGAAAAGTGAAAGGAGGACTTTCAGCAGGACGTGTACAATCGGTATCAGTTCGGTTGATTGTTGAGCGAGAAAGAGAAATTCAGAATTTCAATCCCGTAGCATCTTATTCAGTTGTTGCCGAGTTTACAAACGAAGCTGGAAAATCATTTAAAGCTAAACTGCCAAAGAATTTCAATACTAAAAAAGAAGCCGAAGATTTCTTAAAAAAGAATATCGGTTCTACTTATAAAGTTTCGGATTTAGAAACAAAACCAACAAAAAAATCACCAACTGGCCCTTTTACGACTTCGACTTTGCAACAAGAAGCCGCAAGAAAATTGTACTTGCCAGTAGGAATCACGATGCAATTAGCACAACGTTTATACGAAGCTGGATTGATAACTTATATGAGAACTGACAGTGTAAACTTGTCAAAAGAGGCGATGGAAGCTGCTCAAGCAGAAATCATCAAATCCTATGGAAAAGAATTCTCGAAACCAAGAACTTTTGCCAATAAAAGCAAAGGTGCACAGGAAGCTCACGAAGCAATTCGTCCAACGGATATGTCGCGACACACTGTAAACATTGATAGAGATCAAGCTCGTTTGTATGATTTGATTTGGAAAAGAACATTGGCTTCGCAAATGAGTGATGCAGAATTGGAACGTACCAATGTAAAAATTGAAGCAAATAATCATAGTGAGTTGTTTTCGGCATCTGGCGAAGTATTACTTTTTGAAGGCTTTTTGAAAGTATATTTAGAAGGAAATGATGACGATGAGGATGAACAAGAAGGAATGTTGCCGGCAATGAAAGTCAATGAAAAATTGCAAAATAATTACATTACTGCTACCGAAAGATATTCGAGACCAGCGGCAAGATATACCGAAGCTTCTCTAGTGAAAAAATTGGAAGAACTAGGTATTGGTCGTCCATCGACTTACGCGCCAACGATTTCTACTATTATCAATAGAAATTATGTTGAAAAAGGAAATCTTGATGGTCAGGAACGCAATTATACACAACTTACTTTACAATCCGGAAAAGTAGGCGAGAAGTTGCTTAAAGAAAATACAGGTTCCGACAAAGGAAAATTAGTTCCAACAGACATTGGAACCATTGTTACCGATTTCTTGGTCAAAAATTTCGGAAACATCTTGGATTATAATTTCACTGCCAAAGTGGAACAGGATTTTGATGAAATCGCCGAAGGAAACGTCAATTGGACAAAAATGATGCAGGAATTCTACGATAAATTTCACCCGACTGTGAAAGATGTAGAAGCCAATGCTGACAGAGAAAGTGGCGAGAGAATCCTTGGAAAAGACCCAAAATCAGGAAAACAAGTTTCCGTTCGATTGGGGAAATTTGGTCCAATGGCACAAATTGGCGAAGCTGACGATGATGAAAAGAAATTCGCTAGTTTGATGAATGACCAAAACATTGGAAACATCACTTTAGAAGAAGTCTTAGATTTGTTTTTATTGCCAAAAAATTTGGGAACTTACAAAGGAGAAGAAGTTGAGGTAAGTAATGGTCGATTTGGTCCTTATGTACGTCACGGAAGTGTTTTTGTTTCTTTACCAAAAGGAGAAAATCCATTAGATGTTACTCTAGTTAGAGCTCAAGAATTAATTGATGATAAAGCACAAGCCGATGCGCCAATAGCAACATACAAAGGCCAACCAGTACAAAAGGGAACAGGTCGTTTCGGGCCATTTATTAAATGGGATGGTATTTTTATCAATGTAAGCAAGAAATACAACTTTGATAATTTATCTCAATCGGATATTGTAGAATTGATTGAAGACAAATTGCAAAAAAATATCGACAGAGTATTGCACAATTGGACAGCCGAAGGAATTTTGGTCGAAAAAGCCCGTTGGGGAAGATCGGTAATTACCAAAGGAAAAATTAAAATTGAATTGAGTAAAGATATCGATGCAACTAAATTGACATTGGAACAAGTTCAAGAAATGATTGCTAAAAAAACACCAGCCAAAAAAGTAGCCGCAAAGAAAACTACCACAGCTAAAAAAACAGCGACTAAAAAAACTTCGGCAAAAAAGAAATAAGATATGGAATTTGATTTTCTGAAACCTTTAGATAATGAAATCCTTCAATTGATCAAGGTACTTTCTTCTCAGCAATTGGGGAGTAAAGTGGTTGTCCATACCGCTGAAGATTTTCCGGATTTAGATAAAATTAAGATTGCAATCATTGGTGTTTTAGACAATAGAGGCGATAGTAATCAGACAGATAAAGTTGATTTATCAAACATTCGAAAGGAATTGTACGGATTGTTTCCAGGAAATTGGGACTCATCAATTGCCGATTTAGGGAATATTCAGGAAGGGAACTCTATTTCGGATACTCATTTTGCATTGCGAAAAGTGGTTTCAAGTTTGATCAAAAAGAAAATTATTCCTATTGTTATAGGAGGTTCGCAAGATTTGACTTATGCACTTTATAGAGCCTATGATGAGTTGGAACAGATGGTAAACTTAGTTTCCATTGATAGTAAATTTGATTTTGGAAAAGAAAGTGATGCCGTTTCTGCTTCATCGTATTTGACCAAAATAATTATTGAAGAACCTAACAATCTTTTTAATTTTTGTAACCTAGGGTACCAAACCTATAATAATTCACAAGAAGAAATTGATTTAACCGATAAGTTGTTTTTTGAAGCTTATCGCTTGGGAGAGATTTCGAACAATATTGCTCTTTCGGAACCGGTTTTTAGAGATGCGGATTTTGTTAGTCTTGACTTGACATCGGTAAAATCATCAGCATCAGGTAATTTTGCTACTTTTGTGCCAAATGGATTTAGCGGAAAAGAGATTTGCGCCTTATCAAGATATGCTGGAATTAGTGATAAGGTTTCGCTTTTTGGTATTTTTAATCATAATAATTCTGCACAAGAATCCGTTTTGATCGCTCAAATTATTTGGTATTTTATCGAAGGCTATCAGTATCGTTCTAATGAATATCCTTTTGGAAGTCGAGAAAACTATATAAAGTACATTATTCCTCTAGAGGAAGAGTTAGTTTTTTATAAAAGCAATAAAACGGATAGATGGTGGATTGAAATACCTTTTATTTCAAATGGCAATAATAAGTTAAAGAAAAGCTCGTTATTACCTTGCTCTTATGAAGAATATTTAGGAGCTTGTAATCAGGAAATTCCTGAACGATGGTGGAAAGCACAACGGAAAAATATACTATAAATAATAGTTTGTTTTCTTTTGTAATCGAAAAAAAAAACTCATTTACCTATATATAAAACATTTATTAAGTAATACAAAACTTATAAATAATATTATTTTTTGTATTTTATCGTTTCTTTTTGTATTTTATCGATAAAATATTTTTTTCTTAGAAAATTTAATTTTAGTTTTGGACTGAGAAATAAATAGTACTCTAAATAATTGTTTTATTAAAGAATAATAAATAGGTTTACAAACTGAAAAATAATTGAATAAATAACCCTATTGATATGAAGAAGTTTATTGCTTTTGCTGCAATTATAACATTACTAATTGGATGTGGTAAAATATCCGACAAAGGAGAACTTGTTGGAGTTAAAGGTGCAAAATGGCATCCTGAAAAACCTTATGGAATGACATTAGTTCCAGGCGGTTCTTTTATAATGGGTAAATCCGATGCGGATGTTGCCAATGTAGGAGATGCAACGACAAAAACAGTTACGGTTCGATCTTTTTACATGGATGAAACGGAAATTACAAATAGAAAATACCGTCAATTTGTAGAATGGGTAAAGGACTCTACAATGAGAGTTCGTCTTGCTATATTAGCAGATGAATCAGGTATAAAACCTGGTGCTGGCGCAGCAAAAGGGAAAGGAAAAAGTGCGGGAAGTATTGGTGATTTTGCTTTTAATGATCAAGACCCAGCAAAAATGACAGCCTACGACAAATACATGTATGATAACTATTATAGTATAGGTACTGCTGACGATCCTTACGCAGGAAGAAAATTAAATCGCAAAGTAAAACTGATTAAAGACACAAAGGCATATCCAGACGAATATTACACCGAAGTTATGGATTCCATGTATTTGCCTATTGAAGCTTCTTATAATGGCTTGAGAACTATTGATGTAGATAAATTAAAATTTAGATATTCTTGGATGGATATTCAGGCTGCAGCCAAAGCTAAAGTGGGTAAAAGAAAAGATTTTATTAGAACAGAACAAATAAAAGTATATCCTGACACTACAACTTGGATAAAAGATTTCTCGTATTCTTACAATGAGCCGATGCACAACGATTATTTCTGGCATAAAGCTTATGGAGATTATCCAGTAGTAGGGGTGAATTGGAACCAGGCCAAAGCATTTTGTGCTTGGAGAACATTGAATAAAAATACTTATATCAAATCCAAAAAGAAAGGTCACGATCAAACTAATAATTTTAGATTGCCTACTGAAGCAGAATGGGAATATTCAGCTAGAGGAGGTTTAGAATCGGCTACTTACCCTTGGGGGGGACCTTACACTAAAAACGATAGAGGATGTTTCCTAGCTAACTTTAAACCAATGAGAGGTGATTATGCCGCCGATGAAGCTTTATACACTGTAGAAGCAAAATCGTATGAGCCAAATGGATATAACCTTTACAACATGGCAGGTAACGTTGCAGAATGGACTGAATCAGCGTATGATCCAAATGCTTACGAATATGTTTCCTCAATGAACCCAAATAACACTGATACTTCAAACAAACGTAAAGTTGTTCGTGGAGGTTCTTGGAAAGATGTTGCTTATTTCCTTCAAGTAAGTACCCGAACTTTCGAATATGCTGATTCTGCAAGAAGTTTCATTGGATTTAGAACGGTTCAGGATTATATGGGAACACAATCAACTGAAAAAATTAAGAAAAAAAAGTAACCCCTTACACAAATTATAATAAATTAACCTAAAACAAAACATTATGGCATTGATAAGTAAACAAACGATGAATTTTGCATACGGAATGGGAGCAGCAGTAGTAATTATTGGAGCTTTATTCAAAATTACCCATATCGAGTGGGGATTTATAACTGGAAATTTAATGCTTACCATAGGTCTTGTAGTTGAGGCTGGAATTTTTGCACTTTCTGCATTTGAACCTGTAGATAAAGATTTAGATTGGACATTGGTTTATCCTGAATTGGCAAACGGTGAAGCTAGAAAAAAAGTAGCTAAAGTAGAAACTCCTTCAGAAGATGCTCAAGGTTTATTGTCTAAAAAACTAGACGCTATGCTAAAAGAGGCAAAAATTGACGGAGAATTGATGTCAAGTTTAGGAAATAGCATTAAAAATTTCGAAGGTGCTGCTAAAGCTATTTCTCCAACTGTTGACTCTATCGCTTCTACTAAAAAATATAGCGAAGAATTAACTTTGGCCGCAGCTCAAATGGAATCTTTAAATAGCTTGTACAAAGTTCAATTGCAAAGTGCTTCAAGAAATGCTCAAATCAATGAGGAAGTTGTGGAAAATAATATAAAATTAAAAGAACAAATGCAATCGTTAACTTCTAACTTGTCTTCATTGAACAATGTATATGGAGGAATGCTTTCTGCAATGAGTAATAAAGGATAATTAGTTCAGACTTTTTATAAAAATAATAACTAATTATTAGAAAATATGGCAGCAGGAAAATTAAGCCCTAGGCAGAAGATGATAAACCTAATGTACTTGGTTTTTATCGCAATGTTAGCATTAAATATGTCCAAAGAGGTTTTGTCAGCATTTGGAATTTTGAACAATAAAATAATTGAATCAAATTCAATTACCGACGGTAGAAATGAAAGTTCATTTCAACAATTATCTCAGAAAGCAGTTGATCAACCAGGACAATTTGGTGACAAAAGAGCAAAAGTTGAAAAAATTAGAGCTTTATCTAAAGAGTTTAACGATTATATTGAAGGTATCAAGACTAAAGTGACTCAAAAATTTGAAAGAGATGCCGATGGAAATCTTCCATATGAAGAAATGGATAAAGGTGACTTGATTGATAGAATGTTTTTCAAAGGTGATAAAGTATCGAAAGAAGGACAAGAATTCTTAAGTAGAATTCAGAATTATCCAGATCAAATTAAAAAGATTGGTGGTAGTTCAATCGCTGAGGTTGAAATGAAAAAAATCGAAAAAAGATTTGCTACAAATCAAGTTTACTCTGAAAAAGCAGGTGCTAAATTAGATTGGATTGATTATAATTACAAAGGATTTCCACTTATTGCAACGGTAACAAAATTATCTCAATTGCAGGCAGATATCAAAACTACTGAAAGTGATGTAATGACTGGAATGTTTCAATCTGACTTGGTTGCAGCAGCTTCTTTAACAGCATATCAACCAATAGTTGTACTTGAAAAATCGGTTTTCTTTCAAGGAGAAGCTGTAAAAGGAAAAATTATTCTTGGTAAATTTGATCCTTCATTAAAAGCTAAATCAGTAGTCGTTAATGGATCAAGTGTTCAAGCTATGGCTGGACAAGCTAATTTCTCTTTCGGTTCTGGTAACATAGGAGAACATCCTATTAGTGGTTCATTCAACTTTGACGAAAACGGAAAAGTGATTAGTTTGCCTATTAAAGATAAATATGTAGTTGTGGCTAGACCGAAATCGGCTACCATATCAGCCGATAAAATGAACGTAGTGTATCGTGGGGTTGTAAACCCAATGACCATTTCATTTGCAGGAATTTCAGCTGATAAAGTGAAAGCTTCTGCGCCAGGATTAGCACCTTCAGGAACATCAGGAGCATACAGTATGCGTCCAGGAGCAGGAACCGAAGTGGTAATTAATGTTACAGGAACACTTCCAGATAATTCTGTAGTTTCTGATAAAAGAACCTTTAGAATTAAAGGAATTCCAGGTCCAACAGGAACAATTAGAGGAGAAATGGGTGTTGTAAAAGGGCCTAAATCAAGTCTTGAAATTTCTACTATTGGAGCAAAATTAGTAGATTTCGACTTTGAAGTTGGTTTAGATGTTGTAGGGTTTAATTTTAAAGTTACAGGACAACCTACAGTTGTGGTTGTTGGAAACAAATTGAATGCACAATGTAAATCAGTTCTTTCTAAAGTAGGAAGAGGCGATCAGGTTACGATTTCAGAAATTAAAACAAAATTAGTGGGTGCAGGTAGTTATTTATTGCCAAGAACTGCACCAGTTATTTATGAAATACAATAAATAAGAGGTTTTAGAGTTACTTCAATAGCTTACAATGATAATATGATGAATATGAGAAATTTTTTAATAGTTGTTGTTTCCATTTTTGGAAGTGTTGCTACTTATGCGCAACCGAATTTGCTAAATGCAAAAATTCCGGAAGAAATCGGACTAAAGTCTGCTGCACAACTCATTTCAGACAATGACAAACCACTAGAATATGGCTATGTCGATGATAGAGATGTTTTGATGGGGAAAACTGTTTGGGAAATTATTGATTTAAACGAAAGAATTAATTTTCCTTTGTATTTTCCAATTGATACTGCTAACATTGGTTCTGACAGACGTTCGTTATACGATGTTTTGACAAAAGCTATTAAAAATGGAGAAATTACTGAGGTGTATTCAGACAGTTATTTCAATACCAAAAAATCATACAAAGACATTAAAGCTTCTTTGACTCGAATTGACACCACCGATGCTGGTAGAGAACAAATTAATGCAGGTCAACAAATTTCTCCAGAATACATTGTTAAGCAAGATCTTACTGCTCAAGATGTTACTCAATACAAAATCAAAGGATATTGGTATTTTGATAAACGTCAAAGTGAATTGAAGTACAGATTATTGGGAATTTGTCCTATAACTCCCGATGTTTATACTATGAACAGTGAGGAAAAAGATTATATCGAATTGTTCTGGGTATTTTTCCCGGCATCAAGAGATGTTTTGCATGAAGCTAAAGCATTTAACGATAAAAATTCGGCAATGCCAATCTCTTTCGACCAAATATTAAATTCTAGACGTTTTAATGCTGTTATTTATCAAGAGGAAAACGTTTACGGTGATAGAGCAATTACAAGTTATATGAAGGATAATGCTCAAAATCAATTGTTAGAAGCAGAACGAGTGAAAGAAAAAATTCGTGACTTCGAAGAAGATATGTGGAATTATTAATTCCGTTTTTTACAATACCAAAAAAACTCTTACCATTAAGTAAGAGTTTTTTTGTTTTAAAGTTTTTCTTAATACAAACTTCCAACTTCAAATGATAGATTACTTAATAATTGGTTCAGGATTAGCAGGTATTTCGTTTTCCGAAATGGCTCTGCTAAATCATAAGTCTATTTTAGTAATGGATAATAATTCTCAGAATTCATCAAAAATTGCAGGAGGTTTGTATAATCCTGTGATTTTAAAAAGATTTAGCGAAGTGGGTCACGCCAAAGAGCATTTGTTAATCATGAATGAATTCTTTGCGAATTTAGAAAGAAAACTGGATTGTAAAGTCGATTATAAGCTGCCTATTTTAAGAAAATTTTTTTCGGTCGAAGAGCAAAATAACTGGTTCTTAGCATCGGATAAAGTGAATTTGGCTCCTTTTTTGTCAACTAATTTAATTTCTAAAAAGTATTCGTTTATAGATTCACCTTTTGGCTATGGCGAAGTTTTACAAACTGGGTATGTTGACACTGCATTATTGTTGGAAAAATACAAAGTGTATCTTGAAAAAAATAATTTATTTTTAGAAGAATCTTTCGATTATGCTCTTTTGAAGGAAGAAAAAGATAGTATTCGATATAAAGACATTCTTGCGAAACACATCATTTTTGCCGAAGGATTTGGTATGCACGCCAATCCTTATTTCAATAAATTGCCTTTGGATGGTACAAAAGGAGAACTTTTTATCATTAAAGCTCCTGAATTAGATTTGGATGTAATTATGAATACCAGTGTCTTTATTTTGCCTCTTGGTAATCATTTATTCAAAGTAGGAGCAACTTATAATTGGGCTGACAAAACCGATGTTCCAACCGAAGAAGGAAAAGCGGAGTTAGTCGAAAAAATCAAAGAAATAATAACTTGTGATTTTGAAATCGTGAAACATTTTGCTGGTGTTCGACCAACTGTTAAAGACAGAAGACCATTAATTGGAACTTCCCAAAATCATAATTCGATACACATTCTCAATGGATTGGGAACTCGTGGAGTCATGCTTGGACCTGCAATGGCAAAAGCCTTGTTCGAAAATATCGAATACCAAAAGACATTAGATAGAACAATTGATATTCGGAGGTTCAATAAAAAATAGTAAAATTTATTTTATATATTTCTTGTCATAAGACACAAAAAAGTTGATGTAAATATTTCTTGACCATCGCAAAACAAAAGGGTATAAAATTATATTAGATACTAATATAGCTATAAAAGTAGTTTTTAAACCCAAGCCAATAAAAAGAAATGCAATCACAAAAACGGCTACACTCAAGGCTACATTTAAACCATAACTAACATACATTGCACCATAAAAAAACGATGGCTCGATTTGATATTTCAGTCCGCAATGGCTGCAATTTTCATTCATTTTCAGAATTTTCGAAAAATGTAACGGATTTTTGTCCAAATACATACTCTCATTCTGACATCTAGGACAACTTCCTGTTAAAATACTATTTAGTTTGGATCCTTTTTTTAACATTTGCAAAAATTTTTAGCGAAGGTACGATTTTGTACTTTCCTTAATGTAACATTAGTCACAAAAAATGCTTAACATACACAATTTGTCCGTTTCTTTTGGAGGAACTTATTTATTTGAAGAAGTAACCTTTCGATTGGGTGCCGGAGACCGAGTAGGTCTTGTCGGCAAAAATGGAGCTGGAAAATCTACAATGCTCAAAATCTTGGCCAAAGATTTTGCTCCAGATTCGGGAGTGATTTCTCAAGAAAAAGAGGTTCGAATGGGATTCCTTCGTCAGGATATTGATTTTGAACAAGGAAGAACTGTTCTAGAAGAAGCTTACGAAGCGTTTACTGATATTAAAATTGTTGAAAAAAAGTTAGAACAAATCAACCATCAACTCGTTACTCGAACTGATTACGAAAGTGAAGAATACGGTCAAATTATTGAAGACCTATCCGATTACACGCATCGTTTTGAATTGTTAGGAGGGTATAATTATATCGGAGATACCGAAAAAATTCTTTTGGGATTGGGTTTCAAAAGAGAAGTTTTCAACGATCAAACCGATACTTTTTCGGGAGGATGGAGGATGCGTATCGAATTGGCAAAACTGTTATTGCAAGCCAATGATGTTTTGCTTCTGGATGAGCCAACAAATCACTTGGATATTGAAAGTATCATTTGGTTAGAAGGATTTTTGCGGAATTATCCTGGAGTTGTGGTGATTGTTTCGCACGATAAAATGTTTTTGGACAATGTGACCAATAGAACTATCGAAATTTCTTTAGGGAAAGCCTACGATTTCAATAAACCGTATTCAGAATATTTGGAATTAAGAGGCGAAATCAGAGAAAAACAATTGGCTACACAAAAAAACCAAGCCAAAAAAATTGAGGAAACCGAAAAATTAATCGAGAAATTCCGTGCCAAAGCTTCCAAAGCTTCGATGGCACAATCCCTTATAAAAAAATTAGACAAAGTCGAACGTATCGAAGTTGATGAAGATGATAATTCTGTGATGAACATTTCATTTCCACTGTCGAAAGAACCTGGGAAAGTGGTTATCGAAGCAGAAAATGTGACCAAAAAATATGGTGATAAAGTAATTTTGAAAGACATTTCGCTTCTGGTTGAACGAGGAAGTAAGATTGCATTTGTGGGACAAAATGGTCAAGGAAAATCAACATTTATGAAAGCCATTGTTAACGAATTTGAATTTCAAGGAAACATCAAATTGGGGCATAATGTGCAATTGGGTTATTTTGCTCAAAACCAAGCTGAATATTTGGATGGTGAAATCACTTTATTAAGAACCATGGAAGATGCCGCTACAGATACCAATCGTTCGAAAGTACGTGATATGTTGGGTTCTTTTTTGTTTCGTGGCGATGATGTCGAAAAGAAAGTAAAAGTGCTTTCGGGAGGCGAAAGGAATCGTTTGGCACTTTGTAAATTACTTTTGCAACCCATCAATGTTTTGGTAATGGATGAGCCAACGAATCACTTGGATATTAAATCCAAAAATGTGTTGAAAGCCGCCTTGCAAAAATATGAAGGAACGCTCCTTTTGGTTTCTCACGACAGGGATTTTCTACAAGGTATGTCGAATATTGTTTATGAATTCAAGGATCAAAAAATAAAAGAATATTTGGGAGACATCAATTATTTCTTAGAGCAACGCAACCTTGAAAATATGCGCGAAGTCGAGAAAAAAGATACTGATAAATCAACATCTCAATCTCAATCCCAAAAAACGAGTAGCAAAGCTTCTTATGAAGATCAAAAGAAAGGAAAAGCGTTGCAGAATCGTTTGAGCAAAATAGAAAGTCAAATTAAGCAATTAGAAAAAGATCTTTTGCACGACGACAAAATGCTGGCTTCCAATTATGACAAACACATTGAAGATGCTAAATTTTTCGTGGCTTACAACAAGAAAAAAACCGATTTAGACCAACTTCTTTTAGATTGGGAAATTGTGCAGGAGGAAATAGATAACGCGGGTTTATAAAATCAGTCCAATCTTTTTTGAATGCTGAATTGCTTCGCTGCTATGGGTGAAATAACAGCTAGAAACGTTCAGGTTTTCTAGGTTTTTCATAACGATAGAAACCTTTTCTTTTTCCTTCATACCCGTTTTTCGAATGTAAACCGCTTTAACACTTACTGGGAAAATTTTACAAATTGCTTCGTATAAAAACGGATCTTCTTGTGAATCATCTCCCATTAATACATATTTCAAATTGGGATAAAATTCTAGGATGTGTTTTATTTTTTCAAATTTGTGATTGTGGTCGCCTCTTCCAGACCAGAAAAAGTCTTTTAGACTGGTTTTAATATCTTTTAGCAATAAAACTGCTTTTGGTAATTTATGGATTTCGGTAAATTTTACAATAAAACGATACAAATTCCATTCGCTACTTGATACATAAAAAAAGGCGTTTTGTTCCTCATCAGTGGTTCTTCCTGAAGTGCTCAATGCTTGATAATGCGTAACGACATCTTTAAATACTTTACGAGAATTTACATTTCGAAACAATAAAATGTAGAGTTTTCGCAAAGGATTCAGGGTGTATGAAACTAAAAATGTATCATCGATATCCGAAATAATTCCCAAATTTCCAGTTTGGGGGCGAATATAACTTTCTTTGACCGTTATAGTTTTCTGATTGTGAATGATACTCACCTCGTAATCAATCCATCCGTGACCCACATTTGGATCTACGGGAAGACAAAATTTAAAATACCCGTCAGAAAGGGTTTTGGTATGAATTGTGCTATTGTTGTGTTTTAAATATACATCAGCATTGGATTGTGTTTTAATCCTAAACAGACGGATAATAGATGAAGCATTTTTGAATTTTTTTTTCTCAAAGGCATAATCCTTTGTCTTTGTTGGTTTGAAAACGTGTCCCATCACAATCAATTCTTCCTCATTTGCATATCCGCGGTATAATTTTAGAATGGGCTCCATTTATTGTAGTAAATTTGATGTGTGTTAAAATTAATTGTTTTAAACCAATAAAGTAGAAAATAAATTGAAAAAGAATGTGTTGTTAGTTGTGAATCCTATTTCAGGAGATTTGGATAAATCGGATTTGCTGAATACTGTTCAAGAGTTTTCGGTTGCAAATGATTTTAATTTAGTGGTTTATGAAACCACGGGCGAAAAAGATTTTGTAGTAATTCAGTCGCTCTATGAGGAATACAAGCCTGAGCGAATTGTTGTAGCTGGTGGTGATGGAACCATAAAAATTGTAGCCGAAGCAATGGAAAATCAAGATATTGTTATAGGGATTTTGCCTGCTGGTTCTGCCAATGGTTTATCTGTCGATTTGGGATTGCCTGAAACGCTTGAAGAGAATTTGGAGGTTTCTTTTTTACACCATTATTTGGAAATAGACATGATTAGTATTAATGGTAAAAAGAGCATTCATCTGAGTGATATTGGTATTAATGCTGATTTGGTCAAGAATTATCAAGAAAGCGATTTGCGAGGTTTTTGGGGTTATGCAATGCAAGCTTTCACTACTTTAAAAGATGCCGAAGAGCCATTTTCAGCATCTATAACTGCCAATAATGAAACCGTAGAACATACTGCTAGAATTATTGTAATTGCGAATTCTAAGAAATACGGAACAGGCGTCACAATTAATCCAAACGGAAGTATGAATGATGGTAAGTTTGAATTAATTATTTTAAAAAGTCTGGATATATTGTTACTTGGCAAAATTATTAGTGGAAATATGCCTATAGATTCGGAGGATGTCGTCATAATTTCGACTGACAAAGCATTTGTAAAAACAGATAGACCCGTTAATTTTCAAATTGATGGAGAATATTGTGGGGCTCAAAATGAATTAGAAATTCATATTTTACACCAACAAATGAAAATTGCAGTACCATAAATTGGAGTTATTTGAAAGGATTTCGCTCTTTCCATTCCACTTCTGGTTCTAAATAACAATACACTTTTTCGAACGCTAAGTCGGCTATTGGATTGCTGTGTTTGGCAAAACTATACATTTTCAAAGGCTTAGCGCCAATGGAACTCTTAATTTCTAAAGCGGTTCGGGCAAAAATAATTTCGGTAAAACCTTTGTTTATAGAATAAGCAACCATATCATAGAGCATATTCAAATACAGCATTTTTTCACGTTGAATACTGTCATCATAACCTAGAAAGTAGGTGTCCATTACTTCACCATTTTTGATGATTGTATTGAAACCAATTAATTTTTCATCTTGAAAATAGCCGTAAAAAAGGAACTTGTCTTTGAGTATTTCTTTAAAAACTCTGAAATGGTTTTTTGCTAAGAAAAAGGTGTTGAAATGTGCGTTTTTGGCAATGTGAAAATACAAATCATAAATGGTTTCTTCATATTTTATAATATCTTCCAGATGCATTTTCCGTTTTTCCACACCATCTGCTTTTTTTCGAGCACGTTTGTATTGATCTCGGTATTTTTTGGATAAAGCATCGATATAATCTTGTTCGGACTTCCAATGATTTGGAATGAAAAAAATCATATTAGGTTGTGCCGAAAATTGAAAATATTGGTTGAATCCGGCTTGATGAAACGTCTTTAATTCTTCTTCTGTAAAGTCTTTGAAAGTGGTTATATGAACTTTTAATCCTTTCTTTTTGAAAATAATTTTTAGTTTTTCCGAAGCTGTTTTTAAGGCGAGTAGTATTTCAACTTTTTCTATAGAATCAGAAAACGAAAACGCATTTTCGCCCGTGAGCATATTGTTGCCAATAATGAGTATGTGGGAACAAAATCTTTTCAGAATTGTATTTCGAACCGCATTTTTCACACATTGATCTCGTTCTCCGAAAGATTCTAATTTGTTTAAATCTAAAAGTTGTGAAAGTGAAATTCCAACCAATTTGTCTTTATCAAACAATCCGATAAAATGACAAAACATATTGGAAGGCGACGATTTTTCTAAAACTTCTAAATATTCTTTGCTTAGAAAGATATTATCCATAGCAAAATCATTCCACTGTTCTGGAAGTTCTGAAACCGTAGAATATATTTTTATGGATAGAGGTGTTTTCAAATAAAAAAAATCGCCCACAAATGTAGAGCGATTGTTTTGTAATTAAATGTTAAATTATTTCCAACCACAAATTATTGCGCCCATTATGGTCATAATTACAATCCAATAGCCAGCCTGAATAGCAATATATTTCCAAGTTTTATGTTCGAATAAGCCATTTATCGATAGGATGGGAAGTGCTAAAAATATTCCAGACATAAAGCCGTGTAAAGCACCGTGTTTAAAAGTTCGGTAAGCCTCACCATAATCTGCTAAAAACGCAGTGTAAGATGGTTTTGCAGTTGCTATCATATCTGGCCCACCAATCATTCCCAACGGCCCCATTTGATGGATGACTAGAATGGGCATGATAAACGCCAACATGAGCGAATAAACAAATGTAAGCCCGAAAATTTTCAACATATTACCTTTTTCAAGTTGCTCTTGAGTCAAACCAGCTTCTTTCATCCAAATTGTCCCAAAAACCTTTGGATTGTACCATACAAATCCTACTACAAATGAGGATAAGGCTGCAACTAAAATTGCTAAGAAGTTAAATTCCATAGTATTTGATTTAAAGTTATATATTCAAATTTACTATTTTTTTTGTTTTAGTTATGATTTTTTTTCTTTAATAATTATTTTTATAAGATTAAATTTATAAAATTTATTAATACTGTGTATTTCATCGGTTTTTTTTGTTTTTAATCATTATTGTTGGTACTTTAGCTTGTGTATTAATGTAATTATCAAACATCATGAAAAAAATATATTCTTTATTAATGATTTTAATGTTTTCGTTTGTAATGAAAGCAGAAGTATCAGTGGCTGAAAAGAATGCACTTATCCAATTGTATAATGCTACTAATGGTGCAAATTGGACATCGAAATGGGATTTAAAAGCGCCAGTTTCATCGTGGTTTGGTGTAAAAGTTAAAGAGGATAAAGTTGTTTCAATACAGTTGCAAAATAATAATTTAGTTGGAACTCTTCCTACTTCTATTGGAGATTTGAAATCATTGGAAATTCTAAATTTATCTTTTAATAAAATATCAGGATCAATTCCCGTTTCTATTGGAGAATTAAGTTCTTTAAAAACATTGTCAATGTTTATGAATTCTCTTTCTGGAAATTTGCCTTCCGAAATTGGAAAATTAAGTAATTTAGAGACCTTGTCCTTATATAATAATGATATCGAAGGTCAAATTCCTTCTTCTATCTATGAGTTGAAAAAATTGAAAGTGTTGTATTTAAATAGCAATAAACTTTCAGGCACATTAAATGCTGAAATTTCAAATATGGCTAGTCTCGAACAATTAAGTTTGTTTGATAATAGAATGAATGGTCTAGTTCCGTTTGATATTGCAAAGTTGAATAATTTAAAAGAAATGAATATATCATACAATCAGTTTAGCGGATTTGTAACTAAAGACATGGCGAAATTAGATGTTTTAAATATGACTATGGTAAACGATAAAGGAGTAGCTCAAGCCTTAAAAATTTCATTAAATGAAAATACTGCCATAGTTTCAGAAGAATAGTTTTTTATAATGTTAATAGTTTTTAAACCGTAAAGTACTGCTCTACGGTTTTTTTAATTGCTATTCTTTTGATGACAATTTGTTATTTAAGAAAAATGGCAACTCTTTTTTTAGTACAAACACTTTAAAGTCAGTATTATACATCAAATGTTGTTATTTTTCTAGTAAACCCTTGTATTTATTAAAATTCATCGTATATTTGCACCCGAAACAACGCGGGATAGAGCAGTAGGCAGCTCGTCGGGCTCATAACCCGAAGGTCACAGGTTCGAGTCCTGTTCCCGCTACAAAGAAAAACCATTCAGAAATGAATGGTTTTTTTATTTATACTAAGTTGAATAAAAATAACTGTCTGAAATACGGATCAAACTCAAAACCTTTAAAGCTATAAAATTACGCATATTTTGTTTTTATTTTTTTAATAAAAAGCAAGTTTTTCGTTATTTATTTATGTGTTTTATACTTTTTATGATGGGTATTTTGCTTATTTTTGCACCGTTTAAAAAATGAATATTTTATATCAGAAAGATTTGAATTTTAATAAATTAGACTTGATAAGACTCTTTTTGAAATATTGATTTTTTATTTTTTTTAATTGTGCGAATTCTTTGGAATAATTCAAAATCAAAGAATTAATAAATAAATAATTGTTGAAATTTAGGTGTAAAATGCCTCTGTTTTTTAATTATTTAGATGCAAAACTGAGATTAAAACTATAAACTATACAAACAACATGAACACAAAAATTGACAATTTAGCCGCTGACAACATTAGGGCTTTAGCCATATCAATGGTAGAAAAGGCAAATTCAGGTCACCCTGGAGGCGCAATGGGAGGCGCAGATTTTTTGCATATTCTATATTCAGAATATTTAAATTTTGATCCAACAGAGATGGACTGGCCTTTTAGAGATCGTTTCTTTATGGATGCGGGACATTTATCAGCTTTGATGTATGCACAATATAGTTTGTTAGGAAATTATTCGAAAGGAGACCTCCAGAATTTCAGACAATGGGGCTCTATAACTCCAGGACATCCAGAAGTTGATGTTTTGAGAGGAATAGAAAATACCTCTGGACCATTAGGGCAAGGACACGCAATGGGAGTTGGAGCTGCAATTGCTGCTAAATTTTTAGATGCTAGATTCGAGAGTTTATTTACACATAAAATCTACGGCTTCATTACCGATGGTGGAGTTCAAGAAGAAATTTCTCAAGGAGTTGGTCGTATTGCAGGACATTTAGGATTGAATAATTTTATTATGTTTTATGATTCGAATGATGTGCAACTTTCTTCAATGACTGACGAAGTTACATCCGAAAATACAACGATGAAATATGAAGCTTGGGGATGGAGAGTGATTAATATTGACGGTCACGACCACGAGCAAATCAGAAAAGCATTAGACGATGCTAACGCAGAAACAGAAAAACCTACCTTAATTATAGGTAAAACCATTATGGGTAAAGGTTGCGTTTTAGCCAATGGCGATATGTACGAAGGCGAATGTGAATTGCACGGAAAACCAATTGGTGATACCAAAGCAGATTTCACACAAACCTTGATTAACTTAGGAGCCAATCCAGAAAGTTCTTTTGATATTTACGAAGAGGTTCAAGCCTATTATTCAGAAGTATTGGCCAAAAAAGTGGCGAATGCTGCAATCAAAAAAGAAACTATTGCTGCTTGGAAAAAAGCAAACCCAGCTTTGAACCAAAAAATGGAAATGTTCCTTTCAGGAGTACTTCCTGATTTAGATTTAAGTCAAGTAGTTCAAAAAGCCAATGTGGCTACCAGAGAAGCCTCATCAATAGTATTAGGATATTTAGCAGAAAACTTAGAAAACGTAATTGTTTCTTCGGCGGATTTATCCAACAGTGATAAAACAGATGGTTTCTTGAAAAAAACGACTGTTCTACAAAAAAATAATTTCAAAGGTGCTTTTTTACAAGCTGGTGTTGCTGAGTTAACAATGACTGCTATCGCCAACGGAATCGCCCTTCACGGAGGTGTGATTCCTGTTGTGGCTACATTCTTTGTATTCTCAGATTATATGAAACCAGCTATCCGATTGGCTGCTATTCAAGAATTGCCAGTAAAATATGTCTTGACTCACGATTCCTTTAGAGTAGGTGAAGATGGACCAACACACCAACCTATTGAGCAAGAAGCGCAAATGCGTTTGATGGAAAAAATCAAAAATCATTCAGGTCATCAAAGTCTATTAGCACTGCGTCCTGCTGATGCTATCGAAACTTCTGTAGCTTGGGATATGGCGTTAAAAAATACAACGACACCAACAGCTTTGATTCTTTCTAGACAAAACATCAAAGACATTCCTGCAATTGGAACTTCTAGATATCAAGATGCTA
>ENA-UOWO01002235-UOWO01002235.1-activated-sludge-metagenome-genome-assembly--contig:-NODE-2235-length-24306-cov-23.056781_pt1 | contig 24306 bp, 16 predicted proteins | sample MGYA00238148_ERZ761564 | MGnify/ENA primary metagenome ERZ761564 (study PRJEB28885, sample SAMN05720194) | activated sludge metagenome | isolation source: Anaerobic digester | place: USA... | reverse complement strand
CCGCCCCGAATGGCATTTCCCGAAAAAGGATTCCCGAACCGGTACCAGGTAATAAACAGACTGTCTTTGAATGGAATACTGCCCTCGTTGCAAATGCGCAGCGTAATGGTAAAAGTAGGGCCATGGCATTCGTTGCCGATCAGTTCCATGTGCAGGTCGGGTGTAGGCAGGTACGCCTCGTCGGCTCTGCCGTATTTCGGCGCCTGGAACGAAAAATTGTTCATCGGCCGCTTCCCGCTACCTGCCGCGGGCATTTCCAGGTGCCCGGGCTGCTGCACGATCGGTACTGTCAGGTCGTCTTCTATGTGCACCACACTGTATGCGTACTGATTCCAGATGTCTCTGGCAGGCATCCAGGAACGGTGGTTTTGTGCGTCGGACCCAAATACGTGTAAATATCCGAAGTTGGGATCGGCTTGCCAGCTTACATCACTGATACTTGTCACAATGATTTCCGCCTGATCGTCTCCATCTACATCCGCAATGACAGGAAACTCAAAGCCTGTCGCCGGATTTATAGCCACTTTACTCAGATTGCGGTCGGCTCCTACACCCGACGGGAACGGCGCCTGCCCGCCGTACAGGATGCGCAGGCTGGATTCATCCTTGAAAACCAGTTCCTGCACGCCGTTATGATCGAAATCAAAACTGCTCAAACCGCCATAACCAAGCAGGTCGTCGGTCGGCAGGGTCCACCAGAGCGGGACCGCGGGGTTGGCAGCGGCGGCATGCAGGTTGAAGCAGCCTAGCCATGTATTATTGGCGTTCAGGATCTCCGGCCAGTCCTGGGCATATCCAAGTTCCGTGTCGTCGTACACATTGGCAACGGCAAACACGCCAGGCACGTCGCCGGGCGAAGGGTTGGTGCTGCGCAAAAATGTCCAGTAACCCGTTCTATTCCAGGCATAAATACCCAGTTGGCCGCCCCTGCTTCCTGCCACCACCACTTCGGGTATGCCGTCGAGGTTGAGGTCGGCGACGCCGGTAAACCCGTCCGAAAAATTCTGCCCCGAACTCGTGTTGATGTTGCGCTGAATTTTGATCTGCACACCGTCGCCGTCGTTGGGATCGAGGTCAATGGAGTAGATCGCATACCCGGCAGCAATTTCCAGCCCGTTGCAGTCGGGGTCACCGCCGCAGTCGGCCGGACTCAGCAGTTCGGCAGCGAACGAACTGTTGATGCTATTGGAGCCGGTCGGGCCTGTACCCTTGAGCACCTGGTTCAAGGCCGGTAGTGCGGGGTTGGCAAGGTCGAGTGCGTATACTTCGTTGCCACAATACAGTTCCGAAATGCCATCGCCGTCGAAATCGGCAGCGTACACGTGGTTGCGCTCGTTGGAAGACAGTTGCGGCGAAGTCACCCACAACTGCATGGGGGGATTAACCGCCGGGTTAAAACTGTGGTACACGTAAATGCGCAGATCCGAACCGACCAAAAACAACTCGGGGTTGCCGTCGCGGTCGAGGTCGGCAATAGCAGGCTCTGTATAGGCAGCCTGTACGGTCATACGCGGCGGGTTGCTGCGGTCGCTCCCGTCGCCCTTGTAAAACAGCAAATCATGGGTGAATGGAGGTGTAATAACAGTAAATACCACAATTTCGGGAATGCTGTCCTGAGCTGGATTCAGGTTGCCGACAATGGGCGTGCCGGCAGAATGGATGTTGTTCTGCGGACTGATCCATTCCTGTTTCACCTGAAAATTGAACGGCATGGAATCCACTCTGCAGTCGTGCGGTAAGGAGTCACAAGGGCAATCCTGACTATCGTAACAATCGATCAGGCCGTCGCCGTCGTCGTCCAACCCGTTGTTGCAAATCTCTGTCGCCTGAAACAGGCCGGAAATGGGACTTACAGGAACTTGCTGGGAAAAAGCATTGGAAATGGGTGCAATAAGGATTATTAAAACTGGAATTAAACTTTTCATCGGTTAAGGTTGAAAGTTCAAGGGTACTTAGATCAGGTCGGGATTATTGATTTGGATATTGTTCGGCTTCGCCTCACGGGGTGAGATGGGGACGGATTGTGCGGATCATGCAGATTAAAACTGATTTCTGACTATGATTTTGACTATGATTTAATATGATTTACTTGATGGCCATGATTGACCACTCAAGTAATCATGGCCATCAAGTAAATCATATTAAATCGTAGTCAAAAATGTGGCCGCAAGGCCACCAAAAGATCCATTTTAATCCGCATGATCCGCACAATCCCCAGTCCCCCATGTGAGGCGAAGCCGAACGAATCATAATCTATTTCACTCTTTTCACATAAAAATACTTCGGCCCCTGCTCCAGCAGTGTAAGCGGGTCCTTGTTAAGGTTACGATCCGCTTTCGGATCGGGCTGGATGACGCCGCCTTTTACCACAAAGGTATATTGCATCGTGCTTTCCTTGCCTGCCTGATCTTTCAGCAATACGTCGACGGTGTAATTTCCGTCTTTCAGTTCGTCTTTTTTGAGAAATTTCTTGGAACCCGCACCACTTCCGGTGGCCACCACGGGATAGGCATACATCGTGCCATCGAATTTCATCCATTTGCCGTTGCGGGTTTGCAGGCCTGCGTATTCGAACCCGTTTCCGACGTTTTGAATGCGGTGCGCACCCACCATTTTGCCATCGCGGTACATTTTAATCAGGAATTCGTAGGCTTTGGAATTATCCCAAACCGACTGATTTGTAATCGTTGTACTCGCATCCGTCAGGTAAAAATTAAAAATGAAGTCGTTGTCGGGGCCGAATTCCACCCTTCCCCATTCTTCCCAGGGGCCGTGCAGGAAATACAGGTCATGTACCGATGCGTAGGGATCGGGATTGGTCTTTTTCTCCACGCTGAACGGATAGGTGAAGAACTGTTTGGTACCGGCAAAAAAGCGCATTTCGTATTTGCCTTCCAAGATGTTGAGCGACATTTTGTAGTTTTTACCGGTCAGTAGTTCCATGTTAAAAAAGGGCAGGATGGAGGCAGAGGCCTCATAATGAAGTGTGCCTTTTAGGGCTCCTGTGGCAACATCCACGACTTCCATGCGCAGCAGAGGCGTTTTGTTGGCATAACCGGCGTAATTGACCGCAGCCCCGGCGGTAGTGGTTTTCGGTAAAAAGATCACGTCGAGGTTGTTCAGGTACATTTGCCCGTTGGTAATGTTGTAGTACCAGGACTCATTATCCAGCAGCGATGCCCAGGCGATGGCAGGCGGGAAGGGCTGTGAAGCAAAGTCCAGTTCTACGTCGGACGGAGGAACGGGCTGATCGGCGGAAGCGGATCGCGCAGCAGGAGCATTTTTTTTGCCTGCTGCCGGTTGTGCGGCTACCGGGCTGGCAGGTGCGGCAGCGGGTGTGGCGGCAGGCTGGGCAGTGGGCGCCGCCGTTTCGGAAGTGGTTGATTTCGAGTCATTAGCCGTGTTGTTTTCTGTTTGGATCTCTTCTTTGGCTTTCTCTTTACCAAGGGTTTTGGCCTTGTTTTTCAGGTTGCCGATTTGGGCGGAAGCGGCCAGGGAAAGGCTGATGAACAGCAGGAACAGGGTGATTTTTTTGCAAAGTGTCGGCATGGGTGGGATGGGTTGAGTGAAAGTTAATGGTTATTAGTTATTGGTTATTAGGGCGCTTCGCCCCTGGCTTTCTTTCTGAACAGGCCAAGGGCGGCGCCCTAATAACCAATAACCAATAACCAATAACAATATCAGGCGAAACGCTCACATGCCCAGACATCTCCATCCCACCGACCGCCTTCACTGATTCACCGCCCGCATTGCCTTATTCTGCCTGAATGGAAAGATTCACATTGTTCAGCAAATCAAGCAGTTGCGTTTTCTTGCGCTGCGCCACCGGCAGAAAACTTCCGTCGCTCATTTCCACTTCACCGGCAAAGCGGTTGTAGTAGCGGCGCAGGTGATCGAGGTTGATCAGGTGCGATTTATGGATGCGTTCGAAGTGGAAAGGCCGGAACAAAGTCTCCATATCCTTGAGGGTTTTAGCGACCAGGAGTTTGGTGCGGTCGTCAAAATGAACGGTGGTATAGTTGCCGTCCGATGCGCAGCGTACGATGTTTTTTACAAAATACAGGTGAATCCCGTCGGCGGTAGCCAGTGCGACGCGCGACGAAGCCATTCCCGGGTTCATCTGCTGCACCAGTCGCTGAATTTGCTCGTAAAAATCGGACTGCCGGCTCTGCAGCACTTTTTCCACGGCCGCTTTTAATTCTTCGGCATCGATGGGTTTCAGCAGGTAGTCGAGCGGCGAAAATTTAATGGCACGCAAGGCATATTCACTGTGCGCCGTCGTGAAAATGATCTTATAGTTTTGAAAATCAATGTTTTGCAAAATTTCAAAACCCGACCCGTCGGTCAGTTGAATATCCAGGAAAAGCAGGTCAGCCAGCCGGTTCGACTGTATGACTTCGATACCTTCCACCACCGATCCCGCCTCCGCAATGATCCGGATGCCGGGGCAGTGCAGTTTTATTTCCAGTGCGAGCGAGGCACGCGCGGCCGGTTCGTCGTCGATAATAATCGCGTTAATCATGGCTGTGGTTGTTTTTAAATGGTATAAAAAGCGTCACTTCCGTACCGGCCGGGGCGCCGGAGTGGTCGAATAAATCCCGGATCGTTACTGCCGGCGCCGCTTGTTCCACCCGCAGCAGGCGCAGGCGTTCGCCGGTGATCTGGGTGGCCAGCGGCTTGTGCATTTCGCGGAGGCGCAGTTGCGCGGCGGCGGCTCTTCCGATCCCGTTGTCACGGATGCATACACGAATTTCCGTTTCATGCGGGTAAAAACCTATGAAAATAAGTCCGCCGCCGGGTTTGGGAACCAACCCGTGGATGACTGCATTTTCCACAAACGGCTGGATGAGCATGGAAGGAATAACGATTTCCATCGGATGCAGATCGGGGTCGACGAACAGATCCAGCGCAATTTTTCCCGGATACCGCGTCTGCGACAATTGCACATAAATTTTCAGCAACTCGATTTCATATTCCAGCGGAATCGGGGCATCGGAATAATCGAGGTTGATCCGCAGCAGCCGGGCAAACCGGCCGATAAACATGTTGGCTTCCACAAATTTTTCCTGGCCGTAATAACCTTTGATCGTATTCAGCGCATTAAAAATGAAATGCGGATTCATCTGAAGGCGAAGGGCCAGCATCTGCAATTCGGTGTTTTTCTGCTGCAATTCCGCGTTTTCACGGCTGCTTTCCATCAACCTGCGTTTTACTTCGTAGGTGCGGTGCAGCCGTTTTTCGCGCCAGCGGATATAACCGACCGTTGCTGCCGCCAGAGCCGCCAGTGCCAGCAATAAAAACCAGCGCCGCAGCCAGAATGGCGGCATTACGTGGAAGTGCAGCACAGCGGGTTGTGCGCACGCATTTCCGGAACCGTTGACGGAATAGATTTCGAGGGCATAACTTCCGGGACGAAGCGCCGCAAATTCGACGGTTTTAAGGGTCGTTTCGCGCCAGTTGTCATCGAGTCCTGCCAGTCGATAGCGATAGCGGATATTCCTGGCTTCCCGGTACGACAGCGATTCGAATTCGACGATCAATGGCCCCGATCCGTACGCGATTTCATTTTTATCGTATTCTGACCAGGTGATTGCCTTGCGATCTACCCGCACCGACCTGATCCATACGGGCGGCGCGGGCATGGATTGAGACAGCATATTTTCCGGTATCATCAGCAGGCCGTCGTCTTTCCCGATGAAAATTTTTCCGGCGATAACTTCCACGGCATTCACCTTTTCACTTTGCAACCCGTACACGCCCCAGTAACTGGTCAACTGAAGTTGCCCCGGGTCGCCCGATACCCGGAAAAGTCCGCCCGAACTGCCAATCCACAAATTTCCGCTCGCATCCCGGCACAGGTCGCGGCAAATCACGTTGCCGCGGCTGTTGGCGATTTGCGTGCTGTCGACGACCATGCCGTTGCGCACGGCAAAGAGCCCGTTGGATTCCGTGAGCGCCCACAACACGTTTCTGACAGGATCGAACAGGATATCGCGGGTCAGGTAAGGCAATATCCGTTGGAAATGGGCGGTGTCGGGCGTATAATACAAGCCGGTCGAGGCGGCCAGCCAGACGCGGCTTTCGGAATCGAATTCTACTTTTTCCACCCGGAGTTCGGACAGGCGTTGTGCCGGCGCGCGCGCATACAACTGAAATCCGTCGGGCCGGTTCAGGCGATCCAGCGGGAATAATTTGTATGGCAACTGATCCTTTTTAATCCGGAACAGGCCCGCCTGCCCGGCCCAGCAATCGCCGCGCGCATCGACATTCACGTCGGAAGCCCGTTGAAAAAGAAATTGCTCCGAATTGCCCCGAATGATCAGCGTACCGGCTTTCCCGACTACCAGCGTGCTGCCGTCGGGCATCTGGCGGATATTCAGGATGGTGATGTTTTTTACGGCTTCCTGCAAAATCTGTCTGGCACGAATCGTTTTCCCGTCAAAAATGGCAAATGTGCTGCCTTCCGAGCCGATCCAAAGGCGGTCCGATACATCGCGGCTCAGGCAAATCACCCGGTTGTACAGCAGGCCTTCCCTTTTGGTAAAATGCAGGATCGTCGGCGCCGGAACGTAAAAAAGCCCTTCTTCGAGGGTAGAAAACCACCAGCCGCCTTCCCGGTCCTGAAGCGCCGAGGTGACGGAACGGCCCGGCAAATACTGCTGCACCGGGCGGAAGGAAGGATATTCGAATGTTTGCAGGCCATTGCGCGTACCCAGCCAGACCTCGCCATTCCGGTACTGCATGTAAATAATTTCGTTGTCTTCTTCCGGAAGCGAAATACTTCTTATCAGGCGTTGGGACCGACTTTCATACACCATCACCCGATCGACACTGCTCACCAGAATGGTGTCGCCTATGGGCAAAACCCGAACAGGTTTTCGGAGCGCCACCGCATCCGGCGGAGCATAAAAACTGCTGTTGCCGACTTCCTGTACACCTTTCGTTCCGAAGCACATGAGCCGGCCTGCGGCGTTTTCCCATACGTCGAGCATGTTTGGGTGGATCAACGTTTCACAACGCCCGGCATCCGGGTCGATGGTCACGGTTTTGCCGGCAGAACAAAGTGCAATACTTCCATCCTGCCGCTGCAAAATGCGTTGTACGAGTCCGCCGGTTTCACATTGCCTGAGCAGCGGCAGGTTCTTTTCGTTGTAAATCACCCCGTCCTGGTAAAAACAGGGCTTTCCGTTGAGTGTGGCAAACCACAGGCGCCCTTTACGGTCTTCCATCATGGAAAACACTTCGTTGTCCGACATACCGTGGCCGGTATTGAAATTGGTAAAACTGCTGCCGTCGAAACGGCTCGCACCCACGTCGGAGCCTACCCAGATGTAGCCTTTGCTGTCCTGGTAAACGAAGTAGATATAATTAGAAAAGATACCTTCCTTCGTTTGATAGTTGATATAGAACGGCTGCTGCGCGGTGCAGAAACCGCCCGATTTTATCAAAAAAAACAGGAAAATGAAAATTCGCCGGCGCATAACGGCGGTGAAGATAATCGCTTATCGGCTGGCTTGAAAGCGCGCAGAATAAGTGTTGAGTATCGAAAACACAGTTCTTACTTACCGCTTTTCACGAAATTCAGCGACTGCTCCAGTTCCCGGGTTTTCAAATGCACCTGGTAAAGCCCTGCGGGGAGCGACTGAACGGAAACCCGTTGCGGTTCTACGCCGGCATTCCATTGCGTGTGTAATACGGACCGGCCTTCCTTGTCGTACACCGTGCAGTCGATGCGCTGCCCCGGCTGGGTGGTGGCAGACTGGATAAATATGCAGTCGGCAGTCGGATTCGGGTAGGTGTAAAAATACCCGGGCGATCTGGCTACGAGGTCGGTATTCGTCAGCACGTCGGCGATCTGGCTCATGGTGCTGTCATAGCGCAGGCCCAGAAAAGGTTTGATGCCGTAAGGTGTATGACCGTCAATGGTTTGTGTAAATCCGTCGTGAAAATCGCCCATGGAATATCCGTAATCGAGCGTACGGTAGGTGTCGTTGAAAGCCGCCGGCGTAATGAGGTTGTGCAGCACATCGATGCGCGGGAAAATGGAATCGGGCAGCGTGATGTACCGCGAAATGCTGTCGAGGTAATGAATGAACTCGTTTTTGAAAGCGGGCACTGCCAGCAGTTTCGTAGCCAGCGGGCGCGCTTCGTTCGATTTTTGCCAGTTCAGGCAGTCGCGTTTGGCCCAGTCTTTATTCAGCCAGTCCACTCCGAAGGTGTTGTCCGTATCGAAGGTAAAAAAATCGAAACGCCCGGTGGCGGGGTTATCGTAGAGGTAGAAGTTGTTTTTGTTGTAGAAATAGTCGTCCCAGTTGCCGCTGACCACATCGAGTGCGAAAGATTTCAACACCGACTGCACGTTGAGGATGCTGCTGATCTGTTCGGCATACGCGGCGTTTACCGGCTGGTTCAGCATTGCCATGAGTTGTACGAGCCGCGAATAATCGTCTTCCGTTTCATTGGTAGTCAGGTCGTAGGCGCGCGTTTCGGGGTTGTTCATGATGGCCTTGTAGGTATCCTGGTTGCTGCCCAGGTAATTCAGGTCGGCCGGATAGGTGCATTTGTACAGGTTGCCCGTGTCGACGCCGAAAGCGTCTTCCAGCCACTCTTTGTCGATCTCTTCCACATTGGAATACAGTCCGCGATATTCGCCGTTGATGTACAGTTTGACGAACGCCACGCGGCGGTGCGGCATACCTGCTTGGTTCCACACGTCGTAAAACAACTTTTCCCGGATCATTGTCGGGTCGTTGTGGCTGCCGCGCAGGTTGAGTTTTTTCACGCCCTGGTATTTCCGGCCCGAAACGAATTCGTTAAAACTGATCTTGAACGACTTCTTTTGTGCATTCAGCGAGGTGTTGCCACGCAGGCGAATGCCTACTTCCGTCAGGGTATCGCGCAGGGGGCCGTCCACAAACACGAAGGATGCCGACATATACCGGTCGTTCACCAGATTTTCGATCATGTAAGACAGGGAATCGGCGGGCAATACGACGCGGATTTCGGAAACTTTATGGTCGTCGTACAGGGCATCGGACTGGCCAAAAACAGGTGCGGTAAAACAAAACAGGAGCAGGTAAAGCAGGTATTTCATGGAGACAAAATTGGAGTAAATTGTGGAATGCGGGTTAATTTGTTTGCCAACCTGCATATTTGCATAATGCCCAATAAAAAAACAGCAGATATTTTGATGGAACGGGACAATGAAGAAGAAATACGGAAGAAAAAGGACAAAAAACGGTCCCGGTACTTCAATATTCTGGTCAACGGTAAAAAGGTCGCGATATTGAACTATCGCATCAAAAACTTCAAAGATTCCGAAGAAGAAGGCCAGGTAATTGAACTTATCTCCCAATTCAAACTGGAAAAAGTCAATTACGGCGAATCGTTTTTGCAAATTGAAACCGACGAGGAACACCTCGAAATCACCGGCCGCTGGAAATACGGCCCGCATGGGCCCGGAAATTACCAGTCGGCTTATTTTATCGACACCTTGATTCGAATCGAAAAACCTGAAAAATGAACCTCCAAACAAACCATATCCCCAGTACAAAACTGCTACGGAATCTCACTTCTCACTTCTAAAATACTCGCTCGGTACCACTCCGAACCGCTCCTTGAACCGCTCACGGAAATATTTCAGATCGGTAAAGCCTACTTTGTATGCCACTTCCGAAATATTGAACTGACGCGTATCGAGTAACTGGGCGGCGCGTTTGAGCCGTATGTTTCGGATAAGCGTATTGGGCGTTTCTCCGGTCAGGGCCTTCAGTTTCCTGTATAACTGCATGCGGCTCATCGCGATCTGGTGTGCGAGGTCATCGATGGAGTATTCGCTTTCGTCCATATGTTCTTCCACGATCCGGATGAATTTCACCAGGAATTCCTCGTCGATAGAGGTGACAGTGAGGGCGGAAGGGCTTAATTCGAGCGATTTTCCCGATTGCGTTTTAAGGCGTTCGCGGATGGCGATGAGGTTGCGGATGCGCAACTGCAACAGTTGCAGGTTGAAAGGTTTGGTAATGTAATCGTCGGCGCCGGTTTCAAGGCCCTCTATTTTGTGCAGCAGCGAAGTGCGGGCGGTCAGCAGCACGACCGGGATGTGGCTGGTCAACAGGTTTGTTTTCAAACGCCGGCATAATTCTATACCGTCCATTTCGGGCATAGCAATGTCGCTCAGCACCAGGTCGTAGGTATGTTCGAGCGCTTTTTCAAGCGCTTCCATGCCGTCGGCCGCCTCTTCCACTTCGTACTCGTTCTGGAGGTTTTGAGACAAATAACTGCGGATTTCGGGATTGTCTTCTACCAAAAGAAGGCGGTAGCGGGGGGCATTGGAGCCGGCCGCCGGAATGGCCGTTGTTTCCGGTTCGGGATCATTTTCCGCTACCATATAAAACGACGGCGCAATACCCCTTGTGTGGCCGGGTTCTGCGATCTGGCCGGGCGAAAGATGTGATTTTCCCAGAGGGAGCGTCACGGTAAAAAGAGCGCCGGAGCCGGGCAGGTTTTGAGCGCGAATCTGGCCGCCATGCTGGTCCACAATGGATTTGACCAGTGAAAGCCCGATGCCCGTGCCGCCGAACAGGGTGCGGCCGGGCTGGTGGGCGCCCTGGTGAAACGGGTCGAAAATGCGGACCAGTTCGTTTTCCGGAATACCCGGCCCGGTATCGGACACGCTGATTTCAACAACAGGTGCGCCGGTAGGGGAGTGCAGCCGCACGGCAACCGAACCGCCGTCGGGGGTGAATTTGAACGCGTTGGAAAGCAGGTTGAACAGCACTTTTTCCATTTGGTCGTGGTCGATCCATACTTCCGGATCTTCCGGCGGCGCTTCGAATGACAAACGGATTTTATGCTGTTCAGCCAGCGGCTTGAACGACAGCAGGATTTCCTGCACGTACACCCCGAGGTCTGTTTGTTCGGCCCGCACCTGCATGAGGCCTGCCTCGCTTTTCCTGAAATCGAGCAACTGGCTGATCATGGTCAGCAGTTTTCCCGCATTCTGGTGAATGAGCGTCAGCGTTTTTTGCAGGCTGCGGTTGGCGGCATTTTCCCGCAGCAATTGTTCCAGCGGACTGATGATCAGCGTCAGCGGCGTACGCAGTTCGTGGCTGATATTGGTGAAAAACTGAATTTTCATTTGGTGCAGTTCTTCCGACTTTTCCCGTTCCAGGCGCTCCAGTGCGAGGCTGGCACGGTACTCGGCGCGCAGGTGCATGACGCGCCATACGACGTACAACAGTGCGAGCGCCAGAAGAGAATAAATGCAATAAGCCCACCAGGTGAGCCAGAAGGGTGGCCGTACCCGCACTTTTACTTGTACCGGTTCGCTCCAGACACCGTCGCCGTTGGCGGATTTTACCCAAAAAGTGAACTCCTTGTAAGGCAGGTTGGTGTAGTGCGCAAAACGTTTGTCGGCATCCGCGTATACCCAGTCGGGGTCGAAACCTTCTAGTTTGTAGGCGAACCGATTGTTCCGGGGCTCGGCAAAATGCAGGCTTACAAATTCGAAAGAAAGCACGTTATCGTGGTAATTGAGCACGATTTCCGGTGTTTCGGCGATGCTTTTTTGCAATACGACGCGGCCGTTTTCCATCGCCCCGATGGGTACCGAGCGGTTGGATAGCAGGAAATCGGATAGTTGGGTGAGCGGCGGAACGCTGTCGGGGCGGATATCGCCGGGCAGGAATAGGCTCATGCCATTGGCTCCCCCGAACGCCAGCATTCCGGAGGGCAGGCGCGTTGCACAACTGTTCATAAAAAAGTTGTCCTGCAAACCGTCGAGCGCATCGAACGACCTGATGTGTACCGATTGATCGTCATCGTACTGCAAGTCGGCGATGCCGTTGAGGGTACTGATCCAGAAATGCCCGTCGCCGGCTTCTATGATCGACTGGGCAATGTCGTTGGGCAAACCGTCGGCCTGCATGAACAGGCGAAAACTGTTTCCATCGGCTTCCAGCAGGTTGACGCCGCGGCTGGTACACACCCAAAGCCTGTCGCGGCTGTCGTTAAACAGCGCATTGATCTTGTTGTTGCTCAGACAACCTTTTTGTCCGGCGATGAAGCGGTACTGTCTTTCCAGGTGCAGGGTGCAGTCTACGGGGTCGAACAGGAATTTCAGGAGGCCGTTGCCGCGTGTACCCACGTACAGCATCGACCGGCCGTTTTCTTTTTTTTCCAGCAACGACACGTTGGGCGTAGCGGTCAGGTTGAGATCTCCTACTGTCTGAAAGTGTTTCAGGGTGTTGTTGCGCGGGTCGAAATGCGTGAGTCCGCCGTCCCAGAGCCCGAACCAGACGCCGCCTTCCGTAGACGGGCAAAAGTGCATCACATAATTGTCGTTGATCAGCGGGGCGCCACTTTGCGAAAACTGCTGAATCCGGCTGATCGTGCCGCCGTTGGGAGGAATGTCGCGCTCGTGTACCCGTAAAATACCTGCGCCCTGCGTCGACAGCCACAGCCAGCCTTCCGGATCGCGCCACACGGCGGTGATGAAATTTGCGAAGTCGGTCAGGTACGTCGGCGCCAGCGTATAGTGAATGGGCGGATCGAGCGGTGTAGTGATGGTATTGATGCGGTTCAAACCGCCATTGGTAGCCACCCAAAGGCTACCGGGTGTGCCGCCATTGCAGATACTGCTGACGATGCTGTTGGCGCCGATACCTTTCTGGTCGAAACGCACGCTTTGGAACGGTTTCCGGCGCAGGTTGAGTTTGTTGACGCCCTTGTCGGTACCGATCCAGAGAATGCCCGTGCGGTCCTGATACAGCGAGCGGATGAAGTTGTTGCTCAGGCTGTAGGGTTCGTTGGGCTGGGCAAAAAAACGCCGGAACCGCCCCGTATTTTTTTCCAGTAAATTCAATCCGTGATAGGTGGCCACCCACAGGTTACCGTCGGCCGTTTCCCAGAAATCGGACACCACGTTGTAACTCAGGCTGGCGGGGTTACCGGCAGCGGCCTGGTAGGAAGCGGCGATCTGAAGCCCTCCGGAGTCGAGGTCGCCGAAACGGATCTTGCGCAGCCCGGCCTTCGAACCCACCCAGATCATGTTCTTTTCTCCCAGAACTGGCCGCACGCGGTAAATAAAATTGGTCAGAAACGAATCTCCTGCGATGGGTTCCAGATGATAATGGCGCAACCGGTAATGCTCCGTATCGGAAAATTTGATGCGCGACAATCCGCGTGAAGTGACCGACCAGATAGAGCCGTCGGGTGTTTCGCAAATGGAATAAATGTAATCGGAGGAAGGGCGGGTGTTGCTGTCGCCCGGCGCATAAATACGGAGAAAAGTATTCGTTTGGGGATCGAAACGATTGAGCCCTTTTTTGGTGCCAATCCAGATACAACCTTTGCTGTCCTCAAAAAGACCCCATACATCGTTGTCGGACAGGGAGTTGGGATTGTCCGGATTGAAGCGGTAATTTACGAAACGTTCGGTAGCCCGGTCGAAACAGTGGAATCCGGAATTCACTGTGCCAATCCAGAGGCGGCCGGCGCGGTCTTCCACGAGTGCCGTTACCTGATCGCCCTGCAATCCTTTGGAGGCGCCGGGCGCCTGCTGGAAGGTACGTACGGAATAGCCGTCGTATCGGATCAAACCCGACCAGGTGCCGAGCCAGAGCACCCCTTTACTGTCCTGTGTGATACAGTTGATACCGCCATGCATCATCCGTGTTTCGGTGGGGAGCTGCTCGAAAAGGAAGGATTGCTGGCCAAAGGCCAGTCCCGAAAAAACGAATAGCAACAAAAAAGTAAAGATCGATCGTAGCATGCGGCATAGCCTCTGGAAGAGGGCCTGCAAGATAGGGATTTTGGGTTGATGGGGTTGATGGGGTTGATGGTTTATGGTTTATAGGTTTATGGGGTTTATAGGTTTACGTTGATGAGGGTTGATAAAGGTTGATGAGGGTTTATATTTAGCCGCTCGAACAGAGTGAAGTCTATTTTTTAAAAAAGATGCGGTAAGTAAATTTGTTTCCTGAAATCGGCCAACCCTTGCCAACCTGCTTAACGTCCTTTATAAACGATAAATTTATTCTCATGCCAAAAAAACTCATTCTCTATATCGCCATGAGCCTCGACGGCTATATCGCCCGCCCCGACGGCAACCTCGACTGGCTTTCTTCCGTGGAAAGACCGGGCGAAGACTATGGCTACGCCGATTTTGTACGCACGGTCGACACCGTTATTATGGGCCGGAAAACGTATGATAAGGTGCTCAGTTTCGGTATTCCGTTTCCACACAGCGGCCGTGCTTGTTATATCATTACACGGCAGGAGCGGGCACCGGACGGCAACGTCGTTTTTTATTCGGGACCATTAACGGAACTGGTAACGCAACTCAAGAGCCAACCCGGCGGACATATCTACTGCGACGGCGGCGCAGAACTCGTAAACGCCCTGCGGCGCGATAACCTGATCGATACCTATGTCGTTTCGATTATTCCCGTACTGCTGGGATCGGGCATCCGTTTGTTTCAGGATGGCAGCCCGGGAAATACGTTGCAACTCATGGAAAGCAAGGCATTTGATTCGGGCCTGGTGCAGTTGATGTATGAGCGGGTTGATAAGGGTTGATGAGGGTTTATTGGTTGATGGGTTTATTGTTGATAAGGTTGATAAAGGTTGATGAGGGTTGATGAGGGTTGATATTTAACCGCTCGGTGAATGAACAAATTCATCTTTTCCCGGGCGGCTGAATATCAACCTCATCAACCCTTATAAACCCATAAACCCATAAACCCATAAACCTATAAACCCTCATCAACCCCCTCAATCACAACTGAAATCCCACCCGGATCCCCGCTTCCAGCCTGAATTTTTTATCCTTGAATTCCCGTTCTCCGTTGGCGGAAGCCTGAAAGCCGTCGTAGCCGACATCCTGCCGGAGGTTGTTGCGGAAACGAATGCCGGCGCCGAGAAACCATTCGAACGTAAGTTTGGGGTACAGGTTCTGGCCGCCGTAATGTACCAGCAGGTCGAAGTTTTTGACGTGCTCTTTTTGTACGTCGTCGATGCGCTGAATGTAAGGCAGGCCTTCCTGCACCTTCTGCACTTCGAAATTCTGGACCGAATAACGAAGCACCGGAGCGATATACATACCTTCGAAACCGTCGCTTTCGAAAAACAGGCGCGGCGACACCGACACCAGAAACCCCGGCTTCCCTTTACGGATAGTATAATCGCTGTATATGTCGGGCTCGTCGATGGCCCACTGCTCGCTTTCGTAGTATCCGTCTACTTCTTCGTTGATCTCGTTCACCAGTTCTTCGTAACCAGCCCAGAGCGGCTCGAAGGTGACGCCCACGCCCGCCTGAAGGCTCATGTAATCCTTCAGTTCTTTTTCCAGTTCGATGGGTTGGCGGCCGAAAATAAAGGATACGGGGCTTGTTTTCAGGATAAGTCCGTGGTAAACCCTGTCGTTTTTCGACGTACTTTCGCTGTCGCCGAAATTGATGATTTCCACGTCTTTATTAGGCTTTTTTTTCTGCGCCTGGGCATTATATGTCAAAAGACAGGTTACGAGCAGGAGGATCGTTGTACGAAATTGCATAAATTGGTATACGGTTTGAATGGTGAGAATGGAATTGCAAATATTTGCACGAAAAACCATGCAAATACGTTTTGAAGCCAAATTAAGTGCCATTTATCGTTTACCCGCCCGGTTTGAAGGTTTATTTGATAAAAATGCCTTTTTTGACACAACCGAAATTCTCACTATCACAAACATCCGATTGTCATGATTCGATTCTTTTCGCTTTGCACGCTTCTGCTGGGCCTGGCTTTTGTATTGCCCGCACAGAAACCGGTGGTAAAAATCAGCCCCGAATTCAAATTGTCCAAAAGCAAATCATTTGAAGGTTACCTGTATTCCGATGCAACGGGGCACTACGTGTATTTTTATGAAGGAAGCCGCAATGCCTTTACCGGCAGGGCGACGGACGTAACGACTGTGCTCGAAAAATACGACCCCACGTTCAAACTTGTTTACAGCAAGAACTATGAATCTGACCGGAAGGGTGTTTCCACGCTCGGCATGAAGTATTTCAACGGCCGGTTCATCTGGCTTTTTTCGGAAGCCAATAAAAAAGATGATTACATCAAGTACAGTATTCTTCCGCTCGACCTGGCCGGTAAGCAGGGCAAAGCCCAGGATATCGCCAGATTCAAATACGAAAGCCGCAACGATATTCCGACGGTCATCTGGAACGTGTCGAAAGACTCCACCAAACTGCTGTTTCGAGCCGTTTCCGACGACGACCGCGACGACGAGCCGTTCCGCATTTTTATTTCCGTCATGAACAAAGACCTTTCTGTGGACTGGTCGCGCAAACTGGCCCTGCGCCATACGGAGGAAGTGACGGAAGTGCTGGCTACGCACATCAAAAACGATGGCAGTGTGTATATGCTGGCTAAAATTTACGAAGGCAAAAAAGCCAAGGAGAGCAAAAAGAACGACAAGAAAAAGTCGGTAGCCGCCTATGATATCATGCTGTACCGGTTCACGAAAGACAGCGAGGACCCCAAAGAATACCGCCTGCAACTGGGCGATTCGTTTATCCGCGGCGCCTCGCTTTCTACCGACAAGGATGACAACCTGAAATGCGCAGGTTTTTATTCCAATACCAAAAACGGCAGCCTACAGGGTGTGTTTTACCTCGACCTGGGCGCCGACGGCGCCATTAAAGCCAGTAACAAAAAAGAATTTACGGTGGCGGACCTGAAAAAATTCGGTGATAAAAACACCGACAAAGACAAAACGGGTTCGGAAGGTCTGGAGAGCTCATTTAAATTCAGCGATTTCCTGGTACGCGACGACAACTCCGCCGTGGTAGTGGCTGAAGAGAATTACGTCGTCACCTACACTTCCTACAACGGCCGTACCTACACCACTACCTACGAGTACCACTCGCACGACATCATCATTTTCACGATCAATCCGAAAGGGGAAATCGAACGCGTCAGCGCCATTCCGAAATACCAGGTGGGCGTCAATACCGACTACTTTATTTCCTACGCTTCCCTGCTGCACGGCAATGACGTGGTGTTCTTTTACAACGAAGACGAGGATAATATGGACAAACCCGTGTCGAACACCAAACCCAAACGGGTGAACAGTTTTAAAGACTGCGTGACCGTAATGACCACCCTGGCTCCCGATGGCAAACTCGTGCGCAAACAGCTCTTCGAAGCCAAGGATGTGGAGTCGCTTTTTGTGCCGAAAGACAGCAGCCCCTTCGGGAAAAACCAGTTGTTTTTTGTGTCTATCAAACCTAAGTTGTTCAGCAAGAGTAACTTCCATATGGGGACGGTGACGCTGCCGGAATGAAGAGAGGGTGAGAGAAGTGAGAGATGTGAGAGGGTGAGAGAGGTGAGAGTCCGTAGCGTACACCGCTTCGCTCTTGATTTAAATGAATGAACCTGCCGGTCGAGGTGTCATCTGCGAGGTACGAGCAGGTGGCATCTCCGGTAAAGCACCTCCGATCTTTCACTTCCTGATTTTAATGAAAGTCCTGGGCGAAGCGGTGTAATCTACGGACTCTCACCTCTCTCACTCTCTCACATCTCTCACCCTCTCACTTCTAAAAAAAACCTCCTCCCCCTGTAACCTCCCCTTTGCCATCCGTGTCTTGTGCATACCGATCCGAAAAAACCGCGTACGACCGGTCCGGTGTTTCTAAAATACCGGCGTACAAACGAAAAACATGGCAGCGACCCTTTCCGACGAGATTCTGATAGAGCAGGCCCGTAACGGGCGGCAGACGGCTTTCGCCATGCTGGTAAAACGGTATGAGCAATATGCCTTTACGCTGGCGCTGCGGTTTGTAAAAAACAGGGAAGACGCACACGAGGTAGCGCAGGATGCATTTTTGCGGGCATTCCGGTATTTGCCCGATTTCCGGGGCGATGCGAAGTTTACGACCTGGCTGTACAAAATCGTATATTCTACGTCGCTGAATTTTTTGCGCAAGCAAAATCCTGATATTCAATCGATTGACGATGACGATCGCCCCGTAAAACTACCCGATGAAGGCACGCCGGACCCTTCGCAGGCCATGGAACGCGACGACCGCAATGCGGCCCTGCAACGGGCTATTCAGATGCTTTCGCCCGACGACGCAGGTATCATCACGCTCTTTTATTTATACGAACACAGTCTGGAGGAAATCTGCCAGATCATGGATATGACCATGACGAACGCCAAGACAAAACTTTGCCGCGCCCGCCAGCGTTTAAAAGGAATTGTGGAAGGCCGCTTCTCCACCGAAATCGCATATTGACATGGAACAACCTTTTGTATTGACCGAAGACATGCTGTGGGACTACGCCGACGGCTTTCTTTCCCCGGAAGAAAAGACGCGGGTACACGAATACCTGCTCCTGCATCCGGAGCAAATGTCGCGCCTCGATGCGATCGCGGATGAAAAAAGACGGTTCGCTTCCCTGCCCACCGAGCGCCCCAACGCCGGTTTTGCCGATCGTGTCATGGCCGCCTGGGTTTCCGAACAGGCCGGGAGCCGCCAGATCGTTGCCGGCAAAGGCAAGGACTGGGTGGTGTATTCCATTGCCGCCGCTATGGGATTGTTTCTGTTGCTGCCTATTCTGCTGATTTTTATCTCTGCGCCGGCCAGCGCGACAGACTTGATTCCGGCAGAATACCTGCCGCAAACGCCCACTATTCCGTGGACCGAAATATTTAACAGCCCGGTGATGCGTTTCGGGATGCCGCTGGTGCTGCTGTTTTTTAGTTTCCGTTTTTTAGACCAATATTTGCAGCAGAAAAAAATGCTTGCGAAACTGCAGGCATAAGCGCACGCAGGTATGGAAAAGGACAAGAAAAAAACAAAATTTATCTATCAGCCGGAATATCCGGGCGGGCCGAAGGAACTCACCAAATTTATCTACGCGCATTTGCGCTACCCGCAGGCAGCGCTCGATGCCGGGGTGGAAGGAACGGTGCTCGTCGAATACGATATTGATTATCAGGGAAATGTAATTTCCACCCGGGTGCTGCACAGTGTGGGGTCGGGCTGCGATGAAGAGGCCAGCCGCGTGGTTCGGCTCCTGAAATTCGACGTACCCAAAAACAGGGGCGTTCACGTTATTTTTCATCAGAAAGCGCGGGTTCAATTTAAAAAACCGGCGCCTCAGAATCAGACTTCTCCAACCATGCAGGTGTCGTATACGGTGAGCAATGCGCCGGAACCGGTCAAACCGGAAACGCCGAAAGAGGCCGGCAAAACATATACCTATACCATTAACCTATAAAACGGGCAGGTAAAAAGTAAAACGGGCGCCGCTGCCTTTTTCTCCGTCGGCCTGAATCAAGCCGGCATGGTTTTCCATGATTTTTTTGCAGATCGCCAGGCCGATCCCCGTCCCTTCGTATTCGTTGCGGCCGTGCAGGCGTTGAAAAAGGCCGAAAATTTGCTCCCTGAACGTTGCATCGAAACCGATACCATTGTCCTTCACAGAGATGCAATGGTATTTTATTTTTTGCAGTCCCGCGATGCCGTTGTTTCGTTCTCCGTCAAACATGGTGGCGGAAATATGGATTTCAGGTGCGGTTCCTTCCCGGGCAAACTTGATCGAATTGCTGATGATGTTCGTGAACAGTTGCTGCATCTGGTATGGAATAGCGTGAATTTTTGGAAGCGATTCTACCCGAACAACAGCATTGTTCTCTAGGATGGTTTCTCTCAGACTGTCCAGCACTTCTTCCACCAGAGGCTGCAGGTCCACGGTTTCAAATTTTTTCACCACATTTCCGGTACGCGAGTAATGCAGCAAATCCTGGATCAGGCGTTGCATGCGGGCTGCGGAAAGTTCTATTTTCCCGAAATAAGACTTTGCCTTGTCGCTCAGGGAGGAAATTTCTTCATTGGCGATTCGTTTGGAGAAAGTCTGGATTTTCCGGAGCGGCTCCTGCAGGTCGTGGCTGGCGACATAGGTAAAGGAGGCCAGCTCCTCGACCATGCTCCGGAGTTCTGTGTTTTTCTGTTCCAGCGCCCGGGTCATTTGTGCGGTCTTTTCTTCGGCGGCCTTGCGTTCGGTAATATCGAAATAAGCGCTCAGGTAGCAACGGACGCCGTCGATATCGATCATAACCACGGAAGTGTAGGCATCTGCGTATCTGCCGCCGCCCAGGTCGAATCGCAGTTCGACGCCGTGTACATTCCCGTTTTTTTCATCGATCAGCCGGGCGAACCGGGCACGTTCAGCGGAGTCCGACATGCCGAACACGCCTGCATTTTTACCGATGACTTCTTCCCGTTTCTTGCCAAACATCTTTTCCCAGGCCGGATTTACGTCCATGACTGTTCCGTCGGACACAAGAGACAGTGTTTTTGCCACCGGGCTTAACTGGAAAAGTTGTGAAAAATGATGCTGCGATTTCCGGAGTTCTTCCTGCGACCGGATGATATTCGTTACGTCCTGAGCAATCACCAGCGCGGCATACACTGCTCCGTTTTTGTCATTGAGCGGGGTCAGGTAATTCTGTATCCAGCGTTCCGTCAGCGGGGAAAAGTATACGTCATTTTTAATCGGTTCGCCATTGAGCGCTCTTTTCAGATCCATTTCCGATTTGCTGCCGCGGGCATTAGGGTAAAGATCGTAGAGCGAGGTTTCGATCACTTCATTTTTGTCTACGCCCATCATTTGAGCGCACGCGTCATTCACCATAACGATGCGCATGTCCTTGTCCCATACCGCGATCCATTCCTGGGAAGTATTGAGCAGCGACTGGCTGAAGAAGTTTTTTTCTGAAAGTTCCTTCGTTTGTTCGTCGACGGCCTGTCTCAGCCATTCCTCGTTTTCCTGTATTTTATACCGCAGATTGACCTGCCGCATCATTTGTATAAAGGAATAAACAAGCATGGCCAGCGCGGCCAGCGTGAGTACAAGCAGGAATAAGGGCGTGAAAAAGATGCGTCTTTGCAGCACCATATTGCGGCTTTCACGCAATTCGTTCTCAACGGAGATCATATTGGCAATATGCTCCTGGAGATCATCCATTGCCAGTTTGCCTTCCAGCAACTGCGGGTTGCTCTGGTTTTCCTTAGACAGGCTTGCCTGCATAAGGCGTTCGCAGCGTTGGGCGAGCATTTCTGCCTGCTGTAGTCTTTTCTGCTGGGCATTATTATCGGCAATCAGAAACTTGACCCTGTTCAGATGTTGCGGATATTCCCGGATGCCTGCGTTGTACGAATTCAGGAATTTCGGTTCGCCGGTAAGCAGGTAGCCGTGGTGCCCGGTTTCGGCATTTTTCAGGGTGCCGATCAGTTTTTCCAGTTCCAGCGTGACTTCCGTGGCATGATTGACGCCGTAATAACTCTCCATCAACGCCTGCAGGCGGTTGTAAAATAGATAGGAAAGCAGGCACAACGCCAGCAGCGAAGTGAACAACAATATTCGCGTTATGAATAATTTCTTCACGCTAATTCGGGGAAAAGGTATGCAAGAGAACCAGGGAACGTGCCGCTATTTCGGAACCTTTATTTTGTAGGTTTTTCCGGCCTTGTTGGTGAGTTTGTTGTCGATCAGCCAGGGGTTATAGAGTTTAAGCATACGGTAATGGGTGCCATGCTCGCGCGCAAAATCGCCCCAGTTGGCTACCGGGCCGCTGACATCCACTACTTTAAAGTTGTCCTGAACAGGATACAGGTGTTCCTTTTCGACGGTATATTCATAGATGTCGGGGTGCTCCATCACTTCCTTGATGGCTACGATGCGGAAGGGGTAGCGCATGGTTTCGTCGGCAGCCAGGTTTAGTTCGTAAAAGTTTTTGGCGCGCTGGGTGGCCATTTCCTCGGCAATACGGCCGGGGCCGCCGTTGTAAGCCGCTGCGGCCAGCGTCCAGCTCCCGAGGCGATCCTTTTCCTTTTTCAGGTATTTGCAGGCCGCATGGGTGGCTTTTTCCAGGTGGTAACGCTCATCTACCTCCGAATTGACCTCCAGGTTGTAGCCGTCGGCAGCACTTTTCATAAACTGCCATACGCCGCGGGCGCCCGCCGGCGAGTTGGCATTCGACAATGCGCTTTCCGCTACAGCGAGGTATTTCAAATCTTCCGGCACACCTTCTTCTTTCAGGATGGGCACGATCGTAGGGAAGATGGCATTGGCGCGTTTGATAGCCAGAATGGTTTGCGAATGGAAGTACACATTGCGGAGCAGTTCCGCATCCAGGCGCTGGCGCACGTCCCAGTTATCCATCGGCAAGGCCTCGCCGCAAAAGTCGAAATCCTTGTCCAGGTTGATCGACCGGATGTGCTGCTCGGGGCCCGTGAATCCGCCGCCGCCGTCTCCCCCCTTGAACGAGGTAAAGAACAGGGCGCCCAGACCGGCCAGAAGCAACATATTGAAAACCAGAAGAATACGGGCACTTTTCGTCCATTCCATAATCAAAAAATTTATGCAGTTACTGAACAAAGGTAACGCAAAACGTTCCGGTTTTGTATTTGCGTATGGAAAACTGTGTGCCGGGGTACGAACAACACGCCCTGGTTTCTGATTAAATGATTATGCTGAATGAAACATTTCCTTGCCATGCTTACCTGAAAAGCCAAGGGCAGCGTGTCCTCCTGAACGCAGCGAAGGATCTAACTTTACACCCATGCTCCATGTAATTAACTCAAGTTGTGACCTTGCCCCAGCGGGGCAATATCTTTGTAGCAAATGGACGCCAACGATTTGACCCGGCCCAGCGGGTCGGTATCTGAAAATGTTTTCATGGCCAACAGATACCGGCCCGCTGGGCCGGGCTCCATTTTTCGCACATCGTGCTACAAAGATATTACCCCGCTGGGGTAAGGTCACAACTTGAGTTAATTATAGATCCTTCGCTATGCTCATGATGACACGCTGCCCCCGGCTTTTTAGGTAAGCATGACAATATTCTTTTTTTCTTTTCAAAAATAGTTTTCCGTAAAAAGGTAATACAACATGCTGTATTTCAACCCTGTATGCCGGTAACAATTACAGCGTTTGAAAATCCGTAACAATTTTTTTACGGAAAATATCCGGCGCTCCTGTGACCAAATAAAATTACGCCGTTCAAAAGAGGCTTTTCCAAACGAGAGCCTTTGAAAAGCACAGCCGGGCAAACCATGAATTAAAAGGGAAGATTTTTTACCGACAGACCTGCAGTAATGTAACGAAGTCACAGTATACTGATTATCAAGATTTTAAAAACCGATTATAATCAAAACGCTTCTGTTTAAAGGGCTATAACAGGACAAACAAAAACAAACGAAGCAGCCCCGGCAAATTGAAAACGGAACGAAAAACAAACACGAACCAACACTCCAGAGGCGAACGCGCATCCTGTATTTCACCCAGCCAACGCCTCAAATTTCTCAAACGAAGGCCATACCAAAACCGGTAACAAAAGGTGGCTTCCCAACGCCGCCTTACCAACGAACCGCATACTATGTGAACGCTGCCCTGCTCCGGATTTCCGGGGCAGGGTTTTTTAATGGAGCAATCTGGAAGGATGCGTAATTTGGCGGCGCAAAATTTCATGAAGATGCGAGGGGTTGACAGAAAACAAACCTCTTCTCTTTATCGAATCCTCGCATCTTCAAATCCTCGCATCCTCCAATCCTCGCATGGCAAAAAAATCCGTTTCCCCGGCTCCCAAAATTCCAAAAGCATTGCAGGAAAAAGCGAATGCCATCGCGGAAATCCTCGACGGTTTTTATCCGCAGCCGCCCATTCCGCTGAAACACCGCGACCCGTACACCCTGCTGATAGCCGTTTTGCTTTCCGCCCAATGCACCGATGCGCGGGTGAACATCATTACGCCTTACCTCTTCAAAGCAGCCGATAACCCGGAAGACATGTCGAAACTGGAGGTGGAAGAAATTCGCCAGCTCATCCGCACCTGCGGGTTTTCCAGCGTGAAATCGAAGGCGATTTCCGAACTTTCGCATATTCTGATGGATAAATTCCACGGGCAGGTGCCGCAAACCTTCGAAGAACTCGAAACCCTGCCCGGCGTGGGCCATAAAACGGCGTCGGTGGTGATGTCGCAGGCATTCGGATATCCTGCATTTCCCGTCGACACGCATATCCACCGCCTGGCGGCCCGCTGGGGCCTCAGCAGCGGCAAAAATGTGGAACAAACGGAACGCGACCTCAAAGCGCTTTTCCCGGAATCCAGTTGGAATAAACTACACCTGCAAATTATCTATTTCGGCCGGGAGTATTGTCCGGCAAGGGGGCATAAGCCGGAGGTTTGTCCGATTTGCTCGAAGTACGGGATAGAGAAGTGAGAGATGTGAGAGGGTGAGAGAGGTGAGA
>ENA-UOWO01002231-UOWO01002231.1-activated-sludge-metagenome-genome-assembly--contig:-NODE-2231-length-24334-cov-4.703036_pt1 | contig 24334 bp, 17 predicted proteins | sample MGYA00238148_ERZ761564 | MGnify/ENA primary metagenome ERZ761564 (study PRJEB28885, sample SAMN05720194) | activated sludge metagenome | isolation source: Anaerobic digester | place: USA... | reverse complement strand
TTTAGGCATCCAAACCTGGGACAACACCGTCAGAAAAGACTGGTTTAACCGGGATGTGAGCCAAGCCACGATGCTGAAAGCGATGCGGCTTATCAAGGATGCGCGTCTGGAGTTAATCTGTGATAATATATTCGGTGTTCCCGTTGTGAATGATGACGCTTATATCCGGTCATTGTTACCCTATACCGACATCAAACCCGACCGGATTCTGTTTAATCAACTGAAATATTTCCCGCGGGTGCCCATCACGGAGAAGGCAAGGGAGGAGAATTTTATTTCTGCGGGACGTTACGAATCAATTATGGAAGGGCAGGATCAAAAGGGGGTTTTTCTGGGCCCTGATGAGCGGGACCGGCAGATCCAAAAAAATTCCCTTAAGATGAAATCTTTTCTGTTTTTAATGGATTGTTTACCAAAGACATGGGCAAAATTTATTATCAATAAACGCCTGTACCGGTATTTTCCTGCTTTTATTAACCCGGCATTTGTTCTGATTTTAAGGACATTCTTGTCATCTGACACGGATACGCGGTATTTCAAACGCCGGACATTATCACGCTACGGGTACCACCTGACCCGGTGTTTGAGGGGACCGAGGAGAGGCCATGAACACTCAAAATGAAAACCACATCCGGGACACATTCAGCCTGTGCCCGGAGTGTCAACGGAAAGTCAAGGCATCGGTTGTTGAATCCAGGGGCGAAATCTTTCTGGTGAAGCATTGTGAGGCCCACGGGACATTTAAACTGCGGGTGTCACGGCATCCCTGGTATTACAAAAACCTCACGGACTATTATTTTAGAGTCATGCCAAGCCGTATGCCTCAAAAACGTTTTTATATATATTTGAGTAACCGCTGCAACCTTGATTGCCCGATTTGCCTCCTGGAACCAAACCAGGATAAAATGGCGGATGTTGACTTGGAACGTTTCAAGGAAGTGATCCGGGCAAACCCGCGTTTCCGGTATTACATTTACGGCGCAGAACCCACCCTGCGTGATGACCTCCCGGAATGGATCGCTTTACTTAAAAAATACGGGAATCTCGTCAATATTCACACCAACGGCATCAAGCTTGACAATTATCATTACCTGGAAACATTAAAGAAAGCAGGCCTTGATTATGTGAGCCTGCAATTCGATGGGTTTGATGATAACGTGTACATGAAATTAAGAGACCGCAACCTGCTTTCTCTGAAACTGAAAGCCCTGGATAATCTTGAAAAGCTGGATATCCCGACAGGCCTCAATGTCACAATCGCCAAAGGCGTGAATGAGAAGGAAATCAACCCGATCATCGATTACGCCATTAAAAAAACGTTTATCCGGGATGTGAGCTTCGCTTCGGTGTCCTTCTTGGGAAATGCGGAGAAGAACTTCTCCCCCGAGGATTTGCTGATGCCGGATGACCTGATTGACTTAGCGGAACAGGAGACGAAAGGGAAAATTAACCGGCGCAGTCTTTATTTATTTCAAAAATTATATTATTCTGTATTGTCTGTCTTTAATATCCGGCGCTGCTATAATTTTCATCAGCTCGCTTTAATCAGGGACGGCCGGGGGGGGTATCAGTCCTTCGACGCGCTCTTTGACCTGGCCGCGTTTGACAAAAAGTTTGACCGTTTTAGCCGGATAATCCAAGGGAATAAAACACTGGCTTCGGGATATTTTCTGCTGCAATTTATCATGAACATCCTGACGCACGATCCGGTCAAGAAAATTCAAGTCATGCCGTTCAACATGCTGCTGCCCGGGAAAAAACGGAACGTAAAAATCCCCGCGAAGATCTTATTGGTTAGTTTTGGAACGGTCTGTGATAAATATAAATACGACGCCGGCATTTCACAATACTGCGGGCAGGGTTTTGTTTTCAGCCAGGACGGAAATCTGGCGTTGTCGGATTCTGTTTCTGACGTGACGCTTTTAAATCGCGGCAACGCCTGCCGCTGACCGCAACAAGCAGGGTCAATCAAGGGAAACGTAATGAAAGTCGCCTTTATCAACGAAGCTGATCAGCATGTCGGCATTCAATACCTTACGGCGATGCTCAAGGCGCATGGGCATGACGTCAAAACATTTTCAGACCCGCGCTTATTCAATGATTTATACATCACGTTACCCAAACTCAACAAAATTTTTGATTATCAGGATTCTATTATTAAAGAAATTGCCGAATTCAACCCCGGGTTAATCGGTTTCTCGGTTTCTAGCCCGATTTATCAATGGGCCTGCGCGTTCGCGGCGAAAATCAAAAAGCGGCTCAACATCCCCATCATCTTCGGGGGCGTCCATCCGACAGCCGTCCCGGAACGGGTCATTCAGAAAGAATATGTCGATATGATTTGCGTCGGAGAAGGGGAGTTCCCCCTGCTGGAACTTGTCAACAGCATGGATCGCGGGCAAATTGATTACACGATCCCGAACCTGTGGTTCAAAACCGGACAAGGGGAGATTATCAAAAACGGCATCCGTCCGTTGATTCCTGATCTGGATGCCCTGCCACTTCCGGATCAGGACCTGTTTTATTCCAGCAGTTCCTATGACACGAAAAGTTATGTCACCATGATATCCCGGGGGTGCCCGCACAGCTGCAGTTACTGCACCATGTCGTATCTGCACGATCTTTATCAAGGCAAAGGCAAGCGGATCAGGCATCGCAGCGTTCGGAACGTTATTGACGAGATATCTGGAATCCTCAAAACGCACAAAAATATCAAACGGATTATGTTCCCTGATAACTGCTTCGGGACAGATATCGCGTGGCTGCGGGAATTTTCCAGGGAGTATTCCCGGGAAATTGGGTTGGATTTCTTTTGCGTGATGCACCCCGCCTCGGTGAACCAGGAAGCGATCGCCTGCCTTAAAGCGGCGGGCTGCCGGTCCATCTCCCTGGGGATTCAGAGTTGGGACTCTCAATTGAGACACGACATGTTGACCCGCAGGGTTTCCAATGAAATCATGGAAAACGCTTTGAAACTTATCCAAGACTCCGGGATCGAACTTTTGATCGATAATTTGTTTGACTTCCCTGAATACAGCATGGAAAAATTCATAGAGTCCCTGGATATCTACACGCGCTATAAACCGACCCGGAACTATTTTTATAAGCTTCATTTTTATCCTGGGACAAAATTGAGTCAAATCGCTGTCCAGCATCACTGGATAACGGCTTCGCAATACGAAGACTGCCTGGAGGGAGGGGACACGCTGGGGATCCTGCGTTATAATGCGTCCCAGGAAAACAACCCCAACCGGCAAAACCGGGAATCGAAACAAGCCCAAATTTTATTTGTCCTTATGGACCTTATCCCGGCCGGCTGGACACGGGTCATTATCCAGAAAAAATGGTACCGGTATTTTCCCCCTTTCCTCAATCCGGCTTTGTTGACGATGTTCCGAACCCTGCTGGCGAATGATTTTGAATCCAGGTATTTCAAGGACATCACATTTTGGCGGTATGGTTATTTTATAAAGAAAAAAATTAAATTTTATTTCAAGAAAAAATGAAAATCGCGTTTGTCAACGATTCCTGTGAACGTCTCGGCGTCGGGTATATCGCATCCTTTTTGCGGTCCCATGGGCATGAGGTGCGCCTTTTCGTCGACCCGCAATATTTTAATGACGAAAATATCAGCATCCGCTGCCTTCATGCCCGGTTTGATTACAAAAAAACGATCGTCCCGGCGCTTAAAGCTTTCGCGCCTGACCTTATCGGGTTCTCCGTGGTTTCGGATTTTTACCCGTGGGCTTGTCAAATGGCGGGCCTCATCAAAAAGGAGATCCCGGCTCCCATTATTTTTGGAGGGATCCACCCGACATCCGTCCCCGAACGCGTCATAAAAAATAATTGCGTGGATATGGTTTGCGTGGGAGAAGGGGAACACCCCATGCTGGAGCTTGTTCAGAGCCTAAGCGCCGGGACCCCTGATTATTCCATAAAAAATATCTGGTTTAAAAAGAATGGTGCCGTCATTAAGAACGAACAGCGGAATTTAATCGGGGACCTCAACACGTTGCCCTTCCCGGCAAAAGATCTTTTTTATTCCCAAAGCCCGCACCTGGCGCAATGTTATTACATCATGGCCAGCCGGGGCTGCGCGTATTCCTGCAGTTACTGCTGCCACTCTGTTTTAAGGCAAGGCTGCCGTGGCAAAGGGGCCTATTTCCGGCAACGGCAGGTCGACAATGTCCTGGATGAACTGAAAGCCGCTAAAAAGCAATATAGGATACGGTATGTGCGCTTTTTTGATGACAGCCTGGGATTAAACCTTGACTGGCTGAAAGAATTTTGTGAGAAGTACCCGAGGGAAGTCGGGTTGCCATTTATATGCTATATGTATCCCAGCCATGTGTCTGCAGAGGCCGCCCGGTTGCTTAAGACCGCAGGGTGCTGTGAAGTGGAAATCGGCGTTCAAAGCCTCAACGAAGATTTAAGCCGCACGGTTTTGAACCGAAATATGTCTGTACGAACGATCGCCAACGCGATCGATATGTTGAAAAAAGAAAATATCCGGCTTGTCGCGGATAATATTGTTGGCCTGCCCGGGCAAAAAGAAAGCGATATTGTCCATCTGGCCCAATTTTATAATCAACGCAGGGTCAACCGGATCTATTTTTTCTGGTTGCGCTATTATCCCGGGACCAAGATCACAGAATACGCCCAAGAACGAGGGATTTTAAGCGCAGAGGATTATGAACTTATTATGGAGGGGGCGCCGAGCCGCCCATTTTCAAGGGGGGGGAATACCATGAATAAAGATTGGATGGGCCTGCAATTCCTGTTCTTTCTTATCCCGCTCTTGCCGCCCCGTGTCGTATCCTGGATGATAAAGAAAAAAATTTACCGTTATTTCAACAGGATGAAATCTCCGGGCATTTTTGCCGCTTTAACAAGTTTATTTTCGACCGCCTATAATGACAAATTGCTGATCAGGCGGGAGATTGCCCGTTACAGCCGCCTCTTGAAGGGCGCGCATTAACAACGGAAAGGATAAACATGCGAATCGCGTTCATCAGCAATGCCTATGAAAGCATGGGGTTTGAATATCTTTCTGCCGTCCTAAAAAAGGCCGGCCATGACGTTAAATTATTCATGGATCCGGAGCTGTTTAACGATTCCGACACAACAATTTCTCCTTTGGGAAAATTTTTTGACTTCAAACCTCAGCTGTTGGCGGATTTAAAGCCCTTCAAGCCTGACCTGGTCGCCTTTTCAGTCATCACGGATTCTTTCCGGTGGGCCTGCGACCTGGCCCGCCGGATCAAAAGTGAAATGGATGTGCCCATTATTTTCGGAGGGATTCACGCCACATCCAGCCCGGACAGCGTTATCGAAAATAATGGCATCGATATGGTCTGCCTGGGGGAAGGAGAACACGCTCTCCTTGACTTGGTCAACAGTATGGCCCGTGGGACGGTCGACGTATCTATTAAAAATATCTGGTTCAAAACAGATGGTAAAATCATAAAAAATGACATCCGCCCTTTGATAGAGGATTTAGACGCGTTGCCGTTTGCCGACAAAGATCTTTATTATTCCGTAAGCCCTCATTTCCGGTTCTGCTATTACACGCTTACAAACCGCGGTTGCCCGCACGCGTGCTCATATTGCATCCATTCTTATTTTAGAAAATTATACCAGGGAAAAGGGAAGTACTGCCGCCAACGCAGTGTTGATAATGTCATTCAAGAACTGGTTACGGCCAAAAGCGCTTACCGCATTTCCCTGGTTCGGTTTATGGATGATTGTTTCCCAACGGAAATCAACTGGTTGAATGAATTTAAGGAAAAATACAGCCGGGAGGTCGGGTTGCCGTTTCTCTGTTACCTTTATCCTTCTCAAGTCTCCACGGATGTGCTTGAGGCCCTCAAGGACAGCGGCTGTGTGGAAATTAACCTGGGCATCCAGTCCTGGGATGAAAATATCAGGCGAAAAATCTTGCACCGGATGGAGGACAACAAAACCCTGGAGAAGCTGCTGGACATCTGCTGTCAATTTAAATTCAGTTATGTCCTGGACATTATCAGCGGGATCCCAGGGGAAAGCCTTGATTCTCTGTTTGAATTCTTACAGATGTGCCGGGCGAAAAGACTTGGAAGCGTTAATTTTTACTGGTTGAAGTATTACCCGGCGGTCACCATCACGCAGGAGGCGTATAAAAATGGCCTGATTTCGCATGAACAGGTTTTAAAAACAGCCCAAGGGAATTTAGGCCGGAATTTCGCGGTTGGGGGAGACACGGAAAACACGGACAGCAGGAAGCTCTATCTTTTCTTTCTTCTTTCTCGACACCTTCCCGCCAAGGCCGTCCGTTGGCTTTATCAAAAAAAGGCGTACACTTTTATGCCCAGCTTTATCCCTTTACGAATTTTGTATTTTTTTTGGAATTTCCCGGCTAACAATTATGAGTTAAAATATATCCATAAAATGCAAACGTATTATTACCGGTATTTTATCCGGCGCAGACTCAAGCAGTCTGCCCGCCGGGCATGGTTGCAGGGCAAGCAATGTTTTCGGTCCTTCATGTCACAGAGGCACCCCGGCTGCCCCGCCTCGGATCAAGATGTCCCGGGACACCGCTAGACAGCGGTTGAAAACGGCTTTGGGAGAACGCGTTTCCATGAAAAACGGCAAACTGATAATTCCTTATCTGAAATACCGCTTTATTTTGCTTCCTTTATTATTGATTGAGGTCATACGGAACCCTTACTATAAAAATTTTGTCGATTCTTCGGATTCTGTCCGGGAATTTTCTAAGTATCTTTTCTTGAAATCTGCGGCCATTAATAATATAGTCGATAATTGTGTCGTAATGATAAACGGCCAAGTCCGCTTGTTATCGCGCTCCATCGGTTTAAATGTTCTTTATTTAGCGGTCGTTTTCTTATGCATTCATTTCTCGGATAATCGCCGGCGCAAATCTTCTCATAACGTGTCCGGGCCCTCCCCAGTGTTCCTACTGCATTTGATTTGGTCGGCCGTGTTCTGCCTGGTCATCAAATCTTTTCAACCTGTGACGGCATTGTTTTTAACGGCCTTAATCAATATTGTTTACGCAGCGGATTTCATTTTTTTTAACAGCGAGTCTTTTTTCTCATCACGGACAAGGAAAAATGTCTTTATGGCTTTCTCTGCCACGGGTCTTTTTGTGACCGAATGGCTTTGTTTTCCCCTTTACCTAAAATTTTTATATTTGCTTCAGGGGAAGGCGATACCTCCCCGAAAAGCGCACATCATTCAACAGGGGCATTATTCCCTGGTTGTGTTTATCACCCTGCTTCTCATGACGCCCTTGGAGAGTTCTTCTCTTGTTGACATGCATCTTTTGCAAAAAGGATATTATTACGACCTACAATATTATGAGAACGGAGACGCCCTGATCGTCCTCAATGACTTGGAAGGGCAGGTGGAGCGTATTTCTGTTGAACACATGGCCCCTCCGGTCATCCTGTATAAAGCCGTGATGCCAAGCGGGACCGAAGACTCCATGGGGGACTGGCTTGCCGTCAACAATGAAACACAAGAACTCTATTTTACAGACCGAGGGTTCCATCAGCTGCTGATCATGGATTTAACGACGCATTCCATCAAACAGGCCCTCTCATCCCCGCTTTTTAATGCCGGGGATAATTATATAACTTACCTGAATAACCGTATTTACGGGCTCACGGAAGAAGGCTTGTGTATTTACAAACTTAACCCGGCGGATTCGTCCCCCGCAGAAACCATGTTAAGCGTCTGCATTCGGGAAGGAGAGGGCTCCATGCTGGTGCCGAACAAGAAACTCGGCGTGTTATATGCTACAAATTGGAATGAGCCCTCATCAAAATTTTTCATTTATAAAGTCGACGCCGAAACATTGGCAATCCTGAACCGCTTCCCCTTAACCTCACCTGGAATCGTTATGGTCTCCGAAGACGGAGAACGCCTGCATTGCGGTGTCAGTACCGGGCCCGTGAACATTTTTACCATTGATGCCCGGAGCATGAATCTGCTCGACCGCTTCCTCATTCCATACGGGACGGAGAACGGAGCACTCGACAGGAAACGGGGGTTATTGTTCGCCGCCAATCATTTTACAAACATCATCGAAGTCATTGACCTGAAAACCAAAAAGACGGTTCGATATTTCCGGGCAGGAGAAGGGCGGTCCTATATCCGGAGGATCATTGTTGACGCCCTTCATAGACGGTTTTTTGTAACGGTCTTTAACGAAGGTATTTATGTCGGGAACTACTAATCCACAGGCGCTTTATGCAAAATAAAAGACACAACATCTTGAGCACACTCATCATGCTTTTGACCTCCGGGATAGCGACTGTCGCGGTTATATATTTGATCTTCAGGAATATTCATCTCCAGACTTTGATCGGCGACCTCAGGGATGCCGATAAAAAATTTTTTATCCTCGCGTTGATGATTTCGGCCATTTGGAACATCGGGCTTTATGCCCTGATCCGGGAAAAAATCTGGCGATACATGGGATATGTTATTTCTTATCAGGAATGTTTATTGATCAGGGCTGGGAGCTTGCCTTTGCAGGCGATCCCGTCTTTTAAGGATACCGGGTTGGCGATGGCGTTGTATTTAAAAAACCGCCTCCGTATGCCCCTCAGCGAAGGCATCTTGTCGAACATTGTTGTTAATTTCTTCAGCCTCACCGGCGTCCTCTTCTTGCTGCTCCTGGGATACATATTTTACCGGCCGGGATATTCTGACCTGGTTTCACTCAATCAACATTTAATGATCAAGCTTGTCCCGGTCATCCTGTTTATCGGATGCGTTGTGTATGCGTTTTATTTTAATCAAGCCTTAGGGAAACGCGTCCTTTTTTACGCCTGTTTCAAAAAAAGAAGCCCTTTGTTTCAAATCTTTGAAAAAAATATAAATCTTTGGAAAGGGCTTCCCCGACGAAAAATCTTCGGGTTTTTTATGCTGGCAACAATTTATAAATTAGCCGAAGTGATTATTTTTTATTCCCTGGCACGCGCCTATCATCTGAGAATTCCTGCCGCGTCCCTTTTATTATTTGTGCCGCTGGCCATGATGATCAGCGAGTCCCCGTTGAATATCGCCGGGATCGGCGTGCGGGAAGGGGCCCTGGTTTTCTTTTTTTATAACTTAGCCCCGAAAGAAACCCTTGTCTCGGTTGCTTTGTTGATCCTCATTTTGAACCGAGTCTTCCCGATCATGCTTGGGCTTTTTTTCCTGGCTCCGTTTCTCTCCAGGACGCAATTATCATCCGCTAAAATAAAGGAATGGCTGCGGCCAGGATCAACACATGTACAATCATTAATATCCTGATTCCATCATGCTCAACACAAGTATTTCATTGGTTGTTCCCGTTTACAATGAAGCGGAAATCATCGCGGAAACGCTCGCGATCTTTGGCAAGGACCTTTCCCTGATTTGCAGGGATTACGAAATCATCGTTGTTAACGACGGGAGCACGGATGGAACCGCTGAGATCTTGAAGCGGGTTTCGGAAGGCGACACGCGGTTGAAAATCCTCAACAACCCTGTCAATCAAGGGAGCGGGGCCAGCCTCTGGGAAGGATTGAAACGCGCCGAAAAAGAACTGCTCGTCAGCAACTTTGCCGACCGGCCTTTTTCCCTATCGGAATTGGAGGGGGTGATCCGCTCCGTTGACCTTCACAACACTGATTTTATCGTAGTCGTAAGGGCGGACCGCAGCGCCAACACATGCTACAGGAAATTCACGTCCCTTGTCAATTATTGGCTCATACGCATCCTGTTTAAAGTCCGAATTTCCGATTTCCAGTTTGTTCAGGTTTATAAACGCGTCCTTCTGCAAGATATTCGGATCCGGTCGAAAGAAACCTTCGTTCCTCCGGAATTGATGATCAGGCTTCTGGATAAGGGATGCCGCTACCGGGAAGTCGTCCGTACTTTTCATAAAAGGCCTGGCGGGCGGCCGAAATGCGGGCGGCCCGGAAAAGTGTTTCGGAGTATCCGGGATATTTTATGCTTTTGGTTTTATTGGACAATCCTGCGGAAGAGAGATTAAAATGCGGATCTGTATCATGCAACCCGGGTATCTCCCCTGGCTGGGATTTTTCGAGCTCATGGCCCGGTGTGAGTTGTTCGTCATCCTGGATGACGTGCCTTTTACCAAACGTGACTGGCGGAGCCGCAACCGCATCCGCACCAAACAGGGGTGGATATGGTTAACCGTTCCTGTCTTATCGAAAAACCGAAGAGGGCAGCTCATTTCGGAAACAAAGATCAATAATGATGATCATTGGGGGCAAACGCATCTCAAGGGCTTACAAATTCATTACGCCAAAGCGCCTTATTTCAGGGAATATATCGGTTTCTTTGAAAATTTATACTCGCGTCCATGGGAGCTTTTGGTTGACCTGGATGTGACCATTATTTCATTTCTCGCTGAAGCAATGAATATCAAGACTCCGATGGTCCGTTCCTCGGAACTTGGAATTCAGGACATTGCCGGGAATGAACACATCCTTGCCATTTGCACCAAACTGCAGGCCAAGGAGCTTTATGACAGCCAGGGCGCGAAAGCGTTTATCCAGATGCCTTTGTTTCAGAAAAAGGGGGTTCGGGTCGACTTTCAGGAATTTCAACACCCCACATACCGCCAAATTTATACCCCTTTCTTGCCTTACATGTCGGCGGTGGATTTGTTATTTAATGAAGGCCCGGCCAGCCGGGCGCTCCTTCTCGGCCCTTCTCCAAAACGCCCGGAGCAGGGCTTGCGGGAGGCGTGATCCCTAAAATGCTATCCGCAAGGGCGAAAAACGCATGAAAAAAATATCCTGGACAAGCTTGGCGATATTTTTAGCCTTGGCGTTTCTCTACGCTTGCCCGGTATTTCAAAACATTTCATACTGGGGGCATATGGATTGGGACCAGTTTACCTTCTGGCACGCCGTGCCCCGGGAAGTCATCGTAAGGTATAAACAATTCCCTCTGTGGAACCCCTATGCCAATGGGGGGAACGTGCTGCTGGCCCACCCGCAGTCTGCTTTCTTATCCCCTTTTTTTATTTTTGTCCTATTGGGAGGGCCCATCCTTGGACTCAAGCTGGAAATATTCGCGCACCTTCTCGTGGGGCTGGCCGGCATGTATCGGCTTTCCCTCTCTATGGGACTAAACCGCCGTTGCGCGTATTTGAGCGCATGCGTTTACATGTTAAGTTCGATATTCCCCCTCCACCTGGGCGAGGGGCAGGTGGAATGGCTGGCTCTTTCATTTGTCCCGTGGGTCTTTATGTTCTATTTAGAAAGCATCACTCCGGGGAAGGATCCCGCATCCGGCACGCCTTTTCTGCAAAAGCCTTCCATATCAAATTTCCAGGTCACGGCCGTCAAACCCTTGGCCCGAGCCATCATGACATTTACCCTGATCCTCGTCAGCGGCGTTTATGTGATCAATCTTTTTCTTGTCTTCTTGCTGACCTACGCTGTCTTAAAGTCTTTTCAGTTACGGGAAAAAGGCCCTTTATTGACATTGGGTGTTATGTGCATCGGTGCGGGCCTTTTGGGCGCAGTCAAACTGATCCCCATGCTAGAATTTGTGCGGCAGGTCCCACGTCTGATTGATCAAAGAAGCGGGGTTGACTTGGCCACGTTGGGGATGATGCTCTTCAGCCGGGAACAAGTATCCCTGGATACGCGGCTCTGGGAAACCGTCTTGCTCGGGGACGGGACCTACCAGTACGGTTGGCATGAATACGGGGCGTATATCGGATTTTTACCGTTCTTTTTATTTGTCTTAGGCGCGTTTAAACAATGTAAAACTCTTTGGCCGTTGATAGGCACAGCTGTCATCTGCCTGCTTTTGGCATTAGGAGACGCGTCTCCCGTTAATCTTTGGGGAATATTGCATAAATTCCCAGTCTATGAGTCATTGACTGTCCCGTCCCGGTTCATGTTTTGCGTCCTTTTTCCTGTGGCTATCCTGTCCGGTTTCGGCCTTTCATACATCGAAAACGGCTCGCGCAAAAGCGGCCGGACGCTATCGTTGCTGATCCTGGTTTTCGTGACCTTTGACCTTGGGCTGGTGAACGCAGGTTTGTTAAAAAACGTGTTTTGCATTCCACCGCAAAAAGTCGTCCGGCAACCGGTTTTCAGGCAACGTTATGCCACTATAAATTTCTATAAAGAAAAAGCGCTGAGCCGGAGCTCCCAGTATCCAATATTTTTAAGTAACAGCGGCATTTTAAACGCTTACGAATGCGCCGCCGTAAAAAGAGGCGACGTCCGGACCGAATCCGATCCCCGTTACCAGGGGGAAGCTTATTTCAAGAATGGGGATGGAACGGTTTTGGACATCCATTTCTCGCCCAACACCGTCGCTGTCTCCGTGGATGTGTCCCGAGAGGACACCCTTGTCTTGAATCAGAACTATTACAGCGGATGGCGCGTCAAAGCCCAGGGGAAGAGACTTCCTTTGGCCGTATATAAAGGCCTCAACGCCGTCCGGCTGGGCCCCGGTCACCAGCGGGTGGTTTTTTATTATTTACCGGCAAGTTTTATCCTGGGATTGTGCCTGAGCTCGGGCTTTGTTGTTGCGCTGATTGTCCTGGTTTTTGTCCACGGGAAAAAACCGCCGTTGTGTTAACCCCCGTTCCAACCCGTGGCCGGCTGTTGACATGGACGGACAGGCAACGCCGGGGGACACCCGTTACCAGAAATTGCCCAACGGCGTTTGAGGTTCTGAAACGCATCGAAACGGCTCATAAGTGGATGAGCGGACCAAACGATATTTACCTGAAGAAGCCGACCGGATGTAATCGACGGATTGCGGACGGATGTCGGCGCCGGGGCCCAACACAGCTTTTAATGCGTCGCAAATTTTTTCCAAATCCATGTCCGCCTCTGGGGCGTCCTTTACGAATTTAAAGTCGAACTGGTCCGGCGCACGCTGGATGAGTTGAAACAGCTTGATTCCAGGGTGCCCCAGGGACAAATCAAGGATCTCACGGGAAGGGATGGCTTTGCCGTTGGCCGCCAGGATTAAGTCCTGAAGCCGTCCTTCCACCAGCATTAAACGTGTTGTCCTGCCACAGGGGCAGGGGTCCTCAAAGTATTCCCCGACATCGCCATGCTCGTAACGGATAAACGGCATCCCGTATGAATTTAAAGCGGTCATGATAATATTCGCGAGTTCACCCGGGCGGGCCGGCTCACCATTGCTATGGATGAATTCCATGTAACATTGTTCCTCAAGGATATGCATTCGTCCGGCGCTCTGCGCGCAGGAACTGGCCACCCGTCCCAACTCGCAACCGCCGTAGCTTTGAAAAACCCCCGAGGAAAACTGTTCGCCGATAAACCGCCGCATAGCCGGGGAAGACAGCCCGGCGGTTAAATCAAGACCTTGAGGGGGCGGGATGGAGATATGATTTTTCTGAATGAACTTCGCTAACAGATACAAATAAAGCGGGTATCCGGAGATAATCCGCGGTTTGAAGCTGCAGATCACATCAATATAATTCCGCAAATCCGTATCGGAAAAATCAGGCGTTAATGGCGGGGGAAAACGGCGGTTGTTAAGGAGCTTGTTCGTAATGCGCCGTTCAACAAAGATATAATAGGCTTGTCTTTGATGCTCATGGTTCCCAAAAAACATGCGGAGGTATTCCAAAATGCCGATGTCAGGGCTCTCTCCCGTCGGCAGGCAGGGTTGGCATTCATTGGGGGTTAACCGCACGACAGAATCCCCGATATCACACCCCATCAGATGCCAGCTCCTGAGCTTGGAAGCGTATTTATAATTGATGTCGTCATGATCATGAACAAGAATCAGCGACGCACCCGTGGTTCCGGATGTGTTGGAGTAACGCATGAACCTCGGCGGATAATTATCGGCGATGACCTGCCGAGGAAAATTCTCCCGCAGTTCTTTTTTGGTTATCACCGGGAGCCTCCTGAAATCGGCTTCACATTTTATATCCTTGGGGTGAACCCCGGCCCGAGCGTATTTTTTCCTGTAGAAGGGAACATGCTGATACGCGTGGCGCACCACGTTGAGCACGCGTTGCCATTGCCTTTCCCTGCGCGCCTCAACGGGATCAAAATCCGCCCGGATATAATGATTGTAATAACGCCACCCCTTGTTGGCAGTCAACCGTGAAGACAGGGGCAAAATGATTTTCTTTAAAAAATATTTCCGCATCACACCCCCCGGATCATCCTAATGATCATCCTCGGATACTGTTTAAGATAAACACGAAAACGTTTATCCCGGTTTTTCATGGCGAGGATCAGCATCCCGGCCATGATCAGGCCATCAGGCACGAATTTGAAAAACTTCCACCGGTGCTTGTTCCGCACGAAAGCATTCGCGGCCGTTGAAAGAAGAGGGAGGATTTTAAAATATTTCTGGAAACAGGCGTTGATAACCCGCATATCCGGGCTCCCGGCAATGGAAGAAAAAAAATCCGCCTGGTAATTGCTATCGTTTTTGATGTCCACAGGAGAAGATTCAAATATTTTGGCATGGCGATAAAAAACCAGGTTGTGGCATTTGATCCTGTTTAAACGACGCAGCTGCGCGTAGATCCCAGCCGCCGTCAGGTGGTCCTCCAGGCTTTCTTGCGGAATCCCGAACAAATGATCAGCATCATAAGTAAGATCGTATTCATCGCAAATAGCAAAGGCTGCTTGAATGGCTGTATTTTTTTCCTCCCGGGCTAAAATGTTGTGTTTGAGGGATTCATTGAATGTCTGCACACCGAATTCCACGCAATAGCACCGGCTTTCTTTCAGCATCCTGGCCATCTCTGCGTCGAAACTCCCGGCCTTCGCGAAACATTTAAACGGCAGGGCAATTTGTTCCCGGTATTGCGGCAGGTATTCCCGAAGCCAGTCTTTATTGATGGCAAAAATGGAGTCTTTGTAGATCACCTCTTTTATGCCGTAGCGCTCTTTCGCAGCTTTAAGCTCCGCCAACACATGCCACGGAGAGCGCCGCCGGCAATAATGAGCGCCCATCGCATCCTTTAATACCGTTTCCAGGCAGTAAGAGCACCTCCCGGGACACCCCTTGCTGGTAAAAACCAAGTAACTGTCTTTAAAGTCGATATACCCATCAAATAAACTTTTATCCGGAATCGGCAGCCCGTTTAAATCAGCGACCCCGGGATGACGGAACACCCGTGCGGAGCCCAAGTCCTGCCGCTCACGCAGGAATAGGTCAAACGTGAGCTCCGGTTCGCCGATCAGGGTGAAATTAAAGTCTTCCGAGTCCGGGGTCTCCACGCAGGAGAGGTAAACCGCTTTTGCGCAGCCACCCGCTTGTGTAATGCCTGCGAGCAAGGCCCGTATCCAATTCCTGTTAAGATGGATGGCATCATAAAAAACAAGTAAGTCCGGGTCGGTTTCCATGACTTTCTTTACAAAGTTTTTGGGGTTGGCAAAGGACCAATGAAGAGCCGGAGAGGAGATGATGTTGTCTGAAAGCCCGAAAATATCCTGATCATAGACCAGAGCCGTTGCGTGGCCGTAGCGTTTGGCAATCGCCGAAAGGGTTTCTGTAACAACGGCATCCTGCAAGAAATAACGACCTTTATAAAAAAATGTGATTTTCATGCTTTACGACAAAACCCCTTTTAAGCCAAATAAGGCCGTCTCCTGGCGGCTTAAAAAAACATTCCTGAACAGCAGATGATTTTAATAATACTAAAAACAATGAATCAAAACTAGCAAAATGTTATGATTCCGGATCCGCTGACGGATCAAAGGATATAATGAAGGTAAAGGAGAATTAAATTTGTTATTTGACTTTTATAAATATACTTATTAATATTTAGAAACGCGGGAACGATCTGCGGACAGCCCTGTCTTTCATGGTGATCGCCAGGGTGTCGTCATTTCCAACATGCGCCATCAGGACGTGATGAACCAACGCTTATCAGAAAAACTGAGATTTTTGTCCGCACTCCTTGTGTGCCTGCTTATGATCTTTGCCGATCGGGTTATCACGGTTCAAAACACGCCCGGCATTGTTACTCCAGATAACGCACTTTTTCAATACCGGAGCACGTTTAAGAAAACCGGCCGGCACGATTTACAGCAGCTGCGAGACCTCCTTTACAGGCAACTTGATCACGAAGACATCCGCGTGAGGATGAACGTCGCGGAAGTTTTGGGCGAGCTCCCGGGACCCGGCATCCTGGATGATCTTTGGAAAATATATATTAATGAAACAGACGCCTTCGTGAGGAGGTCTGCCATCGCAGGGATGCTGAATCACAATGACCCCGCGGTGTTAACGTTCCTGGTGCAATCTCTGTCAGACACCGACGCGGAGGTCCGCCGGCAATCCATAGAAGGATGCCTGGCTCTTGCTGACGCATCGCTGAAAGAGGCCTTTGAAACAAGATTGGCCCAGGAATCGGCCCCCCTGAACCGGCTCGCAATTGCGGCACTCCTGTATAAAATCGGCGATACGGCGCAACTGGACTATCTGAAAAACGCTCTCCTTCAGGAGTCGTCACCGGAAACCCGCGAATATCTCGCGCACATGCTCCAGGATTCGAACGTTACAATCGGCGCCCCGGTCATCGAAGAGATCCTTCGGCAGGAGAAAGACCCTGCCGTAAAAATATGGCTGGCCACGCTTTTGGCTGCGCAGGGAGACGCGGCCAATCTGGATGATTTGAAAAATAGCGTATCCAGAGAGGAAAATCTTGAATTAAAGTCCTCAGCCGCCCAAGCTTTAAACGCTCTGGGGGAACAGGACTATGTTTATCCGTTCTTGTTAGATCTTTTAAAAACCGGAGATGAAGGTGTGCGTGAACGCGCTATCGAAGATTTGGTAGATTTTAAAGATTACCCCTTGTTGCCGGTTCTGAATCAAGTCCTGAAAAATGATCCCAGCATAACGGTCAGAGAGATTGCCGCCTGGGCGATGGGGGAAAGGAGGGAGCATGAGGCGCTCCCCTATCTGGAGCAGAGTCTTTATGACGAAAGCGCTTTTGTGCGCACCGGTGTTATCGCAGCCCTTTATAAAATTCTATCTGGGGAAGGGCGGACGCAGAGGGAATAATAGTGGCCCAAGCATCACCCCGTTCTTCTCCCTTATTTAAAAAACTTCTTCCATTTAAAATTTTTTATCTCCTGGGCCGCAATTTTATGGATTGAACCGAATATGATACAATAATAAACAGAAGCGTCCCCTCAAATATAACGGCGTTATCCAATAATGCCAGAAAGAACGGGGCATGAAATTATCGTTGATTTTCAATCCGTTCTCCTATAAGGCTCATGAAGAGAACCTGAAAATTGTTCAAAAATATTTTGGATTGTTCCCTCCGTTAAGCCTGGCCTGGGTTGCGGCCATCGCGGAACAGGCCGGACACCGGGTCCAATTAATTGACGCACGGACTTTAAAGCTCTCCATGGAAGAAACCGGGCAACAGGTCAGGGAGTTCAACCCGGATATCATGGGATTCATGATGACAACCTACATGTTTCAGGACACGCTGGCCTGGATCAGGTTTCTTAAAGCCCGTGTTCGTGTCCCCGTTGTGGTTGGAGGATACAATCTCAGGGTGTACCCCAAGGAATCGCTCGCCCATCCGGACATAGATTTTGGCGTGGTCGAGCATGCGTACTACACGATCCCGCGGCTTTTGGAAGAACTGGAAAGCGGCCGGCATGATTTCGCGACGGTCCCGGGGCTTGTTTATAAAAGAAACGGGCTGACCCTGATCACCCCTCACCCGCAAAAAATCAACTTTGATGATTTCCCTAATCCAGCTAGGCACCTTTTACCCAATCATCTTTACGCCGAATTCCCAACCGAGCGGCGGAACTTTACAGTTATGGTGACGTCTCTCGGGTGTCCGTATGGCTGCGCTTTCTGTGAGGCGGGCCGTACCCCTTATAACCCCCGTTCGCCGGAGAAAGTCGTGTCTGAAATGGAAGAATGCTATCAGAAATACGGCGTCCGGGAAATCGATATCTTTGATTATGAATTCACGGGGATCCGCGACCGGGTCATGAAAATATGCCGGCTTATAAAAGAAAAAAAATTGGATATGATCTGGGCCTGCCGCTCCCGTATTGACACCGTCGACCCGGAATTGCTTTCTGCCATGAAGCAGGCGGGTTGCCGGAGGATTTATTTCGGCTTGGAGTCCGGGTGCCAGGATATCTTAGACAGGGTTCATAAAGAGGTCTCCCTGCAAAATGTCCGGGACACTATTGCCGCCTGTTCCTCTCTGGGAATCCGGACTTTGGGTTTCTTTTTGATTGGCGCGCCGGGAGACACCCGGGAAACGGTCAGGGAAACGGTCGCGTTCGCTAAAAAACTCGACCTGGATTACGTGCAGTTTTCCAAATGCCTGGCCAAGCCCTTGACCCCGCTTTGGAAAGATCTGGTGGCTAAAGAACAAAAAGACTATTGGCGGGAATGGATCCTTGGGAAAGAAACAGACAGGGAATTGCCCCGCCCTTGGACCGAACTGACAAACCAGGAGGTCGATCAACTGACCCGTTGGGCTTATATTTCTTATTACGCGAGGCCCCGTTTCTTATGGAACCATTTACTAAAAATCGGTTCATTCCTGGAATTAAAACGTAAGGTCCTTGCGCTCGTTGATATGTTATGGAAACAGGAGGATTACTCCCTGCCGGAAAACGGCTTCGAAGCCTTTAATGAGAACCCTGATACACAAGTCCGGAAATGCCGGGAATGCGGGAATTATACGCTTAATAAAAAATAATAACTTACCGCCCATAAAACATGATATTTAAACCGATCCCCCGCCAAAAATCCAGCAACACGCTTCACGACCTCTGGCGTACTATTTGTTTAGCCGGGACAAAACGTTTTCTGACGGGAGCGTACATAAAAGAATTTGAAGCCCGTTTTGCCGGAGTCTATGGCATAAAGCACGCTTTGGCCACCGGGTCATGCCGCTCCGCTTTCGCGCTCATCCTGGACGCTTTGGATATTAAAAGCGGGGACGAAGTGATTCTCCCGGCTTTTAACATGCCGGCTTTTCCAAAAATATTACAATGCAAGGGCATCAAGCCGGTCTTTATTGATATTAACAGCCAGACCCTGCACATGGATGAACGCCTGATCGAACCCAACATTACCCCCAAAACCAAAGCCATTGTCGCCGTTCACCTGTTTGGAAACGCCTGTCCCATGGACGCGATCCTGGCCCTGGCCCGGAAGCATAACCTGTTTGTCATTGAAGATTGCGCCAACGCCTGGGAGACACGCTATCAATCCCGGTACGTCGGCACATGGGGAGACGTGTCCTGTTTCAGCCTCGGGGCTACAAAAGACATCCCCACCTTCGGCGGAGGGATGATCCTGACGAACGACGAAGAACTCTATGCCAGGCTGACGCGTATTTATGAACAGGAAATGCGGTGCCCCTCTTGGACGAGCGCCATGGCCGATCTTCTTAAAAACACGGCCATGCTGGTGATGAGCTCAGGCCTTTTTTATGGGCTCTTGGTCTTCCCGGTTCAGTTCCTCTGTTTTTGGGCCGGCCTTGACCTGATGGATTATTTCATCGAAGAAAAAGATCGCCCCCTGAAAGCTGTCCCGCGCCATAAATACACAAATTTTCAGGCTGCGGTGGGAATCCATAAATTTACGGTCAGCGAGCAGATCCAGCAGAGGAGACTCTGGAACGCCAGGATTTTCAACGCCCGGTTTCACCAAATCCCGGGAGTCCAGATCCCCCAGACCGCGCCGGAAGGGGAACACACCTACTGGAATTACCCGATCTTGGTTCCCCGGCGGCCTGTTTTAATAAAAAAATTACTTCAGCACGGGATCAGCACGAAAACCCTTGATACTTACAACTGCAACCGTTTAAAGATTTTCAGGGATGCCCTGAAACACTGTCCCCAAGCCGAACGGATTGCGGACATGATCCTGATTCTCCCGGTTTATCATCATTTAAATGAAACAGAAATAAATTTTATAGCGGAAATTTTTGAAAAAGAATGCCAACGTTTTGCTTAATCCCAAAAACATGAACTTAACCACGCCATCATCCAGATATGATCCTCCATGCGGGATTATGTTGTTGCGGCTCGTTCCCGACGTTTACAGGCATTCGAATCATCCTATCGGGCACCGGCCCCCGTACATCCTGAAATATGTGGAAGCCAGCCTCAAAAAGGAGGCTCGGTTTTCAGTAACCCTGGTCGACCAGCATATTTCCGACATAACCCTGGCCGGGATCCAGGAGCTCTGGAGTCGGAGCAACCCACGCGCCGTTATTTTTGACGTGTCGTCCCTCAATGAAACCGTGACCGGGACATTCTCCCGGGACCTTTGCGCTGCACGGGATGGGGCCATTATATTTATTGCCATCGGCCAGGCCCCAAGCGCCGACGCAGAGGCCTTCAGGGCGAAATACCCCCAATTCCATATTGTCCTGGCCGGCGAAGCGGAGCAGGCGGTCGTGGATATTATCCAAAAATTTGCCGCGGGGCATTCCTCCGGAGACCTGAAACACTTCTATGAAAACCCCGCAAACGTGAGTCACCCCTGGATTGTCCGCGACCTGGACGCCTTGCCGTTCCCCCCGTATAATCCGGAAGAACTCCAGGGCTACCATTTTGTCTATCCGCTAAAACTGGCCCAACACATCGTCTGGGGACACCTCTTAAGCAGCCGCGGATGCCCACACCGGTGCATTTTTTGTTCTCAAATCATGCGGGAAAGCTATGGGGCCGAGATCCGCCTGCGCTCGGCCACGAACGTGGCGGATGAGATCGAACACCTTTTAAACATGGGCGCGAACGTGATCAGCTTTGACGATGACAATTTCACCAATTCCCGGGCTCATGTCCGGTCCATCTGTGAAGAGATTCTGCGCCGCGCGTTAAAAATCCACTGGATCGCGCACGCGCGGGTTGATGAGGTTGACGAGCCGCTGTTACGCCTGATGCGGGAAAGCGGTTGCCTGTTATTGCGTTATGGCGTGGAAACCGTAAGTAGGGACATCCTGAACGCCATCGGGAAAACTTCAGCCCCTGATTCATGGCCGGAGAAAACCCGAAAGGCGGTGGCTCTAACCCAGGCGCAGGGCATCGGCGCTGTGTGCCTCTTCATGGTCGGCTGTCCCGGAGAGACGTATGAAGATTTGAAAAATGACATTCATTTTGTGCGGGGGCTCAATCCTGACATTATTCAGGTGGCGTATTTCACGCCGTTTCCAGGGTCCCGGTATTACACGACGTTCCGGGAAAAATTCCCAGACAATCATTCTTCGGAATTATATCATTACAGCGTCCCCAGGATTAACCCCAGTCATATGGAAGACCAGGAGTTTAAATCCGCCCAATTTTTGTTTTATAAAAAATTCCTATTGCGGCCGTCTTTCCTCTGGGATCATGCCCGCCGTTATTTTGTTTTTTATGTTTTGAATCCTGGGATATACCGTGAACTTATAAAAATAAGAAAAGAGCTGCTGCGACCCGGGGCGCCCCGTTATGAATAAAAGCACAATCATTTCCATAGCGAAAAATTTCCTGCGCGCCCAAATTTATAGGCAGAATATCCCGATCGTCGTCAGCTGGGCTATCACATATCAATGCAACGCCCGGTGTCAGTATTGCGAAAACTGGTCATACCCGCATGAGCAGGAACTCCGCCTTCAGGAAATCATGGCCATCATGGATGACCTGGCGACCATGGGCACGGCGGTAATATCTTTAACAGGCGGCGAGCCATTATTACGCCCTGATTTGGGAGAGATCCTGGACCATGCCGCACGGAGAAAAATCTATGTATCGATTAACACCAATGGGCTTATCGCGCAAACGCGGATACCAGTGCTCAAAAAAGCGGACCGCATCACTTTAAGTTTTGACGGCCCGCAAGCGATTCATGACGCCATCCGCGGCCGCGGCACGCACGACCTTGTCCTGAAGGCCGTAGAATCCCTGATACGGGAGGGTTGTGTGCCGGCGTTCAATACCGTATTGACAAGAATGAATACCGGGCACGTTGACGATATCCTTAAGACCGCCCGGCAGTATAACGTCAAAGTCGCGTTTCAACCTGTTTCTCTCTGTCTCCTGGAAAGCAAGAAAGAAAACCCGCTCGCCCCGATACCGGAAGATTATCAGGCGGCCATCCATAAAATCATAACCGCGAAAAGAAAGGGCAACCCGCATATTTTAAATTCACTCGCCGGGTTAGACCACCTCGCGCGCTGGCCCAAGCCGACCGCCATTGCGTGTTCGGCCGGGAAAGTGCATTTCCGCATCGAACCGGACGGGTTAATGACAAATTGCAGCCGCCAGTTCCTTTCGAAATCGAAACAGTCCCAAAACGCGGATATCCGCCAGGTCGGAGTCAAGAAAGCCGTCACCCAGATGAGGGTGAGCCCGTGCTGTGACTGCTGGTGCGCCTCTACCGTGGAGATGAACTTAGCGGCATCCTTTAATTTTTCTGGGGCCATGAATATGCTAAAACGGGCCGGCGGGCGTTAAAACCATAACGGGGCAGAAGCCAGACATGGATTTTACAAAAAAATTTTTATCATCCATGAAACGGATAAAAAACAACTCTGAACGGACGATTCTGATCCTCTGCCTCACTTCAGGATTTTTACTGCGGCTTTATGGATCCACAACGGTTCCGCGCGTCCTGGATGAAGAAGAGATATTAAGAAGTGTGCCATCCTTCAGCGGGGCAACATCAATGCCGGCCGGCAGTGAGCTGACTCACAATCCCCCATTGGTCCAGTACTTACTCCAATGGAGTTTATCGGCGGGAGGGGAGAATACCCTCGCGATGCGTTTCCCTGGGGTCTTGTTCGGGACTTTAACATTAGGGGTCCTGTACCTGCTTGTTAAAAAACACGTGAACACCCCAACAGCCCAGTGGGCGCTTTTTTTCGCGGCGTTCAGCCAATTTTTCATAGGATTTTCCCGTTTGCTAAAACCGGACGGGATATTGTTATTTTTCATTGTCTGCATCTTATTTTTCGCCGGGCAAGCGCGTATCAGCCGGGGGAAGTTTTACCTTTGGGGAGCCGGGTTTTCCATGGGGCTGGGGCTCCTGGTGAAATTAAACATCATAACGCTCTGGCCCATTATCCTGTATTACCTTTTTATCGATCCCGCAAACCCCAAACGGTTCTCCATGAACGATTTTCTTATCTTGCATATTCTTATCTTCTTATGCGTGTCCCCATATGTGCTCTGGAATGTCCAACACGCTTGGGTGGACTATTCGGTCAAGAGCAGCCGGGCCGAATTCTTTTCCATCAGCCTGGTTCCCGCGGCCCTTTTCCTCGGAGAAATATTTGTCTTTAATTTGCCTGAGTTCGCCAGTGACTACATATTCAAAATTTGCTCGATTGAATATCCTTTTTTCAACTGGGTCCTGGGCCTGATCTGCCTTGGGGGAGCCGTCTATTTCTTGTTCCGTAATACTAAAAATAATTTATTAAATTTATTAATCTGGATCTTTTATTCTAATTTCCTGTTTTTTTCGCTTGTGCGGCCCAGGACAGGGGGGGGGTATCATTTTCACCTGGATAATTTCTGGTGGGCCATTGTTTTAGTCCTGCCGGGGCTTATCCTGGGATCTGCGATGCTTGCAGAATTCTTGGAACGTTTTCCCCGGGCCCGTTATGGGGTGCCGTTCCTGATTTTTTATTTTATCCTGAACGCTTTTTCTTTTATATCGTTTCCGGCGAACGGCTGGGTCCCGAACCCGGGGTTGAAAGTGCGCGCGCTGTGCCTGACGGAGCAGCAATACCGGCAAGATGGGGATATCCTGATGGCGCAAAAGGTCCGGAGATATCTTCTGGAACACTTCCCGGAAGAAAGCCACTGTCGTGATCAAAAAATTTAATAATGAAACAAAACCGTGTTTTAATGCCATGAAATCAACAATACCGATAAAAATTCGCAATCTGCGGATTGAAATCCAAAATATCAGATGCGTCACAGGCGCTGCGGGTTTGGCCATCGGAATATATCTCCTGGGGACATACCTGCTGAGTCTGTTTTATCATTGCGGATTTCAGGAGGTCCATATTTTCAGCCCCCATAAGGGTAACGCGGCCGCGACCACAATCAGTTTCCTGGTATTCGGAGCCGGGTTTCTGATGCTTTATGTGATTCCGGGATGGATTTTCTCCCTGCATTTCAGAAGGTTGCAAAACGACTTGCCTGTCTTCCTGGGGGTTTCCTTCCTCTCGAGCATTCTCATTTGTATTCTCGTGACCACGATTTATAAAATCATACGGCCCGCCACCGGCCTGGACAGGATCAACTTTTTGGGCCTCCTGATGCTTTCTACCGTGTTTGAACTGGTCTCGTTATCCCGTAAAAGGCACGGTCAAAAA
>ENA-UOWO01002228-UOWO01002228.1-activated-sludge-metagenome-genome-assembly--contig:-NODE-2228-length-24355-cov-6.477078_pt1 | contig 24355 bp, 14 predicted proteins | sample MGYA00238148_ERZ761564 | MGnify/ENA primary metagenome ERZ761564 (study PRJEB28885, sample SAMN05720194) | activated sludge metagenome | isolation source: Anaerobic digester | place: USA... | reverse complement strand
TTTGGCATTGATAGGCGTGCCGAATGTAGCATTGCTGCTGCCACACACATAAATATTACCACTGGCATCCGTCACAACTGCGGTGCCTTCGTGAATACCCGTACCCGTACTCCCGGTAAAGGTGTTCCAGTCGAGTGTTTGCGCGGTCACAAGCGCCTGTGTGCTCATCAAGCCTAACATCACCAATACAGCCCCCCGAAGCATCTTTCCGGCTCTGAAGCCGAGACCGGCGAAAGAAATTTGTGCTGAAATATAAAAATTGTTCATTTTTCGTTTCTTTTTAGATGTAGTCCGGTGGATTAATTGTGATTAATTGCTCCGGGCTGTACCGGATTAGGATTCAGATAGGTGAGTGTCACGGAAGTGGAAGCGGTACATGCCTTGTTATCAGTAACCGTTACCGAATAGGTGCCGGCAATGAGGCCCGTCTGATCCTGACTGGCAGGTACGAGGCCCGAACCGTTCATTGTAGTCCAGTTATAGGTGTACGGTGATGTGCCGCCCGTTACGGTCAGGTCGATAGCGCCGTCGCTGTTCAACGGCGGGGTGGAGCCCGGCGGGCAGGTCGGATCTGTTTTGGCGGTCGTCAGTGCGAGGATTGCCGGCTCGGTAATGGTTACGGACCTGGTAGCGGTACAAGCATTTGCATCGGTTACCGTCACGACGTAGGTGCCGGCAGCCAGGCTCGTGCGATCCTGGGTAGAAGGACCGTCACTCCAGAGGTATGTGTACCCCGACGTACCTCCCGAGGGCGTAATATCGATGGCGCCGTTGGCGCCGCCCTTGCAACTGACGTTCGTCGAACTGGTCAGCGCGATGGCTACGGCTGTCGGAATCGTTATGGCGGCCGAGGCCGTAGCGGTACATGCTTTCGAATCAGTAACGGTAACATTGTAGGTGCCGGCTGTTGCCAGTGCACTGATATTCTGCGTAGTAGCCGTGTAACCGGCCGGTCCGGTCCAGCTATAGGTGTAAGCCGGCGTACCTCCGCTCACCGTGAGGTTGACGGCGCCTTTCTGACCGAAACAGGCAGGATTTACGGGTGAGGCGGTAGCCACAAGTGCATTCGGCTGGCTCACCAGAGCGGAGTAGGTAGCCGAACATCCGCTCGGCGAGGATACCGTTACGTTGTAGGTGCCTGCCGACAAACCAGTGATGCTGGTGCCGGTGCCGCTCCCTGTGCCGGTCGGGCTCACACGCGACCAGTTCCAGGAGTATGGAGCAGCACCGCCCGAAATGGTCATCGCGATGGAACCATTGGTACCGCCGTTACAGGATGGCTGCGTAATAGTTTTCTGAACGGTCAGTTCACAGGAGATTTCTATGGGTTTGGAATCGAAGGCAACCCGCCCGCAGGGGCTGTCGGTCACTTTCACGGAAATCACGCAGGAACTGATATTGGCCGGCGGGGTATAGGTAACGGTGGCCGTAGTCGTATTGGGAGAGAACGTACCGCCGCAGGAGGAACTCCACACCGTGGAATACGTGCCGCCGGGAGGTGTGATCGTGTAACTGAGTGTGGTGCCCGTACCTGCGGGAATAGTAGCGGGTACGTTAATAGCGACATTGACCGCTTTGTTCACCACTGACATAAAGGAAAAGTTGAGCATGGCCCGGATGAGCGCTACCCGATTGGGGACCGAAGTAACGTTGTCGTTGTAATCGTGACCGCCCGAAATCATCACGTACCCATTGTTGGTATTTCCGAAGGCAGGACCGTATACCATGGCGGCCTGTTGCTGTCCGGTGATGTAGATCAGTTTTTTCGTGGTCGCGCGCCAAGTGGAGATGGGGGTATACGAGCGGTTCGCACCATTCGCCTGATTCTGCTGGTGGGCAGTATTGCCCATGAATTGCATAGGAGGATCGCCGTTAAAATCGTAGGTGACGGAAGGACTTCCCCAGGAGCCGCCGACACCGTTCAGGCCGGTGGTCGACAAAAATTTGGCGACGTTGTTTTCCATGACGCTGCCCGATTTGCAGCCTACCCAGATATACCCCTTGTAGGTCTGGTTCCAGGTAGCGAGGTTGGTGGCGCTGATGTTGTCGTCGTGGGGGATCAGAAAAACATCATCGCACTGGCCCAAATCGACGGCAGATTTTATATAGTAGGCACTGGAAGGAATGCCCGCCGCAAGTATATAAGCGGAAGAAACATCGGCTTTGTCCGGGTTGAGCGCCCAGCGCGGCGCCGACTTTAATGTGGCATACACCGGCACGGTAATAGCGGAAACGGAACTATTGCCCTGTACACCCTGGCCCTGCCAGAAGGTGATGCGGCCATTCACGGTACTCGTGCGGTATTCGGCCGGAATGATGAAGGCGCCACCGCGATAGGTCACACCATTGTGGACAAAATCGACACCGTCTCTGCCTTTCGACGAGTTAATAACCCATTTGATGGGTACCTGGTAATTTCTGAGCAGGTCGTAGATCATGCCGTAGGGCTTCAAACCTTTCGCATCGTCCTGCGGGGTAATACCCATGTTGACAATGAAAGAGTTGGCAGCGATGGTTTCCGTCTGTGCGCCCAGCCGAGCTGCGCTCAGCAGCAGACAGACAGCGAACGCAGCCGTTGAAAAACGGCGCGTCGGCATATGGAATATGCCCGATGAAGCGGCGTCTTCCGCCGGATAGTTGCGGCGCAATTTTCGCAGCAGTTTCAGGCCGTAAGGACGGGCATAACGGAACCGGGCGTACAATACCCAACACCACCCGATCGTGGAAGAAAGTACGAGACTATCACGTACTCCACGGGTACATTCTTCCAGGCTTACTGCCAGAAACGAAAGCAGCAATAAGGCCGTGAATGCCAGTAGTGGAAGCAAATAATGCCGGTAAACATTTTTCATAAAAGTTGAACTTTTCACGTTACTGAATGATGTTTGAGTTTTTTTCTATTCGTATCTCGATGTGTTGACCGGCAGGTGTAAGCCTGAATTCAGCCAATACAAGTAAGGGTCGACCATGGTCAACTGGTGTGAGCAGCGCTTTACCCGGTAGCGGGTAGGCAAGCCTGCATGGTCTCATTGTAGAAAAGGGAAGATGTCGATCTGCTGCGGAACGCCGGGGGGGGCGCACTTTCAGAGGCTAAATCAAAAGCCCGGCTTTTTGTTTTTTCATGAGAGACCTGTGTGAACGGATCTTATTAGGATTAAACAACCTGTTGAAAATGAATAATTTACACTCAGGTACGGCTAGTTCCTTGCAGAACTATTTATTGGTCTACAAATGTCTGTCGGCCTGGCAGGGAAATGATTAAAAATTAAAGCGGTTTTGTTACTTCATTATGGTATGAAAACAATGCCATTTAAATATAAACAATTGATATTCAGCAATTTGCACTGTTACTTTCATTTTTGTTTGTTACATTTCCAGTGGTGCACTTTCTTTGGGTATTCCCCGGGGGGCGGGGAAGTACGGCTTTCATACCATCGTGGTATCGATACCTACGCCGCCGGTATTGTCGGATACTTCATTCGGAGTAGCAGCGGTATTGGCAAAGCAAAAATTTCTCATAGTAACCTGATTTAAGATCTTGTGAAATGTGTGATGAATCAAATGTGTGAGAGGGGATAAAGGGAGGGGGGAGATTATTTACTTGCTTTCGGGCGCCTGGGCGTTCGTTTCGCCGCCCTGCATCGAAAGGCGGACCAGTTCCCAGAGGTCTTCGTAGAGGATGATTTCGATTTCGTTCGTCTGGCCTACCACCCCGACACGGAGGGCAGCCAGTTCGTTCAAATGTCCCTGCACTTTCTTGTCGATGACTGGCAGTGCGAACCCGCATTTGGACACCTGAAGCAACATTTTGAGGAAATAAAAACTCCGTTTCGTTTGCGGCACGTTCACGTAGTTGTAGCAGTATTGTTCGATGGATTCCGCTTCGTCGACGAGCCGGGCCTGCTTTTTTTCCAGTATCATAAACAGCATCCGGATGATCAGAATAGCGACGTTGAGCCCCGCTTTGTCGCGCGAGTAAATCGGCGTTTCGTTGATAAACTTGCCGAGTTTGAACTGATGTCCGCGGGGGATTTCCAGGTTCACCTGCACGGATACGAAATGAATGTACGCTTCATAAATGCGCCACACTTCCTTCACGTTTTCGGGCAGGAACTGGAAGCGCGGATGGCGCAACGTATCCAGAATCAGTTCCAGCACGAGCGCATACTTGCCCGTATGGAAGAGCAGGCGCAGGTACAACTCCCTGTATTTGAACCAGTTGAATGTGCCCTCCTTGAGGTATAGCCGGCACATTTGCGCCGTATCGTGCCCCTGCTCGAACTGCCTCAACTGAATATTGCAAATCAGTTTCTGGTAGTAAAATATCTGGAGCGGTACGCGGGTCTCGAAGGATTTGGACTGGAAGAACCGGATGGCGTCGTCGCACACCTGCACCGCCGTCGTGAAATCCGATTCGAAGAGGTATTTAAAAAAATGGATCAGCCGGCCGTACAGATGCAGGCGGTAGGAGTCATATTGTTCCATACCGCCGTTCAACTCCCGGTAATATTCTGCGGCCACCGCTGCCGAATTCGATTGCGGCGCCCGAGAATTGATGTGCTTCGCCACCAGCAGCGTGTAGCGCTCTTCGGCCAGGCATTCCGCATCGTATATTTCGCGGTAGCGTTTGAACACCCGGTTGGTTTCGTTGTATTTCTTATCGGTAGCCTCGTGCAGGGCAAACTGGATGCGCAAAAACGACGTCACTTCCATCACCAGGTTCGTGAACTCGAACTGGATAGCCTGTTTCAACAGCCGCACCGCCACATACTGGGCCGCCCGGAAAGAATTGTGGCCGGCCAGTATTTTTACGAACGTCCACTGTTTGTGGCAATCGTAGTAGGCGCGCTGGTAGTCGGAGTACTCTTCGGCGGGGTTGTTCAGGTGGAAAAGCGTATTCAGCAGGCGGTTGCGAAAATCGGATTTCAACTTCCGGTACTTTGCGCTTTCCTCTCCGATCCCGTACAGTTTGCGCTTCGCATCCTCGTCCGTCTCTATTTTCCCACCCACTACGAGGTCGAAAAACGCGCCTATTTTGGAATGGCCGTCAAAGGGAATCCCGGCGGCGTTTACCGGCCGCAGGTTGTGTTCCTTTATAAGAAAAGCCAAATCCTTGATGTCCTGCATAATGAAGCACTTTCCCACTTAAGAACCCATATCATATGGGTTCGATCAGGTAAGTACCCAAAGGTCGGTTTGCAGGATTTTCCGATGCCTCTATGGGCGATGAATGGCTTGCCGGCGGGATATACCTGCTGAAAATGCCGATAAAAACGTTTGCAGGTCTAAAGTCGCTCAGTGTCTCGTAAATGTATTGTTATGTTGAAATGAGGCCTTTTCATCACCGACTGTCACGAAAATGGTTCCCCTGAAAAAAAATAGTGCTTCTTTGTGATTTGTTTAACATCTTTTTCGTTTTTTCATTGTTAGGTTAAACAATTCATTGGTTTCACTTACGCCTGTAACACATTTCTCATGCGAGACTGCGCAATCCATTCAAATTTCCGCCTTTATTTTTCCGTTGTTTTGATTGCCATTAGTTCAGGTTTTTTTGTGCCGCTGGCGGCACAAGGCCTGCCCGTTCGCCTCGACAGCCTGCGCGCCATGTGGTATCATCCGGCATCCGGTGTATCCGATTCACTACTGCTGGAGGCGGGCATAAAACTCCAGGGCGTTTACTCCAAGCGTAATTATGATTCCTTCCTGTGCATCAACAATGAGATGATCGCGTACGGCAAGGCGCACGGCAACAGGCGCTGGATCGCCAATGGCTGGCGACAAAAAGGAAAGTATTATCATTTCATCGGGAAAACGGATTCCGCATTCTTCGCCTTCCGGTATGCGCTCAGTCAGATCGGAAACGCCGATCCTGCGCTGGCCGTCAAACTGTACGGAAACATCGGGTTAATATACGGCATCACCAACCGGCTCGACAGCGCTGTTTATTATTTGAAATTCGCGATCGATATGGCGAAGAACCACCCGGGCGCAGAAGTACCGCAAGGTGTGTACGGCAACCTGGCAGAATGTTACGAAATCCAGGGAAATTATGTGGAGGCGCTCGAGTACCACGATAAGGAGTTGAAAAACAACATCAATGGCGCCGCAAAATATATTTCCTGCTATAATTCCGGGCTGATTTATAAAAAACTGGGGCTTCGAAAAGAGGCTTCCGAACAGTTTTTGAAAGGGCTCGAGTTCTCCAAAGAGGATAAAGCCCCCGTCAATATCGTCAGAAGTTATGCCGCCCTGATGCAGGTATCCGCCAATATGCAGGAAGCGCAACGCTACCTGGATACCGGACTGGCGCTGGCAGATTCCCTGAAATTAAAAAATCCGGCATTGTTCCTGCTCGAAGAGGCGGGGAAACTATTCATAGATTCCATGCAACTCGACCAAGCGGCCTTTTACCTGAAACGCTGCATCGAACTTTCCAACACTATAAAGGAAGAAAACAACCGGATGCAGTCTACGCTCTATCTGGCCAAAGTATATTGCCTCAAAGGCAACTACCGGGAATCCCTTCGATTGTGCCTGGAAGTGCAGCCTTATTTTGAAAAAAACAGAGAAGGGGAATATTTGGTTGTTTTGTACGACGTGCTCAGTAAAAACTACGAAGCGCTGGGCCAAACGGAGCGGGCCTTGTACTTCCTAAAAAAAAAGGATCTCGAGGCTGAAAAATCCAATGACAACACTTCCCTGAAAGAAGGTATCAGCGCTTTCCTGAAATACAAAACCGAGGAAGAACAGCAAAAACTGCAACTGGCCAAGGAAAATGCAGAAGCGCTCGCCGAGGCATCACAGGCGCGGGAGCGACTCAGTTTTTGGGTATTCGGCCTGCTGAGTTTATTCCTGGCAGGCATTGCGGGTTTCTACTATTTTTATTTCCAGCAAAAAAAGAAGTCGGGTGCGAAACTCGCGGTGGCGTATGATGCCCTGGACGGGGAGAAGCAAAAACTGGAACGCTACAACCAGAAACTCCGGCGCTTCAGCGGTATCGTGTCGCACGATATCCTTTCCAACCTCGACCTCATACTTTCCACCGGCAACGTACTCGTGGGCGCCACTCCCAAACCCGAACGCCTCACGCAATACTACGACATAACCCAACGCACCAGCCAGCAGCTCAAAACCTATTGCATCGGCTTGCTGGAGGAAGCGCGGCAAACTCATGAGCAGTCCGACACCGTGCCGCTGCACAACCCCATGACCACGTTGCGCGGAGTGCTGGAACGCTTCGAACCTGCATTGAAATCGAAAAATTTCCGGGTAGAAACGCACCAACTGCCCTCCACTACGCTGCCTGTAGCACTGACGGAGCATTTGTTCCAAAACCTGGTATCGAATGCCATTCGGCATGCCGCTACGGCAGCATCGCCGATGCTGCATATCGGCACATCGACCGACGCGCAGGGGCGCCCCTGCTGGGTGGTGGAAGACAACGGTCCGGGCGTACCCGCCTCACAAATGGCCGCCATTTTTCAGGGAAACCGGACGAACGGCAACGGCGGCGGGCAGGAAATCGGATTATCTTTGTTAAAACAGAATCTGAATGAATACGGCGCCGACATACGGGTGGAAGAAAGGCTCGGCGGCGGCGCAAGATTTGTGATTGCTTTTAAGGATTCATAACCGCAACCAAACCACCATGCCTTATCCGGGATATTACACATACAAACTGGAGAGCCCTGCAACTGCCTAAAGACAATGCCGAAAACCTGGCCCGGGAAACAAAATCCAATTCGCTGCTGATTTATGGACTTTTGAGCCTGCTGTCGCTCTTCCCGGGCGTTACCAACTATTGCCAAATTTTCCCCTTCACTACTCCCGCTCGCGGTGGTGGAACAGGTATTCCAAAACCTGATTTCAAATGCCTTGCTGCATGCGGCGACAGCGTCCGAACCCTTCCTGAACATCCATGAAGCAACCGATGCTACCGGAACCCGGCGCTGGGTCATCGAAGACAACGGCCCCGGCATACCCCCGAACGCCTGGCATCCATCTGGACGGCCCATTCTGAAAACCCGGAATCTGCGCATTTGCAGGCATCTCTCTCCTTATCACTCATATTGCCAATAAGGGCGTTTATCACCCATAGCCTTCGTTTATCTATGTGCTGAAGAACAGCATCAGTATCTGGCTTTTATTTATGTCGCATTGTGGAACAACGAATATTCTGGTTACAGAAAAAACCAGGATTTTATTCATCTGTTGGAACCGATGTTGGGTTGACCCATTTTAACATGACAAAAAGCGGTTCGATGCAGCTCTCCTCTCATTTTCAGTTCAATGTGTTCACAAGACTTGTAAGTGCAGCAATCCTGTTGCTGTGTACCATTCCATCCTATTCACAAATCATCATCAACGAGGGTAGTAATAAAAATTATTCTACCATCCCCGATGAAGACGGCGAGTTTGAGGACTGGATAGAAATACTGAATACGGGCAACGTGGCGGTTGATTTGTACAACTACAGTTTAAGCGACAATTCGAATCCCGGTGAATGGAAATTTCCGCATCAGGTCATCCAGCCGAATGAGCACATCGTCGTGTTATGTAGCGGGAAAGACCGGCCGGTTGCTTCCGCTTTCATGCACGTAGTGACGGAAACTGCTTTTCAAGCGCAGGCAGGCTGGAACGTGCATCATTTTACCACGCCGTTCTACTGGGACGGTTTTTCCAACCTGGTGATAAATATATGCGCCTACAACGATGGTTATACCGAAAACGCCATTCACCTGCAAAGTTCAACGTCGTACAACGCAGCCATAGTGGCTGCCGTGGACGGAGGTTCGGCTTGTCCTTACAAGGAAGGAAGCGTTGTAAAACAGCGGCCGAACCTCCGGTTGAACGCCGTTCGCATAGGAACCGACAGCATTGTAAACAGTGGTACGGAATACCCCGCTCCTTATGGAAACTGGTACTGGAGCGCCAAACACCAGTTGCTTATCCAGGCAGGCGAATTGACCGCAGCCGGGTTGACTGCCGGAAACATTGATTCGCTCGCATTCGATGTATTATCCACCAATCCTGTCATTTATGCACAGATCGACATCAGTATTGCAAGCACCTCGCTCCTTGAACTGTCCGGCGTGTTCATACCGCCAAACGGTAATTTTAACCATACCAATTTTAAAATCAGTTCAGATGGCGAAAAAATAAAACTCTACAACCCTTCCAACGCGTTGATCAGCACTTTGAATGTGAACTGCGGGCAGGGATATGATGTGAGTACGGGCGCCTATCCCGACGGGGCCGTAACCATCAAAAAGTTCGCGGCACCCACTCCGGGTTCCGCCAATAATCTGGCGGTGCCGGCAGATAGTTATGCGCCGGCGCCGGTGTTTTCCATGAATAGCGGGGTTTACAGCGTTCCATTTTCTGTCGGTATAACGAGCCCCAATATACCGACTGCCGTTACCTATTACACCCTCGACGGAAGCGATCCGGACAGCAACGCTTTGTTGTGGAACGGAACGCCTGTTTCGATCGCTCAATCCGCCGTATTGCGCGCCAGAACATTTATCAACGGCTATTTACCGAGCACTACCACCACTGCCAGTTACCTGTTCAACATCAGTCATACGACGCCTGTTATTTCCGTCGTGAGTGATCCGGATAATTTGTTCGGGCCGACCGGTATGTTTGACAATCCGACGATTGACTTGCTGAAGACCGCCTCTATCGACTATTTTGAAGCGACCAACCATCATTTATTGTTTTCCCGCAGGGCGGGCATCGTGATGGACGGGGGCTGGGGCGCAAGAGGCCTGCCTCAAAGACCGTTTAAAATCGAATTTGACAACGGCGTGTTGGGCCAGGGCCCCGTTTCGGGCGAGATTATTATGCCCGACAGACCCAACAGAAACCAGTACAGCAACTTCTATTTGCGGAATGGCAGCAATCAATACCAGATATTACCGCACAAGGATGCCGCTCAGGGAAAAATGATGGCCATCGGCGCCAACGCCTATTATTCGGCATGGAGGCCGGTATCGGTGTACATCAATGGCGCCTACTGGGGTTTGTACGAACTGCGGGAAAAGTTCGATACGGAGATGTTTGAAACCCTGGAAAATGCCGATCCGAATACCGTTGAAATATTGTCATCCAGTGCGCAATACGGTTTCACGCTGCGGGCGGTGGAAGGCGATGTACAGCATTTTTATGATGCCTACAATAGTTTCGCCGGGTTGAATCCGCAGGATACCGGTTTCTGGAACGTAGCCGATCACTATTTTGACATGATTTATTACAATGATTACATCATTGCCGAAACATGGATGGGCAACGCCGACTGGGGATTTAACTACAACAACCTCAAATTGTATCGCTCGGATGCCACCGATTACAGATGGCGCTATTGTTTGATGGACCTGGAATACGGCCTGCTGCCCAACCCGTTTCCCGACGGCTCCGTTAATTGTCATTCTGATCTTATTAATGCCTTGTTTAATGCCGATGCCATTTCTACTCCTCCCAACAATCCGCATTTGAATATCTGGTTGAAAGGCATTCAAAACGACCGGTTTAGAAACTATTTTATCAACCGGTACGCCGACCAGATGAATTCCCTCTATTTATTACCCAGGTTGCTGGCGATCGAGGATTCGGTATATAACCTAACCCTTCCCGAAATGAGCAATCAATATCAACGATGGGGCGACCCGCTCAATGTGCCGGCTCAACTGGATTTCTTTTACCAGAACCATCTCCTTTTCAAGGACGAACTGGCTTGTCGCACTCCGGAGGTGAGAAATCAAATCCAAACCAATTTCAACCTGCCGCAGCAGGTGGAGGTCACGCTGGATGTATACCCTCCGAACGCAGGCAAAATTAATATCAGCACGCTGACGCCGGATACCTACCCCTGGGAGGGTGTTTACTTCGACGGACTTCCCGTTAAAATAGAGGCGCAGGCAATGCCGGGGTATGAGTTTTCCCACTGGGAATCAAACGGCCTGATTGCCGACACCTTGAATGCCGTTTTCCTGGATACGCTACAGACCGACAAGACCCTTTTCAAAGCGCATTTCATGGCTACCACCGGAACGAAGGACTTCTCGCCTGCTTCTTTTTTGATCTATCCCAATCCGTCTTCCGGCAGGGTCAGTATCCGGTCGTCAGATTCCATGGGGGCTCTGGAACATCTGACACTCCTTGATTTGCTCGGCAAATCCTATAACGCACCCTTTACCGTATTGGGTAATCATGACTACGTCATCGACGTATCCAATTTGCCGGGAGGCTACTTTTTCATGCGCTACCTGTCCCAAAACGGCAAAACCTTCACCGCATCTTTTGTGCATATGAAATAAACGCATGGGCATGGGGCTGTCTGGAAATCCCAAATATGGCCCGGAAAAACAACCCTCTCCAATTACTCATATTGCTAAAAAGGCCGTTTGTCACGCATAGCCTTCGTTTATCTATTTGCTGAAAAAAAACAGCAAAATCATATTTTTATTTACTGCGACAATACAAAAAACAGGCGTGCCCGGTCAGGTTAGCGCAAGTTTGAAATCATCGTTTTTGAATCGTGCCGCTTTCTTTTCCTGGCTAATTACCCCAATATATCGAGTGCCTTCCAGCATTTGATATGGACCATCATCCTTGACGGCCTGTTCTGGGCACACCTCTTTATTTATGTCGCTTCGTGGAAAAACAAAGATTCTGATTGTAGGAAAGAACCAGGATTTTATTCACCTGATCGAACCTGTGTTGTACGATATAGGTTGCCAGTTTGTGAGCACGGCAAGCAGTATCAATAAAGGAATGAATATGTTGAATGTACATCATTCCGATATATGTGTGCTGGATGTATCACTTCCGGAAGATGAATCCGGCAACAGGAATGCCGCAGAAGTGATCCGTAGTTTTCATCCCAATATGCCCCTCATTCTGGTATGTACCAACTGTAATGAAGAGGCCTACCTGCAATTCAGACATCTCGCACCCAGTAGTTTTCTTGGGATGGAAATATCCAGATTCACCCTGTTGCAAGCCATCGATCTGGCAATTTTACAGATTGGCAGCATTATAAAGTACGTGCCGGCGCTTCCCCAACAGCAGGCTTCGGACTTTTTACGACCCTGCTTTTTCAGAAACGGTGATACCTACCAGGCTTTTCCCGTGCAGGATGTGCAGTATTTTTACGCTTCGGAAAAACTCATTTACGCAAAACTGGCCAGGCAAGTCTATCCCATCAATAGCCATCTTAAAATACTGGAAAAGGTGCTTCACGACAATTTTATACGAATCCACAAAACCTACCTGGTGAATGTGCATCACATCGAGGCAATTCACACATCTGAGAACATTGTGATGATTGACGGACAAAAACTCCCCATCGGAAGCAGTTACCGCAAATCCTTTTTGAAAAGGGTTCCGCTGCTTTAATGGAGCCGATAATGGTGTTTCGTTTTTCGTCTATGGCTTTGGGCAAAAAATTGATAATCAAGCCCTTCTAAAAACCGAATGCAAAAACCCAAACACATCCGAGCCGGTGCCAGGCCAGTTTGGTTTTTACGCCGATACATAACTAAAATGGAAAACCGCGGCAAAATCCAATTGGCATGAAAATCGTAATACTTTTGTTAGATTTGCAACGTTTTTTTTAAACATTGGTTTATACAGGAATTAAGTCGAAACCTGTAATTCCTTCCGGCTACAAGTTCATTGTTATAAACTTCCCACTTTCCCTCCATCTACCCTCGCTTTACCGGCAAATTCGTTCAATATTGCAATGAGTCTCATTTATGTTGCTTGATAAAAATTTACAGATTCTTGTTGTAGAAGACAATGAGGCATTTTCCCAGTTGATTCGGATTTTGTTGCAGGATACCGGTTTGACCAAAATACATATCGTATCAAGTTACGAGGATGGACTCGAGCAATTCGAAGTTTACACGCCTGATGTATGTATCTTCGATATCGAACTGGGGCAAAACAAGAAAAGCGGGATTCAACTGGCTGAAAAAGTCAGGGAAACCAATGCTACCATTCCCATTATATTCCTGACTTCCCATTATCTGGAAGAATTCTACGAGAAATGCAAGCATACGCGCCCCAGTTGCTTTATGAGCAAGGAAATCTCGCATTTCAAACTACAGCAGGCCATTGACCTCGCCCTTTTACATTCGGGCATGCCGGCTCCGGCGCCTCTCGTTGCAGAAAGAACACCCTACGTGTCGCACGCCAACTTCTTCTTCAAGATCGGAGACATCTACAAGTCTATCCCCGTAAAGGAAATCGCCTACTTTTTCGCCGACCAGAAACTCAACTACGCCCGGGTCGGCCAGCGCAACTTCCCCACTTCCGTACAACTGAAAACGCTGGAACACGAGTTCGGCGCCCAATTTGTCCGGATTCATAAGTCCTATCTCGTCAATGTGAGTATGATCGAGAGCATCAATCCCGGCGAAAATTCCGTATTTATCAATGAAGAAACCCTGCCGATCGGGTATGCTTATAAAAAGCAGTTCCTGGATCAGGTGCAGTTGTTGAAGTGAGCGGATACGTATTCCAAACCGAATTTTTATTTCGATTGGCAGTAACGTAAAGGAGAAAAGTCTTTTAAAGGAAAATCCTGCATAATAAATGCAACCTGAAATACGAACGGCGAATAGCTTCAAACCTGTTGTTCGAAATTCTATTCGCCGTTTTCTATCTGCACTGGATTCGAACCTTCTTGCCAATCACTCTTATAGTCTTCTTCAAAAATGCACTAAGGCAGATTCGTTGCTTTCCTTTGAGTCATTTGCTTGCGCCATACCGGGGACACATCGTGCAGACGCAACAAAAGTAATCATTTTTTTGAATAAATCAAGCGAAATTATTGCCTCCATTCGTAAATTTTGAGCCCAGCGAAACAGATGCCACATTTTCAGCCACGATCCATACCGGCGTGTTTACGCTGGCGGCGTTTAATGCACTCGCAGCAATTCCTCTTTGCACACCAAGATTGTCCAGGTGATTGTTTTTAATAATGATACGCTTGCCGAAATGGCCATATAAATAAATACCATGCATGGAATTCTGACGTATTGCGTTGGCTTTCCACCTCAAATAATTCTCCGTTATGATGAGGCTGTTGCAGTTACCCACGAAAATACCGTGCCGCTCACGGCGATACTTGGCAGGCAGCGCACATTCGATATGATTTCCGGAAATGATGACCGTACCTGCCATATCGGGCGTGCCGCGGCTGGATTCGCGGTGACTGACACCCACGTGAATGCCCTGCATCACACCATGTACTCGGTTATCCCGGATATGAACATCGTCAATCCGGGTACCTGCCACTACAATGCCCTGATTTCCAATGGCTTGCCTAACAGCAGAAATGTGATTCGCCAGAATATGCGTTTTAGTCATATTGACCGCCAGAATACCTACCTGAGCATTTCCGATATTAAAATAGGAGTTCCTGATGCTTGCGGTGCCTTGAATAGTTAAATCGAGATTCCGAACGGTGATGCAGGTCGCCTCTCTGATGGGCTCTCCCTGCGCACAGGTCAGGGTGACGTTTTCAAGGCTTGTATTAAAGCAGTCATAAATGGCCAGGGTACCGTTCAGGTCTTTCTTTTTCTTTTTTCTGCCCGACGCTTCGCTGGCTACAGACAAGTCGCGAATGGAAATATCCTTGCAGCCTTTGAATAAGAATGCGGATTCTGCATTTTTTACGATGATCCTGGTCCCATTCCCTCCACCTGAAAAAGTAATATTGCCTTTATGCTCCAGCGTTACGGTGTCGTCGAGCAGATAAGTACCCACCTGGAAACAGATACAGGCATCCTGGTTGACTGCTATATGTTGAAAAATTTTTTCCCAGCCCGGGCCCGGTACAGCCAGAAACGTACATTTTTGTCTTTTGCATAAATTATCGATTGCTTCCTGCACCGTGGTGGCGCGGATCGGAGCAAAACCGCAGGTGCCGTTATCAAACTTTACGTCACCGGCGGTAATGTTGTTCAATGGGGGAAAGTGTGGCCTGCAATCATGCAGTACTTTGCCTTTTATTACAGTGCCGTTGTGGAACCACCGAATGATAGCCAAAGAACCCACAAAACGACGTACGCCATGCGGCGCTCTGTTTTTTGCAAATTCCCATGGGAGGATCTGATCAGGCGTTTCGGGGCGGGTAGAGATGACCCAGTAATCACCCGCGTTCCTGTGGCTCCCGCTGATCGTCGCCTGCAAACCGCTGGTGCCCAGCAGAACAGGTTGGTTGGGCACAAAATTGATGGCCGGATTGGACGTCAGGTCGTCGCCTCTGTTCCATACCCGCATATAAAAGAACTGCGAAACCGGGCTGCCCGGGCCTGATACACATGCCTTGGGATGCGGTGTTACCAGATGGGCTGCATCTTTTCGTTGTTGCCATGCTTTGCCGAAGTTGCCGGCAAGCGGCGTTTCAAGGATCAATTCTCCCGTGTCAGGATTATATGAACTTTTGACCCGGCTTAAATGACCGGTGTGTTCGGCTACTTTTTCACCGTTGGAAAGAGCGGCGCCCCAAGGTAAAATCTCCACGATTTGTCCTGCCAGCGGCCAATGGTATTGATCTTTGGGCTCCGTTAGCATTTTCACTACCACCAATTGTGCCGGGTTTCCGGAAGGAGGGTTCGGATCGAGTGTTACCTGTACCCGGTACAAGGGAGCCGCATTATCGAAGCCCCAGGTTAGGTGTCCGCTATCCACCAGTTGAATACGAATAGTCTGGTTTTCGGCGCCCAGGTATCCTCCGATCACAGAGGGAGAGCATAAGTCCTGCTGCGGCAAACCTGCCGGGACGCAGGAAACTTTCAGACGGGCATCCATTATAATCTCATGTTCCTCATTAATGGTTCCACGCTGCTCTCTTTGTTTCAGCACCTGAAAGGCCGTCGAACAATCGTTTGTACCGACATTTTTTAGAATTTTTACGCGGCGCATATTTCGTATACGGGTAGTCGTGTCCGCCCCTCCGAGCGCCACTTCTATCAACTCCGTGTCTTCCACTGCGCTTACCGGTTGTTGCCATGTTTCCAGGTATACCAGGTCAAACCGTTCCGCACCAGGCGCAAGAATAACAGGTGTTTGGTCCTGATCAGCATATTGCTGCAACCAGTCCTTTTGACTTCTGAACAATTCATTTCTTTCCAGATCCAGGCGGAGCCCACCCAGGTGAATGGTGCCCGGACAAATATTGAAATCAATGAAGCCGTTGGCATCGACAATAGGAAACTCGATACCGAATCCTTTGTCCTGGCTGCCGAAAGCGCCGATGATCTCGACCCTGCTACGCCGCCGCTCCTCATGTTCGATGCGTTCGTTTTCATTCCAGTCGTCATCGGTCAGTACCCGACCTTGTTGCATCAGAACGCCGTCGTAATGTTTTCTGGGGTCGAAAGCGGCTCTTGAGATATCATATCCTTCCATATCGTTTGATTTTTTAAGTTTCGTTGATGAAAACGGGTACCAGTCCGGAAGGCATGTATTCTTCTACTTTTGCCCGAAGACTGTCGAGTTTAATAGGATTGTTTAACAGACAGAAAGCGCCCATTTCGGACTTGTTTTCGGCGCCACGGCGCAATTCGTCGGGTGCGGTTTCACTCAGTTGTCCGTATGCGGGGTGACCGAATTGCCGGGAGCCGAACCAATGCTGCGTTTCGTCGTACAGGAACGATTCATAAGGTTGGGGGAGACGGCTTTTAAAAGGTACCGGTAGTTTTCTTTTCAGAATGGCCGCACTGAAGCGAAAGCAACTGTTTTGTGTATCTGTTACGGTGGCGATGCCTGCGATGAGGGTATCTGTGGCTTCGAGCCGGTGCACGCGCAGATCGCCGAAAATAGTGGTTCTGCTGATGCTCGTTTTACCCTGGTCCATTTGTAATGCCGGAATATTGCCATCGATGGACTGGATAATCGAGTCGCTGATCTCCAGGGTCTCCACCATGCCGGGCTCCTGCGTGATGCTGTTGGTGCGGGTCCGGATCGGTCCCATGATGCACGCTTCCAGGGTCATTTTTTCAATCTTGCCTTCGATCACCAGGGGCAAAGGAAAAATGGTATCGCCCGCGATATTGGTACTGCCTCCCGGATCGAGCGTACAGTTTCTAAGCAGGACACTTTCGTAGGTGCCCCGCAAAATAATTTCATAAGCACCGACTGCACCTATCCACAAGCCATCCAGCACCAACTTCCCACCTGCATCGGCTTCCAGTATCCAGTTCTTGCTACTGTTATGAAGCGACAGATAAGGCCTGGTCTGATTGGCCGACTGCAACGTAAGATCCACAATGCCGCTTTTATTGTGTACGGGCGTATAGGTCTTGTTGTCATTGATTTGCAGGATACCATTTGCAGGTAAATTGGTGATTACTCCTCCGTTCTGACGGGTAGTGGTCGGTTGGCTGGCCTCTACAGCACGCCGGTCAAAAGTTCCCGCACCGGTATTGCCGGAAAATCCATAAAAATAACTGAGTGATAAATCGGCCAAAGGATTTCCCAAAAACATGATTCTGCCTTTTTCAGGAGCAATAACGGCCCGTTTTTCGGCGGGAGCATTTACGGACCAATCGGCCAGATTTCCCGCTGATATGCGTTCCGAAAATATTCTTCCTTCGGGCGGCCCGGCAATGGTTACGACCGACGCATCATAAAGCGAAGTATCGGAAATCAGTGCTTTTTTACCACAATCCTCTACCAGGGCTGTCCTTAACAGGGGAAGCAAAATCGGATCGCTCAACATCTCGCCGAAATTGACGAAGGATTTCAACACTGTTTTAAGAATGGATTCGCTATCGAAGCGCCTGTTTATAAGGATCGATAGTTCAGCGGCGCCTGCGGCACTCAAGCCGGCATTTGCCACCAGATCCTGAACGAGTGCTTCATCGAATTCGAATTCGGCGTGTCCGAGTAAACGACACCGCATCGGAACCGGCAATTCCCACTCGAATGCAGTACGCCAACGATCGCCTGTATTGGATCGATTCCGACGATTAAACAAGGGAATATCCCGCCCCGACGGGTCAAAACTGAACCTTAAACCGTCGCCCATGGCAAATGGGGTGACATTCCGCACCGGATACGATTTTAGCCGGTACAAATAAAACGCCAGTTTAGGGATATTGTACCTGCCGTCGGAGCCATGGAATTTCCGTACGTCTATCGTATGAAAATAGTCTTCAAAAGGTCCGCCTGCCAGTTCGCTGGAACCCTGACGGCGCAAGTCTGCCCAGCCACCTTGCAGGGTGCCGGAGAACCGGCCTACAGAAAGCCTGGGGACAGGATCGAGCCCGTGCCTGGTGCGAACCAGCCTTCGAAAGTTCTCCACTACCTTTCCGTCCCAATCCGTTATATCACTGATAAGCCGGTCGGCGACCTCCAGGGTACCTTTTCGCCGGCGGTAATGAATGGTGTTAGCGACGTCGGCTCGCCGGCCTCGTTTATTGCCTTCCGGCAGAAGATGGGTAGCCACCAGATCTGCAATATAGGGCACTGCCCAGTCGTAGCAGAGTTCTATAAACTGATCGTCCCATAAATCATCGTGGCTCCGGCGCAGTATGGCAGCCTGGCCCGCCAGTACCTCGACGAGGGCGCGTAACACGCCCGGATTTTCGGTCATCCCGTCCTGATGTCGATAAATGGAAGGAATCATCTCCCATAATTTTTCCGCAAAATAGATTTCAAACCGGTCGTTGGCTGCGTTTGAGTTCATGATTCCGTAGTTTTTCCATTTAACAGAAGGGTACCCTTTTCAAGATCAAAATATTGTCCGGCGCCCGGTGCTGCCCCGTAATCCTGAAAGTTCTGACCGTTGAATTTTATTCCGCTGATAGAAGTCGTCCCTTTTACCTGCAGTACGGCATCGAAAATTTTACTGCGAAATACGGCCCTGCCAATACCGATGTTTTCAGGTGATAACAACCCGAATTGCGGGTTCGTCAATACCTGCCGCACTTCTGCCAATACGTCTTTTTCAAAATAGCGCGGATCGATATCGATCTGAAGTTCCATATCCGTTTTTAAACCGTTGGAACGCTCGACGTGTAAGGGAACTGATTCTTCCGCCATACTTCTAAGTCGCTGACGGATAAGCGTTTCAATACTATTTTCTCCTATGAACCAGATATGGATGATGGATTGTAGCCGCTCGCCGTTCCACCGGCGTTCCGCCTGCACTGCCCGCACGCCCGGTATGGCCAGCGTAACTGCCTCGAAATCCTGTACCGACACTGCCCTGCCCATGATCAGAACGGACCGGGGCGCGTAGGTCCTCATTTGTTCGGTGGATTCGGCGTCCGCGCCGCCAAAAGCAGACAGCGGATTTTTTACGCTTTGTAAATTTTTGACCGGTGTACCGATCTGGTTGATCGCCTCGGCCGGAGGGGCCGCCGCTCCTGCGCCGTACCGATAATATGCGACAATGTTATCGCCACCCGGCGGCAAACGTTCCCCGCGTATGCCATCACCGAAAGTAACCCAGGAATCGCCGGCGTCATCCTGCCGTACGATGTAAATCTGTTCATTCTCCTTTTTATTGAAAAAACTGGTCACTTCCGTCCAGCGCACGCCGTTTACGTAAATACGCAAGTTGTTTTTGACGCTCTGGTCATTATTAGCGACTGGAGCAAGCAGATAGGTCAGGGGTTTCTTTTTTAATTTAAACGTCTGGTTGGGGATAGAGGCATCTCCGCTGCCCAGGATCTCATTTTCAACTTTTTCTCCACGGCTGATATTCAATACATTACCATATGCCTCGACGGGCAGATATAAAGGTTGCTGCCAGTTTCCCCCGGTATCCAGCACCAAAGCAGCCGGAGCATCGGTATGCAGATTACCTGTGGTTTCCACCGTGTATTTGTTTTTATCGGAAAGAAAAAACCGATGCACCTGATGGCCGTTCGCCGGTGCTTCGAATGCGCCCGCAATACGCAGCAGATCGCCTGTGAGCAGTGTGTTTTTAGCCGGCATGGTTACAGTGCCGGCATTTTTCATTCCGTAATGCACCAGCATACGGCTCCTGTTATCATCTGTCCAATTACCCTGCTTACCCTTTTGGGGATCTACCCGCATGTCGAGTTTAATCCTGGTGACGGGTACGGTTATTCCGGTTATCTTGATGGGAGCATTACTGCCCAATGTAACGGAATAATCCGGGTTACTCAGCATGGACACCGAATCTACTTCCCGAATCCGTAAGCAGTGCCGGTCATTGCCGATGACCACCAGAATTTCGTCATTGGGTAGTATCTGCGGATAAAGATTATCCAACACGAGCAGGACGTAGGCGTGCTTGTCTATCTGTACGGATGTTTCTTTACTCTTTGTCCAAAGGCTGGCCGTCCGGGTAGGTATCTGTACTTTCAGTTGATCCACGGACGTGTTCGCCGACAGGTTGAGCGCGTTTTGAAAATTAATCCGGGTCAGCATTTTGCGATCGCCCCCCCGGACGATTTCCACTCCTTTTACAAATGCCGTTTGATTCTGGTCCGGGTTGCGGGCATTCGTTACCGCTACCAGTTGTCCGACGCTGATTTCGGCACTTGCTTCAACAAAAAGGAATGCAGGGTTGGCTTTGCCGAGTATGTTTTCTGCCGGCGGGGCAATATTCCATCTGTTGGTAAGCGGATGAATAATCGTTTCCACATCGGATTCGAACACCTGTGGCTCCCCGCCCTCAAAAGCACCCGACCGAAACTGCGTTCCGGCCGGAATTTTTACAGGCTGCTTCCCATCGGCAAAAGCGGCGAGTGTTGCTGCGGCAGCCACAGCGGGCCGGGGCCGATATCCGAGCAGGTTTACCAGCCGCCGGAGTGCCGGCCGTTCCGTCGCAGTGCGGAGGTACATTTCCTGTGCGATCACTTCGTCGTAAAATGCCAGCGAATCGCAAACGTAGGCCCACATTTCAATGAGCATAACACCCGGATCGTCCTGTGCTTTGGCTCGCCACCGGTTAAATGCAGGATGTTTGCGCAAGCCGGCAAGCATGGCAGTCCGAAATTCCGGAAATGTCGCAATCTGACGTGGAATGCGGTCCAGGCCCGCTGCAATGTGAAGCGCCGGGGCAGAGGCACATACCTCGCAGCGGCAGCCTGACTTGTTGTCCGTATTTTGGCAAGTACAACTCATGCGCCTCCTGTCATTTTAAGTTTAAGAGTGCCCCGCTCGGGATGGAAAGGATCATTTTCGACCCGGATAATGGTATGAAAGCCCGGATGATAGTTCAGCGCTGAAAAGGGTTTCCAGTCGAACCAGCCGCGCCGACGCATACGTATTTCTTCTACTGCCCGTACACCCTGGACCGATTGAATGGCGGCCTCCAAAGTGGAGCGTTCCAGGGATGTTCCGAACGTATACCGGTCAGCAGAAAAATAACCCGATCGTGGCGTGGCTCCCTTTTTGTCAAATAATACGCGTAACACCTGTTCTTTTACTTCTCCCTGATAAGCAGTATCCGAAACGCATACCGTTATTTCCAGATCCAGATCAGCGTACAGGGGATCGAGTACGTTTACTTCCCGACCGGCTTGGCGAAACCGGTCCAGTTGATCGACCAATTCCATTTTTGCCGCCCGATTCAGCATACTGGCCCCGAATGGGTCGGGGGTAACAAATGCGGACAACCAACTGCCCGTCCAGCGGAAAGATGCGCCCGCTCTTTGTACCCAGGGCAATCGGGTAGCTGCTTCGGCGTAATCTTCTGCCCGTACGGCCCGGTAAGTGACTTCCCGGTAAGCATCCGTAGCCAACTGCCGTATCTCGGAAGGGGTTTGCGGATCTTTACCGTCGATGGCCCCAAAGGGATTATCAATACTTTTGACAATGATTAAACCCGGATCAAAATACCGGATGGTATTTGCAGGCACATTTCCCCGCCGGCCGCCTCCAATCCGGTACTCAACCTGAAAAACAGTTTTTTCGGAAGGGATCAATCCGAATTCGCCGTCGCCGAAACGTACGGTAAAACCATTGTTGCTTGCATAGTCTTTATGCTCGATTTGTTCTCCGGAACGTTGGTAAGCGATCACCCGTTTCCAGATTCCGTCATCCAGCACGTAATCTTTAGACATGCCTGGGGCATTGTAGGCTCCGATCAGGGATTCGTGCCAATCCCATTGTTCCACTTCCTCCCATTGCGCCCCGTTAAATTCAATTTCCGTCAAGCGTATCTCCGGCCGGCGGGTTTGAAGCCAGACCAGGTGCTGCATTTCCGTTTCCGGCAGGCTATACAGATAAGATACAGAACAATCGCGCCCACGCCGTTCCACTGCCTGATCCAGTTGTTTTGCTTCCTCATATGGCAACGCCAATTCGTCGGCACCGGCACCGGTAATGAACCGTTTGGCAAAGCGTTTACCTGCCGTCACGGGAATTAAATTACCCCGCAGTTCCAGTACCGACATATTCAATTCAAAAGGAAGTGACTGTTCTTTTTCCCAAATGAGGTGCGTAACAGGTTTTCCGATTTCCGCAGGGGGCGGCACGCCCGGATTGGGTACTCTGATTAAAGGATCTTCGGTATTGATCACCCGGGTGAGCCGAACCAGGTGCGCCCGGTCAGGAAGGCCCGGGGCCGGACTGGTTTTCAGCAGCACCCAGTCACCGGGACGCAAAAAACGCAGGTCGAAATGGAGTATATCCGGAAGGGGCGGTGCTGCATGGTGCCCTTCTATAAATACTTCCGTACAACCGACGGGGAGACAAACGTCCTCATCGTCCCAACAATGCGGCAGGTAACGGTTGCGGTTGGCACTGACAAAATAGTTTTTGCCGGCCACGATTTCGGACAAGCCGTTTCCTGCCTCGAAATCGATACGATCGCCGGCATCCGTGTTTGCCCAGAAGTTCGTGCCAGCAGGGATGTTGCCTTGTTGGCCGTCGTATACGGTCACATCCAGCCACGTAGTTGCCCCCAGTGCATCCTGAATATGGTAATCGATCAATCGGGCATGCCGACGCAGTGAGCGCCTTTGGGTAGCGGTTTCCCAGTACGCTTCCCGGGCGATACGATCCTGATAATAGGCCGCTTCATCGCCCAGTGCACTCATTACTTCCGCCAACATAATACCGGCGTCTGCTTCTATCCTGTCCTGCCAGTCCGGATAACGCAGCGTAGCAAAATCGAGTAAGGCGCGGCGGAAACTCCAGAAATCCCTGGCCAGATAATTGACGGGAAAATCAACGGGCGACTCAGACGGACATTCTTGTTCCGGCGGCTCACAATCCAGATCGGACGGACAATTGGCTTTGAAGGAAAAAACGATGTCATTGAAATAACGGTCGATCCGCGGATGCTCCAGCCGTATCCGATACAGGTTAAAATTGCCAGGATAGGCAGTTATCACCCGGAGTACGTCTTTCCCGTCGACCTGTGCCCACTGAACGGACTGAACGGGAATTCCGGACGAGCCGGCGGCATAAATCACTACACGCTCCCTGGTCAAACCCGCTACCGGATCGTCGAGCAATGGCAATACCGGCTCCCCCGCGCCATTCGTCAGAGAAAGCGGCGCTTTGAGGAAGTGAATGTCCAGCGTTTTCTGGTCTTCCCCCACAAAGATAAAATCGATCCCGGTCACCCGTTGCTGCGTGAGGGCCGATATGGCTTGTATCCGATCCGGTGCAGTCATGTTATTCGACGTTTACGTTTAGGTAGCGGCGCTCCTGCCGCACTTTCAGGATATAAATAATGCCCACTTCGAGTTTTTCATTCACAGCCGATACTTTTACTTCTTCCACGATAATATGCGAACTGAGCCATCTTTCCAGGCTTTGCAGTACCAGGATCTGGGTAAAACCGGCAGTTGCCGTGCCATTGGGAGCGAATACCATGCGACGGAGCCCGCACCCGAAATCGGGCCGGTTGATGCGTTCGCCCGGATTGGTGAACAACACCTGCATCATTAACTGTTCGACGTGGCGGTCGTAGTCGCGCTCTTCCTGCAACGACCCCAGGCCGCCATCGATAGCAAATGGATAGTGGATACTATGAATGGGTCCGGGCATATTTATTCCGTTTTAACTTTGGTAGATAACAAGGCGGGCGTAGGCGGTTGCGGCGGCGGTATCGGCGGCCCGGTCGGTCCGTTGGGGTGTGGGTGTGTATGACTGGTGATGTTTTGCACCAACTGGTTCAGGAAATTCAGGAGTTCATTACCTAAAACGAGTGGTTGCGAAGCGTTTTCGACCAGTTCTATAGCCGGCGCCTCCACTACTATTTTTGTATTGCCTTTGATCTTGATTTTTCCAGCCTGGCTTTCAAGGGTCAGGAAATTATCGCCGTTTTCATCGCTGACCGTTATTTTCTCCCCTTGATCGTCCAGTGCCACCATCAATCCGCTTTCAGTGCGCAAAATCCGCAGCGAAG
>ENA-UOWO01002227-UOWO01002227.1-activated-sludge-metagenome-genome-assembly--contig:-NODE-2227-length-24356-cov-18.418872_pt1 | contig 24356 bp, 18 predicted proteins | sample MGYA00238148_ERZ761564 | MGnify/ENA primary metagenome ERZ761564 (study PRJEB28885, sample SAMN05720194) | activated sludge metagenome | isolation source: Anaerobic digester | place: USA... | reverse complement strand
GTGTACGAAGCAATGGTCACGTGCAAAACGGAACTGGGCGACGCCGCCGGCGCCCATGCCGTTTTGGCGGAAGGCCGCCGAAAATACCCTGACAACTCGGGGCTGCTTTTTATAGAAATCAACCAGTACCTGAAAGAAGGCAGGCTGGACGAATTGACGGGAAGTTTGACAACGGCCATCAAAAAGGAACCCACCAATGCGAGCCTGTACGTCAACCTCGGCCGTGTGTACGAAGGGCTGCAACAACGCGAAAGAGCCGCCCAAAACACCGAAAAAGCGCTGGAATACTCTCATCTGGCTATAGAAAACTATTCCGAAGCCGCCCGCATAGATCCCGGATCGATAGATGCATTCTACCAACTCGGCCAGGTTTACTACAATCAGGCAGCCATATTAACGAAGGAATTGAATGAATCCGGCAATTCGGATGAGGAAAAATACCAGGAAGTGATGGCACTGTTCGACCAGGCGCTCCCCAACTTTCAAAAAGCGGAAAGTATCGATGCCAATGACCTGAACACGCTGACGGCGCTGGCTGAAATTTATACCCGAAAAGAAGATACCCTTGCTGCGGAGTTTCAAAAACGGCTGAACCGGGTGAAAAACGGCGGCAAAAACACGGCATCGTATTTCAGGTAATTTGAAACCTCAACAACCCAGGAACGCAACCCGATCAACTTTTTTTGATTATTTCACCTTTACTACAACTTTTCCTTTTGCACGGCCAGACTCGACATAAGCCAGCGCATCGTTGGTTTGCTCGAATTGGAATATTTTATCAACAACAGGACGAATTTTACCTGTTTCAATCAAAGCGGTAATTTCACTTAACTGATTGCCCTCTGCCCTCATAAAAAGGAAGGAATAATGTACGCCAAGTTTTTTTGCTTTTCGCTTCACGGTTCCGCTCAAAAGGCTGGTTATCCATCTTAAATACCAGGCCAGTCCTATTTTTTGGGCAAATTCCGGGGTCGGTGGACCAACCAAAGAAACAAGCGTTCCTCCCGGTTTTAAAATCCGCAGTGATTGTTCGAGCACTTTCGGGTCACGGTTACTGTGCAACACCACGTCGTAATCTTTCAGGATGTTTGCAAAATCCTCCTTTTTATAATCAATCACCAGATCGGCGCCAAGGCTCTTGACTAATGCAATGTTCGTTTCGCTCGTGGTGGTTGCTACAAAAGCGCCCAAATGTTTGGCTAACTGAATGGCAAAAGTACCGACGCCGCCCGAACCCGCCTGAATAAAGGCTTTTTGTCCTTTTTTCAGGTTTGAAATCTCTATCAACGACTGCCAGGCGGTCAAACCAACCAGTGGGATAGAGGCAGCCTCTTCCATATTGATGTTTTTTGGTTTGAGTGCCGCATCATTTTCATGGAAGGCGATCAGTTCTGCAAAAGTGCCGATGCTATAATCGGCAGGTCTTGCATACACTTCATCGCCAACCTTAAACTTGCGAACATCTGCCCCAACCTGGATCACCTCGCCTGCCACATCATGCCCCAAAGCAAAAGGCGGTTTGTATGGAATAAACAGTTTAAAATCACCATTTCTGATCAGCGAGTCCAACAAATTCACACCTGCGGCACGCACCTGCACCAGCACTTCATTCGGTTTAACGGATGGCGTTGCAACTTCCATTTGTTGCAATTTTTCTTTTTTACCGTAGCGGTTTGCTATAAAGACCTTCATCTTATTTTTATTTCAGGATTTGTTTAATTGTTTAAGAACATTGTTTTCTAATACCCCATAAGCAAAGTGTTGTAAAGTAATTAATACAGATAAACCTTTTCCAACCAAATTTCTAAATTTAGGCTTATTCGTTTCAACCACTTTCAGCACTTTTGCTGCTACCATTGCAGGGTCTTCCGCTTGTTCTACAATAAAATCTGCGTATTTTTCACTTTTGTGCCTTAATGAATTGTAATCCTCAATTCTATTCAAGGTTGTTGATGAGTTTTCCATGATATTTGTTTTGAAAGAACCAGGTTCAATCATGGCTACACGAATATTAAACTCGGTTAATTCATAGCGTAATGCTTTGAAATAGCCTTCTAAAGCATGTTTGGAAGCCGCATAATAAGAAGTGTTTGGAAACGCGACAAGCCCTGTAATTGAACCCACCGTTATTATCTTACCCGATTTTTGTTTCCTAAAATGTGGCAATAGAGCGTTGGTTACTTTTATAGTTCCCCAAAAGTTTGTTTCAAATTGTTGCCTGCCTAACTCGACCGGTATTTCTTCCGCAATACCGGTAACTAAAAAGCCGGCATTGTTAATAAGGATATCCAACTGCCCAATTTCTTTGAATACTCTTTCTGAAAAAGTAATAATTGACTGCTCTGAATCAAGGTCTAATGCAATCATCTTGAAGGGCAACTTTGACGCATACTTTTCAGGGTTGCGGCTAGTGCCGATTACCGTATATCCACTAGTGTGAAGTTTGTTTGCGATTAAAAGTCCAAACCCCGATGATGCCCCCGTAACTAAAATCGTTTGTGACATTTTTTTGCTTTTTAAAAAATCATCAAATACCTTTGCTTGCAAATTGCAAGTGCAAATATGTATCATTCCACTTGCATTATGAAAGTGGGTTAGTACGTATTAACAAAGTTTTAACAACTGAAAAATTATGAAGGCAACTGGAAAAAGGTCGGATTGCCCGATTGGCTGCTCCCTCGATGTATGGGGCGATAAGTGGACATTGTTGATTATCAGGGATTTAATGAGTGCGAATGGTTGTACCTATGGCGATTTTTTAAAATCGCCCGAAGGAATCGCCACCAATATTTTAGCGGCTCGATTGCAAGCATTGGAGGAAAATCAACTTGTCGTAAAATTGGAGCACCCTGATAGCAAAGCAAAAGTGTTGTATAAATTGACCCAAAAAGGAATTGACTTGCTTCCCATTATGGTTGAAATAAACTTGTGGGCTGAAAAATATTTTATCATTCCAGAAGAAAGAAAAACGATGTTGGAAGAAGTCAAAAAGGATAAGGTCGGGTTTATTAAGAAAATGACGAAGGACTTAATTGCTTCAAATGAGTATTAGAGCGTGTTCGGGATTTTTTTGCCGGGCCTGAAAAGTGACTTTTTCGCCTGCTTTCTCACCTTTTTTCATTTACATAGTCACCGGTTGCGGGCGACCATGTCCGGGACGACCACAAGGGTCGCCTGCTTTTAAGGAAATGCCAATCCTTGATCCAATAACATTGGCTTCAGTCCGTCAAAAATCCAATATTTGTACCCGCCCGGATATTGCGGCGCTATAAAAGTACCATCCCGGCGCCCTAAAGTCAACGGCATAGCACGCACAACTGTGCCGTATGGGTCCTATTTACGTAGGCTATACACAGCGCATAACCGCACACCGGAAAGAGCGTTTAATTCCCACGCAATTCCTATTTTACCCCCAAATCGTCGCAAACAAGAATGAAAAAAATAAACGTTGCGCTCATCGGGTTTGGCTTGTCCGGCCGTTATCTGCAAGCCCCTTTTTTCGAAAAAAGCACCTGTTTCCATTTGAAAACGGTGGTCACGAGCCAACACGACTGGCAGGTGGAATACCCGCTGGCGCATAGGTTGAATAAACGGTGTCCCAGCGGGGGCTTCTAACAAAATAATTGCGCTTTTTTTGTGGATCTCAGAAGAGGCAATTACTTTAGCCGCCGATAAACGCCTCTGACACTTTTGAATAACTTTTGCATATGATATCTAAAAATGGCCTGCCTGCCGGCTTCCCGGCAAGCAGGCCATTTTGCGTGGACAGTGTGGATTGCCCACATAGGCGATTAAGAGCGTGTACGGGATGCAGCAAACCGGTAGCTGTCAGAAATCAGAAAAAACCATTTCCTAATAACACAAAAAAAATGAAAAAAATTATTTTTTTGGCATTTGTATTTACAATGCTGTTTGCAACAAAATCCTTCACACAACAAAACATTTTCACATACCCGGCCAACTTTTCCGTCGACTCTCTCAACCAGGGGCAACGTTTAATATTTGACAAAATAAAAAGGCAAAACAGATACATTAGTATCCATTTTATTAGAATATTTGATATTAAAGAAACCGCAAAGGAAGGAAAAGCAATTTTAACATTTGCAAACAATAAAACGGATAAAGTCATACTCAATACATTAAATATCCAATACAAAAATGAAAATGAATACAGTTGGCGGGGCCAGTATATCAACAAAAAAAACAAAAAACGCTCTTATGTGGATTTCACATTGCTAAAAAGAGACGGCAGATTTATTGGACACATCGATGTTGAAAAAAGCAGTTTTGAAATTTTTGATTTATTAAATGGAATACAGGTTATATGTGAAACCAATACATCCCTTTATAAGAATGATATATGTGGAGCAAAGCAGGCAAGTCCGACTCAACCAACAGCGCCACCGCCACCTGTTATCGGCCCCTGCGAAGACGGGCGTTCAAAGGTTCTGATTCTTTACAATCAAGATGCCGCAAATGAACCTGACATAACAGGAACCTCCTATTTAGCGGTTCAACAACTCAACGATATCTGGTCATACAGCCATGTTAAAAATTCATTAGATATTGCCGCTATTCTGCCAATTACTTTTGCGCAAACCTCAAGTTATGAAAATGATGGCGTTACTTTAAAGAATGATTTAAGTATTCAAAATCTAAGAAACTTATATAAGGCTGAAATTGTAGTGTTATTGGTTGGTTATCAATATGATGGCATTGCCGGTTATGCAGTTGAACTCAACACATCATTTTCAAATGCTTATGCAATTGTATGTACCCCTACTGCTACAACTTCAAGATATACATTTGCCCACGAAGTCACGCACCTTTTTGGAGGATACCATGAAGATTGTAACTGCACCCAACGTGGACGTATTTTTAAGACAGGAGCCGGCTGGTTTGGCTGGGGAGGGAACTGGAGACAAACTTTAATGGCAACTACTCCAATATCTAATGAACGAATTCCTTATCTTTCAAGCCCTAAGGTGGAATTTATGGATGTTTATACAGGCGATGACACACATGATGTAGCATCTGAAGTAAATTTGAATAAATATAGAATTGGCGCTTTTTACCCGGATCCTGTATCGTCACAATTTAATTTTGTTCTTAGTTATCAGCCATCTGCATACTGGTGGCCTTATAAAACCTGGTACGGTCACGCAGATGTTTGCGACAAAACTGTTGCTGTTACATATAATTGGTATATTAGTTTTGACGGTTTCAATTGGATGTTAATATCCAATCTACAGTCACCGACATTATCCATTATCAAACCTCAGCGGTACATTAAATGTGAAATTCTGGATGCTTCCAATAATTTAATCATATCATTTCAAAAAACATTCATCTACTATGGTTTTTGGGGGGAAGCCATATAAAAAATACAATGCGGGTATTGTACCCGACCAATTATCGCCCCACGCAATTCCTATTTTACCCCCAAATCGTCACAAACAAGGATGAATAAAATAAACGTTGCGCTCATCGGGTTTGGCTTGTCCGGCCGTTATCTGCAAGCCCCTTTTTTCGAAAAAAGCACCTGTTTCCATTTGAAAACGGTGGTCACGAGCCAACACGACTGGCAGGCGGAATACCCACATGCGGGCCGGGCCGAATCCCTGGCTGCGGTATTGGCGGATGCTGCCATCGATCTGGTGAGCATCTGCTCCCCCAATGAAACGCATTTTGACTATGCCCGGCAATGCCTGCTGGCGGGCAAACACGTTCTGGTGGAAAAACCCTTTACGGCTACTGCCGCCGAAGCGGAGGCACTGATCGCTCTGGCCCAAAAGCAAAACCGGCATGTATTCACCTTTCAGAACCGGCGTTTCGACAGCGATTTTTTAACCATCCGGCAACTGCTTGCCGATGGTGCGCTGGGCGGCCTGCTTCGCTATGAAGCGCATTTCAACCGCTTCAAGCCGCTATTGAACCCCAAAAAATGGAAGGAGATACCGGGAGCGTCCAATGGAATTCTGTACGACCTGGGCGCGCACCTGATCGACCAGTGCATCGCCCTGTTTGGCGCCCCGCTGTCCGTGAAGGGCGAGACCTATACCCAACGGGCCGGATCGGACATCAACGATGCCTTCGACCTCTGGCTCGACTACGGTACCATGAAAGCCTATCTGCATGCCAGCCTGATGGTACGGGAACCCGCCCCCCGTTATGTGCTGCACGGCACAAAGGCTTCATTTGTCAAATACGGGATTGACCAACAGGAAGATCAATTAAAAGCGGGGCTCTTACCGGGTATGCCGGGGTTTGGCGAGGAACCCGCTACGCTCTACGGTACTTTATACACAGAAACAGGCGACGTACGCCGGGAGGAAAAAGTGGAAAGCAAGCCGGGAAACTGGCAGGCCCTGTTTGACAATATGGCCGACGTACTCCTGCACGGGGCGACGCCGATCATCCGGATGGAGGAAGTGGTGCAACAACTTCGGGTGATCGAGCAATTGTCCGCTGGTAATTAGGCTGTAGGATTACCTTTTTGGCCGTTGTGGGCGACTCCGCCAAGGGCGACATTCGGTTCGGTGTTCGGTGTTCGGTGTTCGGTGTTCGGTGTTAAAAAATATCGAATATCGAACACCGAATATCGAACTCCGAATAAAGTGTAAATGGTTGAATGTAATAATTTTTCAGCCGTTGTGGGCGACTCCGCCAGGGGCGACATTCGGTTCGGTGTTCGATATTCGGTGTTCGGTGTTCGGTGTTATTTTTGTTTTGGCCGTTGTTGGCGTCCCCGCCATAGCCGTCAGGCTAAGGCGGGGACGCCAACAACAAACGGAAATCCCAAACACGCTAAGTAAGCCCTTTTCGTAAACGTGCAGGTATCTACCGCCGGCATAGAGGTGCCGGCTGTTCCCAAACCTTTTATTCCTGAATCATCGTTTTTACCGTGGCCTTTTCCGTGCGGGTTTCCAGCGTCACGAAGTAGGCATTTCCGACATTTATCCGGGGCAGTTTCCGGGTGACAATGTTTTCGCCGGGGAACAGGTTTTTCAGTTCTTCCCGGTCGATCAGTTTGCCATTCAGATCGGATATACTCAACCAGACACGGGTGGAAGTTCGCAACTGGAATTTAACCCCGAAAACACCGTTGTTGGGGTTCGGGAAGACCTGCATTTGCAAAGATCCCGTGCTTTGTGTATTCAGTTCGTGTGATGCGGAGGAGGCGTTTTTCACAACAAAAACCTTGAAAATCTGGCTGCTGGCAACACTCTCCGTGCCGGTATTGACCCAAAAGATATTGGCCTCCGTGCTTGCGATTCCACCGTACACGTAGCCGACCAGGGTCGTGTCGGCGGATAAATCATCGAGTTTGACAACCTCGTTCGAATACGACGGCAGGTTTTCAAGTGGAATAAATTCCGCGCTCGCCCCCAGCAAAGCGGGCATTTCTACGGGGAGTTTATACTCTGCCATAACGCCGTCGGCATTGCGGGTTACGCGGGCGATCGTACGTACGAACGGAACGTTGTTGTCTTGAACCAGAATACCCAGGCTGTCGTAAAACTGTGCAATACCGCCGAAAAAGACGGTGTGCATCTCATTGGAACCGGCCGAATAGAGCGGCAGAAAAGCGCAGTGGTAATGGTTGTAATGCTGCGAAAAAGCGTTGTTGACAACATAACCGCTGCTGTCGATATTTACACAATTGAGATACGGCAGGTCCACCGTTTTTTGAAAAACACCCGAAAACGCGGTAATCCCCTCCTGTCCGTTGGGCATAATCTGCGGTGCTACGTTGTAATCCCTGCGGTGCAACTGGTCGGTATCCGTCCATGCCTGCAAATGGGTGACCGACAGGTTCGTTCCGTCGTCGTCGATGCGAAACCGGCGCACCTGATCCGTATATTCCTGGATAAACCCGGGGCCATGTGCGGGGCCCATCGGATTATACCTGCCTATGAATTTTTGACCGCCTACCAGGTAATAAGAGTCGTAAATTTTGGACAAATGCCCGCCCGTCACGGCAAACTGGTCATCCGTAATCTGCCGGAAATAAGCGCTTACACCTGTTCCGTTGATCACAGCGTCGATGACTGCGGGCACATTCACAGCCGTCAACTTGTTATACGTGATGTGGTCGCCGGCCGTGTTGCTGTATCCGTAGCCGCCGGCAACATACAGCATGTCGCCCTGCTGGATAAACTCCATATTGGTCGAACTCAGTTGCTCCTGGAGCGGAACCGGCAGGGAGGTCAGGGGCGCCGACCATTTTTGCTGCGCTACCGGATCGATGACCAGGATTTGATTGTTGTGCCCCGCTATGTCGAAGGTAGCAAACGGTTGCCGGCGATGCAGCCCATCGAGCCTGCCTCCCAATACCAGCCATTTACCATTGTGCTGACCAAAAGCATAAGCCTGCAACCCGCCCAGGTTGGGAATATCAAGGGGTTCCAGGTAAATATTGAAAGGAGCATTTTGAGCGTGCAATTGCAGGCCGAAAACGGCGAAAAGTAAAATGAAAAAGAAGGATTTTTTCATGGAATGATAACTGTAAAACAATACTGGGAGTGCTTGTGAAAGGGGGCAAAAATGCGTGTCGGATTAATGATAAAAAATGCGATTGTGCCGGACAAGTCCGGAAAACCAGCCCAATCCGGCACAACCGCACTACTATATCAGGTCAGAACAACCTGGAAATTCGGTCCAACCCGTGCAGCGTTCTAACTTTTGCTGCGGTTTCTGCCACCACCATTTCCGCCGCCTTTTCCGCTTCCTTTTCCGGCGCCTTTCCCAGCGCCTTTTCCGGTGCGTACGCCGTTCCAGGTCGGGTTACCTTTGTTATCGCGCAGCGTAAGTGTTTGTTCTCCTTTCTGCACGGTCATGGCAACAAGGGCCGGCGCATTCTGATAGGTTATTTTCGAACCTTTGACAGATATCATGTCGCCTGCCATGAACTGAATGTCTTGATTATCGATATACCAGGACGGTCCGAGGTGTACGGAAACGGATTCCCCTTTTTCCGTTTTTACCATTAAATGAATGCCGGTCGACATACCCGTTTCGGGCGTAATTTTTTCAACACTTACAACAGAGCCTTTCAGTTCCTCGATGGTACCGGGGTTAAAAAGCCGGTTGTAATTATTATTGGTGCACCAGCCGCCACTACCGCGCTGGGCAAAACTGCTGAAGGGCAGGAGGGCAAATACAGCCGCCCAAACCAAAATTTGAGTGATTTTCATAATGAGGCAATTTAAAATGAACTAAATAGTGCCGGTGAGATAATCACCACACTACTGGACATTTTTAGTTTGGTGTCCAGACCTATAAGGTTTTTGAAACCTTACAGGTCTCGTTTCACGAAAAGGTCCAGTAGTGTGGACAATCACAAGCATACATAAATGAAAAGCATGTGATTAAAGAGCGAGAACAAAAGTGTGCGCATCTCTCCCTTTCTTTCAATATCAGAAATCATCTTACGGCATGACAGATAAACCCCTGCCCGGATGAACACTTGCAACAGCAAAATCTCAACATGCTCAGAGCGTGTTCCGGATTTTTTGCCAGCGCTTGAAAAGATGAATTTCTTGTCTGTTTTGCGCGTTTTTTCATGCGCATATCGGTCAGGGCAAACGCATCAAAACAACCTTGTTTTGGATAGCAAATGCCAAAATTTGAAAATGAGCGTATTGGCTAAGATTGAGTGTGAACGGCCTTATTCAAATCCCGATTTTGCATCCTTGGAGTCGGCAGAGAGCACCCATGTTTGAGTCCCGACGCAGGAGGGGCGAGTTTGGGTGCGAACCCGACGGAAAGGGTAGCAAAATCGCAGGATTTGAATACAGCCTTGATTTTTTGGTTCTTTTTCATCAAGGAAAAAGAACAGTACAGCACGATGTCATGACCGGCCGCAGAACGGCTTCTTCAACAAAACCAGTCAAATTTTGATGCGTTTGCCCTGCGTATAGCGGTGACTCTGAAAATGAAAAAAGGTAAAAAAGCCTCTTTCCAGGCCCGGCAAAAAAATCCCGAACACGCTCTTAAAGAAACCTACATTTGTCAGGCAGCAATACAATGGATTTCAAAGTGTAAAAACCACCCTTACAGAAACAATTTATATATGCGATCAGTCATCTTCCTCTTCTTCTTTTTGTCGCTCACCCCCCGTTTTTTACAGGCACAAACCAACATGGTTACCTATGCCGGCGGCACCGGGAAGGAAACCTTTTACGATGTAATGCAGGTGAGCGACGGAACTTTTCTGGTTTGTGGCTACGCGGATCACCTCGACTGGCTGGATGCCGGGGTGCAGCGGGTAGAATTGTCATTAGAAGGCGACCTTCCCAATGCCCTGGGCTCCAACCGGTACGGGTTCATTTTGCATTGTTCGGCGGATCTGCAAACCGTATTGCAGGTGGTGCATTTTCCCAGGGGTGCTGTGGAGGACATCCGGTTTATGAAAACCAGTACGCAGCCCTATACGACTACCGGCGATTTATACATCAGTTGCAACACGGCAGATACCGACCAGAACAGCGGCGGGTATGTGATTGCCCAACTCGATCATAATTTCGTAAACGGTATTCCCGCTTCGCTGTCGTGGTCCAGGGTAATATGGGCTACGGGAGGCCCGAAGGACTATCATCCGTGGGACGTGGCAGGCGACGGGAAAGTCTATTACATCGGAGGCCAATCCTACGGCTACGACTGGAGCGCGGTCTATTGTCTGGACCACAACGGAAAGTCCACCGCCGTCAACAACTGGAGAACCCACTGGCTTAACAACGGCTCAGAGTGGCGGGGCACGCCCGCTTCGTCCAATCCATTGGGAAGTATCGATTCGGTCAGGCAAAGCGGTATCGTGCTGAAAGCGTGGGGACGATGCGATTTACGCTCCTGGACCGCCGCCGAGTACGACCTCTATCAGAGCGATGGAAACGGCGGAACGAAAAAGGGGAAATGGCCCCTCGACGTCCTGTTCAATGGTCCGTGCGACCCCGCCTCGCCCAGCCACAACAGTCCGGGATACACCGGTTATTCCTTGTCGGGAACCCCCGTTTACGGTGGCCAAAGCATCGTAGCCGACAAAAGGAACAACAATTTCTACATCGGCATGAATTTCAAGAGTGTTTTGCCGGGCGGCGAACCCGACTTCGAACCTGCCGTCATCGCCATGGATTCCTCCGGCATGCTGCTATGGTGGAGCCGCCTGTACCATGAAATTACGCCCGCAGGCGACACCGTCAACTCTTCGCCGGATCAATATATCGACGCATTGGCCATCGATTATGCCCATAACAACCTCGTGGTCGGGGCACGGTGTCATGGCAACAACTCGGAAAATCTCTGGGAAGGAGATGCCATCGCAACGAACGGCCAGGCTTCCGGTTTCCAAAACCGGTTTACAGGTTCCAGCGGAAACATCCATATTTCCTGGCTGGGAAAATTCGGACTGGACGACGGGGTGCTCGCACATTCCACTTATATGGCGGAACTGGCGGAAGGCACAAGCGGCCTCGGCACGCCGCATCCCGACCCGAATCTGGACGGGTGGCCCGATCCGAATACCGGCTGGCCGGATGTAAATACGACGCGTATGGCAAAAAATAATATGAAAATTGCCAGTAACGGCGACGTCTGCGTCATTGCGGCAGGCAGAAGAACCATTACCACTGCGAATGCCTATCAGAAAATGGTGAAGCCTTACCAGGGCGGATCGAGCAGTTGGAACAGTTTCGTGCGGGTGTACGATACCGAACTACATGTGCCCAGATATTCCGGTTTGGTGGTCGGTGTGTGGGACACGCTGACGCAGGCGGGAGGAGGCAACACGGAATTGTACGGCGTGTGGAAAACGAATCAGGGCGTCGTTTGTGTGGGCCGGCAAACGGCGGATGCGAACGGGGTACCCACGGGAAACGATATTCCCGTTACCCATGTGCCGTTGTGGGGAAGCGCTACGCCTCAAAACGAAAGCGCAATTCTGGTTTATTACCAGGCAGCGAACCTGTACGACCCGAACGACGGCCCCGTTATCACCGGCCTGCACCAGACCGGCTCGAATGCGGGCGCCGGAGATTTGATGACGTATCCCAATCCGGTTTCCGGCATCTTACACGTTTATTTCCCGAATGAAACACTTGCAGACGTATCCTGGAAATACGCACTTTCCGACATGTTCGGACGCACGATCGAGCAGGGCGATTTAGTCGATTCTGCCATCGACTGCGGCAGGTTTCCGGCCGGACTGTACCACTTGCAGGTTTCCGGCGATGCCTGTCATTTCACAAGGAAAATACTGGTATCGAGGTAGCCTTGTCGGGTCTGCCCTGCCTCCCCTAATCCAGCACCAGAATTTCATACATAAATTGATTGCCCGCTTTTACCCGAACCCAATACACGCCTTTCGGGTATCCTGTCAAATCCAGCGTCATGCCCTGGTCCGGACGATCAAACGTCCTGGAATATACCTGTTGTCCGATACTCGTATACACTTCCGCATCTACGGCCGCCGGGAGATCAGATAGACGTTCGAAGCGGATGTTGAACACGCCGGAGGAAGGGTTGGGAAATATGCGCATCTGGCCGGCGCCGGCGGGTTCATCCCGTACGCCGGTGACCGCGCAGGGGCTCACCGGCGCTGTTCCCGGCGAGCCGCCCAGGCATCCGTCTTTCCAGTTGTTTCCATCGTTTAGATGGCCGTTTTCATCTTCCAGTTCCAGGGTGTATCCGTTTCCGTTAGCGCCCTGCGGCCATGGCTGCGCGTTGTTGTATACCACGGACTGGTACAGTTTTCCGCTCGCATCGTACAGGCGGACGGCGTCTCCGGTACTGCCCAGGCCGAAACCGAACGGCCCGGAATAATTCCCGACACCGGGAAACCGGTTGTGAAACAACACATCGTCGCCCGCCAGCACCAGCCTTTCCGAAGGGGAAAGAACAGTATTGGCAGGAATCTGGAAGTTGTGCGCATTGTCGCTGTCCTGAAAATACCAGCCTGACAGGTCTGCCGGCACCGCAGCGATGTTCCACAGTTCCACCCAGTCGCCTGCATCGGCCGTTGCAGCGGATTTATAATTGATTTCACTGAAAACGATCTGCTCCGTGCACGGAACGAAGGGTCCGCCGGGAGAACCACCGATACAACCCGCGAACCAACTGGCGGGAAGCGCCGGATTCAACGTGTTGTTCAACAACTCGAGCGTCCTGCCATAACCGTCGGCGCCAGCAGGCCAGGGCGATACATCCTGATAGTGCACACTGAGAACGGGGTAATCATCGGTGTTCAGCAGGGTCAATGGTTCGTTTGCATTGCTAAAACCGAAACCCGTGGGCCCGTACACGCTGATGGACGGAAACTGGCTGTGAAACATATCCGGATCATCCGCCAGAACCAGGTAAGTGCCGGGTTGCAGGATCGTACCCGAGGGGAAAAAGTAGTCGTTGGTCACCGTGCTGTCCGTAAACCTCCATCCTGACAAATCCACCGGGGCGTCGCCATAATTATGGAACTCGATCCAGTCGCCCGCATTTCTGGTACTGTCGGAATTATAGTTGATTTCCGAAAAAGCCAGTAGCCCTTCCGATTCAGCCGCCTTGAAAATCGCCTTGTATACGGTATTGGAAGGGATGTCGTGTACGACGGAAATATTCGTATCGTGATCGGGAAATATCGCATTGGCCTCCCAGAAGGCAAATTCGAAACCGGGATTCGGAATAGCGGTAATCCGGACCGGATTGCCCTGGAAATAAACGCCGGTCCAGGGCAGATTTTCAGGAATGATGGTGCTGATTTTGATCTTGCCTGCGCCCGGCGGAAAAACATCCAGCGTGACCTCCACCTGGCTGTCCAGCGCAAAATTTTGCTGAATCTGATCCCTCACCAGTCCCGTACGCACGGCCAGTTCCGATTGAAATATGAGGTGGTTATTGTAAAAATCATTCATTTGCCCGCCGATGTTGTTGGGATCGCCCCATCGCATGTATTCATTGGGCATTTCGACGACCGTTTGGTTAAACATGCCGTTTTCAATGTCTGACAATCTGGAATACTGGTACTCGGTATTCATCAGGTCGGCATAGCGGTTGATGAAAGAATTTTTGAACCGGGCATTTTGTACACCTTTCAAAAAAATATTGATGAAAGGATTATCGGGGCTGGCGCCCAGAACGTATGCAATATGGTCGTCGTGGGCCGTACTGAAACCATCCGGATTCATCGATCCTTCCAGGTCGATCAGGCAAAACCGCCAGCGGAAATCGGTGGCATTGGAACGGTATATTTTGATATTGTTGCCCGGCCAGTCGATGTTGCCTGCCCAGGTTTCACCGATGATGTAATCCTGGTAGTATTTCATGTCGAAATAACGGTCGGCCTGGTCCCAGAAGGTATTACTGGCGGGGTTCAGGTTTTGAAAAGCCTCATAAGCGGTATAAAAGGAATCGACCGAGCCCACAACAGGTCTTAAAACACTGCCGTTCCAGAAACTCAGCGACAGGATATCCAGCGAATCCGGATCCGCGTGGTCCAGTTCTTCAAAGTATTCGGAATCGAATTTTTCCCGCAGTTCATACAAGCCGAAATAGGCGCCATTCAGGTAAACGGTAACGGGCCGCCATGCGGAATAATAGTTATAGGTGGTAGCGGCCATACCTTCCACGTGTGCGGCATCCTTATGGGGCATAGTCAGGTAATAATTGCTGCCATTCCGCAGGTAAAACCGGCTGTACCTGGTTCGCTCCGCCCTGTTCGGGATCAGCGGATAATCGATCGGCGCTGCGCCCAGCACCGGGTGGTCGAGTTCGACGCGGAAGGAGTGTTGGGGCTGGAACCGGCTGCCACCTGCGCCGCCGTCTATCTGAATACCTGCCCGTTGTGAAAAAATCAATTGCCGGGCAGTGTCGAAATACTCCACGTAGGCCGCTTTTTCCCAGTCGAACTGTGCGTGGTCAAAAATACCGGTTTCGCCATACAGATTTTGCGGATCCGTCACCACTGAGAGAATCGGGGTGACGTGGTCGATTCCCAGCAAATACGAGGCAACGCTGGTAGCGCTGGGGAGTTCCGTGGATGAAAATGCCTTCGCTTTTAATACCTGCGAATAAAATACAGGAATGGGAGCGCCGGTATAGGCGGCGGCATCCGAATCCGGGTCGTCGCCATTCAGCGTGTAACGAATCAGGGTGCCTGGCGGGTTGGGGTCGGTAATTTGAACCTCTATGACTGTGTTGTAAAATCCGGATGGTTGCGACAACACCGGAGGCAGCAGGTAAGACGTTTGCTGGGTCGCGTCATTGTTGGTGGCGCCTGGAGTGCCTGTATTAAAATAGGAAATTGTTGTTGTTCCGTCGGGCAGCGAGCCGACGCTGTTGTCGGGCTGCTCGCCCCGCACCTCGAGCGAACTCAGCAGTTGTTGCGCGGGAGAATACAGGTAAACGGTTTCGCCGGCGCCGGCAATTTTAAAATTGGTGTGTAACCACCTGCTCGTATCCGCAGGTTCAAACCGACCACTAAACTCCTGATATTCAAGAAGTTTCATAGAAAAATCAATGTAATCGTATACCGTATTGGGATCGGTCGATACGACGTCGAAAGAAATTTCGGTGATATCGCCGGGTGTCAGACCTTGTGCAAGCAATTCCGAAGCGGGAAAAATCATCTGATTTCTGGCAGCCCAGTACCAGTTTCCGTACGGCGCAGGATAGTCAACGGGAGAATTTTCAATTGTTCCGTCGCCAATGGTAGTATTGTTGAATTTTATGTTGGGCCTGACGGCTATGCGCGACCCGTATTGCGCCGAGCAAATATCGGGGCCGTAATCCTGTACCGCAAAAAGAGTGGAATAGTAAGGCGTGGCACTTTGGTTAAAAATGGAATTCGAGGTATACCCGGCGGAACTATAGGAACACGTATTGAGCATAATGGAAGAAACGCCGTCCCAGTAAAAAGGAGTGGACAACGTATGCGTATTCCATCCGGTACCGGGGTTGTAATTGACTTCACTCAGCACGTGAATCAATTTGGAAACAGGCTTCCGGTCCTTGCCGCTGCAAAAAACAACCAGATAGCCGCCCGGCATCAGGGAGTCATTGGGAAATATCCATTTCGAAGGAGCGTCCGGATCGTCCGTCAGGCTATAACCCTGAAGCGAAACGGCTTCCTGCCCGGCATTATACAGCTCTATCCAGTCGGGGAATTCTCCGTCTTCATCCTGAAGGGCCGAGTAGTTTTTGTTCGATCCTTCATTGATATAAATCTGGGCATGAACGTGAAAGGAAAGGAATGCAAGAGTTAAAAGCAGTAGTTTTTCGAAAACGATACGCATGAATGTGCCGGATTTTTTCAGTCTTTCAATAACAAAGCATAGACAAGCGCTCAATGTATTTCAAAAAACGTGAAATCAGTTTTCCTTTCTCGCCGTGTGTCAACGATCGTCAAATTGAATACCCAATCGACCCGGAGCCCGCCGGCAAATGATAGTGTTATCACAGCATTTACATCGAAAGAAGCCTACATTTGTGAGGCTGCATTACCGCTGTGTCCCATTTCTCCAACCCTGCTATGCAACACAACCGTTCAAACAGGAAAACGGTATAACCCTTACACTTTATGACAAACAAAATCGCCGGCACAACCGCCGTAAAAACGTGCTTCGTGTTGCTTTTCCTGGCCTATACCGGTTTTCTCCGCGCACAGGAAAATCTTGCCGCAACGAACCCCGCCTACATCCGGGAAGAAAAATTCATCCTGATCAACGGCATCGAACAGTGGGTGACCATTCGGGGAGACCGTTCCAAACCAGTGATCCTTTTCCTGCACGGAGGCCCCGGCAGTCCGATCAGCCCTTACTCCGACGCCCTTTACGGGAAATGGGAAAATGATTTTATCATCGTTCAGTGGGACCAGCGCGGTGCGGGAAAAACGTACGGCTACCTCGCTCCGGAGGAGTTGACACCCGAGTTTCTGGCCGCCAATCCTTTGACCGTAGACCAAATGACGGCCGACGGGATCGCCATGACGGAATACCTTGCCGCTTATCTGAACAAACCGAAAGTGATCCTTTTCGGCACTTCCTGGGGCTCCGTCCTGGGCGTCCGCATGGCTACCCGGCGGCCCGATCTTTTCTATGCCTACGTTGGGCATTCGCAGGTGGTGAATCCTGCTTCCGATGTGGAACTGTATGAAAAAGTGCATCGGATGGCAGAAAAAACAAAAGATGGCGAATCGCTGGAAACCCTGAATGCGATCGGAAAGCCGCCTTACGACAGGGCCAGAAATGTGGGACAGTTATTGAAAATTGTAAAAAAATACGAACGCGCCCGCTCCATACCCGCGCCGGATGCCTGGTTTGAACCGGCGTCCGGTTACGACAACCCGAAAGACAACCAGAACCGCAGCGACGGGGATGATTATTCGTTTGTAAGTTATACAGGCGATGGCCGGCTGGGGGTTCCGGCCATGCGTGCAACCGTAAATTTTCTGGCGGAGAATCCCGCGTTCAAAATTCCGGTATACCTGATTCAGGGCAAAGAAGACCTGCTTACACCCAGGGAAGTGACAAGGAAATATTTCAAAGGCATCGAGGCGCCGAAGAAGAAGTATATTTTACTTTCCAAAACAGCGCACGGATTCAATCAGGCTGTGCTGGACGCCCAGTATAATGTTTTCAGGAGCATAAAAGTGTGAAGCACCGTAATTGATTTACGATTGCCCTACCCCTTATAAAACAGGACTTTCGTCCCATCCTGCCCGGTAATCAGCATGTTGTTGTTCTCGATGTAATACTTTCCCAGCAGTTGTGTCTCCGTTTTGCCGTTAGTGGTGCTTTGCAGGAAAAGTTGTTTTCCTTTTGTGTACCAGATAACGCCTTCCACCACACCGGCGCCGGCGTCGGAGGAAGTACCGCTCCAGTCGGAACCGCTGGTTACCGTGCGGCTGCCGCCGTCGCCCAGTCGGCCGTCGGCATAAAAGACCATGACGCTTTCACTCGACATGGACCCTTGTCCGTACCCGCTGTTATAGTTGGACTGGTGGGTCCAGCGGCCGACGATAGCCGGGTCGTGCTGGGCATCCGCAGGAGCGGCAGGTTGAGCAGTGGCTGCGGTAGCCGGTTTTGTGGCGCCTGCCTTTTTCAGTTCAACGGCGATGACAGCGCCCATGAGGTTTAGATTTAAAGACAAATCGGCGCCATTGAGTATACCTGTCAGATCCATCGTCAGGTTGAGGGATTTTTCAGCGCAGGTGCCTTTCAGGTTTTTGCCCGTCGATTTGGCGGAGATCTCGTAGGTCAGGTTGCTGTCGTTCATGGTGCCGGTGTAGGCATTCGAACCTGCTTTCGACAGAATGAGCGTTACCGGATCGCCGTTGTAGGAGCCCGTGTAAGTACCGGAGAAATCCTGGGCTTCGAGGACGGTCGCCAGGATCATCGGCAGGAATAACATGATCAGTTTATCCATTATCGGTATATTTGGTTCAAAAATAGATTTTTATGCCGATTATGGTTGATCATATTCTGAAAAGTATCTACCAAGGTCTTTCGTTCCAAATTCCCTGCCCGGTGCGATCTACCAGTCTTTGGTAATTTTGCTCACCAAAGACTGGTAGATTTATCAAAATCGGACGAACATCATGCCACCGCCATTTCTTCTTTTTTAGACTGTTTGATTGCATTGCAAAGTTCGTTGTAGCCTTTGTCAAGTTGGTCGCTTGTCATTTCCGAGGTAACAATCATTCTGATTCTTGTCTGTTTTCTTGAAACTGCCGGATAAGGCACCCCGACTGCCAGAACTCCATTTGTGCCCATTATCTGTGCGGAATTCATTACCAGGTTGTGATCACCTAATATGATGGGGAAAATTGCTGTCTCTGCAGTACCGATTTTAAAACCTCCGGCAAGAATCTTTGATTTGAAATACCGGATGTTCGACCAAAGGTTTTCCCGCCTTTGCTTATCTGATTTTATGATCCGGATAGATTCCAGGGCCGCCGCCATTGATGGAATGAATGGTGCAGTCGTAAAAAAGTAAGGGCGGCTGGCAAACCGTAGGTAATTGATCAAATTCTTTTCCCCAGTCACAAAACCACCGGAACTTCCGATTGCTTTACTCATCGTACCGACCAATATATCAATGGTATCTGGTCGCATGTTAAAATGATCTGTCATGCCCAGCCCGTTTTCCCCGATCACTCCGAAAGCGTGCGCTTCGTCTACCATTAGTTTGCAGCCATATTTTTTACAAAGCCCGGAAATTTCGGGCAGATTGGCAATATCTCCATCCATGGAATATACGCCGTCTACCACAACTATTTTATTGGCATACTGCCCGTTTGCCCGAATCAGCGCTTTTTCCAGCGAGTGCATATCGTTGTGTCGGAAGAACAATTTATTCTTACCTTCTAATCCGTCCATGATACTGGCGTGGGCAAACATATCCACAATAGCAATGTCGTTGCTCCGTAAAAGGCCAGACAATACACCTGTATTGGTCATGAAACCAGTCGGATAGACCAGAGCCCTTTCCCGGCCAAAGGTGTCTGCAATTTCTTCTTCCAAATCCGATTTCACTTTTGTACGCCCTGCCGTAACACAGGAGGCCCCGGAGCCCGTTCCATAAGTTTCCAGCGCTTGTATGGCTGCCTTTATCACATCCGGGTGTTGCGTCATATTCAGGTAGTCATTCGAACCGAAATTCACCATTTTGACAATCCTGTTCACAGATGGATCGAAAACATTGCGTTCTGTTGCAGATCCATTGGTGGAATACCGCCGGTTAATGGTAAAATTATTTCTGTCAGCATCATCGTTGAAATCGTTGAAGATGGCAAACCTTTCATCCAGGGGCAATTTATCCAATCTTGGGTCGAATAACACCTCGAACAGCGTATACTTCTTCGAGTCGATATTTCCAAAGTCGGAAAGTTCAAAATTCATTTCATCGGCCATTTGACCGGAATCCGGAAGGTGGTTCATGTTTTAGTTAATTCGGGTGATGAAATTTGTTGTTTATAATTCTTTTAATTCAATCATTTTATTTTTAACCGGATCCCAGACTTTAAGTCTCAAACAAGCAAGCACATCTCTCCAGTGAAGTGAAGTTTTTTTGGCTTTTTGCAGTTCAGGAATACGCGCCATAACCTCCGGTAAACGGTAAAAAGGTATAGTGCAGTTAAGATGATGAATATGGTGATAGCCGATATTACCTGTAACCCATTGCATAAAAGAACCCATTTCTAAGTACGACGAAGACTCCAAAGCCGCATTTTCATAACTCCATTCTATTTTTGACAGAAACAATACTTCCGGGAAATTATGCTGGGCGTAAAACAAATAAGCCCCGAAGGCGAACGATATGCTTAACGGTATAAAAAGTGTGAGCATAAATGCAGGCCAGCCTCCAGCAGAAATCAGTAAAAACGCCAGCAGGATATGAAGAAGCAAGGCGATCAAACAATCAAAATGCCTGGTCGGACTTTTCATAAATGGCTGGAGGCACATCCCATACAGGAAAATGGTGAAATAAGCCATCAAAATGGTAAGGGGATGCCGGACGGCAAGGTAGCGGAAGCGGGTTGTTTTATCGGCTGCCAGGTATTGCGAACAGGTCATTACCTGAAAAGGCCCGACATCGCCAAGCACAAGTTTGGAGTTGTGCTTGTGATGGTGGTCGTGTGAACGCCTCCAGATACTGAAAGGTGCCAGTGTAATAAGTCCGAAAACCCAAAATAATACCTTCGCCAACTGCGACCGAATGAGGATTGCCCTGTGCAGATAATCATGGTAAATCACAAACATGCGGACAAATACAAAGGGAGTAAAAATACAGCAGGCTACCCTTACATATACAGTGGGTCCATAGAAGGTTCCGGCAAATAATACCATCATCAACAGGAGTGTGCTCCCTGTAAAAAACCAACTTTTTAATCTGTCTTCGACCGCAAATTCGCGGATGGCAAGAATAAGGTCTTTTCGGGAACGGGCATGTTCCCTCTCCAAGGGAATATGTAATGATGCAGTGGCGTTTTTTGAAGAGAATTCCACAGAAGGGGCTGTTTGAAGGTGGTAATAGGGTTTCAGGTATTTCTTTCTTAAAACATCCTGACTAAGTAAATCCGATGTCTTATTCCACAAAACTATTGATACTTATTTCTGGTCGATCCAAAAAATGACACCCGGTTTCAAACCTGTGATATGTGGACTAAAATAAATGAAATTTGGTCTGAACAGACCATCTTGCCATGGGCTTGTATTGTTATTTTCCTAACAGTTTATCTACGCTCATTACAAGTGCGGGATCAATGGCATTCATCTCTTCCATAATATTAGCATCGGAAACCAGAAATAGTTTGGCATTGAGGTAAACGCTTTTTCCCACCCGGCTGAATAGACTCTGGCAATTATTGAAACCAATGTGGTACAGGAGTTCCTATATTTGCCACATGTTGAAATCACTGGTATTACTCCCGCTGTTCCTGCTCTTCCAAACCCTCCTCTTCGCCCAATGGCAACCGAAAAATGTTCTGACGAATTCCACCCTGAGTTCGGTAGATTTTCTAACGGAAGAATTGGGATACGTGGTCGGCAACAACAAAGTTTTTAAAACGGAAAACGGTGGTGATAACTGGGAAATCAGTTTCACGGGAAGCGACCTCGTTTTTTTGGAAGAAGTGCTTGCCATCGATGAAAATAAAATCGTCGCGATCGGTAAAGACTTCGGCACCAATCAGACTGTCATGATACGCAGTACCAACGGCGGTTCTACCTGGGCGACGGTCAATATTTTCAATACTTCCTTTCTCAAATCGATGTGTTTTGTTACACCCAATATCGGTTATTGCTCGGGAGGAGAGGGCGTCATCCTCAAATCGACCAACGGGGGCAATACCTGGCAATCGCAAAACTCCGGAACAGTCACGAACCTGGAATCCATATATTTTGTCAATGAACTGGTAGGGATTGCCGTGGGAGGAACGCCGACCAGCGCCATTATCCTGAAAACCACCGACGGCGGAAGCCACTGGAATCAGATCCCTGCGCCTGACAACCAAAATCTCCAGTCCGTTTATTTCACCAACCCACATACGGCTTACATCGTCGGCTGGAACGGTGGTATTCTGAAATCGGAAAATGCGGGTGATACCTGGGTGAGCCAGAATTCGGTTTCGATGTCGGGCAACCTGGATGTAATTTTTACGGATGAAAATACGGGCTATATTGTTGGTGGATCGATCAATCAGTCCCTCATACAAAAAACCACCAACGCCGGGGCCTTGTGGCAGGACGTGAGCCCTGCCGTCAACGAAGGGTTGACCAGCATTTCTTTTCCATCCTTCGATACCGGTTATGCGGTAGGCAGTAACGGTACGGTGGTGAAGACGGTATCCGGAGGCGTGTCGGGCGTCAGCGATCCTGCTTTTTCAGATCATGTGCTGGTATTCCCAAATCCTGTTTCCGAAAAATTATGGGTGCAGTCGAATGATAACATGCCCGTACAATCCGTGCGGCTGTACGATACGGAGGGAAGGCTGATCGAAGAAATGCACCCGGATGCGCTCCGGGCAGAGCTGGATTTCACCCATTTGCAGCCCAATGTTTATTTCCTGGAGGTCCATTTGGAAAATTCAAAATCGGTGGTGAAAGTCGTGAGAAAATAAACAGGTGTTTTGTCGCGGGAGCCGGACAAAAGACAAAACGATAAAACAACACCATGCTCGCTACGTTTGGTTTTGCCACGATGCTCGTTTTTTTGGGCCTGATCATGTGGAAAAAAATGTCCGTACTCACCGCCCTGGTGCTCACCCCGGTCGCCTTCGGATTGCTGGCCGGTTTTACGCCGAAGGAACTGGGTGAATTTGCCCTGGCGGGTATCAGGCAGGTGGCGCCTACGGGTATCCTGCTGATGTTTGCGGTGTTGTATTTTGCCACCATGCTCGACGCAGGGTTATTCGACCCTGTAATTGCGCTCATTATCCGCTCTGTACACGGCGATCCGCTAAAAGTGATCGTCGGCACGGCTGTACTGACAATGATCGTACACCTCGACGGCGACGGCACGGCTACCTTCATGATCGTGCTTTCCGCCTTCCTTCCGGTTTACAAGGAATTAAAAATCAACCCTTTAGTGCTGTCCTGCATTGTTGCTTTGAGCGTAGGGCCGATGCACCTGGTTCCGTGGTCGGGTACTTCGGCGCGCGCAATGTCTACGCTGCAATCCGACGCGACGCATATTTTCAACCCGAATATACCGGCGATCCTGGGCGGCATCGGCTGGGTGTTGCTGGTGGCCTACTGGCTTGGCAAAAAGGAAAGAAAGCGCCTCGGAATCATTCATTTCCGGTACAGTCACCACGAGAACCTGACCGACCGGCAGCAGCAATTGAGACGGCCGCGGCTGATTTGGGTGAATGCCCTTTTTACGGCGCTGCTCATTCTAACCCTGATGTCAGGGTGGATACCTGCACCGGTGTTATTTGTGGTAGCATCCATGGTCGCGCTGCTGATCAATTATCCGCGGCTCGCCGATCAGCAAGCCGTTGTAAAAAGTCACGCTGCCAATATCTTTCTGGTTTCCAGCATGATTTTTACAGCAGGTATATTTTCCGGAATTCTCACCGGCTCGAAAATGATTGAAGAAATGGCAAACAGCCTGGTCCGGCTGATACCCGAACAGCACGCCAATTTTCTGCCGGTGCTGACCGCGCTGACCAGTGTGCCTGCAAGTATTATTTTTACACCAGATGCGTATTATTTCGGTGTAGTACCCATTTTAAGCGAAACGGCTACCCAATTCGGCATAGATCCGCTGGAAATCGGGCGGGCTGCGTTGCTGGGGCAAATGACCGTCGGCTTTCCTATAAGTCCGCTCGTGGCATCCACTTATCTGCTCATCGGGATGGCGGAAGTAGATCTGGCCGAACACCAGCGTTTCACCTTCAAATGGGCGCTGGGAACTACCTTCGTCATGACCATAGTAGCCTTACTCACCGGTTCCATACACCTGTAATATGAAATCTACTATCAGAATCGGCTGCGGCGCAGGCTTCTCCGGCGACAGGCTGGAACCGGCCCTGCTGCTTGCCGAAAAAGGCAACCTTGATTACCTGGTGCTGGAATGTCTGGCAGAAAGAACCATTGCACTCGCCAACCAGCGCAAAATGCAGGATCCACGCAAAGGTTACGACCCACTACTGGAACGCAGGATGGAATCCCTGATTCCACTGCTGGTACAAAACCAGGTCAGGCTGATCACCAACATGGGTGCTGCCAATCCGGTAGAGGGCGCCAGAAAAGTGATGGAAATTGCGCAAAAACTCGGCCTGAAAGTGAAAGTAGCCGCCGTTTCCGGCGACGACTTGTTTTCACACCTGCCTTCCGGCGGGTTCAACTTCGACCACTTTCAAATCA
>ENA-UOWO01002225-UOWO01002225.1-activated-sludge-metagenome-genome-assembly--contig:-NODE-2225-length-24366-cov-14.353050_pt1 | contig 24366 bp, 21 predicted proteins | sample MGYA00238148_ERZ761564 | MGnify/ENA primary metagenome ERZ761564 (study PRJEB28885, sample SAMN05720194) | activated sludge metagenome | isolation source: Anaerobic digester | place: USA... | reverse complement strand
CCTGCAGTTGGATTTTCCTTGCGCAACTTGTAGCGACCACCGGAGGCGACCACGGTTCTGCGGGTTACCAGACGGCCATGCGGCTCATGATGTTTTTCCTGTTGCCAGCTTGGGGCATGAGCAACGCAGCAGCGACTTTGGTGGGGCAGAATTTGGGTGCGAATGAAATCCAGCGTGCTGAAGATTCGGTACTCAAAACGGCCAAATACAATGTGATTTATATGGGATTGGTGATGCTGATTTCTTTGCTCGGTGCCGAAGTGCTGGTAGCTTTTTTCACAAACGATGTAAAAGTCCAGGCTTATGCTGTTAAAGCGGTTCGTATCATTGCTCTGGGTTATGTGTTTTACGGTATTGGGATGGTGCTCATCAACGCTTTCAACGGCGCCGGTGATACCTGGACACCGACTAAGGTAAACCTGGTTGGGTTTTGGTTGTTCCAGATTCCGCTGGCTTATTTTCTCGCAAAGACTATGGAATTAGGACCGCTGGGCGTTTTTATTGCGATTCCGGTGGCCGAGAGTACTATCACTATTGTAAGCTTTGTGTTGTTCAAACGTGGAAAATGGAAAACGATTAAGGTGTAGAACGAAAGTTACTGAAAAACTACAATCAGTGTTAAATTAAAACCGAATCCTTCTCCCGACATTAGGAAAACACAAAAAAGAAAAACACCGCTCAATTTGGCGGTGTTTTTTTGTTTTACCTACGACCCTGAACGTAGTCTGACAGGGCATCGGCATTAGAGCTAAAACTAAAAATGCCATTGAGCGTATAATAGTTTTTGGTATCCACACAATAATCGTAGGCGAATTTGGCGAAATCGAGTTTGGTGTCTTCAAAGCTGAAAAGGTCGGCCATTTGCATGATTTGGTTGGTATTGAGGCAATTGGCAGAAACCACCTGTTGCGCGGTCTTTAGTTTAGACTCTTCAAAACTCTGCTTTTTAATTGTGGCGAGTGCGGTGTTAAAATTGGAAGGCGACATAGCATAACCGTTCTGGCAACCTCTAGGACGTGATCCGTGATTATGGTTGTGCCCGTCGTGGTGATCGTGACCGGCGTGAGCATTGCTTTCATTGATGTTCACATTCATATTGATCCCCACGTTAACACCCGAATTAAGCTGCGGTTGTCCGTAATGCATCACATAGACATTTTTGGGCGCTATATAATCGGGTCGCACTGGAATCATGGAGAAGAAGTTCATCTTCATCTTGCCTTTTTTGTTTTTGTCGCGTTTGATTTTGTAGGTCACGTCCTGGAAAATACCATCGGCGTCGGTAAGGGTGAGGTTGTTTTTTGAAACCTGCTGCAGCGATTTGTCTGCAAACACAATTTGGGCATTGTAATAGGGTTGGTTTAAATCTTCGATGCGGATGTTGGTTTGGGCCACATCGTTTTGTTGTTCTCCGTTAAGGACAAGAAAAAATTTATCGCCGTTCTCTGAGAAAATGTTTAAATGCCCAACGGGACTAAACTGCGCGAACGAAAGAAAAGAACAGAAGAAAAAGAAAGAAGCGAGGGTAATTTTATGTTTCATAAATTTTTGGTTTTAGGTTCTAATTTGCGACAGACAAAAATAATGCCAGCGGCTTGGGCTTAAAAAAACAGGCTGTCGGTTTTAATTTTTGTCAAAGGCTTTAGGTTGATACTGTGTTTTTAAAACGCTCAAATATAGTCGTTTCGATACAAACGAGACTGTTAAAAAAAAGTGAATAGGAATTGTATAAGAGTTTATCCGAATTGTATAAAAATCAAGAGAGGCTAACCCAGTAATTTAGTAAAAAGAAAAGGAATAGGAATTTAATATCCAACGTCATGAAAAGTTTAGCCCTCACCGCCTCGATTATCGCATTTGCTTTTTCGGCTTATTATTTTGGAAGTAACCTACGGTATTCTGATGATTTGAATTACATCGTCTACATGCTGACCTGGTTGATTCTTATGTTCATTTCAATTATTGGCATCATCTACAATGTGCCCGCATTGAGCCGCAGGAAACGCCATTTCAAAAGCCTTATTTACAATAGTTATTCTGAACGGAGAATCAGGAACAAGGAATTCGATCAAAAATTTCACATTTTGAACTAACTCTCTATATATAAATGGTTCACACCTGGAAAGACGGCTTATTATATAAGCCGTTTTTTTATGGAAATACCTTATATTTACTCCTTTCAAAAAACACCAGATGAACGCCACCATTCTTACCATCTTTACTTTTATCGCCGCCTTGTCGATTGGGATTCTTATAGGAAAACTGTTGTTTTCGGCCAAATCACAGTCAGAGAAAAATGTCCTCGAAGAACGCAACATCGCACTCCAATCACAAATGGACAGCTTAAGGCAACAAATGACCAATGACCGCCAGTCGTTTGAAAAACAGCTTCAGTCTGCTCATGCCGAAAAGGAAAATATCCGCGCCGAAAAAGACAGCCTCGCCATCCAGCTTACCAAAAGTGAGGTCGATTTTGAAAACCTGCGTGAACGCAACGTCGAGCAAAAACAAGAAGTAGAAAAGCTTCAGGAAAAATTCACCAAGGAATTTGAAAACCTCGCCAACAAAATACTCGAGGAAAAGACCAGTAAATTCACCCAACAAAACAAAGAGAACCTGCAAAATATCCTATCGCCGTTGCAGGACAAAATACAGTTGTTTGAAAAAAAGGTAGAAGATACCCACAAGGAAAGTATAGACTACCACGCTGCTTTACGCCAGCAAATCGTTGGCCTTAAGGAGATGAACGAGCAGATGAGCAAAGAAACCCTCAACCTCACCAAGGCCTTGAAAGGCGATTCAAAAATGCAGGGCAATTGGGGCGAATTGGTTTTGGAGCGCGTACTCGAGAAATCGGGACTCGAAAAAGACCGTGAATATCACGTGCAGCAATCACATACCAACGAAGAAGGACAGCGCGTGTTTCCCGACGTTGTGATCAACTTGCCCGACGGCAAAAAAATGGTGGTCGATTCTAAAGTATCGTTGACCGGATACGAAAAATACATCAACGAGGAAGACGAAGCACTAAAAAACACCTACCTCAAAGAGCACGTCAATTCAATCAGGCGCCATGTGGATCAGCTCGGAGAAAAAAATTACCACGATTTGTACCAGATTGAAAGCCCCGATTTCGTTTTGCTTTTTATCCCCATCGAACCCGCCTTTGCCATAGCCCTCAATGAAGATACGGCCTTGTACAATAAAGCTTTTGAGCGCAACATCGTTATCGTTACGCCTTCAACGTTACTGGCCACCTTGCGCACCATAGACAGTATGTGGGCCAACCAGAAACAACAAGAAAACGCTTTCGAGATCGCAAGGCAAGCAGGCGCTTTGTATGATAAATTCCACGGATTACTCACCGATTTGATTTCGGTGGGAAAAAAAATCGACGATGCCAAACTAGGGTACTCCGATGCCATGAACAAACTTGCCGATGGAAAAGGCAACCTGATTACCAGCGTCGAAAAACTAAAAAAAATGGGCGCCAAAGCCAAAAAATCACTGCCCGAAAACGTACTCAAACGTGCAGAATTTGAAGATAATGAATTACTTGGGTAGGGTATTTCTAAGTTCAGTTGTTCTACGAAAGTGAAGCAAAAAAACGGGTGTCCGTGGGTCTGAAAAATGAAAATAAAGTGGTCGGCTAAATTCATTGACGGCCTTCAGGTCTCGCCATTGCTAGGTCTTTACAGCATCAGCTTATAAATTGTTTAAATTTCTAAAATTTAACAACTTACGCCGCGTCTTTCTGATGTTTTTTTTAATATTTTTGGGCTTGAAATTTAAATTTTATGAAAAAAAAATATCTTATTTTAATCGTCTTCCCGATTCTGTTAACAGCAGTGTTCTTTGCTTGTTCAAAATCCGATGATGATGAAGCTACTTACATTCCTGATATCAAAAAATCGCCTGTTTCTGTTGACTTGACAAAGGTTCCTTATCCAAAATTGTCTGACTACAAATTCTTCTCGGGTGACATGAAGGAACAAAAACCGGCACTCAATGTCTTGCCTTACCTTCCATCAAGCCCATTATTTACCGATTATGCGCACAAAAAACGTTTCGTCTGGATGCCAGTTGGCACCAAAGCCACTTACAATGGAGACGGTAACATCCTGGAGTTGCCAGTCGGTGCTGTGCTAATCAAAACCTTCTATTATGACAACGTGCAAAATGTTACGCCGGTAGGTGCTACCAGAATCGTTGAAACCAGAATCATGATTCGCAAATCCGACGGATGGATTTTTGCAGACTACGTATGGAATACCGAACAAACCGAAGCTTATTTTGATTTGGCCGGAAGTATTACCCCAATTACCTGGAAAGACGACAACGATGTAATCCAATCTGCCGACTATAAAATACCGACAGAGGTACAATGTATCGTTTGTCATAAAAGTCAGCACCTCGAAGACAACGGCACGCTAACCACCAAACACATTCCAATCGGTATCAAACCGCAAAACCTCAACTGGAATTACAATTACCCAACGGGTCCCAAAAACCAGTTGACGCAATGGATTGACAAGGGGTATCTTAAAAATAATTTCAGCCTGCCTTCTGCGGCCAACACAGCAATCGATTATAATGATGTGACCAAATCGCTAGAACTCAGGGCGCGCTCCTATTTTGACAGCAACTGTTCGCATTGCCACATGAATGATCGTCATTGCGATTATCGCCCGATGCGTTTTGCTTTTAATGAAACCGGCTTGCCCAACGGTCAAGGACTCACCAATATGGGTGTTTGCGTACCAACACAGGACATGCAGGATTTTCCATCGGCGCTGAGTACGATTGTTAAGCCTGGTAATATAGAAAGATCTATGTTGTATTATCGCCTCAACACTACCGACGAGTCTTACAGAATGCCACTTCATGGAAGAACGATGATCCACACAGAAGGCGTCGCTTTGATCGAACAATGGATCAACTCTATGACCGACTGTCCACAATAACCAATAATTTTCAAACCTAAAACTATAAATAATGAAAAAAATTACCTTAATCTTTGGATTGCTCCTTATCGCGCAATTCGCCAATGCCCAGGATACTTGCGGAACAGCATCGCCTATTACGGCTGCTGGCCTGTACATTGTCGCCGGCATTAATGGGTCGGAGGTCCCAGGGCCAATCTGTACAGAAAACGGTGCTGTCCCATCCAATCGCCCGCCTGCAGGAGAGTGGTACGCCTACACACCTACCCAGGATTACACGGTAACGGTGAGTACAAACATCCTACAAAACACCCCGAGGGTCGATACGCGTTTTCATGTTTACACAGGAACTTGCGGGAGTTTAGTGTGTTATGCCGGAGATGATGACTCGGGTTCGAATTTCTCTTCTGAAGACACTTTCAACGTAACAGCAAACACCACTTATTACATCGCCTTTGATAATCGTTGGACGTCTAACGGGTTTACCTTTCAGGTAATTGAAAACCCAGTGATTGTTCCGCCGGCAACGCCAATCAGCTATGTTTCACAAAACATTAGCACCATTACCAGCCAATACAATATGTGTGTAGTGGATATGAATGGTGACCACATTGATGACATCGTCGGTGTGACTCAAGGAAACTTGAGGATTAATGTACAACAAAACGGAGGAGGATTTCTGGCCACCGATTATCCAATAACCGGAACCAGCAAAATGCCAGGTTGGAGTATTGCAGCGGGAGACATGAATAAAGACGGTTTTAATGATTTGCTTTTGGGATCAGGGAACGGCCTTTCATTCTGGAAATCCAATAGCACAGGCACTGCCTACACCAACAGTACACCTGGAGACGACATCTTCTGCCAACGCACAAACTTCTCCGACCTTAACAATGACGGCCACCTCGATGGATTTTCTTGTCATGATATTGCACCAAACTGTTACTATCTCAACGATGGCAACAACAATTTTACCTTTTACCAGTCTTCAATTACGCCAGGTGCCATGAATTTTGGAACTGTCGGCGGTAACTATGCAACCATATTTATGGATTACGACAATGACGGAGATTCTGATGTGTTCGTTTCAAAATGTTCAGGCCCACCATGTGAAATCCATAGAAATGACGGAGGCGGTGTTTTCACTGATATTTCGGCTCAGGCAGGAATCAATGTAACGCCAATATCTTCATGGTCTTCTGCCGTAGCAGATTTCGATAATGATGGCGATATGGATATCATCATCGGATCCAATGGCGGGGTGAGAACCAAATTCTTCAGAAACAATCTCGATACCTCCAACAATGTTGAAGAAGCGTTTACCGATATTACTTCTGGCTCTGGCTGGGATACCGACACCTCAACCAACAGGGATTACATCGCTTACGATTTTGACAACGACGGTCGCGTTGACGTGATGGGCGGAGGCAATAAAATCATGTTCAACCAAGGCAATAATACTTTTGCTTCTGTAGCTTATACTGGTGTTAGCATTGGTGCAATCGGTGATTTGAACAATGACGGTTATCTCGACATCCTCAACGGAACTAACGTTCGTTTCGCAGTGCCAAATGGCAACAACTGGGTTAAGATAGCGTTGACCGGAATCCAAAGCAACAGCAATGGTATTGGTGCCCGTATTGAAATCTATGGGGCATGGGGCAAACAAATCCGTGATGTACGCAGCGGTGAAGGTTTTACTTACATGAGCTCATTGAATACCCACTTCGGTATCGGAACTGCTACAGAGATTGAAAAAATCGTTATCAAATGGCCATCAGGAACGGTAGATACGATCAACAATCCGGCCATCAACCAGACCGTAATGGTAGCAGAAGGAACTACTCTTGCTGTGGATAGCTATACCAACGCCGAGTTCACATTGTATCCGAATCCGGCGCAAAGTACCATCAATGTAAAATGGAATGCTGCTACACACACCCTGACTTCGGCACAGATATTTGATTTGCAAGGGAGGTTGATTGCCAAAGAGGCGTTAACCAACCAAAAAGTAGCTGTCGATCAGCTTCAGGCCGGTACCTATATCGTTTTGCTTAGAGACGAAAACGGTAAAGACTACGCACAAAAATTCATCAAGAATTAAGTTTTTATAGATGACCAAACAAAAATGTCCTGCCTTTGTGCGGGACATTTTTTTTATTGATTCCAATCCAATGAAACACACTTTTTTTCAAACCACTCCCGAATGTGAAATCACCAGCTGCAGGATTGTTGATTTTCCGCAAGCATTAGTGTATCAAGCCTGGACCAATCCAGATCATTTAAAAAACTGGTGGGGACCTAAGGGTTTTACCAATACCTTCCACGAATTTGACTTGCGCGAAGGCGGACATTGGCGTTTTACGATGCACGCGCCCGAAAAAGGAAATTTCGAGAACCATTGTGAATTTGTAAAAATAGACACACCCAACCTCATTGCCTGGAAACGGCACAGCCAACCGCTGTTCAAGGTTGCGGCTAGTTTTGAATCGCTTACAAACCAACAAACCAAAATTGTCTTCAGGATGGTCTTCGATTCTCCCGAAGCCTGCAACAAACTAAAAGGTTTCGTGGTAGACAAAAACGAAGAAAATTTTGACCGGCTTGAAAGCGAGTTGGCCAAAATGAGCCAATAGGTTAAAAAAAGACCTGCCGTAAAAAGCAGGTCATTTTTTTTAATCAGGCTTGTGGTTTAAAACACACGCGACAAATTGAAACCAAAGTAAATGTCTCCTTCGCCCCAATCTCCGGTGGTATTCCCCAGGAATCCGGCCTCGTGCATCCCTTGCGAATTGGTAAAATGCATTTGAAATACGTGTCCACCAGTGTCAATGTCGACACCTACAGACAACGGATTTTTGTATGGTGAGCCAGACGCACGGTTAGCGTGCGCCGCATAATCTAAGTTGATGGAGACGCGTTTCGAGACCTTAAGACGGCCTCCCATGCCCATAATAAACTGAGAGTTGGCTTGGTTATCATCAGACACAAAGTTTTCATGTAAAAAAGACGGTGCAAGTTCGAGTGAAAACCGATCCGAAAATTTCCTTGAGATCAACAATTGCGAGACATAGCTCATGCGATCCGAAAATTCAAGTTTGGGCAAATTATTTTCCTTTAAAAGATTATTGAATGCCACGCTGTTGAAGACTACGATAGAAACGGGAAATCCATTCTTCATCTGCGGCCACAGCCGGTACTTGGCCGAAACGTCATAGGCTTGCTCGCTACGTCCGGCGGCAAGAGTCAGCCATTGGGTGAGCCCGTATTCGAACTTGATTTGCGTTACCGCGTTGTCGAGCCCAAAGAAGCTTTCAAATCCACCTTCAACCGATCCGAAACGGTGCGCGACAATGAAATACAGTTCTTTTTTTGCCGCGAGTTTGGTCGATTCAAGGTTGACAATCTTAAGTGCCTTGAAAGCAGAATCGGTGATTTCATTCTTGGGAACACTGTCAAGGCCGCTGAGCAAATCCTCTTGAGCAAAAGTCAAAACAGGTGTCAACAATAGGAGTAATAATATTTTCTTCATAATGTTTGGTTGGATTTAGATTAATTGGGTTTGCATTGCTACTGATATACTTAAGAATCGTCGCAGGTTAGTCAACGATACTGGCCTGGTCCATCTTGAACTCTTCAAGCAAATCATCATAGCCCACAAAACGTCCTTTCACACCAACGCGCTGCTGGGGCTTCAGCGTTTGGTTTTCCTTAAAGGCAACCGACAATTTCTCATCGATAACCACCAAATGGCTCGATTCATCTACAGCAGTAACCAAACCAGAAACGGCAATCGTTTGGTCTGCATACTGCGCGTTCGCGTTAGTGGGATCTGCTGAAAACTGTTGCTGCAGCTGGGCAACGGTCACACTGAAATGGGCTTCTTCAGAGGCAATTTCGCGATGGCCCTTGTACATATAAAAGTACAAACCAACACCTATGACGGCTAGCACCGCCAGGCTAATCATAATTTTCTTTTTCATTTTTTTAAGCAATTTTAAGCCAAATTTAATTACATTTTTTTTGAAATTTTAAACGAATATTTATTTATTTTTGAAAAAAACTATGAAAAATGAAATTAAAAATGCACCTCATCTGGCCAGCCCTCGGCTTTATTGCTATGGGCTGCTCCAACAACAGCACCGCCGACCTTTTAGAACCGTCACCCGTGGGAATCGTTTCGTATGCGCGTGACATCAAGCCCATTATTGACAACAATTGTTTGGGATGCCATAAAAGCCCTCCTGAAAATGGAGCACCCATGTCGCTGGCCAACTACGAATCCTTAAAAGACGCTATCACCAATCGCCCATTGATTGACCGGATTTCCAGAGATCAGGGTGCCGAAGGTATGATGCCGCTTGGTGGCACCAGGCTTCCACAATCTTCCATCAACCTGATTGCCTTGTGGAAAGCGCAAGGTATGCAACCTTAAAATAAAAAATCATGAAAAAGATATTCTTATTGGCTACCTTATTGGTAGTTGCCATCGCTTCTGCACAGGATAAAATGATTACCAAAACCGGGAAAATCACGTTCGAAGCCTCGGTTCCCGCTTTTGAAGAAGTAAAAGGAAAAAACGACGGTGTTACCTGTGTGCTCAACGCCAAGACCGGAGAAATCGCAAGCCTGGCGCTCATGAAAGGCTTTCGGTTCAAACTGGCGCTGATGGAAGAGCATTTCAACGAAAACTATGTAGAAAGCGACACCTATCCAAAATCTACTTTTAAAGGAAAAATTGAGAGCTTTGATGTGAGTGCACTCTCTGCTACGGCAAAAGACTACACCATCAAAGGGAAACTCGAATTGCACGGAAAAAGCAAGGAAATCGTTGTTCCGGCCAAAATCCGGCGTACCGATTCGGGCATAGAAATCCTGTGCAACTTCACGGTGAACGCCAGCGATTACGACATTGCGATTCCCTCGGTGGTCAAAACGAAGGTTTCCAACAAAGTAAGTGTCAAGACAGAATTCACTGTTAAATAATCAAAGTCCCGATAAGGGACTTTTTTTTTATTGCCCATCAATCTTATAATGCGCATTGAGCTTGTCCAGATAAAGGATGGTTTTGGTATTGTCGCTGTTTTCGGCGTACATCAGCTCAAATTTGGCTCCGTAGACAAACTCTGCAAAAAGATACGACGTGGACGCAGCAACAGTTGTTGAGAACATATCGTCGAAAGCCTTCACAAATACAAGGATTTCACCTTCAATAGTGCTAAAGTCGGCTTCGGTAAAATTGTAAAACGGGCTGTTTTCATTAATCGGATGCACTAAAGTCCAGCTCAAGGTGAGCGCATTGATACGGCTCAACTCTAACTCGAGTGAGTAGAATTTATTGACCATTTTGCCATTTTCCTCAACAGCCATCCCAACCGTCATTTTAGCCTCGGCATCGGTAAGGTTGGTGTTTTTGTAAGGAACCAGACGCATCATGATGGCCATCCCGTCTTTGTAAGGTGCCACGAGCGCGTTGTGCGAGAACTTCAGGAACGCAGTAGGCTTGCTGAACCGCCCAAAAAACAATCCGGTGGCAATGGCAAAACTCAACAATCCCACCAAGGCTTCGGCGGCGGCGAGCGAACTCGTCAAAAAACCATTTGGACTGATGTGACCATAGCCCACCGTTGTAAAAGTCTGTGCGCTAAAGAAATAAGCTTTCCCGAATTTGAGCCACTCCGACCCGCTTTGGTCAATCCCATCAAGGTATTGTACGCCAATCAAATAGTAAATACTCGCAAACAAGAAGTTCACGCCTATGTAAAACGAAAAAAGCACGCCAAGGAATTTCCAACGCGGCATATCAATCATCGTATGGTACCAACTGATGCGGTGCAGAAAATGCATCCCGCGCTTCTGTACATTCGCCGATCCGTCCTTATTGACAAAACGGCCACCATAACTGTTGGGGTTGGTACCAAAACCAGAATTGGCCTCGGCTTTGGCCTTGCTGTTGATTTTTTTAAATCGGCTCATTCCCTGATGATTTTTTGGATACTCGTGCCCATGCGATCGGTCACCTTAAGCAAATACAGGCCTTTGGCAAAACTGCTGCAATCAATAGTCAATTGTTTTGCAGTAGTCGTCGCGCTATAGATTTCCTGCCCTGAAATGGTGTAAATACGAACGGATGCTATGCCATTGGTATCAATGATCGTCAATTGGTCCTTGACCGGATTTGGATAAGCCACAAAACGATCTTTGTTGGTAGTCTCGGTGGCCAAAACCGCATTGCTCGAAGCCATCCAGCTAGAAGCCAGTGCATTGTCTAGCGAAGTACTGATGAGTTGCAGGTAATTGCCATTGCCATCGGCATCGGGCCAAGGCGCTTCATCATCATATTCCACCACATCCACGACGTTACCAAATCCGTCGGCCAATAAGAGTTTTTGCGAACCGTTCGACAAATTTCGGGTGAATTGCCCAAATGCCACAAGCCCGTATTGCGCCTGAAACACCGAAGGGTTGCTCGCCAGAAACAAACTCGTCCCTGCCGCAAGAGACGCATTTGCCGGAAACTGATACGAAATACCCAATTCCCCAAAGTAAAAACCGCTAAGGTTTGCGGCGGTTGTCCCGGTATTCTTGATTTCAATAAATTCCTGGTCGTTGCTTACCGGAAAATCGGGCGAAGTTCCGGGATTGTAATTGATTTTACAAATGACCAGTGAGGGCAGAACGACATCGCTGCAAGCCGCAAAAGGTCCCAAATGCTCGGTCATCCAATCGATCCTCAGGTCAAGAAATATCTTAAGATTTTCGATTTCGGCGCTAAGATTGGGTACCGTGCCCCATTTTTGCTGCTCCCTCGCGGCGGCTTCTGCAATCTGGCTTACCGTAGCGTCGATGAAGTCAGAAATCTGGCTGTGCTTGAGTGGATGCCCTGCATCGGTAAGTTCATGCCAACGCCGGGAAAAATAACACCTAAACGTGGGCTCGTTAAAGAGGTCGGTCCAGAATTTTGCCCCTTCGTTGTCGCCGTTGGAGAATTGCCAGACATCGGTCTTGCTGCGATCGAATCCCCAATCGAAAAGGTCATTGCCATAGGTGAGATTGAAATCCCAAACCGGCCCGGCGCGCAACTTCCCGCTGCGGTCTTTATGGAAATAGGTACTGATTTGGTAGCCATCTGCATTCGATGCCAGTTCGTTGCTGATCATAAAATCTACAAAAGACGGCACGTCAATCACCGACGGATAGCCCGTTACCACACTCGTATTGTTGGTACGGGCCGCCAAAGCCAGCGCTGAAAATTGCGCTTTAATATAAGACTGCTGTTGCGGGGTCACCTCTTCTGGTTTGGGCAAATCATGAATGAAATCGGTAGTGCCTGCGTAAGAAGACATCGTCCAGGCAACCGGATCGCCGCCGGTGGTTTTATCGGCCTTGGTGATGTAGCCGCCGGTTAGGTTGGGAGCGGTATTGTCGGTGGTGGTGATTTTTAGGATATTCACGCGGTTGCTGTCGGCCTTGATTTTTTCCTGCAACACATACAGGCCGTTGTATGCGCCGTTGATAACCACTTCACAGTATTGGGTGCGCGGCGCATAATTGCCCATTTGCCGCGAGAGATTGTACGATAGGTAATCGCGGATCAGTGACGGGTCGAAGGCCAATCCGTTTAAAATCCAGTCGTTTTCACTGGGCATACCCAGCAATTTGACGTTGTTGTTGGTGGTGTTGTCTGCCTGAAGCGTCGTAAAACCATAACCTTTCTTATCCAAGGATTGCGACGAAGAACCCCTGATTTCTATGCTGATGCGTCCGTTGTAATTTAGGAAGTCGGCGTTATTCTGGTCGGTCAGGTAATTGCGGCTGCCGTCTTCGTGGCGGATGATTTTCATTGTAGCCAAGACGCGCGGATCGTCGGGGATGCTTTGGTTGCCATCGGTATTGATGATGACAATCGGCAGGTTGCTGTCGGTAAAGACCTGTGCCTGGAGGCTGATTGAGAACAATAGCGATACGAGTACCCATCCGCCGCGACGGAAAACCTTTGGAGACATGCTAAACATATGCAGAATTTTGGTCAAATGTAGCGATAAGCCCGCATTAAAAAAAGTGCGTCCACGACCAGATGCGCGCTGCAAAGCTATGGAATGTTGCAAAAAAATAAGTGAATTTAGTGCGCAGCCCATCCTACCCATACGTCAAAATTGTTTAAATTTGAGCAAACACAATGACTCAATATGGACAGTTTCAATTTATCTGAAGACATCAAAGTAGTTTGCGTTACGGCCAAACATTTCCCCGAAGACGTAGAACGCGCGCACATCCAGCTCCATGCGATGCTTCCCGAAAAAGAAAAAAGGCGCTTTTTTGGAATCTCAAGAACCAACGAGCAAGGACAGATTGTTTACAAAGCCGCCGCTGACCTCATAGAACCCGGCGAAGCCGAAAAATATGGGCTCGAAATGTTTACCATTAAAAAAGGCACCTTCAATTCTTTTTATATCAAGAACTTTATGGAAGACACAAGCCGCATCCGCGAAGCGTTCCAGATATTGCTCGGGCAACCAGAAGTCGATCCGTTGGGTTACTGCCTGGAATGGTATATTGGTGAGAACGATGTCAAGTGCATGGTGCCGCTGGACGAAAAACAGTCTCATTTCACGGGCGTTGCCACCGAGTAACGGCGTACCGATACCTATTGCCACGGATCCACGAAATTGACCAGTTCATTCGTGGATCCGTGGCTTTTTTGTTTGACGAAAGACCCTTTGCTTTAAATAATAACCCGAACAAAGCAAATAATAATTGGTCCCGATGGTAACCAAAAAAGCGGATTACATTTGTAGGGATAACTTAAAACAACTTGTCTTGAAAACCAAACTCCGCATCGCCATCATTGCCGCAGGTCTTGTTTCGGGGACCTGCCTTGCCCAAAGCAGTTCGGCGGCCGAATTACAACAAAGGCTAGAAAATGCTGCAACCGACACGGCGCGGGTCAATGCGTCTAACGGGCTTGCTTACTATTTCAGGAACACCGACGCCGACTCGACGGCATTTTATGCTGTGAAGGCTGCGGCGCTCTCGCAACGAATCGGTTACAGCCTGGGATTGGCCGAAGCTTTGATCAATCAGGGCAATGCGGCCATTGTGAAAGGAAATTACGCTGTGGCCTTACAGTTATTGCAAAAATCCCAAACCCAATACAACCGATTGCTTGCCAAAAACGACAAGGATATTTTGGCTTTGAAAGGACTGGCGCGGGCATTGGCCACGATGGGCGTTGTGTACACCCAGCAGAGCAACTATTTCATGGCGCTCGAAAACTACCAGAAAGCGCTCAAATTATACGAATCGGCAAAAGACAAAGTGAGCATTTCTAAGGCGCTCAACAATATCGGGATTGTGTACAAATCGCAGGGCAATCGTCCCAAAGCACTCGAGTATCTCAAACAGGCATACCAACTACAGTCTGAAATCAAAGAGCCAAACGCCGCGATGACGCTCACCAACATTGGCGTGATCTATTTTGAAAGTGGCAAACCCGAGCAGGCTTTTCCCTACTACAACCAGGCCCTGAAAGCCTTTGCGCAATTCCCCAACCCGATTGGGCTGGCGTTACTCCACAATTACCTGGGTGATTACCATCGCCGTACGGGAAATGCCGCCGAAGCCGAAATGGCTTACCGCAAATCACTGGAATTGTACGAAAACATGCAGAATAAATTTGGCGCGTCGCTGGCACTATACAACATCGGGAAGCTCTATGCCTCGCAGCAAAAATATGCTGAGGCGATGCCGTTCGCGCAACAATCACTCGCCTTTGCCACCCAAATCGGTGTACTCGACCAAACTTACCATTCGGAGAAACTCGTGAGCGAACTCTACGGCTCGCTCAACAAAACCGCCGAATCATTCAGGCATTACAAAAATTACATCGTGGCGCGCGACAGTATCATCAACCAGGAAAACGCGCGCAAATTTGCGCAGGCCGAAATGGATTTCGAGTACCGCAAGAAAGAAGCGCTGCTCACCGAACAAAGCAAAAGGCATCAACTGCTGTTGGTTTTTACCACGGTCGCCGCTTTATTGCTGATCATCCTGGCGCTCGTAATCTACAACCGCCGCCAGGTGAAACGCCGCCTGACCTTACAGAAAGAAGTGGCCGAATACGAACAGAAAGCACTACACCTACAGATGAATCCGCATTTCGTGTTCAATTGTCTCGGCGCGATTTCGAGCTTCATCGTGCAGAATGGGACCGATTCGGCCTTGAAATACCTGTCGAAATTCTCCAAATTGATGCGATTGACCTTGGAATATTCAAAAGGTTCGCTGATTCCGATCGACAAGGAAATCGAAAGTCTGCAGAATTATCTTGAGCTCGAACAGCTTAGGTTCAACCACAAATTTGAATTCAAGATTGAATCGACCGAGAAGGTAGAATTCAATATGGGTTTGCCACCGCTGCTCATCCAGCCTTTTGTAGAAAACGCCATCCTGCATGGGCTCGTACCCAAGGAAGGCAATGGCCGAATCGATGTGCGTTTCGACGTGCAGCAAGGCCAACTGCTGTGTACGGTAACCGACAATGGCATCGGGCTCACCGAATCAAAATTGCTCAAGGAAAACTCGGTCACGGCGCACAAATCGATGGCGCTCGAGATTACCAAAAAACGGCTCGAGATGATGGAGTCGACCACATCCAAAACCGCGCAAATCGACATTGAAGAATTAGAAAATAGATCGGGAACCCGCGTTACGCTGAAACTCCCTGTACAATACATTCCATAAAACACCACGCATGATCACAGCAATACTCGTAGACGACGACCAACACTTACGCACCGGACTAAAAGCGCTTTTAGACCGATACACCAATGACATCGCGATAATTGGTGAAGCCGATAGTGTCAAGACTGGCATAGCGGCCATCAGCAAACTCAAACCGCAGGTGATTTTCCTGGACATTCACCTCAGTGATGGTACGGGTTTCGACATCCTTGAAAAACTCAGTGCCAACGACGGCAAAATCAATGCGCACATTATCTTTATCACGGCGCATGAACAGTATGCGGTCAAGGCGTTTCGGTTTAGCGCACTCGATTTTCTGCTCAAGCCTGTGGATTTTGAGGAATTGCAGCACACGATGGCCAAGATCAAGGAAGCGACAGCGAAGCACAACAATTCGTTTGAGCACATCGACCTTTTATTGGAAAATATCCGCAAGAAGGTAGACCATTACAAACGGATTGCTTTGTCTACGAGTGATGGCATCCATTTGTTTGAGGTAGCCGACATCATCCGCTGTGAAGCCAAGGTCAATTATACCCAGTTTTTCATCAAGAACCACAAACCGGTGTTGATTTCGCGAACGCTCAAGGAATACGAGGAGTTGCTCACCGAGCACGGTTTTGAGCGCGTACACCAATCGCACCTGATCAACCTCGCCTACCTCAAATCGTACATCAAGAACGACGGCGGCTACGTGATTATGGCCGACAACAGCAACATCCCGATTGCGCAGAGCAAGAAGGAAAAATTACAGGAATTGATTAAAGCCTTATAGCAACCGATTATCCAAAAACCTGAGATTATGAAACCAAATCAATACAAATCGCCAAAATTAACGATTATGAAAAGTAAGCTATCCTTGCTGTTGTTGCTGCTCCTTTCTGGGGTGGCGAATGCCCAAATCGTAAACATCCCCGACGCCAATTTTAAGGCGAAGCTGATCGCGTTGGGTATAGACACCAATACCGACGGGGAAATTCAGCAAAGTGAAGCCCAAATGCCTATTAGCCTTAATGTAAGCGACAGCAACATATCCGATTTAACGGGGATTGAATATTTTACCAACCTGCATTTTTTGGAATGTCGTGACAACTCGCTTTCGAACCTGAACCTCACCGGGCTCTCCTACCTACAGGTGCTAGATTGTTCCAATAATCTATTGACTACGTTGAATTTGACCGGTGTGGTTAACCTGAATTGGCTGACGTGTTCCAACAACTTGCTGACCTCTTTGAATGGAGTTTCCAGCTCCGTTACCATTTTGCGGTGTGGCAACAACCGTTTGACCAGCCTGAATGCCAACAGTCTGACCAAATCTCTCTGTATTGGAATGTTCCAACAATAGAATCACGAGCCTGAATTTGGGCGGAGCGGCCAACCTGACTTCATTAGCTTGCGCTTCAAATTTGTTAAGCGCTATAAACGTCAACGGTTTCGCCAATTTGAATGTACTGGAATGTTCCTACAACAAGTTGACCGAATTAAACGTATCAGACCTTGCAATGCTGGCGACAATCTCTTGCAGGGGCAACGAACCGTTAACTACCGTAAGTCTGAGCAATTTAAACAGCCTCAGCAATATTGACCTTGTCGGAAATGACACCGTCAACGGATTTGACCAAACCGGAAACCTCAGCAGTTTAACGCGCGCCAACCTGCCGCAAATATGGAACATCAACTGCTCTTTGAACAAACTGACTACGCTTGACCTCAATGGCCTGACCAACCTGCGGTACCTCAACTGCTCTTACAATCAGCTCACCGATCTTTCGCTGGTGAACCTCCCAAATCTGACCGATTTGACTTGTTACGTCAATAAAATGCAAAGCCTGGATGTCACCAACTTACAAGCATTGGTTACCTTGCGTTGCGGCGGCGGATACCGTCTAAACAATCAACTAACCAACGTCCTGCAAACTTTAAATGTGGCAGGCCTTTCAAACCTTGAAACCTTTGAGTGCTTTGATACGCTAATCAGCGACCTGGATCTTGCTGGTTTGACCAACATGACTTCCTTTTATTTTTCAGGCATCGATAATGCTGGCGTTTTAACGAGCCTGGATGTGAGTGGTTCGCCAAATTTACAACGCTTGGTATGCGTCAATACGGCGCTTACCTCGCTCGATGTAAGCAATCTGCACAACCTGGAAACACTGGAATGTTGGCGCGGCAAAATCACAACCTTAAGCCTGGACGGACTATTGCAACTCAAAAAATTAAATTACTCCTACAATTACATCACCGATTTAAATCTGTCCAATTTGCCGTTACTTGAAAGTTTGGATTGCCAAAGCAACCTGCTCACTACGCTAAATGTTTCACAATTAACCAGCCTGAAAACCTTATATTGTGGGTTCAATCAGCTCACAACACTCAATCTTACCGGGCTTACTGCGTTGGTGAATTTGGATTTCTCCAATAACAACGTGACGCAGGCCAACATCAGTGGTATTTCTCCAAATTTGATTAGCCTGGGTTGCGAGTCGAATAACCTGACAAGTCTCGACGTTTCGGGGTTTCCGGCACTTGAGGTTTTGAACTGCAAGCGCAATGAATTGACGGGGTTGGATTTGTCGGCTTCCAATAACCTGAAATATCTGAATTGTGACTCCAATCAAATTGCAAATCTCGACCTGAGCAACCTAAACAACCTCACGTCGCTAGAATGTGGGTACAACCAATTGACGACAATCAATACCAATAATCTAACGCAACTTACAGTATTACAGTGTCACAACAACCAAATAAATGCACTCGATCTGACCAACAATAACGCACTTGAGATTCTGGGATATTCCAACAATCCATTGCCCAATTTTAATGTGAGCAATCTGGCTAACCTGATAGGATTGTCCTGTTTTGATACGCAGACCAGCGTACTGGACGTTTCCAACCTGACCAAGCTACGATTTCTGTACTGCGACAACAACCAATTGCAGACCTTAGATATGAGCAACTGCGTTGCGCTGAATTACTTGTCCTGCAACAATAACCTGTTGACGACCTTATTTGTAAAAAACGGAATGAATGAAGGTCTGCTGGATTTTGTCAACAACCCCAACCTACAATACATTTGTGCCGATACCGACCAGTTAGCAAACATGCATGAAGAAACCGCAGAAATTAAGCACTATGCAGAAATACTTCAGCCGGAATGCTAAAGTAATTTTTTAGCTTTTGGGCCATTTTTAATGTTATTTCTCGCTTGCCAGATAGAATTGCAGAAACATGTCCTTTACTTCCAATTATTGGTTCAAGATCTTTGTTCTTCATTCCCATTTCTTGCATTTTATACTTGATAACTTCTAATGCGTCAAGTTCTGGCAGTTGATAATGCTTGTCGTCATAATCTTTAACCAAAACCATTAATAAATCCAACTCGTCGCTTTCTGGTGTGTTCGGTTCTGCGTGGAAAATTTCCATTAATCGCATTGAAGCTTTGTTGTAATCGTCTTCTGTTTTTAATACTTTCCAGTCCATATCTATAATGCTTTTGTCAAAATTGAAGTGTCAAAATCAACGGTTTCAACATTTATTTTATCGTATTCTTTATGTGTTCCAAACCAAATAACATAACACGCAGTTTGGTTAAAATTCACCGAAACTACTAATCTAAAATCATTGCCTTTTATATTGAAAACAACACGATTGTTATTTACTATACTTGCGTTTCCATAAACAGCTTTCAATTCGTTGAAATTCTTTATTGCAAGTTTTGAAAATTCGTTATACCAAATCAGTAAAGGCGTTTCCGCTAATGGATATTTTTTACAGTAGTATAAAATTGTTTTCTTGACTAGTACTTTCATAAAGCAAAAATAATAAAAGTTTTCAATTTGCAAACCGAATAGAGGTATAAATGTGAAGATTTGCACGTTTGCTAACCGCCGTCATGCGATCATTGCTGGTTTTTCCTTTCCGGAAGCATTGCTTTCACGAAGAAAGTTTATCTTTAGCGGAGAAAACTCGGTTCGCTTCGCCGCAACGTCGCATGGCGGCAAACCGTTGTACACCCTGCAAACCTATCTCAATTCACTGGGTATGAACACAACGGTTGCCAATTCGTATTGTACGTTTACACCCGGCGGAAACTACAACACCATCTCTGGAACTACCATTTTTGATGCAGACCAAAACGGTTGCGACATCACCGATGAAGTCAACCCGTTCATCCGATTGGACATTTTTGACGGAACAGAAACCGGATCTACCGTGACCAATATCGATGGCGGCTACAGCTATTACACCAATGCCGGTAACTATACCATTAACCCAAATGTAGAAAACCCGACCTGGTTTGACTTTTCCCCACCATCGGCCAATTTTAACTTTCCCGACAACAACAATAACCTTTCGACCCAGGATTTCTGCATACAAGCTGTTGGTATACACAGCGATATCGAAGTGGTGCTCATTCCCATTGACTTTGCGCGTCCGGGCTTTAATGCCACTTATAAAATCGTATACAAAAACAAGGGAAATCAGATGCATTCGGGTGCCGTCTCACTTAATTTCGACGACTCCAGGATAGACTTTGTCAGCGCGGTTCCTGCAACCAACGCAGTTTCTTTAAATACCTTGACCTGGAACTTCACCAATTTAATGCCCTTTGAAAACAGGAGCGTTTTTCTCACCATGAACGTCAATGCCCCAACAGAAACACCTGCCGTAAACATCGGGGATATTTTGAACTTCACAGCATCTATTACGCCGGTCGCCGCCGATGAACTGCCGTTAGACAACACGTTTTCCTACAACCAGATCGTCGTGGGCGCTTATGACCCCAATGACATTACCTGCGTAGAAGGCGATTCGGTCGATGCCTCAGAAATTGGCGATTACCTGCACTATGTAGTCAACTTTGAAAACACCGGGAACGCTGCCGCAGAAAATGTGGTTGTTCGGCTTGACATCAATCCGGCCGAATTCGATATTAGCTCTTTGCAATTGATGAACGCTTCGCACGAAGTGTTGGCGCAGATCAGAAATAACGTGATCGAATTTATATTCGCAAATATCAACCTGACGCCAAGAGCCGGAGATCCTCCGGTAGGCGGACACGGAAGCATCCTGTTTAAAATGAAATCGCAGTCTAGCTTGAACGCCGGATCGGTCGTGACCAATAAAGCGGGCATTTATTTCGATTACAATTTCCCGATCCAGACCAATGATGCCGAGACTACTTTCGCGCTGTTAAGCAAAGGCGATTTTACGAAGGATGACAGCGTCAAGGTGTATCCAAATCCCGCTAAAGACGTAGTGCGAATTGATTGCGACACCGAAATCCAAAGCGTTGAATTGTATGACATCCAAGGTCGGGTACTCGAAATCAATACCGAAAATAAGAAGAACACCCAACTTGATCTTTCTGCCAAAAGCAAAGGCGTTTACTTTTTGAGTATCCAAACCAAGAAAGGTAAAAATGTCCAGAAAGTCATCAAAGAATAATAATTTTAAGTTGAATTTAATTTTGAAAAATCCCCGTTGGGTTCTGCAACGGGGATTTTTTTTGCTTTTCGTCTTTTATTCAACTGATAACCATACTGCCAGACTACATCTCAGGTCAACTTTTGACTTTTGACTTTCGACTTTCGACTTTCGACTACCTACTCAAATACATTTTCCGTCTCGAATACAACTCATAAAACTGGTCGTCCTTCAAATCGTCTATAAACAAAATGCTTTCACCCGTCGATTTCATTTCAGGGCCAAGTGCCTTGTTGACATTCGGGAACTTGCTGAAGGAAAACACGGGTTGTTTGATCGCATAGCCTTTGAGTTGCGGGTTAAAAGTAAAATCGGTGACCTTATTCTCGCCGAGCATCACCTTGGTCGCGTAATTCACATACGGCTCGCCATACGCTTTGGCGATAAACGGAACGGTACGCGACGCGCGCGGATTGGCCTCGATGATATAAACCGTATCGTCCTTAATCGCAAATTGGATGTTGATCAAACCCACCGTTTGCAAAGCGAGCGCGATTTTCTTGGTATGGTCCTTAATCTGCTGCATCACAAACTCCCCAAGGTTAAACGGCGGAAGCGTTGCATTCGAGTCGCCCGAGTGGATGCCGCACGGCTCGATGTGTTCCATGATCCCAATGATGTAAACGTTCTCGCCATCACAGATTGCATCGGCTTCGGCTTCTATCGCTCCGTCAAGGTAATGGTCTAGAAGCAGCTTATTTCCGGGAATATTTTTAAGCAAATCAATCACGTGCTCCTCAAGTTCCTGTTTGTTGATGACGATTTTCATGCCTTGCCCGCCGAGTACATACGATGGGCGCACGAGCAACGGAAAATCCAAAACATCAGCCAAAGCGCTTGCCTGGTCGGCATTTTCGGCCACGCCAAATTTTGGGAATGGGATTTTAAGTTGGGTTAAAAGTTCAGAGAACCTACCGCGGTCTTCGGCCAAATCGAGCGCGTCAAAAGAAGTCCCGAGGATTTTGATGCCGTATTTCGACAATTTCTCGGCGAGTTTCAAAGCCGTTTGCCCGCCCAATTGCACAATCACGCCTTCGGGCTTCTCATGGCGGATGATGTCGTAGATGTGTTCCCAGAAAACAGGCTCAAAGTAGAGTTTATCGGCCGTGTCAAAATCGGTGGAAACCGTTTCGGGATTGCAGTTGATCATGATGGTTTCGTAACCGCATTCCTTTGCAGCAAGTACGCCATGCACGCACGAATAATCGAACTCGATGCCTTGCCCGATGCGGTTTGGGCCCGATCCGAGAACGACCACTTTCTTTTTGTCAGAAACAATACTTTCGTTGGCGACGTATGTCGCGCCATCCGCAGTTTCAATTTCGGCTTCAAAAGTCGAGTAATAATAAGGGGTTTGCGCTTTGAACTCCGCAGCGCAAGTGTCTACCAATTTGTACACGCGGTTGATGTTCATCTGTTCGCGCAACTTGTACACCTGGCTTTCCAGACAACCCATCATGTGCGCGATTTGGCGATCGCCGTAGCCTTTTTGCTTGGCTTCGAGCAGTAATTCTTTGGGTAAAGTATCGACCTTGAATTGCGAAATTTCCTTTTCTATAAGATACAATTCCTCGTATTGTCTGAGGAACCACATATCAATTTTGGTGATCTCATGGATGCGCGACAATGGGATTCCCATTTGAATCGCATCGTAAATCACAAACACGCGGTCCCAACTGGCGAAGGTGAGTTTTTCGATGATTTGTTCGTAGCTCTTGTAGCCTTTCCCGTCGGCACCAATACCGTTTCGTTTGATTTCAAGCGACTGCGTGGCCTTGTGCAAAGCTTCCTGGAACGAGCGCCCGATGCCCATCACCTCGCCTACCGATTTCATTTGCAATCCGAGCGTTCTATCAGAACCTTCAAATTTGTCGAAGTTCCAGCGTGGAATCTTCACGATGACGTAATCGAGTGTCGGTTCAAATAGTGCCGATGTCGATTTGGTGATTTGGTTTTGAAGTTCGTCCAGATTGTAACCCAGGGCAAGTTTCGAAGCGATTTTGGCAATCGGATAACCCGTCGCCTTAGATGCCAAGGCCGATGAACGCGAGACACGCGGGTTGATTTCTATAGCCACAATGTCTTCCTTATCATCTGGCGAAACGGCGAATTGCACGTTACAACCGCCAGCGAAATTCCCGATGGAGCGCATCATTAAAATGGCCATGTCGCGCATTTTCTGGAAAGTCGTATCGGATAAAGTCATCGCCGGAGCCACCGTAATCGAGTCGCCGGTGTGGATGCCCATCGGATCCATGTTTTCAATGGAACAGATGATTACTACGTTGTCGTTTTTATCCCGTAACAATTCGAGTTCGTATTCTTTCCAACCCAGCAACGCCTTGTCAATCAAGACTTCGTGGATGGGCGATGCTTCGAGGCCACGCGTGAGCAAATCGTCGAAATCTTCTTTTTTGTGGACGAAAGCGGCGCCGGTTCCGCCCAAGGTAAACGACGGACGGATGACAAGCGGAAACCCAAATTCCTGTGCGATTTCCTTTCCTTTCAAAAACGAAGTTGCGGTTTTTGCGGGAGCCGTAGGGACATTGATTTTCTCTAAGAGTTGCTTGAATTGCTCGCGGTCTTCGGTGATGTTGATGGCGTTGATATCGACACCGATGAGCTTAACGTTGAAATCTTCCCAAATGCCTTTTTCATCGGCTTCGAGACACAGGTTGAGCGCGGTTTGCCCACCCATGGTTGGGAGGACGGCATCTATCTGCGGATGTTCCTTTAGGATTTGTACGATGGATTTGGTGGTGAGCGGCAACAGGTATACATGATCGGCCATGCTGGGATCGGTCATGATGGTGGCGGGATTGGAGTTGATGAGGATGACCTCTATCCCTTCTTCGCGGATGGAACGCGCCGATTGCGAACCGGCATAATCGAATTCGCAGGCTTGGCCGATAACGATTGGGCCTGAGCCGATAATTAAAACCGATTTGATGGAATTGTCTTTTGGCATTAGTGAGTAGTTGTAGTTTTTATTTCGCTGCGCTCCATACGATTCGGCTGCGCCTCGGGTGTTGTATTGTTGTGATTTCAAAGTTCGTTATTCGTTGTTCATCTGTTCAACATTCGATTCAAAATTTTAAGTTTGAACGACGATCAACGAACGCTGAATGTTGAAGTTATGCTCGCGACAAGATATAAAAAAAGGCGCTACTAATAAAAGTAACGCCTTGTTTTA
>ENA-UOWO01002218-UOWO01002218.1-activated-sludge-metagenome-genome-assembly--contig:-NODE-2218-length-24411-cov-11.524635_pt1 | contig 24411 bp, 19 predicted proteins | sample MGYA00238148_ERZ761564 | MGnify/ENA primary metagenome ERZ761564 (study PRJEB28885, sample SAMN05720194) | activated sludge metagenome | isolation source: Anaerobic digester | place: USA... | reverse complement strand
AGCTCCTCCTCTTCAGTTAGAAATCTGCTGAATTTTTTTTGGGGGAACTTCAATTGCAATAAAACCTCTTGACAAATTAGCCATGGCTAACTATGTTGTGGCTGTGAAATTCGTTGACGGGTGTCTCAATGTTGAAAAGGGTCCGTTTTGTTACATTATTCATTTTAAGCATATTTTATGTTCTTGACGGATATCTTGCGATTCTCCACTTTTCCAATATCACTCACAAATTTTCACAAGAAGATCAGGCGTTTGTTGATGTTTATTTCAACTGGAAAGCTGCAAGTAACTATCACCACAACTCAGAAGAAGGGATTTTTGACCCATATTCCTTTTTTTCAGCATGTGAATCAAGTTCTGAATGCCCTCTTTTGTCATGCAGTTTTAATCCGAGTTCTCTTTCGGGCTGGGGCAGAAGCGATATAAATTTTGCCCGTGCAGAACTGATCAATGATTTTTCCGATCCTAAAAATATTGAGTTCACACCATCTTTAATTCTTTTTTACGCTCCTAAAAACTCACCTCCTTCAAAAACTGCCTGAAAATTCCCGTAAAATTTTAAAGTTTAATGATTTTAAGGAGTTGTATTATGATGGAGTTTATTGAAAAAGGGGGATTTATGATGTATCCCATCATACTGTCTTCTGTTGTCGCCCTTGCTGTGTTTGTCGAAAGGATGTTCGTTTTTTCAACTATAAAAATGCTGAACAAAGAAAATTTAAGAGAAATATTCAACTCAATTGAACAAAAGGGAGTTAAAGAAACTCTGTCAATGATTGAATCTGAAAAAGGGATTATGAGTAGTTTTCTTACCGCGATCCTCAAAGAACAGTCTGAAGAGCAGTGTGAAAAGGCGGCGTCAACTGCCGGAGACGACATTCTTTTTAATCTAAACCGGCGGCTTGATCTTCTTTCCATGCTTGGAACTGTTACGCCGTTAATGGGACTTCTTGGAACGGTTGTCGGTATGATCAAAGTATTTTCCCGTGTTGCAACGGCAGGAGACATGAGCGACATAAGCATTCTCGCAGGAGGAATATGGGAAGCACTCCTTACAACAGCGGCAGGACTTGCTGTGGCGATTCCGATTCTTTTTGCACATAACTATCTTGAAAGAAAAGTTGATAAAATATCCCACCGGATGATGCAGAAAGCACAGAAAATTGTCTCTTTGATGAGAAATTCGGGGGCTTTCAGATGATTAAATTCAGTCAGAACTTAAAAAGAAAATCTAACCGGGAAGTAAACCTTACTCCGATGATAGACATAATCTTCAATCTTCTCATTTTCTTTCTGATAACGGCTGTAATTTCACAGAAAGGGCTGAACATCAAGCTTCCATCGGCTGCTACTGCTGAAAAAAGACCTCCGAAAGCACTTGAGATAACAGTAACTAAAGACAATGTCATTACTTTCAACGGAACAGTTGTTGAAAAAGATAATGTACTGAAAGAACTTAAAAAGGAAAAAGAGCTGGCTACAAATGAAAAGCATGATGTAATAACACTTAAAGCTGATGAAACCGCACATTTCGGACTTTTCATTTTTGTAATGGATACGGCAAGAAAGCTCGGATTTGAAAATCTTGCAATTGCCGCTGAAAAAAAGGCGGAGAATGAAATCAATGAACAGTGACAGAATATTTGCTCTTGCCGTAATTCTTTCAATTATTTTTCACGGTGTTTTAATAGCTTCAAAGACTGATCTGTTCAAGGAAAGCTCTATTGTCACAACCACAAAAATTCTGCTGAACTTTGAAGAACCGCCTCCTGCACCGCCACCTCCTCCGCCACCACCGCCTAAACCTAAACCGAAACCAAAAATTAAAAAAGAGCATGTCATTGAAAAACCGGAGGAACTCCGAGAAGAGATCACAGACGTTGCCTCTCCTTCCGATGGGCTGAGAATGGCGGAAATGGTTGATGCAAAAGCCGGCAGATATGAAGCAGGAATTGGAAAACCGGAAGAACCGCAAAAACCGGCAGAAAAAAAGGTTGACACAAAAAAGATCCTTTCTGAATACACAAAAAAAGTGAACACTGAAATTGCAAGGAACAAAATTTATCCCTCGTTTGCACAAAGGTACAACATTGAAGGAGTTGTAAAGATCTCATTTCTGATCGATACTGACGGAACTTTCAAAGAAATAAAAATTACAAAGTCTTCAGGTCAGGAAATTCTTGATGAAGCAGCTTTTGAAAGTGTTAAGAAAAGCAGCGGCAGGATAAAAAAACCAGTCGAAATAGGTCATTTAAAGATAAAACGGAATATTATTATACGATATGAATTAACTAATTCTTAAAAACGGAGAAATTGATGAAAATACAGATGCTTATACTTATCACTATGTTTCAGACACCCTTTTTAACAATCGCGGATGAAAAACACGATGTTGAAATTGTTGAGGATGAAGAGACTGAGATTGAAGAAAAGAAAAAAGAAGAAGAAAAAGAAACTGTTGAAGATTCAACTGAAGAGGAGATCGTTGTAACTGGAACAAAAACTGAAAAACTTGTTTCTGAAGCTCCTGTAAAAACATCGGTTGTCGGCAAGGCGGAAATGGAGAAAAAGAATGCGGCTAATTTAGCTGATGCGATTGATAACACAACAGGCGTAAGGGTTGAAAACAACTGTCAAAACTGCGGATTTAATCAGGTTCGGCTTAACGGGCTTGACGGTCACTACAGCCAGATACTCATTGACGGCAAAGGAGTTTACTCTTCACTTGCAGGAGTTTACGGACTTGAACACATTCCTGTTCAGATGATCGAAAGAGTTGAGATCGTAAAAGGCGGTGGAAGTTCCCTTTACGGCGGAAGTGCCGTTGCCGGAGTTATAAATGTCATCACAAAGAAGCCCTCTGAAAATTTTGGCAATATAACTTTGGAAACACAGTTCATTCCAAGTGAAAGCGGCGTTGACGGACTTTCAAAAGGATTGCGGCTGGGTGGAGACGCCGGACTTGTGACAAAAGATAAAAAGGCGGCTCTTTTTGTCTATGGCGGAGGGCTCGCCAGACAGCCGTGGGATGAAAATGATGACGGATTTTCCGAACTTGGAGAAACAAGGCAGTCTTTTGGCGGCTCAAATGCATTTCTAAACCCGTTCAAAGGGGGTGAATTGCAGGGAAAGTTCAGCATTATGAGGGATTCACGAAGAGGCGGAGATCATTTTTTGCGGGCAAAACACAAATCCGAAGTTGCTGAAAGCACTGACACAGACAGATGGGGAGGAGAAGTAAAATGGAAACACGAAATTCTTTCAACCAAAACTGATTATGAAATGTCTTACGGGTTTGCATATACCGAAAGAAGTTCATATTACGGCGGAGACGATCAGTTTGGAGACATGTATGGAAAAACAAAAAATCCCATGCATGTTCTGGATGCCTCGATAAATCAGCTTGCAAATTTTCTCGGCGTGATGATGTTTACTGGCGGATTTCAATATACGCACGAAGATCTTGACGATTATACGGCTGACGGCTTAGCTTCGACTGATGAAACATACAGCAATATCGGTGGCTTGATCCAGATTGACTGGATGCCGAAAAAATGGGTTGAGATAATTATGGGGGTTAGAATCGACAAACACAGCGAACTCGATGTTCCGGTTTTTTCGCCAAGAGCGACACTAATGTTCTCTCACAGGGATTTTAAATCACGGACCTCTTTTTCAACCGGATTCAGGGCACCCCAGATATTTGATGAGGACTTTCATATTACTGTTGTTCAGGGAGAGCCCTCACCGACAGTAAATTCAGACGATCTTAATGCCGAAAAATCCTGGAATATTTCGCAACAGTTTGAATATAAATTCACTAAGAACGGTTTTTCGATCAAACCTTCAATCAACGGTTATTTAAGTCAGATATATGACGCTTTCAACACTAAAGACATTGAAGAAAGCGATTCTAATTATGAAGAAGGGATAAATAAAAAGATCCGTTATAACTCAGGAACTACAACTTCCATGGGAATAGAGCTTGATATTGAAATGGCTTATAAAAAATTGTGGACTCTTGATATCGGCTGGACATTTGAAAAAGCTGAAAATAGTAAAAACGATGAAGACCTCGCAGGTGTCGGAATAAATGAAAAAAGAGTGCTTAAAACCCCGAATTTTTACGGTTACATAGCTGCTGCGCTGACCCCGTGGAAAGGGCTTGAGTTTACAACTGCACTGAATCTTACAGGCCCTATGAAAATAAAGCACGAAGAAGATTTTAACGGCAGCGATTTTGAACTCACAACTTCAGACTGGTTTGCTGACTGGAACATCGGAATCGGATATAAATTTAAAGCCGACAGCTACAGCGTGAAACCTTATTTCACAGTAAAAAATGTCCTCAACTCATTCCAGGATGATTTTGATGAAGGAGCCGGAAGGGATGCCGGATATATCTACGGACCGAGAAGTCCGAGAACATTTGTTCTTGGCATAAAAGGTGAGATATGAAATATAAACAACCAAAATTCCCATATTAATTTTTAAACTTGCAACATCTTTTTATTTTCAATACAATCAGCTGCTTAAGAGATTGTTGTCGGGAGATAATTATGAAAAGACTTTTGTTGATGGCAATTCTGTTTACTTTTATTTCGTGCAGTCTTGAAAAGTTTGAAAGACCTGAAACGGCAAGTGAAGAAGATACAACCGATAATACAGATCTTGAACATGATTTAACTGACGATCCTTTTCTTCCTGACTCCGATATTGAAGCTGATGATGAATATACTGCTGAAATTGAAGGAGTTGTATGCACGGGTCAGACGAAGTGCTATGATGACAACACGGAAATTGAATGTCCAAATGAAAACAGCAATTATTACGGACAGGATGGACAATATAGCACGGATAATTTATGTGTAAGTAAGAGTTTTTCGATAAAAGATAACGGTTCGGGGCCTGTTGCCATTGACAACAACACACACCTTGAGTGGCAGCAAATGTTTTATTTAAGAAAATATGAATGGGATCAGGCAGTTGAAAACTGTAAAGACCTGAATTACGGTGGTTTCGATGACTGGCGACTCCCAACCTATGAAGAGCTTTGGACAATCATTGATCTTGGAGCAGAAGAGTCTCCGGCAATTAACACCGATGTTTTTCCCTTTACACCTGCAGATTCTTTCTGGACATCTTCGGAAGATCCACTTGACAATGAAATCGGGTGGACAGTCGATTTTATTTATGGAGGTACTAGAGAGCGATACAAAAACAGCAGTCATTATGCACGATGTGTTAGAGGTCCCAAACTTTCACTCAATAATAATTTTTCAAATAAAACAATCAGAAACGACCGCATTATAGTCGATTCAACAGTAAATCTTATATGGACAGACACTCAGTTTACCAATAAAAACTGGAAAACGGCATTGATGACATGCGAGAGTTTAAACTACGGAGGAAAAGCTAACTGGCGTCTGCCTAACATAAGTGAGCTTAAAACTCTTGTTAACATAACAAAACAAGATCCTGCATCTGATATGTCAGGAATAACTTCTCAAAAACTCTGGTCATCTACAACGGATTCCATGTACTATGATTTTTATGGATTGACTGTTGATTTTGAAAGGGGAACCATCGAAGGAACAGTCAAGACAGAAAATGCCGATGTATTATGTGTAACAGGTGAGAACGACACAAACAACAGGACTTGTTTTTCAGACAAAGGATGTCCGGAAGAAAGAAGCTGTATCGGCGGCAAGTGTGCTCTTCCAGATTCATTTATTTCAAAATGGACAACAACCTATGACGGATATTCAGATGAAAACAGTATAAAACTTCCTCTGGTTGATAACGGCACATACAATTTTACTGTTTACTGGGGAGACGGAACAGAAAATAAAATCACAAAATGGAACGACCCTGCGTTATTACACCGTTATAACAAAAAAGGGACTTACACCATTGTCATTGAAGGTGATATCTCCGGCTGGCAGTTTTGTAATTTCAATGAAACAGAGGAAAAATGTGAAAACAGTGATTCCGGAAAAATCACAGAAATAATTCAATGGGGAACATTTTCCTTCGGTAAAACAGAATTTCAATTTTCCGGTTGCTACAATCTTGAAATTAAAGCAGCAGATTTGCCGGATTTAAGTGAAACAGAGAGTCTGAGAGGTGCATTTCAAGACTGTTACATACTTGTCGGAACTGATTTTTTCAAAAATTTGAATGTTTCCGGTATTAAAAACATGGGCGATATGTTTAATAACGCCAGAATTTTCAATCAGGACATTTCCGGCTGGAATGTTTCCAAAGTTACAGATATGAACAGCATGTTTAAGGGGGCCGTCTCTTTTAATCAGGATATTTCCGGCTGGGATGTATCAAATGTAGCCGACATGGGACATCTTTTCAGCGGAGCAAAAATGTTTGATCATGACATAACCGGCTGGAATGTTTCCAAAGTAACGAATATGAGCGGAATGTTTAACGGTCATGAATCTTTTAATCAGAATATTTCCGGCTGGAATGTTTCCAAAGTTACAGACATGAACAGCATGTTTAAGGGGGCTGTCTCTTTTAATCAGGATATTTCCGGCTGGGATGTGTCAAATGTAACCGACATGAGTTTTCTTTTCAATGGTGCAATCTCATTTAAAGGTGACTTAACAACTTGGAATGTTTCAAATGTAGTAAATATGTACAAAATGTTTTCTCATGCTTATTCTTTTGATCAGGATATTTCCGGCTGGAATGTTTCGAATGTAAAATATATGCAGGAAATGTTCTACAACACCACTCTTTCAACTGCGAACTACGATGCTCTGCTTAATGGCTGGAGCAAACTTATCCTTCAAAACAGTGTTGAATTTCATGGTGGGAACTCCAAATACAGTTCCTCTGGTGAAACAGCAAGAGCTAAGATAATAAGCGATTTTAACTGGACAATAACTGATGGCGGTTTGACAGAATAACTCTCACTTTGAAAAAATGATCTTACCCTGTGCCCATTCGGCTGTGACTTCTTCTCCGTCGGATTTATAGAGAGTGCCGATTCCGTGAGGAGCTCCGTCCTTTATTTCTCCATCATACTTATCACCGTTGGGCCATGTGATAACGCCCGGCCCGTTAAGTTTTCCCAGAACAGCTTCACCTGTGTACACTCTGCCGTCGGTTGCAAATTTATATGTCCCCTGTCCGTGGAAAAGGTCTTTTTTAAAATCACCTGTGTATTCGTCTCCATTTGAAAAAACAATTGTCCCCTTTCCCTGTTTTGCACCATTAAAAAAGTCACCTTCATAAACTGTTCCGTCAGCAAGTGTAAGCTTCCCTTTTCCAGTGCGGCGGTCTTTTAAATAGTCGCCTTCATAAACAGAACCGTTATTGAATTTCATCACACCTTTTCCTTCTCTCTTTCCGTTGATGAAAGTTCCTTTATATTCACCAATGTTTTTATAGAAATATGTCCCTTCTCCGTCAATAATGTCATAATAAAAAGTTCCTTTATACCAGTTTCCGTTCCTGAAAATTATTTCACCGAAACCATGTTTTTTCCCTTCACTGAAATCCCCTTTATAAACCGTTCCGTCTTTATAGGTGAATGTTCCCGCTCCATCCATTTCATCATTTTTGAAAATTCCCTTGTATCTGTTCCCGTTTCTGTAAAGATATTCACCTTCTCCTTCCATTTTTCCCTTCCTGAAGCCCCCGATATATGTATCTCCATTTATCAGAACATGTCTTCCATGATCCACTATCGGGTCTTCTTTATTCTCCGGCTCGACTTTTTTTATCTTCATACTTTCAAGTTCAGCCATTTTCTCGGTATCGGGCTTTTCTTCAAATGTAGCACACGCACACAAAAAGAAGAACAGGATCGTTGCCGCAAAACTTTTTCTCATTGAACTCATCAGCTCCTCCTCTTTTTAGCTTTTCGACTCTCAAGGATCTTTACCGACTCCTCTTTTTTCTGTTGCAGCTCATCCATTTCAACCTGCTGAATTCTCCACATTTCAAGAATTCCGGAAGACAGCAATCCTTCAGACACTGCTTTTTTTACAGCACAGTCGGGCTCTGTATCGTGTATGCAATCAGAAAAACGGCAGCCGGCGGCAAGTTCAAGAATCTTTTCAAATCCTTCAGGGACTTCAGTTTCCCACATCTGAATTTCACGAATTCCGGGAGTATCTATAACTATCGCTCCGTTATTCAGAAATATCATATCACGCGATGAAGTGGTGTGTCTTCCTTTTTTAACAGCGCTGCTTATTTCAGCGGTTTTCTGTCTTTCTTCGCCAAGAAGCATGTTTATCAGCGTGGATTTGCCGACCCCTGATGAGCCCGTAAAAGCAGCAATCGTTCCTGTAACAAGAAACATATTAATAATTTCCAAAGTCTCTCTATTTGCTGATGATACCGCAAAAACTTCAACTCCTTCAGCCATATTTCTTACCTGCTGTGTCAAATGATCAGGATCACTGCAAAGATCCAATTTACTAAGCAGAACAACCGGTTTTATATTCCCTGCCCTTGCTGCCGAAATATATCGCTGAAGCCGTTTCAGATTGTAATTTTCATCAAGGGACATGACAACAAAAAGAATATCCAGATTTGCAGCAAGAACCTGCTCATCAATAACATTTCCCGAACTCCTTCTTGAAAAACAGCTTCTCCTTTCAAAAACGGAAAGAATATATGCCTTATCCCCTCTTAATGAAATTTCAACCATGTCGCCCACAGCCGGAAGATCTGATTTGAAAACAGAATTATATCTGAGCGAACCGGCAAGTTTCGCCTTAAACTCACCTTTTTCAGATAAAACTGTATAGTAATGTCTTCCGTGACCTGTAACCCGAGCAATAACACCCATTCCTCAAACTCCCCGAAAATCGTATACTAAATATCCACATTGCACAGGTTTAGTCAAGGTCTTGCATTAAATCTTTAATTATGTAACATCGTTTTCTGAATTAAGCTTGAGGAAAGCGATGAACAAAGTGATCCTGAAAACAGTCGGTTTTTTTAAACTTTACAGGCCTGATGTTCCTGTGATCGTTTTCCTTGGAACATTTGCCGGCAGAGTTTTCACCACAGGTTTTTCAGTTTTTGTGATATTTGAAGCTCTTTTCCTGTCACTTTTTCCATATAATTTCGTTTATACGCTCAATTCAATAACAGATGTAACTGAAGATTCCATCAACAAACCGGGGAGACCCATTCCATCAGGACTGATTACAAAAAATGAAGCTTTGATCTGGCTTTTATTTCTCACCGTTATATCAGTCAGCGGAATATCTTTGATCTTCAAAGGAGTTGAGATGTTCCTTGCGTTTTTAATAATTCTTCTTGGATTCAGCTATTCAATGCCGCCTTTAGTAATCAAGAAAAGAGCTCTCCTTGCCCCGGTAATTACCGGCTGGGGAGTGACTCATCCTCTTTTCATAACAGGCGGAACGGCTCTTTTTCTTTTTTCGTCAAGTGTTATGCTCCACGCAATAGGAACAACATCACTGAAAGATCTGACTGATATTGAAGGAGACACTGCGGCAGGAAGAAAAACGATTTCTTCAACGAAGGGAATTCCTTCGGCAATAACAATGTCGCTGATTTTCAAAATATCTTCAATAATACTTTTTCAGTTTACTCAATACAAGATCGCATCAATAATTCCCCTTCTTTCGATCTTTGTTGTTCTTCATCACTATTTTTATCTGAGAAAAGATTTTGTAAGAGTGATCTACAAGAGAACGATCTGGACAACTGCGGCACTTTCGGTCTTTGTCATTGCATATGTTCAACTGTTCTGATCAATCAAATTGCATTATTCTTGCTTTTGCAGGAACATGATCTTTAGTTTCAGGAATAAAATATATTAGAAGACCCTCTCCATCAGACGCAGGTGAAAAGAAAACTTCTCCCGGTTCATCGAACTTTGTTTTTACGGGAAAATCAGATCCTTTCAAAATCACAAGTTCTCTTTTCTGATGAACATAACCAGTGTTTTTTTTCTCATTAAAGAAAATAGACACAGTTCCGTCTTTTACATTTAAAGGATGATATCCAGTTTCAAAGACAAGAGCTTTTTTTTCAACATCAAATCTGTAAATACTGGCCTGTATCATGTCACTGTAGGTTGTAAGGGTATGAATGAAAATCCTGTCATCTGAACACTGTATCGAAACCGGTCTTTCAAATGAACTACCCAAAGAAAGGATCTTTCCTATCAGATCTGATGAGGTTTCCTCTCTTATTAAGTAACTTCTCCAGCTATTAATATCCAATCCTTCTGACAATGACAAAAAATATCTTCTGCTGAGGTTCTCATTTTCTTCAAGCAGCAGCATCGCAAGTGAACCGTTTTTCAGAAAACAACCTGAAAAGATTGATGATACTGTTTCCGGAAGAGATGTCTCAACAATATTTTTATTATCTTTGACATCAAATATCTTTATTAAAAAACCATCCATATCCGATTTCTTTAAGCCACACATATTTTTCTTTATATCATATGCAAAAGGAAAACCTTCCTTAATGTCAAAATTTATTTTTTTCAATCCTTTTTCAGTTAAAAGAAAAAATTTTTCCGGATCTTCTCCTTCAGAAATTGAGATCATTCCTGGTAAAACAATTGAATAACTGCAATCACTACGGCTGCAAAATTGTAATGAATCCCTTGATTCAGAGCAACCGTTATGTGAAAACAAGAGAACCAGTAGAAATAATATGCGGGTAAGTTGTATGACAGACAATTTTAATGATCCGGGAATGATCAGTATTCCATTTTCTGAAGATCTGCTTCGGCTTTCTTATAATGTTCGTTATCTGCTGTAACAAGTTTAAGAATTGATCTCAGCAGCTCTTTTGCTTTAGTCGGGTTAAAGCTCTTCATTACAGAAGCTTTGTCATATATCCTTTTTACAAGTTTATCTTTTGAATCAAGCCATTCACGACATTCTGTTTTTTCAGAATCAAGGTCCGCACACTTTTCAAAAGCTTCGTTTGCAAGAATATAGTTGTCTTTTTTCTCCATATCACGGCCTTTTGCCATATAACCGACAGCTTCTATCTTATCAATTCTTTTTGAGAATTCAGTTCCTCCGGGAACAATATATTCATCAAGAGCTTTGGCAGCTTCAAGATTGTCAAGGATCAGAGAGTAATCAAGAAGCTTGACACCTTCAAGGATCTTATCTCTCATTTTGTTAAAGTTAAGAAGCTGTGTTTTAAGTGCAAGAACTTTTGCATCCTCTTCACACTCACATTTTATCTCACTTACTTTAACGATTGCTTTAATAGCGGCATTATATTTTCCCTGAGAACACATTTCAAGAACGAGCTCTCTTGCTCTTGCAAGCTTTTCGGCATTATCCATAAGTGTCTGTTTTTTGGATTCCTGCTCTCTCCTTTTTTCCTCTTCCCTGCGTTCTCTTTCTTTTTCAAGACGCTCTCTTTCAGCTTCCTCTTCTCTTCTTTTTCTTTCTTCTTCTATTCTTTTCTTTCTTTCAAGTTCTTTTCTTCTTCTATCTTCCTCTTCTCTTCTTTTTTCGATCTCAAGCTCTCTCTGCCTTCTCTCTTCTTCAAGTTTGGCCCTGCGCTCCTCTTCTCTTCTTCTTCTTTCCTCTTCGGCTTGAGCAGCTTTTTCTTTTCTGGCGGATATCTCGTTATCTTCGTCTTCTTCGTAATCAGAATCTCTACTGTAGCTACGGCTTTTTCTGCTGTCCCTCTTTGCAGATTTTCTGCTGCCTGTTCCGGATTTTATTTCATCAAAAACAGACGATGTCGTTTTTCTGAGCTGTCTGTATATTTCTTTTTCATTGACTGAGTCGATGTAGTCATATGTCTTTGATGAATCGTCAAGTATCTCTTCATATTCGATGTTAATGAACACGAATCTGATGGTTATCTCTTCATCTTCATTCATACTAATAAGCGAAAGAAGAGCATACTGGAAATCATCATCACTCGCGTTATCATACCAACACTCTGTTTTCATTCCGCATTTAGCAAGTTTAGCTAATTTCCCTTTCGGAACATCTTTATAACTTACTGAGTTAAATCTTGAATTTAAAACCGACTCAAGATCACGGACTATTTTGATCGCATCAGATTTTTCAATCTCCTTTGTAACCGGTCTCATAAAAAGAACTTTATCTGCGTACAAAGGGAATATGAACATCATAAACAAACTTAAAACTAAAATCCTTCTCAACTTCTTCCTCCTTTACAGAACACTGCAGCAAAAAATAATTCTCAAGGTATTTAACCTGTTTTTTATCGATTTTCAAGTTTTTATGTCAATTATTCCTTAACTTATTTATTATTATAGAGCTATGGCGTTTTCTCTGTGCAGAAGTATATGAAAAATCTATCATTTCCCGTTTTCATGACACCTTTACAGTTAACATGTCTTTCTTTTGAAATAAACCCGGTTGAGTAAATAGTATCTCCGTGTGTGTCAAAAGTAAAAACGCCATCTGTAATTACATTTTTATTTATCCTGAATGTTTCCTTGAGCTTTATTTTATCATTTTCAATTGAATACAATAGGGAAACAGGTGCTTTCAACAAATTTTCAGAAGTCATTTTTTTCCCCGCTGATTCAGAAACCTCGTTCTCTAATTTTTTTGCAATGTCAAAAAGTCCCCCTGAAGCAGACTCCTCTTTATTTTCATCCTGTTTGTGAATAATTCCTGAAATATAAAGAACTGATCCGAAAACAGTTACAAGAACAAGAGACAATATCAATTTCCTTCTCTTTTCCACAATATATTGTGTTTTATCCTTTTCCAGCATAATTCTCTCTCAACTATTAACACTATTAAAATATACCAGCATCTGAAACATATCAAGTTTTGACTACCATATTATAAAAAGTATAATGTCCGGAAAGTTCCTTCATGGAGGATGATGTATTGAAAAGATTTGTTTTTATGATTTTCATAACCCTGTTTTTGGCAAATGTTTACGGTGAGTTATATGAGATAAGCATCCCTCGGTACGATCAGAAATCAAAATATCTTGTCAGTTTTCTTGATATTATAAGTGCCGCCCCCTCAGAAGGAACGGGTTTAAAATATGTTGTAGACTCCTCCCCCGGTGAGATAGCCCTGCTTTACGGGAATTGTGTAATCAAAGAAATGAACAGATCAATAACTATCTTTCCCGAGTATTCCGATCTTACAGGAATAAACAAAAGAATTGATAGAGTCGTTGAAAGGTCCGGCGGGAAAGCTGAGGTTTTTGATATTGGATTATCTATTGAAGGGCGGAACATCAGGGCTGTGCGAATTTCAAAGAACGAAAAGACTGATGAAGATCTTCCTGAGGTTCTTTTTGTGGGTCTTCATCATGCAAGAGAATGGATATCTTCTGAAGTGACTATGGGAATACTTGAGTTCCTTGTTGAAAATATGGATTCCAATCCCTTTGTATCTGATATTCTTCAGAATTCTGTTATCTGGGTTGTCCCTATGCTTAACCCTGATGGATATCTTTTTTCATGGGAAGAAGCGAGAATGTGGCGATACAACAGGAGAGTCCATCCCGACGATTCAATTGGTGTAGATCTTAACAGAAACTATGATTCCTCCTGGATAAAAATTGATTATGTGCACGGCGAAGGACCTTTCAGTGAGCCGGAAACTCTGGCCGTGAAAAATCTTATTTTAAATGATTTCGAAGAACCCTTAGCAGACGGAATAAAATCTCTTGACGGCCTGATAACATACCATTCTTACGGTCAGATCATAATGTATCCTCCGGGTTCAACCGAAGAGCCCGCTGCAAAACATGAATATTACAAGGATCTTGCTGAAAAAATGGCTTATCTCGCCTTTTCAGAATGCGGAAGTGTCTATATTGTCATGCAGAATTCATCCCTTTATTTCACTTTCGGAGAAATGACAGAATGGTTCATGAACACTCACGACGGGAAACCTTCTTTCACTTTTGAATTGAGACCGCACATGGGCAGCGACTATTTTTTCATGCTTCCGGAAGATCAGATCATAGACACAGTCAAGGAAAATATTACTCCTGCTCTCTATTTTGTCAGACACATTGTCTCCGGAGATACTGATCTGGTGATGGATATAGACAGGAATGGTGTAAATGATGTGCTGGAAAACACTTCTTTTGATTATAAGTGTGACCGGTCCGACCTTGAAATACCTGATGCTGTAAACGATAGCGAATCCAATGATCATTCGCTTGATATTCCTGATTCAGATAATTCGGACATGACCGACACAAACGGAACAGATAATGAACAGAACGATACTGTTCCGGCAGAGGATAATGGATGTAATTTAACATTAATACAGGGGCATTAAATGAGTTTTTTCTCTCAGGTAAAAGGTTTTCAGAAAAACTACTGGATCGTAAATGTGATGGAGGTATTTGAGCGTCTTGCATTTTTTTCTGTGAGAGCTGTTCTTCCACTCTGGATGGTTGCAACCGCGGACCAGCACGGGCTTGGTCTTACTTTTACTGAAAAAGGTCTTATTTTCAGTGTCTGGGCGGCCTGTCAGAGCTTGATACCCATGTTCAGCGGTTCTTTCACCGACAATTTCGGCTATAAAAGAAGTCTCTATACAGCTTTTTCCCTTAACATTTTCGGATACATTCTCATGGCGAACGCCACGGGGTTCTGGACAATGATGATTGCGGGAATCACCGTCGGAACGGGAACAGCTATATTCAAGCCGCCGGTACAGGGAACCATAGCTTCTTCAGTAAATGAGGAAAACAGTTCTCTCGGATTCGGCATCTTCTACTGGATAGTAAATATCGGCGGATTCATAGCTCCTTTGATGGCAAGCGCTTTAAGGGGAAATAATACTGACGGGTATACCTGGCATTTTGTTTTTTATGCTGCGGCTGTTGCAACTGCAGTGAATTTTATTCCGACCATTTTCTTTTATAAGGAGCCGGCGGCAAAGACAGGAAGATCAGCAAAACAGGCCTTGCAAAACACCTTGACCGCTTTAAAAGACAAGGATTTCATGATATTTCTCATGATCTTCAGCGGGTTCTGGCTTATGTTCATGCAGTTGTGGGATCTTCTGCCGAATTTCATTGACCAGTGGATTGACAGCAGAGATCTCGCAAAACTTCTTCCTGCTTTTCTCACAGACCATGGAAGTGTGAAGGCCGAACAGATAATCAACATCAATGCTCTGTGCATTATTCTTTTCATGGTCCCCTGGAGCATCATTACCGGGAAATTTCCCCGTCTTGTTGCAATAACCGCAGGAATTTTCGTTACAACTTTTGCATTTCTCACTGCCGGACTTTTTATGGCAGGAACCATCACAGCGATCTGTATTGTTTTCTTCAGTTTCGGGGAGATGACCTGTTCACCGAAATTCAGTGAATATATCGGAGTAAACGCACCGGCTGATAAAAAAGCGCTTTACATGGGTCTTGCAAACATCCCTTTTGCGCTCGGCTGGATAGTTGGAAATATGGTTTCCGGTCCTCTTTACGACGCTTTTGCAAACAAACTTATTATCACAAGACAGTATCTGCTTGAGGTAAAAAGAGTTCCTCTTGATACACTGAAAGATATCGTTGAAAAATACAAGGGATCAAATCCTGACAAACTCCTTCCTGAAACCATTGAAAAAATGAATATCGAAACTTTTAACTTTTTTCCATATTTTCAGCAGATTATGGGTGTCGACCAGTATGAGGCGAACCGTATTCTCTGGGAAGCGTATCACCCATGGAGAATATGGGTTATTCTTTCAACTTTCGGATTTATAACAATTATCTCGATGCTGGCATACAGCTTTAATAAAAGGAAAAATCGTTGAGAAACTGATTCTTGGAGAGTTTCATGAACAAAAAGATGCTTTTACTGCTGCTCATCGCTTTGATCTTTTCCGTTTCATGCAAAAAGGAGAAAAAACCGGTTTCCGATGATATTTCTGATGAAGATTTGCTTGTTTTCGATGAAGATACTGTTGATTCCGAAACTGTTCAGGACGAATCGGATCCTTTAATAGACGAAGAGGAATCTGATGATCTGTCCGATGAAGGTTTAACAGATTCAGACGAAGATATTTCCGATGAGGACACTTTCGTTCCTCTCAGGTTTTATGTCAATTTAAACGCAACCGGTGCAAATACCGGACTGTCATGGAAAGATGCTTTCGTAAAACTTCAGGATGCAATAGATCTGGCTGAAGAGGGTTATGAGATATGGGTTGCAAAAGGAACTTACAAACCGGACAGGGTGGTGAAAGAAATTACTCCCGTTTCCAATCCCGGCGATGAAGGATATGAGCGGTTCTTCCATTTCTCGTTGAAAGACAAGGTTGCTGTTCTGGGTGGTTTTACAGCCGGTGAAACAGAAAAGGATCAAAGAGATCCGGCAGAGAATGAAACAATACTCAGTGGCGACATTGATGAAATTGCAGGACTGAGCAGCGGTGATGCATACAATGTCATGCTTAACATCAATATTTATGAAGATACTGTGCTTGACGGTTTCACGATAACGGGCGGCAATGCCGATTATTCTCTTTCTCCGGGGGTCGATCTTTACCCGAATCAGGGTGGCGGCATAAACAACAGAAGCACCGCAAATCCCACGATAAGAAATTGCATTTTCAAAGGAAATTATGCTCTTATTGCAGGCGGAGCAATGGCAAACCTCAAAAGCCATCCGCAGATATATGACTCAGTCTTTGAAGAAAACAATTCCGCAAGAGGCGGTGCGTTGAGCAATGACATTTCAAGTCCTTATGTCCAGAACACCGTATTCAGGAACAACTCTGCACCTGACGGTTATGGCGGAGCTGTTTTCAACAAGGGAAAAAGCAGGGGCTTTTTCATTGACTGCCGTTTTACAGACAATTCTGCAAATGACGGCGGAGCAATGAATAATACCGTTGATTCAGGAGTAACGGTTACCGGAGGAATTTTCTCAGGCAATGAGGCACATAACGGAGGAGCGGTTTCAAACTCTCAGAGCAGCCCTTACTTCAGTGACTCGATCTTTGAGAACAATACTGCAAGTGTCGGCGGCGGAGCAATTGAGAATTTCAGCGATGCAAGCCCGAAGATCGTCAACTGCATTTTCAAAAACAATTCAGCAACCGGCATAAGTGACGGTGGAGCAATGTTGACAAACACAGGTACTCCGATCGTGGTCAGCTCTCTATTTTACCAAAATACGGCTTACAACGGAGGAGCTGTGGCAAACACCGGTTCATCGGGACATTTCATAGCCAATACTTTTGTGAATAATTCTGCGACCGGTCAGTTCGGATACGGCGGAGGGATGTATAACCAGATAAATTCTAATCCAATGATCACCAACTGTATTTTTTATTTTAATTCGTCTGAAAACGAGGGAAATGAAATATTCAACAATTCTTCAGATCCTGTTATTACCAACAGTGACATACAGAACAGTTTCTTTGATACAGTATGGGACGATTCTCTCGGTGTCGATGCCGGCGGAAATTTTGAAACTGATCCATTGTTCACAGATATGCTGTATTTAGATTTCTCACTCAAAAGTCCTTCACCCTGCATTGATAAAGGGACGAACGCACCGTTTGAGACAGGCGGAATGGCAGTAAGTTTTTCTGAGGATCTTGACGGAAACGAAAGGATCTCAAACGGCATTGCCGATGTCGGAGCTTATGAGTACCAGAAATTATAAATCCCCTGATTCCTTAATAAAACCTTCAAAAAAATTTCTTGCGTTTATGCCGAGACTTCTATTTTTGTAACCACCTTCCTGAACAACTACGGTCGGAAGTTTAAGAGACCCGATCATTTTTCCGTTATTAAAGAAATCTGACGCATTAAGCTGCCATGAACCGGTGGGATCTCCTTTTGCTGTGTCAAAACCAAGAAGTAGAACAAAATATGAGGGTTTAAAATTTTTGATCTTTATCAATGCGCTGGTAAGTGTTGCCAGATATCTGTCTCCGTAAATATTCTTTTCCAGAGGGTAATTAAAATTGAATCCTGTTCCGGCCCCCTCCCCTTTTTCATTGGCAAATCCCGAAAAGTAGGGATATGAAAATGACGGGTGTCCATGGATAGAAACAGTCAGCACATCATTTCTTTTGTAAAATATCTCCTGCTGTCCGTTCCCGTGATGATAGTCAATGTCAAGAATTGCAACTTTTCCAAATCCGCTCAGATAGTTTGCCGCAATTGCACCGTTGTTGAGATAACAGAATCCGCCGAACACTTTTGATTCAGCATGGTGTCCCGGAGGCCGAAGAAGTGCATATGCACATTTTTGACCGTTCAGCACGATTCTTGCCGCAGTAAGAGCACAGTTGACACCGTTCCTTGCTGCAAGCCATGCATTTTTATTCAGCGGAGTAAATGTGTCAATGCAGAAATAACCGGCACTTACATCGAGCTCCTCAGGTGGTTTATCAGCGTTTCTTACTGGAAAAACATAAGGATAGACTGACTTCTCATTTCCAATTTCCATGCACACTTTTTTCAGAAAATTTATCAGCCGGCTGTCATGGACATCTTTTATGAAATGTTCCGGAAATTCTTCGATCTGGAATTTCTCAAAAAGAGTAGTTTTTTCTAACTCTGACAGGATCGATCTTATCCTCACAGGGCTTTCAACATAACCTCTTTCCCTTATGTGATGAATGTCGTGTCTGTCATTTATTAAAAGAGCTATTTTGGAAACATTCTCAATCAAAACAGCAGGTTTCGGCTTTTTAATGTATCTGGGGGGGCGAAGCTTTACCGGATCATCTTTAAAGGAATTTACAACAAGTGAAATATACTCTTGTGAACAGAGATCCCCGTATTTTCTTTTAAGTATCGCTCTGACTATTTTTTTTGCCATCCTTTTTCCGAGAGTTTTTCCTTTTATAAGTCCGTCAAACATCAGATAAGGGGGGGAATCATCTTCTTCGCTCAAAGGTGTTTCATATTTAGTGTCTGCTATGGGAAACGCTCCGAATCTCTCATAAAATCTAAGCCGGGACGCATTTTCCTTCAATTTCGAACAATCTTTGCAAAGTACCGGATCATCGGGAAGACATTCAAAAAATATTCCACGGCTTTCAAGTTTGAGTGCCTCTTCTCTGACCCTTTCATAAATTGCACTTCCAAGTCCGCTTGGAGCGGTTACATCTGTCGCAATGAAATCAAGGAAACAGAAATTCAGCGTTTTATCGGTCATCAACACCGCAAAACCCTTAACATTTCCGGAAACATCATCAGCAACAAAAAGAATGGTTTTAAACCTGTATTTCACAGGGTTGTTGAGCTGATACGGTAGTGCATCGATCTTTTCTTTTTCAAGATCAGTGAATCTTTCAAAAAGAAGTTTCTGAACCTGCTCGACAGCTCTTTTCTCAAGCGGGAAAAGGGGGTCATGAATTTTTCTGATCCGGAGCATTGTTTCACCTCAGATGAAATGTACATACTGATTATATTGCAGCTGTAGAAAAAGAGTATTTTTTGGACAAACAAAGTTCGTTTTCTTGTAAAACTGCTATTTTTATCTATTCTTGTTGAGGCAAGTGCTTAATTTTTTTAAAGAGGTGTCAATGAGCGTTATCAACAGAAACAGTTTTTTCGTGAAAGAGCATGTGGGTATGTTCAAGGCGGCAAACAACTATGACATTCTGGACCCTGAAACTCAGGAAGTGATCATGGAATGCCGCGAGGAAACACTCGGGATGTTCACCAAGATGTTCCGTTTCACCGATTATAAACGGATGACTCCGTTTGACATTACGATCAGAACTCCTGACGGGAAACAGGTTGTGAGAGTATCCCGCGGGATTTCAGTTTTTCTTTCAGATGTTTCGGTTTTTGATGAAAACGACAATAAAATCGGTGGTTTCAAACAGAAACTGTTCAGCATCGGCGGAAAATTTAATGTTCTTGACAATAGCGAAAGGCAGGTGTGTCAGCTCAGAGGAAAATGGACAAGCTGGGATTTCAAATTTGTTGACGGAAATAACGAATATGCCCGTGTTTCAAAAGAATGGGCCGGCTTTGCCAAAGAAATGTTCACAACAGCAGATAACTATATGCTCACCATCAGCGAAAATGTTCCACCCGATTCAGATATCAGAAAACTCATTCTTGCAGCAGTCATGTGCATTGATATGGTTTTAAAAGAATAGTTCGGTCTTGGGAAGGTTATAAATGTAAAGTCCCGGGTCTTCAAATAAATAAATTGCCCTTTCTGATTTGTAACGGACTTGATTATTCAATTCTTTATTTTTTATTTCGACATGATTTAGCAGGTTCTTTTCATCTTCAACTATAAAAGCTTTTTCATATTCGAGTATCCAGTCATTCCAAAAAGAAATCCTCGAATACGGTGGAATTTTTGTAATTTTTGTATTTTCTTTTTTCCCTCCCGTAACAACCAGAGAGCTGTCAGATGAAACCTTAATAACAGCTTCACCTGAAAAAGAAGTGCCTAAATATCTTAAATCCCCTTCTTTTTCAAGAAGTCTTATTCCGGCGAAAATCTTTTTATCAACAGGAATGGAAAAAAGAACTCCGTCATAATCACATATAAGATCCTTTCCAATTATTGAAAAGCAATTGAATTCTGAATCTTTATTGTAGTAATATAGCGGCTCTGAAACTATGATCAGACCGCTCTTGGCCAAATATACACTTTTCAGCGCAACACTCGAAGCACCTTTTATTTTAGCGGAATAAATCGTAAAAGTTTCATTACTTGCAATTTTTTTTACTGATGAATAGCCGCTGTCAAATAACTCGGCAAAGAGAGGTTTTTTTGAAAGATCACCATCTGAGAAAAAAAGAACATTGGCTACTGATGTTTCATTATCACCTATAGTTTCAAGCAGTTGAATGTTGCTGCCTGACATTGACACATCAGACACCTGTCCTTTGCTTTCATATACGAAACTGCTTACAATTTTTCCTTTTTTGAGTGCTGTTATTTCAAAAACATGTTCACTTTTAGTGCTACAAACAATTAAAAAGTCTTCAATAAAGCCAAGAATGTATCCTGACACACCAGTATCAATCGCTTTTTCATGCAAGCTGTTAAAATAATATTTCCCGAGATAGTGCCCGCCAAAAGAATCAGAATGAGCTTTCAGTTCCGGATCATATATTTCATATCCGATACCCTGCGTATAATGTGTGATTTTAATATCGTGATCTATTGTGCCTTTCGAAGTCCCGTCAGTTGTCCAAAGTGAATACACTCCACATGTGTCTGAAACTCCGAAAAAAGCAAAGTTTCCGAAACGGAGTTTATAATCATATGTTCCGGGAAAAGGAAAATTTCCAAACTTGCAGTTTTCTTTGGATGTTATTGTTTTTTTCTTTCCTGTAGTAATATCAAAGCTGTTAATAAAATGGGTCTTGTCATCGGCTATATCAAATATAACTTCGTTTTCTGATGCTGATATCAATTTCAAATTCCAGACATTTGTAATCATATTTCTCATTTTTGTTCCTGATTTAGTGCCGTCAGTCTCAAACATTTGCCAATAACGACCGGTTGACACCGTGAAAAAATCTTTTCCATTTAAGGATATTGCATTTTTAAAATAGCCCTGCACATTTTTTATCAAAAAAGCGGGGGCGACACTTTCAATTGATGCGTTGCTTTTAACTAGGAAAGTGCTGACATTCAACTCTGCTCCAAATAAATTGAAAACCGCAGAATCATTGAAAAATCCACTAAAAACAATTTGTTCATCAGGATTACATATCTTATCCGGAATAAGGATTGAATCCTCTGCAGTATTGAGGACTCTCAGGCATTTTTGAGGTTTTGAAATATTTTCATCATAGTATTTAAAGAAAAAAACGACTCCTTCATTTGTATGAATATCTGTAACTCCGGTATTTAAAGATGTGGATTTATCCGTTCCATCAGGAAAGAATATTCGCAAAACCGTTGAAGTTTCACAATTGCCTACTGTATAAAAAACCTCTTCTCCCGGAATTCTATTAATTGAAACATTTTCCGGATTTTCACAATCTGACCAAGTTGTTTTTTCACAGGTTTGAATATCTATCGAATTTAAAGTTTTTTCATATTTATAAAATATTTTATTATCGGCAAAAACGATCGTCCCGTCATGGTTCTTAATTTCATCTGGACATATTTCACTTGCTGATAAAGCCGGAATGGTGATTCCAAACATTTTTTCACTTATAAAATCATAAGCGACACACTCTTTTTCTGAGCAAGTTGTCCCCATCCACCAAGATTCAGGCAATTCAACTGGAATTATTTCTTTTGAAACCGAATCATAATAATAAATGAAACCTGTCTGCATTTGCTCATCATAAGTTTGAAGTAAAATATTATCATTCTTGAACACATGCCTAATTACTTTAAAATTGAGGTTATCTTCCGATTCATTTGAAATCTCAATTTTTGTAGTATTTTGAATTGTACCATCTGTTTTGAAAATCATGCCATCTTGAGAAAGATAATAAAGAAAATTATCAACAGGAAAAAAATGACCTGAAAAGTCACCTAAAAAACTGCCCAGCAACTCAATCTTGTCCGATTCAATATTAAAAGAGAAAAGCTCGTTGTCCCGAAAAAAAACTGCATATTCATCTTTTGACCAGATCGGATTAAAAATCAATGGTTCATCAAAAGACTCAGCAAATTGAAACGGATTGGGGATCTGAATATGAGTTTTCTGCGTAATTCTGTTCTCACCGTCTGAACATTCAACCGCTATAACGCATCTGCCTGAAGGGATTTTCTCATTAATCGGTGTAAAAACATAAGTGTCTGAATTAATTGTTCCTTTACATGTATCATCTTCAGTGACTGAAATGAGAGTTTCGGTTTTCTTCCCAGATTCACATCTGATAAAATAACTGAATTTTTCATCCCATCTTGTTATTCCATGAGGTCTTGTTTTAAAAGACAAGCCACTGAATTCATTGTAAGAATCATCAATATCTGCATCAGATTCATTGGAGTCATCAGCTTCAATTTCAGAAATTTCATCAGCATCGGCAATGTTGTCATGATCTGAAACCAGGTCGGTGTCTTTGTCATTCAGATCGTGCGATGGACTGTTGCATGAAAAGAATATTATTAAAAGCATTGAACTTGTTATGGTAACAATAATCTTTTTCATTTTCCTCTCAATATCATTAGCCACTTTTTCTTAAACGGAATTATCAGAAAAAAGTTGTAAAAACTCTATTTCTCTTCGGCGATCCTTGCCCAGATCCACCATGCGGCATAAGCTTTTCTGTTGCAGGTGAGTTCCTGATCTTCATCGGCGTGAGCACAGCTGTTTTCAAAAAATTCGCCGGGGTGTGATGTCTGCCACGCTTTATAGAATTCTGTACTGCCTGAAACTCCGTTATCATTTGCGTTGGGGTAATATATTCCTTCCATTCCGTGAGTTTCTATGTCCCAGTAATCAATGAGGAATCTGTCATTGTCCTCGCAGTGTTTACGAATAAGTTTGTGAGCCTGATATGCACTGTTCTCAGTTTCACTTTCACCGTCACCGTTTGGATGTCCTGTCATAAAAACGAATGTGATGTTTGGATAGTCAGCGATAAGTTTTTCCATGTCATCAAGATATTTCTGGTGGTTGTGTCCGTCAGGATTACACCATGACCACATCAGAACATTGATGTCGCTGTTGCCCGCTTCAGCAAGAAATGCAACGGTTTCGTTATACCATTGTGAATAACCGTTACCTTCAACAACTTCTTTTACGCTAAGGTCATTTCCCCCTTCATATTCATCATAAATATCAAGTTTCCCTGCAACAGGAGTGCCATTTGTCGTGAAATCATAAAGAGTGTCATCACCATCCTTGTAATTTTTCAAACCCTGCATTCCCGTGATTACTCTGCTTCCGTGAGAAGAGTGAAAATATGCAATGTGCAGTTTCTCTTTTGCGGCATTTATTTTTGCAACCGGTATTGAGCGGAAAACATCTTCGGTCGCTTTTTCATAACCGGCGACGAATTCCTTTTCAGCAGATGTGTCTTCATCAGGAATTCCGTTTTCGTCATTCACTCCGTTTTCATCAACTGACGGATCATCCGGCTGACCGTTGTTGTCAGTCGTTCCGTTTTCATCGGGAGTCACATTGTTATCAGTTACTCCGTTGTTATCAGCGGTTTCTTCGTCATCTGCAACAGCTTCTTTATCAACCGGCTGGTAAAGATCTGCATCATTTTCAGCTTTTGTCGAACTTTTTTCACAACCGGCATTCAGCACAAAAAGTGCCGCAACAATTATAAACATTACTTTTTTCATCTGCAAACCTCCCCTCTTAAATTTTAAAGAAAACCTGCTTAATGATAACCCCGACTCAAAATTATTCAATATTTATCAGGTTCTGCTATAATTATCCGTTTTTTTAAAAGAGGAATTCATGCGGATTTGGTCGATTCATCCAAAATATCTTGATAATATCGGGCTTGTTGCTCTCTGGCGGGAAACGCTTTTAGCAAAGC
>ENA-UOWO01002214-UOWO01002214.1-activated-sludge-metagenome-genome-assembly--contig:-NODE-2214-length-24426-cov-6.139387_pt1 | contig 24426 bp, 22 predicted proteins | sample MGYA00238148_ERZ761564 | MGnify/ENA primary metagenome ERZ761564 (study PRJEB28885, sample SAMN05720194) | activated sludge metagenome | isolation source: Anaerobic digester | place: USA... | reverse complement strand
AGACTTACATCCCAGCCAACATAACCCACTTCAGGGGTAATCTTACTTACAGTTTCACAAAATTTTTTAATTCTTGTCCACTTAGGAATCTTTAACCATAATATCGGTTCATTTGTAACCGGGTGTTTTTCGTATTGATTACCGGCTTTATCAATTGCTAAATAATCAATAATTCCCGTTGAAATATTGATAGGCGCGGCTAAGCCCTCATGGTTAAAGTTATCTACCTTATTTTTATTGTTACCAATTCTTAAAAAGGCAACTACTACTTTTCCTTTAAGCGTTACGATGCGCATGGTGTTAATTGAATAGGGATGGAGCTTATCAAGCTCTGAACACTGAGTTGCTACTTCTTCTATTAATAACTGTTTGTTATCAATTAATTTATTATATATCGTTTGCTCTTTTCCTTTTACCCAATCGATTATTTCGACACCACGACCGCAACTTTCGGATATTGGTTTGACAACTACCTGCTTGTGTTTTATAAGAAATTTAGCAAACTCTTCTTGATTTTTACCATCAAGATATAGCCACTCGCGATTTAAATATTTGTTATATTTTTGATTAAATAGATGTTTATTATCAAAGATATCAACATATTTAGGATTATTATACTTTTTCATTATGCTATTATTTATCCCTCGAGTAAGAATTGTTTTTCTCTGTTTAGCATCTAATTGGTCCATAGCAAATAATTCATAATCACGATAACCAGCTTGGTATTTCAGCCCACAATAAACAACATCAAGAAAAGTCATAATGTAAGATCTATTATTTTTGATTGCCATTTTTTTAACAGTATTTTTAAAATTCCCAAAGTCCATATTAATTATTCTTTTAAATAGATATATTATTTTTTTCATTATAATACCATCCCCATTTTTATTATAACTTATTTTTAATAAAAATGAAAAAAACTGCTTAGCAGTTTTATTTATCTTGTTCAATACCATATTTGCGGTTGAATTTTTCAACCCGTCCAGTTTTCTTTGCACGTCCTTGGTTTCCGGTATAAAAAGGATGGCATTCACTACATACTTCAACATTAATTTCGCTTTTTGTTGATTTTGCCTTAAATGATGCTCCACAAGCACACTTAATTGTAGATTCTACCACTTCCGGATGAATCGCTTTTTTCACTTTAATACTCCTTCCGCCATATTTAATTAATAAATATAGTAATTTCTTGACTTAATGTATTATATCATACTTCTTCCTGTTGACAAGTGCTTTTAATTAGTTTCTTGAATTCTAATATCGGCGCCAACTGCCCGCAGTTTTTCGACAATGTTTTCGTAACCTCTTAAAATATGTTCAACTTCGTTAATTGTTGTTTGGCCATTAGCACAAAGTCCGGCTAAAACCATTGCTGCTCCGCCCCTTAAGTCGACTGCAACTACCTCTTGGCCAATAAATTTGTTAGGTCCGTTAAAGATTGCGGTCTGGCCACTTACTTTGATATTAGCACCCATCTTTTGTAGATATTTTATGTGTCCCATTCGATTTTCAAATAAAGTTTCTTCAAAAATTGACATTCCCTTAGCCTGCGATAATAATACGGCAATGGGTTGACCCAAATCTGTTGGGAATCCAGGATAGACAAGGGTCTTAATATTTACTGGTAATAGATTGTCTGATTTGCTAATTACTACCTCGTTGTTTTTAACGATAACATTGACATTCATTTCTCTTAGTTTTGATAGCAAAGCTTCAATATGTTCTGAAATAATGTTAGTAATAGTTAGCTCTTGGCCAATTAAAGCCCCCGCAATAACATAGGTGCCAGTTTCAATTCGATCGGGAATAGCTTCAATTACTGCTCCATAAAGTTTATCTACCCCATTAATTCTTATTTCGCTTGTTCCCGCACCAGAGATTTTAGCCCCCATATTGTTTAAAAAGGTCGCAACATTAACAATTTCTGGTTCTTTCGCAACATTAGTGATAATAGTTTGTCCTTCAGCTTTAACCGCGGCTAACATAATATTTATTGTTGCCCCAACACTTGCGAAATCTAAATATATTTTATTGCCAACTAATTTTTCCGCAGTAATTAAAAATTTGTCGCCTTCCACTTCAATTTTTGCTCCAAGTTTTTCAAACCCCTTTAAATGCAAATCAATTGGTCGAGCACCAATGTTACAACCACCAGGAAAATACATTTCTACTTTCTTATATTTGCCCAGTAGAGCTCCCATAAAATAATAAGATGCTCTTAAGCGGCTGCTCTTCTCTTCGGGAATCAAAATGTTTTTCATATTTACTGGGTTGATATCTAATTGTTCGTTTTCATAATCAGAAGTACAATTTAACAAATCTAAAATCCCAATTAAGGCTTTGGTATCAGAAATATCAGGCACATTAAAAATCGAAACTGGTTCATCAGCTAAAATTGCTGTAGGAATTAAGGCTACTACACTATTTTTGGCACCACTAATTTTTATTGTTCCCGATAGCGACTTATTACCATTAATAATTATTTGTTTCATTATTGCCTCTTCTTTTTCGTTGTTTGGTTCGACAATATAAATATATATTCATTGTTAATTATTGTCAATTTATTAGGCTTGTTCTTTACGTTAACTGAGGGGATTATTTGAAATCACTAATAAATAAGTAGCGATCTTTATCAGCTAAATCTTTAGCTATTACTACTTTTTGCTGAGGAAAGTATTCTTGCGCTAATGCTTTTAACTGTTGGCCTTTAGTCGAGCTTATTTCAAAAGCAATCAAACCATTCTTTTTGACTTTTCCTTGAGCTAGTTGCATAATTTTTTTGTAGAACTTTAAAGCGTCATTTTTTGCATACAATGCTTTCTTCGGCTCATATTTTACCATCGGATCCACCGCTTCATTTTGTTCAATATATGGAGGATTACTTACTATTAGATCATACTTAGAAATAGCTTTTGTACGCAAAATATTACAGCGTTTAAACTTAACTTTAACCTTATTTAATTTAGCATTTCTACGAGCCACGCTTAATGCCAACCAACTAATATCAAGGGCTTCGACTTTAGCGTCAAGATTTAAAGCCAAAGCAATAGCAATACAACCGCTACCCGTGCCTATGTCAAGTGCCTTAATTGGGGTTTTATGGTTTGCGAAGTACTTAATTATATTTAAGACTAAATTCTCGGTTTCAAAACGAGGAATTAACACCCTTTTATTAACATTAATTTTTGTCGACATAAAATCAACATTCCCAATTGCGTATTGAGGCGGATAGCCTTTAGCAATTTTTTGAAGGACCTGCTTTTTTTTATTTTTTTTAAATTGATTAATTAGTTGTTGATCAGCAGGAGTAAGATTATTAGCCATTATTTTGCCCTGACAAACGTAATCTTTGATCTTCAGTAACAAGGGCCTCTATTATTGGATCTAAGTAACCTTCAACAACTCTATCTAACTCCATAATTGAAAAATTTATTCGGTGATCAGTAACTCTATTTTGCGGATAATTATAGGTCCTTATTTTTTCGGAACGATCACCAGTACCAATTTTATTTTTTCTCGTATTTCCTAACTCTTGTTCTTTTCTTTGTTGCATTTCGTCATTTAATTTTGATCTTAAAATATTCATGGCTTTTTCTTTATTTTGTAATTGGCTTCTTTCGTTTTGGCAAGTAACTACAATATTTGTTGGTAAATGCGTAATTCGTACTGCCGAATCGGTAGTATTTACGTGTTGACCACCTGCCCCACTACTACGATAAACATCTATTTTTAAATCTGATTCTTTTATTTCAATATCTTGTTTTTCAACTTCAGGCATTGCTAACACCGTTGCTGTTGAGGTGTGAACTCGGCCTTGAGTTTCTGTTGCCGGAACTCTTTGAACGCGATGTGAACCATTTTCAAATTTTAAATTTCCATAAACATTAGTTCCTTTAATAATAAATTCAATTTGGGCATAGCCACCACTTGTTCCAGAAACCGCATTAGTTACTTCAATTTGCCAGTTATTCTTCTCGGCATATTTCGCATACATGTGAAATAAATCACCAGCAAAAATATTTGCTTCGTCACCCCCAGCCGCACCCCTAATTTCCATGATAATATTTTTGCCATCATTATCGTCTTTGGGAATTAGTAGTACTTCTAGTTCCTTACTAATATCGTTTTGCTGAGTTAATAAATTATCTAATTCGCTTTTTGCTAGTTCCGCAAGTTCAACATCTTTAACCATTTCTTCAGCCTCTTTTATTTGCTTTTCAATAGTTAATAGTTTCTCATATAAATTAACAATTTCTTCTAGTTCTTTTTGCTCTTTAGCTAAAGTTTTTACTTTATTATAATCAACTAGCGTTTCCGGGTTTGTTAACTCAGCACTTAATTCTAAATATCTTTTTTTGATTATCTCAAGTCTTTCAATCATATATTACACCTTCTTTGCAATTATACCACAAATAAAAGCAACCAGTTATCTAAACTGCTTGCTCATCATCTTCTTCGATGATTACAAAATCTTTTAAATCGTCTTCTGGCTCTTCTTCCTCTTCTTCGTCATAGAAGATTTTTTCTTCCTCTTCTTCTTCTAGTTCATCATCATCAAGAGCTTCAGCAAATATCTCTTCGTCTTCTTCCTCATCAATAATTATTTTTGCTGAATGTTTTGCTCTTAAATCCCAAAATCCGTTTTTTAGCATTATAAAACGTTGATCAGTTGAAATAACTTCAAAGAAATCCGCTATCTTATTTGTAAAATCATCCTCGCTAAGCCCCAACATATCACATATTTTACGAAAAAGATCGGTAATTTTCATCTTTTTTTTGCCTTCTAACAGCATTTGGTAGGCAATATCGTCGTAAGCCATAGCCTCTAACTCTTCTTTAGTTAAATTCTTTAATTTCATATTATTACATCCTTTCTGGGGGAACTACACCAATTAAATTTAAAGCATTATAGATTGTGATTTTTATGGCCTTAATCATATTTAGGCGGTCTTGCGTATATGCTTTATCATCACTAATAATACGGTATTTTGCATAATATGCATGAAATGCATTTGCTAAATCATAAACGTAGTTAGTAATTAAGTGCGGTAATTCTTTTTGGGCAGCTTCAGCAACTACTTCAGGAAAGTTATACATTTTCTCTAATAAAATATACGCTTCCGGCTCATTTATCGTTTCGTAAGTTGCCTTATTTTCATGCTCGACACTTGATAAAATAGTACATATTCTCGCATAAGCATAAGAAACATAATAAACTGGGTTTTCGTTTGATTTTTCTTTTGCAAGATCTAAATCAAAATCCATTTGTGAATCAAGACTACGCATTACAAAGTAGTAACGGGCAGCATTAATTCCAACTTCATCAATTAACTCCTCAAGGGTAACAGCATTGCCTGTCCTTTTGCTCATTTTTACTTCTTCTCCGTTAGCAACAAGTCTTACTAATTGGAGTAATTTTATTTCTACTTTTTGATCGTCGCAACCAATAGCCTTGATTGCGCTTTTAAGCCTTGAGACATAGCCGTGATGATCTGTGCCTAATATATCGATTACTTTATTAAATCCACGATTCAATTTATCCATATGATAAGGAATATCAGGTACAACATAAGTATAACTACCATCAGTTTTAACAAGTACCCGGTCTTTATCATCGTAATAGGAACTACTTTTAAACCAGATTGCACCATCCTTTTCATAGGTTTGCCCTTTGGTGGTAAGCTGCTTAATTATTTCCGCTAATGGATAACGGCAATAAATATCTTTTTCGCTAGTAAAGACATCATATTCTATACCAAATTTCTTTAGAACATCAATGATTTTCTGGAGAAATTCTTTAGTTCCAAGTTCTTTAAAATAATCTAGTTCTTTAGCAACATATTTATCTTTTTGCTGATCATATATTCCTTGAGCTATTATTTTTACTTCTTCCCCAAAATAGCCATCTTTTGGCATTTGACTAGGAATACCACATAATTCAAAGTATCGTGCTTGAATCGAAAGTCCTAAATTATTTATTTGGTTACCGGCATCATTAATATAATATTCTTTGGTTACGGCAAAGCCACTAAACTTTAATATTCGGGCAAGAGAATCACCGTAAGAACCACCACGAGCATTGCCAAGATGTAAAATACCTGTTGGATTTGCACTAACAAACTCAATATTTATGCTCTTACCTTGGCCAATTTTACTTGACCCATATTCTTCTTTTGTCTGCAATACATGGTCAATATTCATAATTAAATATTCTTTGGTAACAAAGAAGTTAATAAAACCTGGTTTTCTAATCTCAATCTTAATTATTTCTTTATTTAGGGGAATTTGGGTTTTAATGTTTTCAGCCATATCTAGCGGATTGGTATTATACTTTTTGGCTATTTTTAAAGCAATATTTGTTGAAAAATCACCGTTTTCAGGTGACGCAGGAACTTCAACAATGATTTCTGCGGTTTCATTTATTTTACTTTTTAATAAAGCTTCATTAATCAAATTAGCAATCTTTTCTTTCATATTATTCTTCCTTTTTTATTTCAATAACGTATTCCTCTGGCTGCGTTTTAATTTTATAAAATATTTTTATTGTCGGGTCATTTTCTTCAAAATATAAATAATCGTAAGGGATGTCAAATTCTAAATTTTGATCAATTAATTTATAAGTTATAGAATTTATATCATTTTTTATATCAATTGTAAATACAAATTCATCACTATATCTGACAAATTTTAATTGCTGCTTTTTAGATTGATATTCATAGCAAATATTATCTATTTGAAATATAGTTAATTCTCCGTTTTTTTGGCAATCGACAATCTTATCAATTTCTGTTTTTTCTGGTGACTGTGATAATTTAAACCTTATTTTAGTCATCATCCTCACCTCTTATATCAAAAGCCATTATAACATGATAGAAATTCATTTAAAATAAAAAACCCATATTCTGGGTTATTTATCAATATAGATTGTAATTTGGTATTTATCTTCGAGATCAATTTCTTCGATATTTACTGTAATTCCTTTATTATTTAAATCATTAACTAACGATCTAACTTCAGTAATTGCCGAACCAAAGTTGATTTCTTGCAGTGATACGCTGCTCTCGCTTGGCTCAACTAATTTGCTAATTTCATTAACCGGATCTATCACCGGAATAACCGGAGCCTCTTTTTCTTTTGGTAAATCAGCAGTAGCCGGTGTAAAAAAGCGGTTTTCTGAATTAAACGGGATTGGTGCGATTGTTTTTTCTGGTTGTTCGCCAGTTATTAAATTATCTGGTTGCATAACATCGTTTCCTCCCTGACTGGTTGGTAACGGGTTATCAAAGACCTCGATTGGTGGTGCTGGTAACTCTGTAGTTTCGGCTTCGGTATCTAAATTGTTATAATCAACATTTAAATTAAAGAATTTATTATTAGTATTATTTAAATTGGTACTATCCGGGGTATTAAGAGGATTATATTGAACTATCGGTTCAAGTTCTGAAGTAATATTAGTAGTTGGTAACGATTCGCTGTATTCGGTCATTACATCTTCCGGCAACATCATACTGGCGGCGCTCGGGCGATTATCTTGATTATTAATATCTACCGCGTTACGGCGAATATTATCAATGTCAACATTAGTAACCACTGGTGTCTCTTCAATGTCTTCTTCAATTGTTAGACCACCAACTTTTTTTAATTCGATATCTAATTGTCGAACCGTCATGCGCTCATTAATTACACGATTCAGCCACTCAACTTGTTGATTTTTATCGGTTAAAGCAAGCAACGCTCTTGCATGTCTTTCTGATATTTTTTCTTCAAGTAGAGCTTGTTGGACTTTTTCATCTAGGTTTAATAAACGTAATTTATTGGCAATTGCCGATTGGGATAAGCCCATTCTTTTCGCAAGTTGATCCTGTGTTAAATAGCCTCTATCCAAAAGATTTTTATATGATCTTGCTTCTTCAATTGGGGTTAGAGATTTACGTTGCACGTTTTCAATTAAAGCTACTTCCGCACTAGCATTATCATCTAATTTAGCAATTACTGCAGGAACTGTACTTAAACCAGCTATCCCGGCCGCTTTATATCTTCTTTCGCCAGCAATAATTTCAAATTTATCGCCTAATTTGCGCAACACTAAAGGCTGAATAATACCGTGTTCTTTTATTGAATCGGCTAACTCTTTTAAGCCTTGTTCATCAAAAGTTAATCGTGGTTGAAAACGATTAGGTATGATGTCTTCAAGATGAACCTGAAGAATCTGATTCTCTATATTCATAATAATTCCCCTTTTTCTCTTACTCTATATAATAATAACTTAATTTTATTCTTTTTTCAATGGATATTTAATTATTTTATCGTAACGACGAGGGTACATTTTATTAGTTGAATCTATTTTCTTTACTTTGACTAAGCAGCGTTGGCTCTCTTCGAAAGGTAGCACATATTTTTGGATTTCTTCTATTTCTCCACCAAGAATATTAATTGCCGCTTGGCCATCAACAATTTCGGGATCAATTTTTCCTTTCATGGCAATAAAATAACCATCAACCTTTACAAAAGGCATTGCTAGTTCAGCTAGAATATTTAAAGGGGCAACTGCTCTTGCTGTAACAATATCATACAAGGTCGCCTGTTGATTAAAATATTCTTCAGCACGATTATTAATTACATTAACGGCTGTTAATTTTAATATATTTATTATATCTTGTAAAAACCTTGCTTTCTTTGAATTTGCTTCAAGTAATGTCAGATTGATTTTGGGAAACACTATATTTAAGACAATACCAGGAAAACCCGCTCCCGAACCAATATCTAATATTGATAAAGGCCCATTTAAATCAATAATTTTAGCAATACATAGCGAATCATAGAAATGTTTTAATAGCATTTGCTCATAGTTGGTTATGCCGGTTAAGTTAAATTCTTGATTCTTAACAACTATTTCTTGGGCATAAGTATCTAGCTTACTTATTTGTTCTAAAGTAAGTTCAATTCCTATCTTTTTTAGTTCAGCATTAAACTGTTCTTTATTCATCTTTACCATACTCTTTTCGTAAATATATTGCTAAAACTGCAATATCGGCAGGATTAATGCCACTAATACGACTTGCTTGGGCAATTGTTTCGGGACGAATTTTATTTAATTTTTGACACGCCTCAGTAGCAATACTTTTAATCTTGTTATAATCGATATCAGCAGGAATTTGTTTAGCTTCTAGTTTTAATAGTTTTTCGATTTCTTTATCGGCCTTCTTAATATAACCTTCATATTTGATAAGAACTTCAACTACTTCAAGAATATTTTCGGATTCATCTAAGTTTGAAAATTGGTTAATAAAATTAATTGAAATATCAGGTCTTTTTAGTAGTTGGTATAATGTAGTCCCCCTACTAGGGTATTCAATCTTGTTTATTTTGAATAGTTTTTTAGTTTCACTTGTAGTTGACAAGTTAGTTGTTTTTAAATGATTTATCAAACTATCTATGTGATTTTTTTTGTTGATTAGAACTTGATATTGTTCTTCACTTATTAATCCGACTTGGTAACCTATTTCACGTAATCTAAGATCGGCGTTATCATGTCTTAATATCAGTCTAAACTCCGCTCTTGAGGTCAGCATCCGATATGGTTCTTTTGTTCCTTTAGTTACAAGATCGTCAATTAAAACCCCAATATAGCCTTGATTTCTTTTAATTATGATTGGTTCTCTTGCTTCAAGTGATAAAGCAGCATTAATTCCAGCAACAAGACCTTGAGCAGCCGCTTCTTCGTACCCACTCGTACCATTTATTTGACCAGCAGTATAAAGGTTAGCCAAAACTTTTGATTCAAGAGATGGTTTAATTTGTAACGGATCTATTGCATCATACTCAATAGCATAAGCGTATTTTGTTATTTTAGCCTTCTCTAAACCCGGTAAACTATGGACCATTAATTCTTGAACATCAGTGGGCATGCTTGTTGAAAATCCTTGTAAATACCATTCGTCATAAAAAAGGCTTTCGGGTTCTAAAAATAGTTGATGCCTTTCTTTCGTTGAAAATCTAACAATTTTATCTTCTATTGAAGGACAATAGCGAGGGCCGACTCCTTCGACAAATCCGCCATACATACTTGACTTATCAAGGTTATCTTTAATTATTTGATGAGTCTTTTCTGTCGTGTATAGGAGATAGCATTTTTGTTGATTACTAATATCGTAATATGGTTTGCTGTCATGACTAAAGGTATAATGTTTTTGATCGCCTTCTTCAATAATTAACGAACTAAAATCTATCGAATCTTTTTTTATTCGCGGTGGTGTTCCTGTTTTTAATCTTATAATACTATGACCATACCTATTTAGATTATTACTTAATGCTGAAGCAGTTTTTTCGCCATGAGGACCGCCCGGAGTCTTTTGATCACCAACTAAAATACTACTTTTTAAATAAGTACCAGTTGTTAAAATTACAATCTTCGCTTTAATTTGCTGATTATCACTTAGCTTTATACCACATACTATTTTATCTTTAATAATAAGATCTATTACTTCCCCTTCAATTAGATCGAGAGTTGGTAACTCATTAAGCATGTTTAGAATTTTTTGGGGATATACTATTTTATCCATTTGGGCCCTTAGCGATCTTACGGCTGGGCCTTTACTAATATTTAGCATTTTAATTTGAAAATGAGCCTGATCGGCAGCTTTGCCCATTATACCGCCTAATGCATCTATTTCACGAACAATGATTCCTTTGGCAGTGCCACCAATTGAAGGATTACAAGGCATATCAGCAATGTTATTTATATTGAGAGTAATTAATGCTGTTTTATGGCCTTTTTTTGCACAAGCATAAGCAGCCTCACAACCAGCATGGCCAGCACCAACAACAATTACTTCATAATCCTTGCTTTTCATTTGCCCACACAAAATTTACTAAATAACTTATCTAGTAATTCCTCAGTATATGTTTTTCCGATGACTTCGCCTAGTAAATCAAAAGCATTCTTAATTTCAATAGTTAACATATCAATCGGCAAATTATCATTAATTTCTGTTAAGCAATTATTAATGCTTTTTAAAGCTAATTTTATTAAACTAATTTGGCGAATATTTGAAACATAGTTTGGGTCTTGCTGATTAATTTGACCTAAATTAAAGGTATCAATTATTTTTTGTTTCAAAGCATTTAGACCGTTATCTTTAATTGTATTACCAAAGATATATTCGCCTTCTGCCCTTGATAATTCGATCTTTTTTTCAAGATCGCTTTTATTAATAAATATTATTTTATTTTTTTGTTTTATAAGATTAAGTAGGTCCTGATCTTCGGCTTCTATTTTTTCGTTATTATTAAGAATAAGAATTATCATATCGGCTTCTTTTATTGCTTTTAGGCTTTTTTCTATACCTATTTGTTCTATTTTATCTTTTGTCTTTCTAATTCCTGCCGTGTCAATAAAGTTAATTTTAATTCCGGAAAGGACAATAGAGGCCTCTACTAAATCTCTTGTAGTTCCAGCAACATCAGTAACTATTGCCTTCTCTTTTTGAATCAAGGCATTGAGTAAACTACTTTTGCCAACATTAGGTTTTCCAATTAAGGTAATAGTTATTCCTTCTCGTATTAAGCGGCCGTTTTGGGAATCGGTTAATAATTGGTTCAATTCAACTTTAATTGCTTTTAGTTGATTACGAATTTTTTCAGTTGTAATTACTGGAATGTCGTTATATTCTGGATAATCAATATTTACTTCGATATTTGCTAAAATATCACTTAATTGATTACGAATATAATTGATATTAGCTGATAGCCCACCCGTAATTTGACCAATTGCCAATGCCCGTGCAGCTTCTGTTTGGGAATATATCATGTCACTTATTGCTTCTGCCTCAACTAAGTCAATTCGGCCATTTAAATATGCTCGCTTAGTAAATTCTCCAGGTTGAGCTAATTCACAACCGCTAGATAATAGAATCTCCAGAATTTTATTGGTTACTGCTATTCCCCCGTGACAATTAATTTCTACTACATCTTCTTTAGTAAATGTTCTCGGAGCTTTCATAACAGATATTAATACTTCATCAATTACTTTTTTATTTTCATCAATAAAATGGCCATAATTAATCGTATGACTTTTTACTTTAGTTAAATCTTTACCCATAAAAAAGGAATTAACAACACTTATTGCCTGAGGACCGCTTATTCTAATAATTGATATTGCCCCTACTCCTAGAGCAGTGGCAATTGCACAAATTGTTGTCTCCATTTCGGCTCCTTTGCACGTATTATAGCACAAAACAAAAAGCACATAAAAAAAACCAGTAGTATTTAATCTACTGGCGATATTACTATATGACGGTTTGGCTCTTCCCCTTCACTAGAAGCGTTTATTCCTTTAAAATCAGTTAAGATATTATGGACTATTCTTCTCTCGTAAGAGTTCATATTTTCCATTTTAATTTCTTTTTTTGTTCTTTGAACTTCAACCGCAAGTTTTTTAGCAAGTCTTTCTAAATTATCTCTTTGTTTATCTTTATAGTTTTCAACATCAAGTAGCAAATAAGGATACAAGTTTATTTTATTAAAGATAAATTGGCGAGCTACATTTTGTAAGGCACTTAAAGTTTGACCATTTTTACCAATTAATATAGCATTGTTATCAGAATATAACTTTATTAGGATTTGGCCATCCCTTATTTTAGTTTCAAACGAAGCATTAGGAATATTCATGTTAGCTAATAAATCTTGAAGATATTCTTTAATTTCTTGACAAACGTCAGTTAATTTATAAACCTTAGCAGTAATTACTAAGGATTTAAATAGACCGCCTTTTTTTTCATCATAATATATCAAATATTCATTTTCAGCTAATTTGATATTAGCTACTATTTCTTCTTTTGTTTTTCCTTCATATGATTCGTATTTCATTTTTCTTTCCTCTTTTCCCCCATTTTTTTAACTAAGTAGTTTTGGCCAACTGCAAATAAGTTTGTTACTACCCAGTATAAAGCAATAGCTGTTGGTAAGCTTAACGAAGCAACACCAATAAAGACAATCATAAACTTAACCATAAACTGCATTTGTTTGTTGCCCTCACCCACCGTTTGTGAACCCATAGTGTTTTTGAAAGAAAAATAGGTGCTAGTAACAATTAAAGCAATAAGCAAGACAAATAGATAATTATGATTATTGAAAATACCAATCCAAGGAGTCATTCCTAGTTTCATTCCTAGAAATGAGTCTTCAAAAATTGCTGGTACCCGGTTAATTGCTTCTAGAAAAGCAAAGAATAAAGGCAATTGAATTAGAGAAAGCACACACCCTGATACCGGATTAATTTTATACTTCTTATATACTTGCATTGTTTCCTGACTTTTAGCCATCATTGACTCGTTATCGGTTTTACCTTTATATTTTTTTTCAATCTTCTTCAATTCCGGTTGGGCTAATTTCATTGTTTCTGATTGAGCTGCTGTTTTTTTAGATATTGGAAACATAACTAAACGAATTGCTAAACCAATTAACATCACAGATAATCCCATGTTTTTTACCAAGTAACCTAACTTTAATATAATAAAAGATAACGGTTTAACAAAAATATCCCAAAGATCTTTAAACTCACTCTTTTGTAATTTATAATCCTTACATAAAGGTAAAGAGTTTAGTTTAAAAGATAATGCCTTTTCGTTTTTCTTATATAGATTATATAAATCGCCCTGTTCCGGTTGGCAAAGAATATTAGCCGTTAAAGTTTGGCCGGTTGCCTGATAAACAACGTTTTTTCCTTCTTTTTGAACATACTTAGTACATCCCGAACTTAGCAATATGACAAATAAGACTAATACTAGTTTTTTAATTTTTTTCATGCTTCATACCTCTTACTTACCAAATTAACAAATTGTTGATTTAAAAATTCTATGTCTTTGCCTTTGGCGTCTTTCCTTACCATTATAATATAATTGTAGTTGTTTGGAAACAAGTTTTTATTATTGTCGATAATTACTCTCGTGATTCTTTTGTATTTATTTCTTAATACCGCAATTCCAAATTTAGTATTGATAGCAATTCCAAAATTTGGTTTGATAACTTTACTGTTTGTTTGATCTTTTAACATTTGATAAATAACAAAATAATGATTAGCAACATAGTCGTTGTTATTAATTATTTTATTAAAAACAATTTTACTTTTAACAATTTCCTTTTTTTTCACGAGATTACCCCTCAATAGAATAAAAACCACTATTAGTGGTTTATTTGCATAATTGCTTACGACCTTTTTTTCGTCTTGACTTTAAAATATTGGTCAATTTTCTAGCAAAAAAACCATGCTTCTTTGCTTTTTTACGATTATTAGGTTGATACGTTCTTTTCATAAGACACCTCCCCATCTGATAAGCGTTACTATTATAATATTATAACAGGAATAAAGTCAACCATTTATAGTTATAAACAGCGATATTGTTAACTTGTTTATTACTTTTTAAATTGTTGAAAAAAATTTGTTGATATTGTTGATAAATTTGTTTTTTTAAGTTATTATAACGAATTATCTTGTGGATATTCCTGTTGATATGTTTGTTTACTTACTTTCCCAAGGAAATTCACTTTAATTTTGTACACAGTTGAGATAAAATAAACTTACACGTTTAGAATTGTGGGGTGAGTAGTTTGAACAATGATAAAATTTGGGATTCTTTTTTAAAAATTATTAGTGAAAAAACGAATCCTGTTTCCTATAGTGCTTGGTTTTCTAATTTAAAATTATTAAAAATTGATGATAACACTATTACTATTCAAATTCCCATGATTATTCATAAGAAAATGCTTGGCGAAAACTACTATAATTTAATTGAAAATACGTTCTATTCGCTCACTGGAGTAAATTATAACATTGATTTTATACTAGAAGAAGAAAAGAACGAGGTTATAAATCAACCATTTAATATTTTAGATCATAGTAACGATGAAATAATTGAAACTAATCTGATGCCCAACTATTCTTTTGACAATTTTATTGTTGGGGAAACAAATCGCTTTGCTAAAACCGCTGGTTTAGCTGTTGCCGAAAAACCCGGAATAACATATAATCCACTGTTTATTTATGGCAAAAGCGGGTTAGGTAAAACCCATTTAATGCATGCAATTGGTAATTATATTCATAATAATACTAAACTAAAAGTATTATATACAACTAGTGATGACTTTAGAAATGATTTTGTTGGAATATCAAATAATGAAAATACTATTGAATCATCAAGTCATTTTAAAAATAAATATCGTAATGTTGATGTTTTATTAATTGATGATATTCAATATTTAGTAGGAGCAGAAAAAACTCAACAAGAATTTTTTCATACATTTAATGAATTACAAAGAAATAATAAACAAATAATTATTAGTAGTGACCGTTCTCCAGATGATTTAAAATTATTAGAGGAACGTCTTAGATCACGTTTTTCTTGGGGTTTAGCTGTTGATATTTATCCCCCTGATTTTGAATTAAGATGTCGAATTATTAAAAATAAATTTAAGAATACTTCAATAGCTAATAGGATTAACGATGAAATTATCGAATATATTGCTAACAATTGTGAAAATGATGTGCGTGGCATTGAGGGTGCTATTAATCGAATTGTTGCTTATACAGCAATGATTGTTCCAGAAAATATAACTTTAGATTTTGTAATAGAAGCTCTAAAAGACTATGTCACTAAAAATTTATTTATTACTAACGATATTATTAATATTCAAAAAGCTGTTGCTGATTATTATAAAATTACCGTAGATATTCTAAAAAGTAAAAAGAGAAGCAGTAATATTGTTTTACCTAGGCAAATAGCTATGTATTTATCAAGAATGTTAACAGAAGAATCCTTTCCTAGAATTGGCTTAGAATTTGGAGGAAGAGATCATTCGACAGTTATTCATGCTTGTGATAAAATAGAGTCAGATCTAAAAGAAAATAAACAACTATTTGAAATAATTAACGAAATAAAAAGTAAACTGTGAATAAATAATAAATTATATTAATACTATTTACTGATAAATAAACAAAAATAATATTTATCAACAATATTAACTCTATTATTACTATTAAATAAAATATAGAAAGAAGGAACAAAATGAATTTTTCAATAAAAAAAGAAATTATTTTAGAAAACTTAGGATACGTTATGAAAGCAATTTCTAACAAAAATGTAATACCTATTCTTAATGGTATAAAATTTGAATTAAATAGTAAAGGATTGTATTTGACAGCTACTGATTCAGAATTAATTATAAAAGTTTTTATTGATAAAAAAGAAATATCAAATATTAAAACTGAAGGAACAATAATTATCCAAAGTAAATTTCTTCTTGATATTATTAGAAAAATGCCTGGCGAAATAATAAATTTTGAATTAATTGATAGTTTAAAAATAAACATTTTTTCTGAAAATAGTCAATATAATTTAAATTGTTTAGATCCAAAGGAATTTCCTCAAATAAAAATTGAAGAGAATAAAAACCCTTTAATAATTCAAAGTGATATTATTAAAAATATAATTAATCAAACAGCATTTGCTATTTCTAATCAAGAATTAAGACCTTTATTAACTGGAATAAATTTTAAAATAGTTGGTAACCTAATGGAAGTAACTGCTACTGATTCATATCGTTTAGCAAAAAAGAACATTATTCTAGCAAAACCAGTTGAAGAGGAAGTTAATGTTGTAATTCCAGGTAAAAACATTATTGAATTTGATAAAATAATTAATGTTAATGAAGAATTAGAAATGAATATTTTTAATAATAAAGTAATATTTAAATATAAAAATATTATTTTTCAGACGAACTTATTAAACGGAACATATCCAAATACTTCTAATTTAATTCCTAATGAATTTGATATTATTATTCAAATTAACTTAGAAAAATATTTTAGTGCTATCGATCGTGCAGCTTTATTAACTCAAAATAAAGATAAGAACATTGTCAAAATGAAAATTAAAGGCAAAAGTATGATTATTAATTCTTTTGCTTCGGAAATAGGAAAAGTTGAAGAAAAATTAAATATCGATACTTCAAAAGATGCAAATCTTGAAATTTCATTTAGTTCAAAATATATGTTAGATGCCCTAAAATCATTTAAAGAAGAAGAAATTCTAATCTTATTAAACAGTGAAATTAAACCGATTGTTATTAAATCAGTTAAAGATGAATCATTAATTCAATTAATATTACCAATAAAAACTTACTAAAAATTTAAAATTCGACATATTTCGACATATTTCGACACTATTTTGTGATATAACAGTCACAAAATTTTTTTTGGAGGTAATATGAAAAATTATGAAATTAGTGAAGAAACATTGTATTTAGAAAGTGTAGGTGAAAAAACAAAGATTATTGAGAAGGAAAATATTATTGAAGTTGATAATAAGATTCAAAAAATTATGGAAAATAGCTGTGAATATTTTGGTAGTTCTTTTGAAGGAAGGAAAAAAGGAACAACTAATTTAATTGGTGTTACTCACAAATCCCCCATAATTATCGAAGAAACAAGGGGTATAATCTTTTTTCCAACAACTTCTCATCGACTAGAAGATTGCATCTGGATTTCGTTAAATAATTTAAAAAATTATTATAAAAGTAATAATAATGTAGTAATCGAATTTAATAATGGTCAAAAATTAAATTTAAACATTTCTTATGGTGTAATTGATAATCAAATTTTAAGGGCATCTCGTTTAGATGCTGTTCTAAGAATCCGAAAACACAAATAATTGTATTTAAATAATAAATATTATGATATAATATAAATATGTATAGGAGTACAAGAAAAGGGTAAATGTTTAAAATTTACTACAAAAGAGGCTAAATAATGCAAATACAAAATTTAAAACTATTAAATTTTAGAAATTATCATTCTTTGGAATTGTCTTTTTCTAATAATTTAAACATTTTTTATGGCAATAATGGTGCCGGAAAAACGAATATTGTTGAAGCAATATATTTTTTAGCCCTTACAAGATCGTTTATTAATAACGAAGATAAAACTGTAATTTCCTATAACGAAGATGTTTGCCGCATTGAAGCAGATGTTGATCAAAATAAAAGAAATACTTACAAAATAATTTTAAAAACAAACGGAGGAAAAGTAGCAAAAATAAATAATAAAATAGTATCAAAACTGAGTAATTACATATCAAAAATCAAATTAGTATTATTTCGTTCTGATGATTTACGATTAATTAAGGATTCGCCTAGTGTAAGAAGAAAATTATTAAATATTGAAATATCTCAAATTAGCATTAATTATTTAAAAAATTTAGCAATCTATAATAAATTATTAAAGCAACGTAATGCTTATCTAAAAATGATGTATGTAAATGCTAATGAATCGCCAGAATATTTAAAAACACTTAACGAAAAAATAGTAGATGTTGGTTTAAAAGTATATAACGAACGAAAGAAACAACTAGCAATCATTAATGAAAAGATAACAAAATATTTTTATAAATTCACAAATATAGAAGGACTATCCCTAATTTACTCATCAGACTATAATAATCTAGATAAAAAACAAATCCTATTGAAAATGGAGAAGAGTTTAAGTAAAGATTTATTTGTTAAAAAAACCACATTTGGTGTTCACCACGATGATATAGAATTTAATTTAGTCGGGCACAATTTAAAATTGTTTGGTTCAGAGGGGCAACAAAAAAACGCTGTAATTGCATATAAGTTTGCCATAATCGAAAGCATTATTGAACAAACAAATGAATACCCAATATTTATTCTTGATGATTTATTTGGCGAACTTGATAAAGAAAAAATTCAAAACATAACTAATAACCTAAATTCAAAAGTACAAACTTTTATTACGACAACAGATATTGATTTTATCAATCAAGAAAATTTAATAGAAACAAAAATTTTTAATATAAAAGACGGAAAGATAGAGGAAAAGTGATATGCAAGATAAGAAGAACAGCTATTCTGATAGCGATATTCAAGTATTAGAAGGACTAGAAGCGGTTATTAAAAGACCGGGCATGTACATTGGTACAACCGGTGAAGAAGGCCTTCATCATCTCGTTTGGGAAATTGTTGATAATGCAGTTGACGAAGCCTTGGCCGGATATTGTGAAAATATTGAAGTTACGATTGAAAAAGGGAATATTATTTCGGTTAAAGATGATGGTCGGGGAATTCCTATCGGCAATAATAGCAAGACAGGATTATCAACAGTAGAAACAATATTTACAGTTCTTCATGCTGGAGGTAAATTCGGCGGTGGCGGATATAAAGTATCAGGAGGTCTACATGGCGTTGGTGCTTCGGTTGTTAATGCTTTATCTACTTGGTTAGAAGTAACTATTTGTCGAGAAGGAAAACAATACTATCAAAGATTTGAAAACGGTGGGCATGCTGTAGAACCACTTAAAATGATTGGTGAATGTGATGAAGAGCACACCGGTTCAACGGTTCGTTTTTTAGCTAACCCAGAAGTATTCAAGGAAACAACTGTATATAACTATGATACTTTAGCCCAAAGATTAAGAGAAATCGCTTTTTTAAATAAAGGGGTAAAGATAATTCTTATTGATCAAAGAGATATTGAAAAAAGAGAAGAATATCTTTATAACGGCGGAATTGTTGAGTATGTTAAATTATTAAACAAAAATAAAAAACCTATCCACGAGGATATCTTTTATGTCGATGGTAAAGAAGACGACATAGTAATTGAAGTTGCTATGCAATATAACGACAGCTATGCTGAAAACGTTTATTCTTTTACAAATAATATTAGAACCCATAGTGGCGGAACTCATGAAGACGGAGTTAAAAGAGGATTAACAAGAGTAATTAATAATTATGCTCGAGCAAATAAATATCTTAAAGATAACGAAGAATCGCTTACAGGTGAAGATGTTAGGGAAGGAATAACTTTAATAATATCTTGTAAACATCCTGATCCTCAATTTGAAGGCCAAACAAAGTCAAAATTAGGTAGTATGGAAGTAAGAAAAATTGCTGACGATGTTTTCGGTAAAGGTTTAGAAAGATTCTTGTTAGAAAACCCTGATCAAGCAAAAATAATTATGGAAAAATCATTATCGGCAGCAAGAGCAAGAGTTGCGGCAAAAAAAGCTCGCGAGCTAACAAGAAGAAAAGGTGGTCTCGAGTTAACAAACCAATGGGGAAAGCTTACTGATTGTAGTACAAAAGATCCAACTCACGCAGAAATATTTATTGTTGAAGGTGATAGTGCTGCTGGTCCTGCAAAACAGGGTAGGGATTCTGAATATCAAGCTGTTTTGCCTATTAGAGGAAAGATATTAAATGTGGAAAAAGCCCGTCTTGATAAAGTTTTAGGCAATGAGGAAATCAGAAGCCTAATTACCGCTTTTGGTACAGGAATAGGTGACGAGTTCGACATTAATAAACTAAGATATAACAAAATAATTATTATGACCGACGCCGATGTGGATGGAGCACATATTAGAACACTACTATTAACTTTCTTTTATCGTTATTTTAAACCTCTTGTTGAAGATGGTCATATTTATGCTGCCCAGCCACCATTATTTTGTATAAAGCACGGAAAAGTTAACAAGTATGTACTTAACGAAGCCGAAAGGGATCAATATTTATCGACTTTACCTGAAAATGTTAAACCGGAGATTGGACGAATGAAAGGCCTTGGTGAAATGGATGCTCACGAACTTAGAGAGACAACAATGCATATTGACTCTCGGCAACTAGTTAAAATCAACTTAGATGACGCTATGAAAGCCGATGAAACATTTGAGATTTTAATGGGCGAAGACGTTGAGCCAAGAAGAAAATTTATTGAAGAAAACGCTCTAAACGTTAGAAACCTAGATATATAGGAGGCATAAAATGAAAGAAGAAAACTTTGTTGTTCATCAAATATCAGACGAAATGAGAACCTCTTTTCTTGACTATTCTATGAGCGTTATCGTTTCTCGAGCTATTCCCGATGTTCGCGACGGATTAAAACCGGTACATCGCAGAATACTATATACAATGTATGAAGAAGGAATGGTTCCCGAAAAAAAACACCAAAAAAGTGCTAATGCTGTGGGAGCAGTTATGGGGCATTACCATCCGCATGGCGATGCGGCGATATATGATTCAATGGTTAGAATGGCTCAAGATTTTACCTATCGTCATCCTTTAGTAGATGGCCACGGTAACTTTGGATCAATCGACGGTGACAGTGCTGCCGCGAGTCGTTACACCGAAGCAAAACTATCCAAAATTTCAATGGAATTACTAAAAGAATTAAATCGAAATACAGTTGACTTTACAGAAAATTATGATGGGCAAAGAAAAGAACCGGTTGTTTTACCAAGTCGATTTCCCAATATCTTAGTTAACGGGAACATGGGAATAGCTGTTGGCATGGCAACAAATATTCCACCTCATAATTTAGGCGAAGTAATTGATAGTTGTGTTGCCTATATTGATAATCAAGATATTTCTATAATTGAACTTATGCAATACATAAAAGGTCCTGATTTTCCTACAGCGGGAACTATTTTAGGAAATAGTGGAATTAAAAAAGCTTTTGAAACCGGAAAAGGTTCGATTACAATTCGGGCTAAAGCAGAAATCGAGGAAAAAAATGGTCATCACCGCTTGGTTATTACCGAAATACCTTACCAAGTTAATAAAACAGCACTAATTACCAGAATAGCGGAATTGGTAAGAGATAAAGTTCTTGATGGCATAGCTAATTTAAACGACGAATCAGCACTAGAAGGAATTAAAATCGTAATTGATCTAAAAAAAGAAGCAAACGCAAACGTGTTATTAAACAATTTATATAAACATACCCAACTTCAAGTCTCATATGGCATTAATTTCTTAATGCTTGTTGACGGACAACCAAAAACTTTAAAATTAAACGAAATACTTAAATATTATATAGATTTCCAAAAGCAAATAATTGTAAGACGGACCCAATTTGATTTAGAAAAATCAGAAAATAGAGCCCATATTTTAGAAGGTTTAAAAATTGCTTTAGATAACATAGACGAAATAATAAAACTAATAAAAGCCGCTAATAGTGACGAAGAGGCAGCAAAAGAACTAGAACAAAGGTTCGCTTTGAGTGAAATTCAATCTCAAGCTATCTTAGAAATGAAACTAAGACGACTTACGGGATTGGAACGTAATAAAATCGAAGAAGAACTTGCTGAACTACTGAAACTAATCGCAGAATTAAAAGCAATTCTAGCAAGTGAGGAAAAAGTTTTAGCGATTATTAAAGAAGAATTGGTTGAAATTAAAAAGAAATATAGCACCGAAAGAAAGACTACAATTGATATGACAACCTTAGAATACATCGAAGATGAATCGTTAATCCCCGAAGAACAAATAATCGTTACTTTAACGAACAACGGATATATTAAGAGAATTTCTACTGACGCTTATCGTTCTCAAAATAGGGGTGGAGTAGGTATTAAAGGTATGTCAACAAACGAAGAAGACTTTGTAGATCATATGCTATGCTTATCAACTCACGACTACATTTTATTGTTTACTAATAAAGGAAAAGTCTATCGGGTAAAAGGTTATGAAATTCCCGAGTATAGTAGGCAGGCAAAGGGTCTACCAATAGTTAATCTTTTACAAGTAGATAAAGGAGAATTGGTTAATTCAATCATTAAAATCAGTAATAACGATCAATTTAAGTACTTATTATTTGCAACAAAAGGTGGAACAATTAAGAAAACCGAGTTAAGTGAATTTGATAGCATTCGTAACAACGGTAAGATATGTATCAATTTAAAAGAGAACGACGAACTTATTTCTGTAAGAAAGACAACTGGTCAAGACATAGTTCTTCTTGGATCAAGCACCGGCAAGATGGTTAAATTTTCCGAAACCGAAATTAGACCAATGGGCAGAACGGCAAGCGGTGTAAGAGGTATTAACCTTGGTGACGCAAAATGTATAGGCGCTGAAGTTTGCCAGGAATCAGATCAAATAATAATTGCAACCGAAAGAGGTTATGGTAAGCAAAATAGAGTTAGCGATTATCGCCAGACTAAAAGAGGAAGCAAAGGAGTTAAAACCTTAAACACTACGGAAAAGACCGGTCAAATTGTAGCTTTTAAAATTGCTAAGGAAAATCACGATGTTGTTATCGTAACTGACTTTGGTATGATAATGCGTACGGCAATCGATCAAATTAATGTATTAAGCAGAGTTACACAGGGCGTTAGACTAATTAATCTAAAAGAAAATCAAAAGGTATCAACAATCAGCATTGTTCCTCCTGAAGAGAAGGAAATATTATCCAATGTTCCACGTGGAACATTGGAAGAAAGTTCTCCTTTAGCTGATTTGGAAGACGAATAAAGTATATGAGTTTAATGTTCCACGTGGAACATTAAACTTTTTTTATATGTTTCACGTGGAACATATAAAAAATATTGCACCAAAACAAAAAAGATGGTAGTATGATTTTGGCACAACAAATACATTGGAACCTGGTCAGGATCGGAAGATAGCAGCCATAACAATCCCTGTTTGTGTGTGCCTTTTTAATAGAGGCAAATATGGAAAAATATTTAGAAGAATTACTAAAACTATCAAAAAAAGCTTATCAAAAATCAGAAATCCCCGTGGGTTGTATTATTGTGCATAAAAATATAATAGTGGCTAGAGCCTATAATCTTAGAGAAACAAAAAAAGATGTTTTAGGCCATGCGGAAATAATTGCAATAAAACAAGCAAATATTAAGATGAATAACTGGCGGTTAACAGATTGTGATATGTATGTGACTCTTGCTCCTTGTAAAATGTGCCAGGCAGTAATTGAAGAAGCAAGATTAAAAAAAGTTTATTATTTACTTGAAAATCAAAACGTCGGTTTGCAAAATAAGAACCATAAATATCAAAAAATTAACAATTGTGAATACGAAGAAAATTATATTAAAACATTCAAAAAAATGTTCCAAAAACTTAGGTAATAACACAAAATGTGATATAATTAAATTGAAGGTGAAAACAATGGATTATAAAGTTCTCTATAGAAAATATCGCCCTGAAAATTTTGATGATTTAGTTGGCCAAGATTATATTAAAAAAGTATTAACTAATTCGATAATAAACAAGCGAATATCCCACGCTTATATTTTTGCTGGGCCTAGAGGTACAGGAAAAACAAGTACCGCAAAAATATTTGCTAAAGCAATAAATTGTGATAATCCAAAGGGCGGTAATCCTTGTGGCAAATGTTCCTCTTGTAAGGCGGCAGAAAATTCCCCGGATGTTATTGAAATAGATGCTGCTTCAAACAACGGAGTAGATGAAGTTAGACGGTTAATTGAAAATGTTATCATTGCCAACTCGGAATTAAAATACAAAGTATATATAATTGATGAGGTTCACATGATGACAAATAGTGCTTTCAATGCTTTGCTGCTAACATTAGAGGAACCCCCATCAAATGTAATATTTATT